>CAAGKR010035854.1_pt1 | contig 13169 bp, 8 predicted proteins | sample 2556971 | NCBI WGS metagenome assembly CAAGKR01 (sample SAMEA5207829, study PRJEB30636) | soil metagenome | biome: forest; feature: boreal; material: soil | place: USA | collected 2011-09 | depth 1 m | reverse complement strand
GGAGCGGGAGCAGCCGGCAAAGACGCCGGCCCGAGCACCGACGGAAACACCTCGGTGGACGCCGGGATCGACGCGCCCGTGGGCCCCTTCTCGATCGGGGGAACGGTCAGCGGCCTGGCGGGCACCGGTCTCATCCTCACTGACGGCGCGGGGCATCAACTGACGATCACGGCCAACGGCGCGTTCGCGTTTTCGACCAAGCTGGCGGCCGGCATGGCGGTCGCAGTCACCGCCGCCCAACAGCCGACGACGCCGTCGCAGACCTGCACGGTCACCGGTGGCACCATCGCCGCGCTGGCGCAGGACGTGACCGGCATTGCCGTCGCCTGTGTCACCAATACCTATACGATCGGAGGAACGGTCACCGGGCTCACCGGGACCGGGCTGGTGCTGCAGGATAACGGCGCTGATAATCTGTCGGTGACCGCGAATGGCTCGTTCACCTTCGCGACGAAGGTGGCGAGCGGCGCGACCTTCACGGTTTCGGTCAAGACGCAGCCCTCGACGCCAGCGCAAACCTGTCAGATCTCGGGCGGCTCGGGAACGGTCGGTGGCGCCAACATCACCAGCGTCTCCCTGAACTGCGGAATCAACACCTACACGATCGGCGGCACGGTCAGCGGCCTTACCGGGACCGGGTTGGTCGTGCAGGACAACCTAGGCGACGATCTGTCGGTCACGGGCAACGGATCGTTTGCCTTCGCCACGCCAATCCTCAGCGGCGGCGCCTTCTCCGTCACCGTCAAGACGCAGCCGACGGCGCCGGTGCAGTCCTGCTCGGTGAGCCTGGGCAGCGGCACCGTCGCAGCCAGCAACGTCACCACGGTCGCGGTCACCTGCTCCACGACCACCTATCCCGTCGGCGGCACCGTCAGTGGCCTGGCCGGCTCTGGGCTGACCCTCCAGGACAACCTCGGCAACAACTTGTCGATCACCGGGAACGGCGCCTTCGTCTTCACCTCCCCGGTGGCGAGCGGCGCGATGTATGGCGTGACCGTCCTGACGCAGCCGTCGACGCCCAGCCAGACCTGCACCGTGACCGCCGGCAGTGGCACCATCGGCAACGCGGCCGTCACCGGCGTCGGGGTCGTCTGCACCACGAATTCTTACGCCATCGGCGGCACGGTGGTCGGGCTCACCGGCTCCGGCTTGGTCCTTCAGGACAACGGAATGGATGATCTGGCGGTCACCGCGGCCGGAACCTTCACCTTCGCCACCGCGGTGACGAGCGGCGGCAGCTTCGCCATCACGATTGCCACCCAGCCGAGCAACCCACAACAGACGTGCAGCATCACGGGCGGCACCGGCACGGTGGGCGGCGCGGCCGTCACCTCTGTGACCGTCAACTGCAGCACCGATCAGCACACCGTCAGCGGAATGGTGACGAACCTGAGCGGGGCGGGCCTGTCGCTGTCGCTCAATGGCGGCGCCGGGCTGGCCGTCAGCAGCAGCGGTGGATTCTCTTTCCCGACCACGCTGCTGAGCGGCTCGACCTACGCCGTCACGGTGGCCAGCCAGCCGACCGGGCCGACCCAGACTTGCACCGTCTCCAGCGGCACGGGAACGATCGTTGCCTCCGACATCACCGACGTCACCGTCGATTGCACCACCAACAGCTATGTCGTGGGCGGCACGGTCAGCGGTCTTGCCGGCATGGGGCTCACCTTGCAGGACAACGCCGGCGACGATCTGACGATCATCGCCAACGGCACCTTCGTCTTCGCGACCAGTGTCGCCAGCGGGCAGGGGTACAACGTGATCGTCTCGGCTCAGCCGAGCAACCACTCGCAGTCCTGCACCGTCACGGGAGGCGCGGGTGGCGTCACCGCTGCGGACATCACCAACGTGTCGGTCGTCTGCACGACCAACCGCTATCAGGTAGGGGGGACGGTGACCGGGCTGACCAGCACCGCCACGCTACAAGACAACGGCGGGGACACACTGACGCTGAGCTCGAACGGAACGTTCACCTTCACCACTACCGTGGCCAGCGGCGATATGTATGCGGTGACCGTCTCCGCACAGCCGACGTCGCCCAGCCAGACCTGCGCGATCGTCAACGATACCGGCACCGTCACCAGCGGCCCAGTGACCGACGTGACCGTCAACTGCATCACCAATCAGTACACGATCGGCGGGGTGCTCTCCGGCCTCACCGGCACAGGCCTGGTCCTGCAGGACAACGGCGGTGACGATCTGTTGGTCAACGCCAACGGCACCTTCACCTTCGGGACGCCCGTCGCCAGTGGCAGCCCCTACCTGGTCACTATCAAGACGCAACCGACCTCTCCGACCCAGACCTGCAGCTTGGGCGGCGTCAGCGGCACGGTCGGCGGCTCTGCCGTCACTACCGTCTCGGTCAATTGTTCGACCAACTCGTACATCGTGGGCGGGACCATCACCGGTCTAACCGGCAGCGGCCTGGTGATCCAGAACAACGGCGCGGGCGATCTGGCGATCTCGGGATCGGGCAGCTTCGCTTTCGCGGCCCCGATCTTGAGCGGCCAGCCTTACGCCGTGACCGTGAAGACGTCGCCGACCAACCCCTGGCAGACCTGCCTGGTGACCGGCGGCAGCGGCACGATCACCAACGCCAACATCTCGGCCCAGATCGCCTGCACCGCGAACCCCTACAGCGTTTCGGTGGCAGTCACAAACCTGGCCGGAAGCGGTCTGGTCTTGCAGGACAACGCGAGCGACAATCTGTCGATCACCGCCAATGGGACGTCCACTTTCGCGACGCCGGTGAGTAGCGGCTTGACCTACGCCGTCACCGTGTTGTCGCAGCCGACTAACCTCTGGCAGACCTGCACCGTCACGGCGCCGTCTGGCTCGATCGCGGGCACCGGCGTCACCCTGGCCGTCAACTGCGTCGCGAACACCTACACGGTGAGCGGCACGGTCTCGGGTCTCACCGGCAGCGGTCTGGTCCTGCAGGACAACGGTGGGGACAGCCGCAGCATCGCGGCCAACGGCACCTTCACCTTTACCACGCCGGTGGCCAGCGGCAGCACGTATACGGTGACGGTCGGAACGTCGCCGACGTCACCCGCGCAGAACTGCCAGATCACCAACGGCACCGGAACGATCACCAACGGGAACGTCTCCAACGTCACCGTCGTCTGCACCAACGTGATCATCTGCGCGACCGCCGCCGAGAACGGCTCGATCTCCCTGACCTGCCCGACGGGGCAGAAGGTCTTCGCCATCGACTTCGCGAGCTACGGCACGCCCAACGGGGCCTGCGGCGCCTTCACCGTCGATCCGACCTGCAACGCCGCCGCCAGCACGACGGACGTCAGCACGCCTTGCTTCGGAAACATGTCATGCACCGTGGCCGCCACCAACGGGGTCTTCGGAGATCCCTGCGTGGGCACCGTGAAGCGGCTATACGTGCAGGCCCGCTGCCAGTAGCGCGCTGGCCTTGTGATGGTAAGCCCCTGGTCTCGCTCTTTTCTCTATGGAGAATCGACTTCCGTCCTGTCCCAAAACACGATCGACCAAATCCTTCGCGATGTTCGAGCCTTGCCGTGCTGAGCGCCAAGACATTCCGAACAATCGCGTACGCAACTGCGGGTGCGCCGGCACAAACCGGCGAGATGCAATGGGGGAAGAAGCCATACGAAGAAGGAGTAGCGAACCACTTCGACCCCGAGTCATGCGTCGGCCTGTCCGCGAGTGCAGCGCCGAAGCGTTGACAGGGGCACGAGCAGGCTGGGACATCGAGGCGCGAAAATGCGTTTCACTACCGGGCGCCGACGTTGTTTGCAATTGCGGAAGGCCGCGCCCTCACCGTCGCCATCGCGAGACGATGAGGGACCCGGTGCGTTCGGAGACCCCACGCTGCACGGAAGCATCTCGCACGGGAGCCGGGAGGTTGCGCGCCGGTCTGCCGCTTGGGTGGCGGCAGACCGCAAGGGGAAGCCCAAGGGCAGATGGTTGAGATGAACAGGCGCGGGAAGTCGGACAGCTCCATGGTACCGGAGAAGCGGCCGAACAATGCCGGGGAACCGGTGGCGGAGGCCGTGGAGGGAAGGGTGTGGGGCGCAGAAACTCCATCCGAGGCCCAAGCGTCACGCTGTCCACCAACTGTGGGGCTAGCGCCGACGGGGCGAAGCCCTAACGATGGTGCACCCCAGCGGAAGCTAACGTTGTGAGTCCTGCACCGCAGCGGCCGAGCCTGGCCTCGAACCCGGAGACGAGCCCTCTAGCAAGACGCACGGCTGCACATCAGGTTGGCGCCCTGCTTTCGACCGTACTCGAGAAGATTCACTACCCCGATTGGCGCGCCCAAGTGATTGAACTCGGCGAGGATCTCCTTTTTGACCGTGCACCCAAGGTGCCTCAGGTAGATTAGCGCTCCAGGTGGCGGCGGTTGCTCGTTCGCCCAATCGATGAAATCTCCGACAGTCTCGCGACACGGATAGACGCTAAGTCCGGCCATCATTAGGCAGTTGAGACCGCGTGTGCTCAGGTTGAGATCGGCGATCCGTATGGCACGAAGTTTCGCTAGCGTCACGGTGCCCCCGTTCCGAAGTGTCGATTCGGGCGAGCAGTGCGGGTGCGACTTGCATGACTACTTTTCTCCCGGGCCTTCCTGATGCGCTCCAGTTCACCTGCCGTCGCGGGAAGGATGAGGTTGGTGACCGAAAGGCCTACCTTCATCGCTTACGCCAATCGCGCCGTTGCCCAAGCGTTCAACCCCAGACTTTTGACGGATGATGCCCAAAAGCAACCCCCGGGCCGTTCGTGAGCCGCGGACTGAACCAGCCAGTACGGTCGCCACCAGCCGCAGCGGAACATCGATACTCGAAAACCAGCTGCGGGGCATAGCCAGCGTCTTTGTGTGTTTTGGCAATGGCGGCACGCCAGGCCCCCTATTACCCAATCACCAAGTCTACGCGCGGCGGTCGCCCTGTCAATCGTGACAATCATCTGGGTCATGTCGAATCACTTTTCGCTGATGTCTGCCAAGGAGGAGATGGCACCTGACACACACCAGTCTCCAGAGCACTCAAGGCATGTTGCGGCCGCTCCGAGGCATCGCGGCCTGCGATTGTTCGGTGTCTCGTTCGGTCTTGGAGCGTAGGGCCAAAAATAGCGCCACGCCCGTCGCCAGAACGGCCAGGACCATCATCGTTAGAAATGAGCGACCCGTTGCCGGCCGGCTGCCCCAGCCCTTGGCTGCGGAAACGCGTGCTCGTCCACTCGTCCGTCCCTCGACGAGGACGCCGCCCTGGGCTCGGCCGTCCCGATCCTGGCTGAAGTCACTCATCGCTCTCTGCACGCGACGCTCCTTGGGTGTCGCTAGGCAACGGGTCTTTGCTGAGACTGAAAATCCCAGCGGAAGTCGACGGCGTTACAGTCCCGGGCGGTCATCGGTCGAATCTGGAGGACCACGAAGCGCGTGTTGGCGTTGATCGGAACCGGGAACGATCCGTCGATCGCTGAGTCGTGAAGCGTGGCGCCGAGATGACCTGTAGCGGTAGTCTCATGAATCAACCCCGTCTGGTGAAAGGGGTAGTGCCGTCCACCGTCGTCGACGAGGTCCAGCGAGTAGCTCGACGGCAGGCCACAGCGGTCGGCGTTCACGAAACGGACGTGGAACGCCAGAGACACGGGCGTCCACTCGGCAAGCGTGACCTCATACCGATGGTCCTCCCGGTACGGAGGAACCTCGTAGGCTTGCATGGCGCCCATAGCATTCGCGCCTGTGACCGGATTTGGAACCTTCATTGCGAGGACTTCCGGCGCGCACGCGCCGGCCACCGCGGGAAGAGCCGCGAGAAGTGCGGTGCAGACCTTGGAGGCAGCGCTGTCGAAGCCCCTCGACATGGCAGGTCCCAAAGCAAGTAGCGTGCCGCGAGGAAAAACGCACGCCCGCCGCCATTCGCACAAGGGTGGGGCGTCGAGAATTTGAGCGACTGGCAAGGAGGATGGTCGGTTTACGAACGCCAGACAGACGAAGGCTCGCCATCTCCCGGCCGGACTCCACGGAACGCCCCCTGCATATACGGTCATCGTGGCAAGGCCCGATCGAGGAGCGGCGATCACCGCGTGTCTCGCCGCGCTGCTCACAGCTGGCTCCGCCGGTTGCGCCGGTCCCGGCGAGGTCCGCTTCGATCGTGACGGCTGTTCCATCGACGGCAGAGCTTCGGCTTATGGACGGGGAGGGTGCGGACCCCGGCCACCAACCCGAGGCCTCGAGTTCAGTGACGTGGCGCCGTTCGGGAGCGCGCACGCAGATCAAGCATCGGCGCACTAGGGCGAAGCACCGGCGGCGGACTGGTCGACGTACGCGGTCGGATTTGCATCTGAATGCTGGAGGGCGTTTCGCTCACCACTTCTATTCCAGCAGGCGCAGTCGTGACGACCCGGTAAGTGTGTGTGCCGACGCTCGATCCGTTTAGATCCACGAAGGAGACCACGGCGTCAGGCGGCAGCAGCTCCAGCTCGCGGCGCGAGCTGCGTAGCTCGACCGCGACGCTGGTATACCGAGGCGGATCAAAGGCTAGCCCGTCACTGACCCCTCGAATCTCTATTGGCACGATCCTAGCGATCGCATGCGAGCGATCGAGCGCCAGCGCCGCCCAGGCGGTGACCACACCCCCAAGAATTGCGGCGTGAGGCAAGATCCTCATGGCGCGAAACCGCCCCCCTGCAGCCCGGCGACGAACGATCGATGGCGTGTCGGGATGGGCCCCCTTCAACGCGTTCCTGAGGTGAGCTTGGTCCCGCATGACCTCCATCGCATCACCGAGTGCCAAACTGACGGTCCCCTGCTGCTCGCTCACGCAGACGACCAGCGCGTCGGAGGCGCGAGCTAGCCCGATCGCGGCCCGGTGCCGCGTTCCGAGAATTCCGTCCTGGGCTTCGGTCGTCAGGGGCAGGATCACACCTGCCCGCGCGAGGCGCTCTTCGGCAATGACGACGGCGCCATCGTGAAGGGGAGAGGCCGTTGCGAAAATCGCCTCGACCAGCCCGACTGAGAGGCGCGCGTCGATGGGCGTTCCTGCGGTCACCAGATCGGCGATCGAGTCGCGGCGGGGCACTACCAGGAGTGCGCCTGTTCGCCGCTGAGCCAGATCGAAGGCTGCCTCGGCCACGATAGCCCAGGCGTCGCCGGGTGCGCCTCTTCCAGGGCGCTGGGTAAGCCAACGCAGCGGACTAACCCGGCTCAGCCCGCGTCGAATCTCGTATTGGAACACCACCACGATGACGATGGTGGCGACCGCGCTGACCGCTGAGAAGAGGTACGAGGTCAGGATCAGGCCGAGGTGACTGGCGATCCACGACACCGCCAACAAGGTCATCAGCCCGAATGCCACCTGAACCGCGACGGTGTGCTTAAGCCACCGGTAGGCCCACGAGAAGAGAGCGGTCAGGACCATCACGTCTACGGCGTCCTGCCAGCGCAGACCGTGCCTCAACGCGGAGAGAGCGAATCGGTGCATTCCTTACCAGAACTACCGCCGACGCGACGAACATTCCATAGCCCTGGATCGACCGTCGTTCCGATTGCGAAGGTGGCCCAGACGCCGGGGTTTGCCGAAGCCTGGGCCACCACAAAGCGCCTGGGATCCAGGAGACTAAGCCGCGCACCCCTTCTTCTTTGGGTTCTTGCAGCAGCCGAGGTCTTTCTTGGCGCCTGTTACCTTCTCCTTGGCTGTCTTGCTGTCGTCCTTGGCTTTGTCTTTGAGAGGTTTTTCGCAATCGGTCTTGTCCTTGCCCTTCTTTTCCTTGCACGACGATAGATCTGGCTTGGCGATGGCCTTCACCGCCGCGTTGGCATCGTCGAGCGCCTTCTGTTTGTCGGCGCAGTCGGGTTTGGCCGTTGCATCTGCCGCGAATGCGGCTGAACCGAAGCCCAGCAATAGAACCGGAACCAGTGTCAGGAACATGCGTCTCATCGTGTCTTCTCCTTTTTCTTGGGTGCCCAAAGTTGGACCCGGGTCAGTAGTCCAGCTCGAATTGGTTGTCCGCATCGGTTTTGAAGCTGTTCAGGAACGGCGAATAGGTCCGAAGTGCGACGCGGCGATCCTCTGGGAAGAACAACATCAGCCGCAAGAAACCGCCCCCGCCCATCGGTAGCATCTGATAGTTAGCAAGGAGCTGGTGTACCTGAGAGCCATCCGGGCGAGTGCTGGTCAACCGCCCAACGCCGTCCTCGATGTCGTGGCCGCAGAGCACAAACCGAATGTTGTCGTTGCCCGCGATCAGCTTTCGCCAGATCTCCTCGCCGTCGTTCACGCTGCCCGCTACTGTATCATCCAGATAGAGGTGGGGATTCCAAAGTTGGTCGGGCCGCGTGAGATGGTCGTAGCGCGTGTTGTCGGAATAAAGATAGGCGTGCGTGACGACGATCGCCGGCATCGACGCATGCTGCTTCGCGATACTGCTTGCCCACTCCAACACCGCGTCCCGTGGTCCGAACTCCAGCGATAGGATCAGCCACGGTCCTCCAGGTGCGCCGATCACCTGAAAGCTGTTTTCGATGTGCTCCGACTCGAAGGTTCCGCCGAAGGACGGCATCGCCGCGAAGGTCGCCGGGGGAAAATATCGATCGATCATGCTTTGCCGGCTGACGAGGTGCCCGCTCCTTTGGTAGTCGTGGTTTCCGGAGCTCAGAGCATAAGGAACCACGCCATCGAGGTTGTGAAGGCTCTCTGAGACGCGCGTCCACTGCCGAGGGTCGTCCTTGTCCACGATGTCTCCCTCGTGAACGACCAACAGGAGATTCTTGGCGGTCCGCTCTTTGAGAATCCATTGTGTCTGCGCGTCCAGGATCTCGGGGTGATCGGAGGCGTAGTACTGGGTGTCCGGAAGCACGACGAAGGCGAACGCACCGGCGGGCAGGGCTCCGTCGGATGTCGCCGACAGCTGCGTCGACGTCTCGCACGCGGGGGTCGAAGTCGAGCAAAGCACGCAGGTCGTCATCCCGAGCAAGGTCATTCGCCATTCCGACGAGGACGCGGAGAGCGCCCGCCGACCGTCCACACTATCGCTCATCGCACGAGAAACGGAATGTCGATCTCGGTCAGCTCGTCGCCATGGCGCACGTCGTCGATTCCTGCTTGGAACGTCAGGCGACTCTCTTTCCGCGTAGCGTTCTCGAAGTACAGAAAGCCGGAGATCTCGCCGCCATCGGCCAGCACGCCTTCCGGCAGTCCCATTCGTTGCATCGCGTGTGTCGGTAGATCCTTGTCCCAGCGCCGATACTGACGTTCGTAGAATCCGTCGTCCCGCGCCAGCGGCCTGGGCCAGGCGGGAAGCGAGGGATATATGTCGTGGAATCTGGGTCCGACATAGAAGTTCGACGCTGAATAAATCGGATGGACAGTTCTGGCCCCATCTATTGGATGCTGATGGTCGACCGGCAAGAGTGGGATCGGCTGGTAGGAGCGTCCGTGGTCCCCTCGGAGCGTGAACTGCTGGTAGAGAATTCCGATGGGAACACCGCTGTGGTTGACGATGCGAACCTTCACCGGGGTGAGCCGCGCAGGCAGGTCGGCGGGAATGCTGTTCCAGTCGTTGCCCTCAGCCGACACCCGCACCCCGGCCTTCTGGTCGGCCGCAGCCTCCGGGGCACCCGGTATGGTGTGAGCGGATGCGGCGGGCAACATCCTTGCCTGGGCGCAAGAGGTTGCTGCCAGAGCGACGAGCGCCGCCGTTAAGAAACCTAACGACGAGCCGCGAACCGTCGAGTCTCCGAACGCCGGCACAGGGGCGGACGGTCGCGAAGTCCGGACCTTTCCGGGACCTTTCCTTTCACGTCGGGGGCGCACGCACATGTCTTAAGCAAGCGCCAAGCCAATTGCACTCGGCCTCTAGCTGGTGCAAGCCGCCTTTTGTCGACGCTGGACAGCCTTCAGCTCCTTTTGTGCATCGCCCACCACGGGCGATTTGGGATAGCGTCTGACCAGATCCCGCAACAACGATCGAGCGTCCGTGCAGAATTTCATTTGTTCGAACGCTTGCGAGAGTTGCCACATCGCTTCAGGAACCTCCGGCGAAGAAGGATACTTGTCGAGTAGCCCCTGGAACTCCGCCACGGCGTTTGGGAGCTTCTTTTCCTGAACGTACGAAAGCCCGACGGCGAGCTGCGCTTGCGGTGCACGCGGATCTTGCGGGAAGCGTTGAATGAACGCTCGGTAGAAACGACGACCTTCGTCTCTTTCCCCAGATGAAAGTCGCTCCGCCGCCTGTCCCCAAAGCTGCTCCTTATTGTCGGGTAGAGGGGGGGCGATCTTGTCGATGATCCGTGCCTGGCCGCGTTCCAGCGCCGCCACTCGCGCTTCGAAGCGACTCTCGTCTTGGGCAGCGCGCCGGCCCTGCTGGTCGAGAGCCTGCGCCATCTGGGCTACCCGGTCCTGCAGCACCGAGAGATCGGTCTCCGCTTTCGCCTCTTTTGCCCCCACATCGTTCGTGTTTGCCGTCAGCAGTGCCGTCGCTTGGTCCAGCACTCTACGAAGCTCCGCCACCTGCTCTTTGTGGTCCCTGTCGAGCTTGTCGATGTCGTCGAGACGAACGCGCACGTCGGCGAGCTCCGTCCGCACCTTCCGGCCCTGAATGGTCGTCATGCATCCCGGGGTGATTGTCACGGTCAGGACGGCAGCCCAGACGCTGGCCCGCGGAAAACGAAATCGACGGAGCCCGGGTGCTGCCAGAGTGGCCGACATCCTTGTCACCGTTTCAGTGCTGTACCGAGGGCAAGTGCGCTCCTCCGGCGCGCTGAGCCACCGTGCTGCCTCCATCTGCCGGCGACGCGACCGTCGCCAGGTCGTGGGCAACCTCGCGGGGCGCCAGTAGCTGAGCGAAGTGGATCAGGCTTGGACCCGCTGGCGGCCCCAATCTCTCGGCGATCTCGCCGATGGATTGCACCATGTCGGCCCGCGACGCTGCGGTTCGGGCAAAGGCCTTCCCGAGACGAACTACCCGGTCCGATGACTGCCTGGATTGCAGGTCAGCCTCCCGAGCCTCCCGCAGGCCCACGTAGCTGAGGGCGTCACCCGCCATTTCGCCGAGGGTACGGGACAGCTGAACCTCGACGTCGGGCGGTAGCGCGGGCCACTCATAGTCTTTCAGACCACGGGTCGATCCGACCCAGACGCGCCTAGGCGCACCAAAATCTGCGGGACGTGTCGTCGCAGCACTCTCGATCACGAGCAATGGATCAGACGTGAGCGGAAAGTCCTTGGAGAAGAGAACGAAGAGAAACGCCCCATCCGGTCGCGCCCGGATGCTGGCGACCAAGGCTCCGAAAGGAAAAAACAGTTCCTTGAGGGGCCCCACGGCTCCTTCGAGCTTCTCTCTCGCTGTTCTGTCCAGAACCAACAGATCGTCCTGGTGCTCGTGGGGCGCCCGCTTGAAGGTTGTCATCAGGTCGCGCACCTGGTCGATCCCGATCACGACGTTGAGAGCACTCCCCTGGCTGTAGCCCGCGTGGAACACCCCTACCAGCTCATATTCGCCGGTCGTCCGTGACACTGCCAGGACCGGAGATCCAGAGTTTCCCGAGGACAGGAGCGCATCGATCACGAAGTCGTCGTGGTCCCAGTCGCCGTAGTCATCGTGGTCGTGCGCCGAGATGACTTTGCCGATGTTGGTCGCCCGGAACGCACCCAGGGGGAAGCCGCGAACCTCGACCACGTTACGTTCTCGCAAGTCGGCGCTCCGTCCAATCTTCCAAGGCATGACTTGCAGCGGCGCGTGCGCCCGCAAGATCGCGACGTCCAGCGCCGAATCCGTCACGACCACCGTCGCCGCTACGTCGTCGCGGGGATATTCGTCGTGCTCATTGTCGACGAGCGCCAGTGTCTGCGAGACCAACTTGCAGCCCGCGGGAATGCCGTCGACGCTATGGATGGTATCGGTGACGCTCGGCCAAGTGGCCACGTGGTCGTTGGTGACCAGCAGCGTGTCGTTCGCCTGATGCCGGTAGGCGAACGCCGTTCCGTGCAAGACCGCCTTCTCTCGATTCCGTCGAATGGCGCCGTCGGCGGCATATGAAAGACACTCATAGACCGCCGTATTTCGGGCGCAGTAGGAAAAGACCGACTCGGGATGAGCGTCGTAGTCGCGCGTTCGCGCCGTCAGCGACGAAAAGTCGTCAGCATAGGCGCCCGCGTACGCTCCGGTCGACGCTGTCTCGCAACGCGCGGCTGTCGCTGTCGACCCGAGGGCAACGAAGACCAACACAGCCGCAATCCGTCGCGCCTTCATCGATCGAAGCTATGCATCATGTGTGCCCATACAAACGTCCCGGGAGCGCTCCTTACCGGGACCGAGCGTCAATGAATTGTCCGCTTCGAAGGAAGGCCGTTAGATCTCTCCGTGCGATCGTGCGGCCGGCGATGTGCCGGGAGCGAGGTCGGCATCCGTCCGAGATGCGCGTTCCTGATTGCTCTTACCGATTCAGTTCCTTCGAGCGGCGAAACCGCAGGGCGTAGTTGATGCCGATGGTGTGATCTCGGGAGAGCAGCAAGAAGCCGGCGCTTTCGATCTCGTGAACGACTTCGGCTTCGCCGGCACGCACGTGCTCGAGGATCCAGGCCGGGCTTTCGCCCGGCTCGCGCGAGAAGTCCACCAGGAAGAGCTCGCCGTTGGGCCGCAAGGCACGCCAAATCGAGGCGAGCATTTCCCGCGGACGATCGAAGTGGTGATAGACATCACAAGCGAACGCGAGGTCGATCGAAGCCGGCGGCAGGCCGATCCCCGTTTCCGTTCCCATGACGCTCACCACGTTGTCGCGGTTCTCTCGGGCGGCTCGCTCGGCGATGAAACTGCTGAACCTCTCGACAACCTCCTCGCCGTAGATGCGCCCGCCCTCACCGACGGCGTCGCTGAGCATCATGCTGAAGAGGCCGGTTCCCGCGCCCACGTCGGCAATCGTCATCCCCGGCTGGGGCGCGGCAAGCTTCACGATGAGATCACGCTTGCGATAGATCTCTCGCTCGTCACCCTCGAAGAGCTGCCTCCAACTTTCCGCTGCGACGCGCGGATCTTGATAGGCGTCGTTCGGCCCCCAGCGCCGCCGTGCGCAACCGCCACTGAGGGCGGCGAGCGCGATGACGGCGATCATGTAACCGCTCACGCTTGATGTCGCTGACCGCTCACGTTTGATGTCGCTAGCGTGGCGGGCGTAAGCGTGGGTGCGTTTGGGTCGCGGG
>CAAGKR010432615.1_pt1 | contig 13173 bp, 11 predicted proteins | sample 2556971 | NCBI WGS metagenome assembly CAAGKR01 (sample SAMEA5207829, study PRJEB30636) | soil metagenome | biome: forest; feature: boreal; material: soil | place: USA | collected 2011-09 | depth 1 m | reverse complement strand
GATACTTGACCATGGGGTCGATAAGCTCGTCAGGCTATCCGCGGGCAAATTCACAGCGTTTAATGCTTCAAGCGAACAGCTCTCGGGAAAATTTCCTTTGAAGTTAGAGGTATCAACTTCCAACCGACGAACCTGGCCGGGCATTCCCAGCTTAATAATTACCCAATCGTGGCCCGGGCCCCGGCGCCTTTTTGTTTCCCATCCGTCGCTCATGTTCGCAGCGCGACCAGGCATGATGAGATTGTGACGATGACCGAAAAACATATCGCTGCACGAAAGCACGAGCCCGCCATTCTCGACCGCCGCCAAGTCGAGGTCACCGCCAATCCGTTTGAGCCGGTCCCAATCCGGAACCACCTCACCGTAAACTCTTAACCTCGCAACACCGCCATCAGGGTAAATCTTCAAACGAAGATGCGTGAAGCGTTGATAGCTACCAACCGCAAAAGGGTTATGCGTGTCGCCAGCAAGCGGCAGTTGCGGCAAGATCTGAGTCCATTGAATTGCTTCGCTTTGTAAATCTTCGGCGGTAGGTTGACCATCGAGGGCGGAGGCTTCGAGCGAGCAGTGCTCTGGATAGTTGCCTTTGAAATAACTGGTATCTACGACGACGCCGCGAATTATGCCGGGCAGCCCGAGACGAATAATGCACCAGTCAAATCCCGGGCTGCGACGGCGGCGCGTCTCCCAACCGTCCATCCATTTTCCCAAATCGGTGTACTTGCCTTCGATAAAGATCGGAGTGCTGGTTTTAAGGAGATTCTCCCTGGGCGCAAAAAATTCGTCGTTCGCGACGAGCACCGCGCCACCGAGTTTTTCTGAAGCGAGATCGACTAATTCAATGAAGTCCATTCGCGGTTTTCAACCTTCAGGATAAAAGACAAATAGCGTGCATCCTGTTTTCGATTGCGGCACGTGAGACGAGCCTGCCGGGTTATGAATAAAACTGCCGGCCGGATAGTCGCGCACGCCATCATTAAACACACCGGAAACTACGTAGACTTCTTCCGGGCCCGGTTCATGGAGATCGACTCCTTCCCAGCAGGCGCCGGGATCAATCTCGACCACTTGCGCCTTCGCGCCGCTTCGGGATTGCCACAAGGTCCGCACCCTCACCGTGCCACCGAATTTTTCTCTTACCGGCGCATCTTCAAGGCGGGCCCATTCTACTTCTGGCATCATCGTGTCCGTTTCAATTTCGTCAAATCACGCGAAATCACCTGGGGCGTCTGCCCTTTTCTATCAGAAGAAGTCCTTGTGGCTCGTCAAGCAGTTTGCCACCATCATATATCTTCCTGCCGCGAAGAAAAGTTTTCTCGACGAAGCCTTGCACAACCCGGCCCTGATAGGGCGTCAACTTGTGGCGATGATGAAGGGTAGCGGCGTCAACCGTAAATTGCTTCGCGGGATTCCAAATTACCAAATCGGCGTCGTAGGCGATCTTTATTAGACCCTTTCGCCCATCCAACCCGACAAGTTTTGACGGAGCGCTACACAGCCATCGGCTCAGATCCAGGAGAGAGAAGCCGCGACGGCGGGCTTCTGTCCACACGATTGGAAGCCGAAGTTGGAGCGAAGATATGCCACCCCAGGCGCGAAGAAAATCTCCACTCTCCCGCAACTTGAGCTCCGGCGGGCACGGCGAATGATCTGAAACGATCATATCGATAATGCCACTGCCGAGGGCGCTCCAAAGTTGTTCACGGTTTTCGCTTTCACGAATCGGCGGGCAGCATTTGAATTCAGTAGCACCATCAGGAATGTGCTCGGCAGAGAACGCAAGGTAATGCGGACAAGTTTCCGCAGTGATCTTGATGCCCGCGGCTTTCGCCTTATCCAGCATTGGCAGAGCGTCGGATGAGGAATGGTGCACGATGTGTATGCGCGTGCCAAACTCACGTCCTAATTTAATCATCAACTCGACGGCTTCATTCTCGGCCGCCCTCGGACGAGAAGCGAGAAAGGTTGCGTACGTGATAGGACGGACATTCTTGTCCGTCATTGTTTTATTGGGCGTAGGACAGGCAAGAATGCCCGTCCTACAAATTGGACCAGGGACCTCGGCATGGACTATTAATACTGCGCCAAGCTTTGTCAGCTCGGGCATCGCTGCTCGCAGATCTCCCTCGGTCACATTCGGAAATTCATCCACGCCTGAGTGAATTAGAAAACATTTGAAACCAACAACGCCCGCGTCCAAAAGTGGGGCGAGTTCGGTAGTATTCCCGGGGACAACTCCGCCCCAAAAACCAACGTCCACGTAGCATTGCCCCTGCGCCGCGTCTAATTTTGCCTTGAAGCCGGCGATGGTTGTTGTCGGAGGAATCGAGTTGAGCGGCATATCCACGAGTGTTGTCACACCGCCTGCCGCTGCCGCTTGAGTCGCCGTTGCAAATCCCTCCCACTCGGTGCGACCCGGCTCGTTAATGTGAACGTGCGTATCTACCAGGCCCGGCATCACAATCGATTCTTCGTTTACATCTATCAGTTGGCAATCGAGGGGAATGCTGTCGTAGGACTCGATAGAAGTGATAACGCCGCCGGTGATATAGATCGATGCCGGCGCGATCGACCCAGGCAAGACAACTTGTTTGGAGCGAATGACGAGCTTACCAGCGGACATGATCTATCAGATTACTTTCACGCGAAAGAGGGTGGTGGTGGAGGCAAATTGGGTTGCACCTCGCCGAGACCAAACACTTGCTCATAGGCCATTGCAATCGCGGCAAAACCTATCGGAAGTACCAGGAATATTCCGACATAGCACAAAATTAGCCCGGCCACACTTAGAAGACCAGTTAATAAGAGTAGTCCCAACAGCCGCCAGAAGTTTGCCATTGCTGCTCTTATGCTTAGCTTCACTGCATTGAGACCCGAAAGGCGGCGGTCGACAATTAACGGATATGCAAACGTGAAAGCGACAGAAACCACAATCAGGATCACCATCAATGCGAGCCAGAAGATGGCGAATATTCCAAAAAAGGAAAACAGAGTTGCCGGGTCCGGTTCGCCCCCGTGCTGCGGGATAATCAGAAAGAGTCCAATATAAAAAATTATGTAGGAGGGAACGAAGATCACGACTATGGGAATCATGTGAAGCAGAGTCGCAATGAGACTATCGCCAAAGTAGTCAAAGCCCTTAAAAAGAGTGGCAAACTCGATTGGCTGGTTCCGCCTGATTTGAAACAGTGATAGATAGATTCCGCACATCATGGGGCCCATGAGGATTCCTAATGGCACAACGCTGCCAATGATGAACGCGATTGCAGACATGCCGACGAAGAGCCAATATTGATTCCTTATTAAGTTCCAACCGGCTTTGATACATTCGACGGGCTCAACGGCATTCGGTCTGAATTCGATCGGGGAGGTTTGGGGGTACATTATTCCGGTCATTTTCACTGGGAAGTCAGTGGACTGCTAATGTCTCGCTTCCAACCTGCCTTTTCTATCAGCCACTGCAATTGTCCCTTGATAGCTTCGGCATAAATCAAAGCTCCCATTTGATTGGGATGGCCCAGCGAAGCATAGCGGCAAATCATCAGGCTGTCCTTGCGAAATCTCTTTTCCTCTTCGCTTTCCTGCTTATCCTTCGGAGCTTTGAACGTCTCGTTACAGCTCCTGATTCTGCTCTCTCTAACCTGATCGTTTGGTTTGTAGGCGGCTGTTCCGAAAGAAAGGGCGATTATGACTTTTCTGAAACCTGAAAGGTTTGTTGAGCCAAACATGAAATTCCACAACAGCGTATCCGAAGCTGAGAATGAATGTTCGGGCCAAAATTCAATCTCAACGAACATCACGGGAGGCAAACTCCTCTCTCCAATCTCAGCGTTAACTTTACGCACCGCTTCGCTTAGACTCGCTGTCGAAACTTTGTACCATAACTCTGACAGTGTTATGAGCCGCGATCGCATCTCCTTGTCAGTCATATGCCGCGCTTCAGGTCTTTGGTTGTTTAGTTTTTTTACTAACAGTCGAATGAAGGCGTTGTCGGCGGTGCTGGAAGAAACGATTCGGTAGTAGCCGGTTACTACTACGTAGGCCCTGGGAAAACTATCCGTAATGCGTCGCAACAAGTCGTGCATGCCGGTTCCGCAGCGCGTGGCAATTCGTTCACTTATCCCCTCCGGCGCAGCAGCGGCGTTCAAAAGATTGCTGACATCTACATCGTTTATGCAGCCATCGACGAGAATCAGATCTACCTTTGAGCGGTCTTTTCCATAAAACTCCAATGCATGATCGAGCTCCTCATTTACCGTCGGAAAAGGAAGATTGACTTCGCCGTCATTCGACTTGAATCTGTAAGGCGTTGCGGATGAAGCGGCGATGAGGGCTCCCGAGTGGGCCTCGATCCTTTCCTTAACTTCCCTCCCGGTCTTTTCCTGGAGCCAGCACTTAACACGCCACCAGGTTTTTTGCTCCGGCTTCAGACCCTGGCCCCACATTATCGAGTCGCCGAGCACAAGCATCTGCAATGGAGTATCAGCCGAAGGTTTAACCTCATTTGGACAGTCTGCGAAAGCTCTGCTTGCACTAAGAAGGAAGAGGAGACTTAATCCGACCGGAATGATGAATGTTCTGCTTAGCGGTTTGGGGATCATGGCAGTCTCAGGGCAGTAGCCCGCGCGTCAGCGAGGGCGTTTCAGCAAAACTAATAAATCTGGTTTGAATTCTCCATAATGCAATCCGAGCCGCAGGAAAACCTACGCGCGAATTGGCCCAAGCTGCGCGAGGAAATCCTCGAGTAAATTAAGAGTGACTCTAAGACGATAGTTCCTGGTAGACCGGATGTCGTCTATGGGCACGATTTCCTGAGCGAGTTCCGCTTTGGCTTTCTCAATAGTAGCTTCGTCGATCTTAAGTCCCCGCAAGGCTTCTTCCGTTTTGATGCAGCGGAGCGGCACCGGGGCAACACTACCAAGCGCAATGCGTAGATCCGCGACGATTCCGTGCTCGATGCGTGCGGTAGCAGCAAAACACACCTTTGATATTGCCTGGGCTTTTCGAGTGCCCACCTTGCGATAATAATGAATCATTCCTGTTCGTACTCGCGGAAGGCGAACGCGCGCAAGCAATTCTTCAGGGCGCATGATCATTTGCTTGTAGCCAGTGTGAAACCCCGCGTACGGTACCCATCGCCTGCCATTTAAAGAAACTAGCTCGACCTCCGCATCATATGCGAGCAACGCTGGCGGCGAGTCGGCGGCTGGCGACGCATTCACGATGTTGCCGCCAAGCGTGCCACGATTTTGAATTGCCAGACCACCAGTTTCGCTCGCCGCCTGACAGAGCATCGAAAACTCCTGGCGAAGGATCGGATTCGCCTGGACTTCAGTGTAAGAGGTAAGCGCGCCAAGTGTGACATGCTCAGCCGTCTCTTCAATGCCGCGCAGTTCCGCAAGGTTCCAAATGTTGAGATAGTTTTTGTGAGGCAGCTTGCCCGCTTCAAGCAGGACCATCAGATCCGTGCCACCGGCAAAGGGCTGCCAGACGCCGGGCTCGCGCGTACGTAACGCCAAAGCTTCGCTCAGATTTCGAGGAGTCGTGAGTTTGTAGGACGGCAAATACGCTCTCATTTGGCTTCGCGTTTGTTAGATCTCAGGTTTCTCGTTGCTGAACTTTTGATCTTTTTCTTTTCGGATCCTACCTCTTCGAGCTTGGCAGCTCCCAGCGACAGACAAAGCCTGCGTAGCTGCGAGGCCCGTTTAAGACGAGTCGTGACTGCCTTAGAAGACATGTCAACCTTCGGCATCGGTGTCTCCGGCTTGCAATGCTTTGATGTCATCAAGATCCTGTCCGCTGGATCGTAGCTTTTTTAGCGAAATCAAGCCGCTCTGAGAAACGACGGATAACTTTCCACCCTCCCAACTGGCGTCAATGCGAGATTGCCATATCGGAAGAATGGGGGGCGTCACAAGCAGCAAATCCAATGAGAGCAAATCGCCAGACTGTGCATCAATCTTAGATACTCGGCGTATCTCAATTGCTCCGTTCGCGAAACTTAAGTCCTTACCGCGAATGTTGTAACCGGCCTTTGCAGCCACGGGTAATAACTTTTCCAGCGATTCAGAAAGAATCAACATATCGATATCGATGGTCGCACGTGGTCGGCCATGGACCGCCATAGCCAACCCTCCGCACAACGCGTAATCGATTTGGTGCTCCTCAAGCAGCCCAACCAACTTATGAAATTCGTCGTAGAGATCCAGCATCAGATATCGTTTGGTTTCCGGCAAGCGCGTACTACGGAATCAAAAATCTTCATATAGCCGGTGCAGCGACAAAGATTCCCGGCCAGGCCATTTCGAATGTCCGCTTCAGTTGGGTTTGGATTTCGAGCCAGAAGATCCACGGCGGCCATCACCATGCCAGGTGTGCAAATACCACATTGGGCGCCGCCACATTCAATGAACGCCTGCTGAACAGCATGCAACTGATCGCCGCTGGCCACGCCTTCAATCGTCTTGATTGACGAGCCTTCAACCTGCGCAACCGGAACCAGGCAACTGTTTACGATCCGTCCATCGACGAGGACGCTACAGGCGCCACATTCACCCTCGCCACAACCTTCTTTCGTGCCCGTCAGGTGCAACTGCTCACGCAAAACATCGAGCAGACGCTCCATCGGGTAAGCCTGAAGAGTTCCAGGTTCACCGTTGACGGTGCAATTAATTTCTACTGTTTGGTTAGTGGTTTCCATCTAAAGCGATCTCTTTTTGCGGCTGGGCCGCCCGGCAGTGCGGTAAGGCTAGGCCTTACCGTCATGAGCTGAAATACCAGGAGGCTGCGCCTCCCTATTGGAGGCGTAGCCTCCCATGATCTTGAAGAGGCTTTCCACGGAAAGGCAAAGCCTTTCCGCACTGCGCGGCGGCAGAGCCGCACTTCTCAGTCTTGCGCAGCGCTCATTTCAGACAGAATGTCTGCGCTCCCAGCGCTAAGCGTTTCCATCAACGCTTCCGGCATCAAGGGCACGTGATTAAAGCTAGCGCCTGTGGCGTTTTCCATCGCATTCAATATTGCCGGCGCGACTCCATCCATTGGTAGTTCACCAATTCCTTTTGCCCCACCCGGACCGTACGCATATGGATTCTCTTCGAAGTAAACCCGAATTGGTGGTATGTCGGCCGGTGTAGGAATTATGTAATTCGTCATCTGGTTATTAATCATCCGGCCGTTTTGCCAAACGACGTTTTCGAAGAGCGTGAAACCAATTGCCTGCGCGACTCCTCCTTCAATCTGTCCCGCGGCCAGCACGGGATTAATTACTCGGCCCACTTCCTGCACGGCCACGAAATCATCAACGTGGGCTTCATAGGTCAACATGTCAACTGAGACTTCGGCAACGTATACGGCCCAGGCGTAAGCGCCGTATGCGTCGCCCTGGTATTTCTCGTCGTCCCAGTGAACATTTGGCGGCGGCTGATATTTGCTGAATGCTTTCAGTGGGCCAGAACTCTTGACGTACTCACGACAGGCATTTTGAAACCCTGACTGGCTGTAGTTTTCCTTCAAGAACCCGCTGCCGATCAGCATCTGCTTCAAAGCGAGCACCGCTGACTCCACCAACTTGCCAACCACCATGCAGGTGCGCGACGCGACTGTCGGTCCACTATTAGGAACGTTGGCCGTATCGGGCTGGATGATTTCGATCAAATCACCATCGACGCCAAGTGCCTCGGCGGCGATCTGCGAAAAGATTGTATTCGTTCCCTGGCCAATCTCAGTGCTCGCGGCAAGAATCCGAACGCGGCCTTCCGCTGTCGCTTCGGCGCCCACAACCGATTCCAGGTAAACCTCGCCGGAGCCGGTAAATCCGGCACCGTGCATAAACGAAGCGAAGCCAATCCCTTTCTTTATCCGCGAGGTGGGCCGGTTAAAGCCGTCCCTCACCGTCCCACCCCAGCCGGGCTGCCCGGCTGGGGACCCCGGGGTCAGGCTACTGCCCCGATCAGAATTTTCACGCGCGAATCGCTCACGCTTCTCATGGTAGCCGGTCAACTCAAACGCACGATCGAGCAAACCGCCCATGTCTACCTTTTCCCTGATGACCTGACTGGTTGCTGTCGTTTGTCCTTCCTGAACAAAGTTGCGACGACGAAACTCATCCGGAGTAAGGCCCACGATTTTTGCGACCTTATCCATCTGACGCTCAAGCGCGAAGATGCTCTGCGGGGCCCCAAATCCTCTAAATGCACCGTGCGGTGGGACGTTGGTCGCCACGGCACTGCTGCGGATACGCACGTTAGGACAGTAATAGGGACCGGCGGCATGGATCGTTCCTCGTGAAAGGACGACGGGAGAAAGTGTGCAATAGGCGCCGCCATCGACGATGAATTCGATGTCCATAGCCAGCAGCTTGCCGTCTTTCGAAACCGCGGTTTTGTGGCGCGTGCGCGACGGGTGTCGCTTCGTCGTGGCGACCATATCTTCGGCGCGATCGTAAATCATCTTGACGGGCTTCCCTGATTTCCATGAAAGCAGTGCGGCATGTCCCGCAATCATCGATGGATACTCTTCCTTGCCGCCGAAGCCGCCCCCGGTTTCAGTTTGAATGACGCGAATTTTTTCTTCCGGCAGACCGAAGAGTTTTACGAGCGCCCGGTGAACGTAGTAGGGGCATTGCATCGACCCCCAAACGGTTACGCCTTCTGTGGCATTGGCGATCGCGATCACACCGTTGTTCTCAATGTAGAGCTGCTCCTGGGCACCGGTGTAGTACTCACCTTCGACGACGAAGTCTGCTTTGGACCAAACATAATCAACGTTGCCTTTATCAACCAGGAACGATTTGAAGACGTTATCGTCTCCCCAAACGATCTGCTTCTTATTTACTGAATCCTGAAGACTAAAGATTGGCGGCAGTTCCTCGATTTCGATCCGAACATTCCGGCGCGCTTCTTCAAGCAGGTATCTGTCTGTATGAGCCAGGAGCAGGATCGGCTCCTCAGGATGATTGACTACCTCACCAGCGAGGTAAGGCTGATCATTAAGTATCAGCGCGACATAGTTCTCGCCCGGGATGTCCTTTACAGTGACGATCGTGAATTCCGTCCAGGGAATATCGCCCTCGAATGAGATGTTCTTGATTCGCCCGCGCGCGACGGGGCTGCGCACAGTCGTGCCATGAAGCATCTCCGGAAACGAAATGTCGTCAACATACAGCGCCTGGCCGGTGACCTTCTTCCGGCCTTCCTTGCGGGGTGCTGATTTGCCGATGGGATAATTGTTTGTTTCTGCGCGCATTAAGGGTGACCTACTTTACAACTTCCTCGCATGTTGAATGCAAGTCAATTATGTCCCTGACTGGTGTGCGCCAGTTGGGAGGTTCACAAGATAAATCTACGGATCGGAGCTGTCACTCGTGGATCAGGGTTCGTTGGATTGTCGGTCGGCTCTGCCGCCTGATGTGCGGTGGTGGCTGGGCCCAACCGGTAGCAACGCTCTTAGTTATAGGCTACGCCCTCAAAATTGGGCATAGCCCAAAGCACATACCGAGGTTCTCGAAAGGTCAAAGACGCGGGGTCCCCAGCGGGGCAGCCCCGCTGGGGTGCTAGAACTTCCGCACATCAGGCGGCAGAGCCGTGGGACGATTAGCCGCTGGCGCTCACGGCTTGGCGATAACGAGCGGGTTCGCTTCAAGCTCTCTGCGGTAGAAAACGCGCGGGCGCTGGACGCTGCGTTTCTGTGGGTCGGCGATATTTTTGGGGACGATGAATTTGAAGTGTTGCAGTTCGACGGTCGTTCCGGTCCCAGCCTAAAGCTGATAAGAGCGTCCACTCCACACGGAAAGGTGTAAACGGTTTGCTGATTGCTGAGTGCTGATTGCTATTTGCTGATTACTTAGTCTTAGTCAGTACCACCCGCGGACCGGGTGAGTTCTTCACGCCAACGGCGTGACATATAGTAGCCAGGGGCAAGCTCCGGGGTCCCCATCGGGGCAGCCCCGATGGGGTGGAAGTGCAGCGACGCCCCTGGATCACAAGCCCACCAATTCATTTAAGCCCTGAAGGGGCGACATATTCCGCGCCTTCAGCGCTTCAATCAAAATCCAGCAACACGCAACCTCGGCCGTTGACTCAAGCCGGGGGTCCCCAGCCGAGCAGCTCGGCTGGGGTGCGAGACTTTTACATGTCGCGCCCTTGGCGCTCTGAAAACGACTCCGCAAAGTCAAACCACCTACGTTATCGAGCGGTTCTTCACGCCAACGGCGTGAAATAAAATAGCCTAGGGCAACGCCCTAGGATCACAGCACCTTAAAAAGATCTTTTTCGCCCTGAAGGGGCGAAATATTCTGCGCCTTCAGCGCTCGGACATTCCAACACCGCGCTACCTGGGCCGCTGGCCAGCTTTACATTTGCGTCTTCGGCGCTGAGCCCGCGCGACTACATCGGCACGATCGTGATCGTGTTGGGCAGCGACCGCGAACACTTCAAAACTGTCGAGTTAGTTGTCCACACCTACCATCCCCACTCACGTCGCGACGAACACTTCGACATATTTTTATGCCACGGCCTGAATCAAAACCTCCAAATCCTCTGGCCCAACATCAAGAAGTGTGACTTGCCTATGCCATGCTCTCACTGTGTGAGAAAATGAGACCCATACAGGAGAGTGAAACACCTTTGTCTATCGCTAAACCAAAAGAACAGATTCCTTTAGTAGCCTGGCAATCGAATGATCAGCAATCTCGCCTCTATCACGGAGATAGCCTGCAAATAATGCAGACAATTTCAGCCGGAAGTGTTGACTGCATTTGGACGGATCCCCCGTACAACCTTTCCAACGATGGGATCACTTGTGTGGCTGGTCGAATGGTAAAGGTAAATAAGGGCGAGTGGGATCGTAGCAGAGGAGTTGAATTAGACCATGAGTTTAATAAAACTTGGTTAGCTGCGTGTTATCGACTCTTGAAGCCTACCGGCACGATCTGGGTCTCCGGCACAATGCACGTCTATCCATCCGTTGGTTTTGCTCTGCAAGAGTTGGGCTTTCGGATACTCAACGACATAATTTGGGAGAAGCCAGCGCCGCCCCCAAATCTGGGTTGCCGATGCTTCACGCATGCCACTGAACTGATCTTTTGGGCGACCAAAGCCAAGAAGGGGAAAGACAAGTACACTTTCAATTACGACACGATGAAGTCTGAGAATGGCGGGAAACAAATGAAGAACGTTTGGCGCATGCCCACGCCAAACAAAGAGGAAAAGCGGTATGGAAAACATCCAACACAGAAGCCGATAGGTCTGGTGTCGCGTTGCTTGCGAGCAAGCACGAACGAGGGTGATTTGGTTTTCGATCCGTTTGCCGGCTCCGCTACAACCGGAGTAGCTTCACTCATCCTTAGCCGAAGATTTATTGGTTGTGAGATGGACGACAAGTACGTGCGAATCGCAGCTCGGCGACTATCTAGCTCGATCGGCACTTACATCCCTGCCGAACCAAAGGAGATATGTAACGCAAACTGTTAGTTTGCGGAGCCCGTATCCTAAGAGTTCGTGCTCGATAGAATGATCGCAAACTAACAGTTTGCGTTACGACCGGCTCGCATCCTCGGAGACGGCTACCACATACCTCTTCCCGTTGTGACAAAATAAGCATCTACGGACGCTCCAGTAATTGTCGCGTCGACTTCCATCAGAACGGAGCATCCCTATACTATAATTGCGAACTAGAGATTCTGAGGCTTTTCGTTTCTAGCTGACGTTCGGAGGGATTTCAACCATCAATGACTTGTTTGTATCAGTATTGTCGACTCTTCGATTATACGTTTCTAGCAACCTCCGAAACTCGCCAACTTTCTGAACCTGTGAGAAGACAGCCAGTTCGTCCAAGTTTTGGCTGACGAAAGTTTCGACTGATTCCACCATGATCTGACCGGGTGCAATGTTTTCCGCGTTCTGTTTTGTACCCACAAGGTCTTTGTATCGAACGAGCAGATACACACTAACCCCGTCTTTTATATTTCGCCTACATTTCTCATAGAGTGCGGGCATCGGGGCGACAGTAACGTGAAACACAGTGTTGCCAACAAAGAAATCACCAGACCGACCAAGCTGAACATCAGCCGTACTAAAAGACTCATTGCTAATCTCTAGTTTTGGGAATCTTAGCTGTAATTTCGCTCCAACCAAATATTGAGCGACAGGACCTTCTTTGCCTGTTTCTCTCGCTCTGTCGAGCAAGTCGCTTATCGATTGCCATGTGGTGCTCGAAGGATCGTAGCTTATTTCGAGCCGCTTCAGTTCATGGTATTCGCGAACTCGGTCGACCAGAAACCGTTGGAATTCTGTCAATATCTCATTCCGTTTTGATGTAGAGAGTTTTTCCAATCCGGATGTGCTAATAGCCACCAGAAGGTTCCTAACGGCACCGCGTGCCCCGCGGTTGGTACGGCCTCCCTCTTCGAGAAAGAGACGCGTCTCGCCAAATTCTGCAAGAATAGCCCGCACCGCAGGTCCGCTTAAGCCGGAAACTTGGGAGCCGCCCTCCGCTGTATGAGAATCGATGGAAAGATCAAATTTCTCTTTTAGTCTATTGAGAACTACCAGACCCCCACCGAGCGAGCCCTTTGCTGGAATCTTCCCGCCATATCGCGGCGGCAAGCCTGAATACCAGGCGTGAAAAGCGATTGATGCTTTTTCTTTTGATCCCACGTTTACGCTGTTTCCGAAACAGAGACTAAGGCGCTTCCACGAATAAGTTCGTTGATTACGGGGTTAAGGTAATAACGAGCGATCCACTCGATGACTGGAACGCACACCGCATCGCCGAATCCAAACAAAGCGCGATTAGGTGAAACCGATATCTTGAATTTGTCCGCCCCCATGAGTCGTGCTGCTTCTCTCCCTGTTAACAATCGCACTCGGTACTTTCCTTTTCCGGCTTTGAAGAGAATTTGTCGACCTGATCCGCCGCGAGGGGTACGTAAACAGCCTGCAATTCCGTCGACTCTGAGTTCTGCCATAGAACGTCCGTTTCTCATTCGACGGAATACCGTGCCATACGACCAATTTGATCCAGCAATCATTCGCTCTGCTTGCTCACGATGCCGGGAGCTCATTTGATTTAAGAGATACTCTGCCCGATCCTCACTCCACCACTCTGGGGCATCGTCCGAAAGCTTCTCAAGAATATCTTGGAGCTTGGTTGCGGTTGTGGGTGGTTCAGGAAGAG
>CAAGKR010286896.1_pt1 | contig 13175 bp, 14 predicted proteins | sample 2556971 | NCBI WGS metagenome assembly CAAGKR01 (sample SAMEA5207829, study PRJEB30636) | soil metagenome | biome: forest; feature: boreal; material: soil | place: USA | collected 2011-09 | depth 1 m | reverse complement strand
TGCCGCCCTGGATGTGATAGTTGCTGCCGAGCAGCGCCGCGCTGGCGCGAACCGCATCGCGCACCGCCGATTCGGACTGCGGCGCCATCCGAAAATGCACGGCGATGGTGCGGCCTTTGTCCTCGAGTACCGTGCCCGGGTGAGCCATGACCAGCGCCGCGAGTGCCGTTCGGGCGCGGTCGAGCTGCGCATCCACGAAGCTTGCGCCCTGCATCAGGCCCGACGCCTTGCGGCGCTCCACGCCGTGCAGGCCTGCGGCGGGCAGCCGCAAAGGCGCAAACAGCGTATCGAGGTAGCTGATGCTTCGGCCGCTCGCCAGTGCGACGGCGCCGCCCAAGCGTTCGGCCACGTCGCCCAATAATGTCGTGAGGCCGGGGTCCGCGTGGGTATCCAGAGGCGAGTCGGTCAACTCGATCAGCGTTCCGTCGACGTCCAGGAACAAACACCATTCGAGCGACGGCGACGGCGGCGTAGGGAGCATTCGCGAAAGCTTACAGGATGGCCGTCGCTTAAGGCTGGCAAGCGTCAGCGCCGTGTAACTTTTACACGATGATTAATCGCGGCTGAGCCGGCGAATTTCGGTTATTTTGTGAACGATGTTCCGCTCAGTGTTCCTCCGCTTCGTGCTGCCGGTGGCATTCGCTTCCTGCGTTGTGGCGTATTTTGGTCTGCCCTATATCGAGCGGCTGCTGGCGGAGTGGTTTCGCTCGGACGTCGAACTGCGCGCGCAGCTGGTGATGCATTCGATGGAAGAACCGATCACGGATCTCGTCGAAAAGGGCAATGAGGCGCGCCTGCGGGCCTATCTCGCCAAGATAACGGCGGACGAGCGTCTGCTCGCAATCCTGGTGTGCCGTTCCAACGGAGCGACCATTTTCAAATCCGAGCGCGCCCCGGCCAGCATCTCCTGCGAAACGACCGGCACTGCGGCTCCCGCCGCGTCGCGCATCGTGCAATTGCCGTCCGGGTCGGTGCAGGTGTCGCGCTTCGATTTCGACGGCGCGGCGCCCGTGCCGTTCCGTGTGCTGATGCTGCACGATTTGAGTTTCGTGGATCGCCGGCAAAGAACCGCGCGGGATTTCGTGTTGGTGTTCGTCGGTATTTCGGTGTTGTTGTTGGCGCTCCTCATCGTGCTCGTGGCATGGCTGCAGCTGCGCCGCTGGGCCGAAGTGCTGATCGGCGACATCCGGGGCAAGCGATTTCTCGACGATGCCGAGTCGCCGCGCGAATCCATGCCGATACTGTCGCAGGTGCGCGAAGTATTGGCCGAGGCCGAGGAGAAGCAGCGGCTGGAAATCGACTTTCACGAGAATTGGACGCCCCAGGCGCTGCGTCAGGTGGTGCGCGATCACCTACATTCCGCGCAGGTCATCATCGTGTCGAATCGCGAGCCCTACATCCATAATTTCGACGCCGACAAGAATCCCGTCGTGCAGGTTCCCGCGAGCGGCATGGTGACCGCGCTCGAACCCATCATGCGCGCCTGTTCCGGCGTGTGGGTGGCGCACGGCGCCGGCACCGCGGATCGCGCCACTGTGGACCGATACGACCAGATCCGTGTTCCTCCGGACGATCCTTCCTATACCCTGCGCCGCGTGTGGCTGACCGAGGAGCAGGAACTGGGCTACTACTACGGCTTTTGCAACGAAGGTCTGTGGGCGCTGTGCCACCTTGCCTACGTTCGGCCGGCATTTCGCGCCAGCGATTGGCACTTCTACGAGGAAGTGAATGCCAAGTTCGCCGAGGTGGTGGCGGCGGAATCCAGCACCGACAGCCCCGTGATCCTCATCCAGGACTTCCACTTCGCGCTGTTGCCGCACCTCATCCGCAAGAAGGTGCCGAAGGCGACGATTGCGCTGTTCTGGCACATACCGTGGCCGAACGCCGAGACGTTCGGGGTGTGCCCATGGAAGCGCGAGCTGCTGATGGACATGCTGTCGGCCGATATTCTGGGGTTTCACACCCGCTACCATTGCCAGAATTTTCTGGACTCGGTCGACCGCTTCGTCGAGTGCCAAATCGATCACGAGCACATGACGGTCACCCTGCAAGGCCACGTGTGCCGCGTCGCTCCGTATCCGATTTCGATCGAGTGGCCGCCGCGCTGGCTGCAGCGTCTGCCCGATGTCGCGGCCTGCCGGGCGACGGTGCACGAGCGGCATCGGATCGGCGCCGACGTCGTCATCGGCTTGGGCGTGGAGCGCTGGGACTTCACCAAGGGAATCATCGAACGCTTCCAGGCGCTCGAGTCGCTGCTCGACAAGAATCCGCGACACCGCGGGCGAATCTGCCTGCTGCAGGTGGCCGCGCCGTCGCGCGGTCAATTGCCGGCATATCAGTCGCTGCAGCAGCACACCTACGGCGAAGTGGAGCGGATCAACGCCAAGTTTGCGGAAGGCGAATGGCGCCCCATCATCTTGATCGACGAACATCAAGAGCCGCTGCGCATCTACGAACTGTACCGGGCAGCCGATTTCTGCCTGGTCAACAGTCTGCACGACGGCATGAATCTGGTGGCGAAGGAGTTCGTGGCGGCGCGCGACGACGAAGACGGTGTGCTGATCCTGAGCACCTTCGCGGGCGCCTCGCGCGAATTGACCGAGGCGGTGCTGATCAACCCGTTCGACGTGATTGAAACCGCGGAAGCCATGCAGATCGCGATGCGGATGGGCCGCGACGAACGGCGCAATCGCATGCGCTTGATGCGCCGCACGGTCAAAGAGAACAATGTGTATCGATGGGCCGGCCGCATGTTGATGGATGCAGCCCGAATACGGCAGCGGCAAAGCCTGCCGTCGGCACCACGCCGCCGCGAGACCGCGGATCGTTAGCGCTTCGTCCGCGCGGCGGCCGCAAACGTGCAGAGTCGTTCCGCCGCGGCCTCGAGCGTGGCATTGTTTTTTGCGATGCAGAGGCGCAGCAGCGTCATCGCCGGCGGCACAGCGTAGAAAGGCGACAATGGAATCGCCGCGATTTTCGCCTCGCGAATCAGCCGGTCGGCGAATTCCATGTCGGGCTCGCGGCTGAGCGCGCCATAGTCCACCAATTGGAAATAAGTGCCCGCGGCCGGTACGGGCTCGAAACCCGAGCCGCGCAGGAGTCCCGCCAGCAAATCGCGCTTGGCTTGAAAGAACGCCGATAGTCCGCTCCACGCGTCGGGATGTGCTGCGAGATAGCGCGCAATGGCGTATTGCAGGGGCGAGGCGATGCTGAATGTATTGAACTGATGCACCTTGCGCAGCTCCTGCGTCAGCTGCGGCGGCGCCACGCAGTATCCGACTCGCCATCCGGTCGCGTGCAGCGTTTTGCCGAATGAAAATACCGCGAAGCTGCGCTCCCGCAGTTCCGGATGCGCCAGCACGGACGCATGGCGCCGGCCATCGTAGAGCACGTGTTCGTACACCTCGTCGGCGAGCAGCGTAATCGGCCGGTCGCGGATGAGCGCGGCGAGCGCATCCAAGTCATCGCGATCGGCCACCGAGCAGCTCGGGTTTTGCGGGCTATTGACGACGATCAACCGGGTGCGGTCGCTCAACACGCGCCGCACATGGTCCCAGTCGAAGCGAAACGCGGGCGGCGCCAGGGCGACACGCACACAGCGGCCGCCCGCGAGCCGCACCGCGGGCTCATAGGCATCATAGGCGGGATCGAATATGACGGCCTCATCCCCGGGACCCACCACTGCTTGGATTGCATCGTACAGCGCTTCGGTGCCGCCGCAGGTCACGGTGATCTCGCTCAAGGGGTCGAAGCGGCGCCCGTAGCACGTATGCAGTTTTATCGAAATCCGTTCGCGCAGCTCGACCACGCCTTCCATGGGCGCATATTGATTGTGTCCCTCGCCGATCACGTCCACCAATGACGCCGCCAATCGCGGATCGATCGCATAGTCCGGAAATCCCTGGCCGATATTCAGAGCGCCTTCTTCCAGTGCGCGGCGCGACATCACGGTGAAGATCGTGGTGCCGACGTCGGGCAATTTACTGTCGAAGCGCACTGGGGGCCTCCAGAGCTTGCAGGCCGCCGGCCAGCGAGCGCACGGCGAGGCCCCGTTTGCGCAGCTCGCGCGCCGCCGCCAGGCTGCGCTTGCCCGAGGCGCATACCAACAAGGATTCCCGCCCCGGGGCGAGCAGGCCGGGATCCGCCAGCAGCAGGGGCATGGCGATGTGCCGCGCAGCGGTCGGTCGTGCTGCGAATTCCTGGTCGGTGCGGATGTCGATCACGTCCAGTCCGCGCCGCGCGGCCTCCGCCAGGGATCGCAGGGCGATCTCGATCCCGGGTTCTTCGATCGCGATCTCGCGAATATGAGCGCAGCCCGGCGCGCGACACTCTGGGCGGCGCGGCGCCTTGATTTTGAGGCTCGAGAAATTCGTGAAATCCAGCAGCAACAATTCGCCCGCGAGTTGACCGGATAGGCCGAGAAGAATCTTGAGCGCGATCAGCGCCTGCAACGTGCCGAAGGTGCCGGGTACCGGACCCAAGACTCCCGCTTCAGCACAGTTGCCCACCACACCGTCGGCGACGGCGTCGGGCCACAGACAACGCAGGCAGGCGTGGTCCAGCGTCGGCTTGTAGACCTGCAGCTGGCCCTCGTATTGGTAGACGCTGGCAAAGACCGCCGGCCGGTGCGTGAGTACGGCGGCATCGTTGATCAGGTACTTGGTGCGAAAATTGTCGCTGCAATCGACCACGACGTCGTAGGCGCGAACCAGGTCGACCGCGTTGTTGGCATCGAACCGCTCGGCGTGCAATTCGACCTGCACGGTGGGGTTGATCCGCTTGACGGCGGCCATTGCCAGTTCGACTTTTGCCTTGCCGACATCCGCCAGAGCGAAAATCGGCTGACGATGCAAATTGCTGGCGTCCAGGGTGTCGGCGTCGACCACGCCCAGGCAGCCCACCCCGGCGCCGGCCAGGTATTGCAGCACCGGGCTGCCGAGGCCCCCGGCGCCGACGAGGAGAACCCGGGCGCGCGCCAGCACCGCCTGGCCCTGCGTGCCGATCTCCTTGAGCAAACTTTGCCGCGAGTAGTCGGGCTGCATCGCGCCCTAGCCGTGCGCGTGATCGGGCACGGCCGCGCAGCGCTCGCAGTTCACCCAGCCGGAATCGCCGCTCCGATAATGCTCTTTCTTCCAGATCGGCAAGCGGTGCTTCACTTCGTCGATGATGAAGCGGCAGGCATCGAAGGCTTCGCCGCGATGCGCCGAACTGACCCCGACCCACACCGCCATATCGTTCAAACCCAGCGCGCCGACGCGATGGATGCAAAGCGCGTGCTTCACGGGGAAGCGCCGCAAGGCTTCGGTGACGATGCGCTCGCCTTCCTTCACCGCGAGTTCCTGGAAGGCTTCGTATTCGAGGCCCGTGACTTCCCGGCCTTCGTTATGGTCCCGCACCCAACCCTCGAAGCTGACATAGCCGCCGGCGCCCAAATCGAGCAGCTCGCGGCGTGCCAGCGCGGTATCGATGGCGGTTTGAGTAAAGCGAAAACGCATCAGCCGCCCGCCACCGGAGGGATGAAGACCACGGCGTCGCCTTGGCTTAAGGGGCGGGACCAATCGCTGAACTCGCTGTTGACCGCCACTTTCAGCTGCTCGCGCGACAGTGTGAATCCGTAGCGCGCCACCAATTCGCCGTACAAGTCCGCCGGCGTGGCCGCAGAGGTATCGACGGTCTCCTCGGAGCGGCCGGCCTGCTCGCGCATCAAGGCGTAATACTGGATTTTCAATTGCATGACACTGGCTCAAGAAGCGGCATCGAGGGCTGCCAACGCCTCGGCATATTCCTCGGGCGTGTTGATGTTGTCGAGAGCACGCCGGTCCAGGGGCTCGAGCAGGTGCGTCAGGTGACGAATGAGGAATTTTCGGGGGCATTGGCCACCGCCGGCCTGGAGAGCCGCGAGCGCCGCGGCGGCTGCGGGCTCCCAAATGGCGCACAAGGGTTCCGGCAAGCCATCGTGGGCGCTGCGAAACGCCGTGGCCAAGCTGCCCGGGTCGCGTTCACGAACGAGGTGCGAAAGCACGGCGTCCGACAGAAACGGCAGGTCGCAGGCCAATACCAACCAGGCAACATTGGGGTGTGCGGCGAGTGCCGAGCGGATGCCGACAATCGGACCTTCGCCCGCGACCGAATCCACGATCATGGGGCGCTGCGCGCGCGCCGGGTCGGCGGTTTGGTTGACGCGCACGGACACAAACACTTGAGCGGCATGCCGGCTTGCGAGCTCGCAGGCGCGATCCAGCTGGCTCTTGCCGCGGTACTGCAGCGCAGCCTTGTCGCGGTGCATGCGCGAACTCGAGCCGCCGGCAAGAATCAAGCCGTACAGGGGGGCGAGGCTCATGGCGCCGTCTCGATCGCGTAGCTGCTTTTGCCGCCGTCTTTGGCGATCAATCGCAAATCGCCGATGACGATGTCATGCGACAGAGCCTTGCACATGTCATACACGGTCAGTGCCGCGATACTGGCGCCGGTGAGCGCCTCCATTTCAACGCCGGTCTTGTGGTGCACGCTCACGGTGCAGCGGATGACGGCCGTGTCGGCGTCGAGATCAATGACGATGCGGCAGTGCTCGAGACCGAGCGGATGACAGAATGGAATCAGCTCGTGCGTGCGCTTCGCGCCCATGACTCCGGCGATGATCGCCGTGTCGAAGACCGGCCCCTTCGGCGAGCGCAAGCCGCCGGCGCGCAGCGCCGCGGCGACCGACGGCGGAAAACGCACGCGCGCTTCCGCCGTTGCCGTTCGCTTGGTCGGGGTTTTGTCGCTGACATCGACCATGGCCGGGTGTCGTTCGGCATCCAGGTGGGTGAGAGTCATGGAATCAACCGCCGATGTAATTCATCTCGATTTTCTCGGGCGACGGATCGGTACGCCGCAATTCCTCGCGCAGCTCGCTGTAGCGATCGGTGCGGCCGTTCCATACGCCGCGCATCAATTGCACGATTTCCGCATCACTCGCACCGGCCCGCAGCGGAGCTCGCAGGTCGAGACCATGGGTCGCGAACAGGCACGTATAAAATTTACCCTCCGAGGATAGGCGCGCTCGGCTGCAAGCGCCGCAAAACGGCTGCGACACGGACGAAATGAATCCGACTTCGCCGCCGCCGTCTTCAAAGCTCCAGCGCTGCGCCACTTCGCCCGCGTAGTTCTGCGAGATTGGCCGCATCGGCCAGCGCGCCTGGATGCGCGCGGCGAGCTCGCGCGACGGCACCACCAACTCGGGCCGCCACTGGTTGCGGTTGCCGACGTCCATGAATTCGATGAAACGCACGATCACCGGCGAGCCGCGGAAGCGTTCGACGAGATCCAGCGCCGTGTGATCGTTCAGGCCGCGCTCGATGACGGCATTGATCTTGACGGGAGCCAAACCGGCGCTGATGGCGGCGTCTATGCCGCTCAAGACTTGATCGAGGGCGGCGAAACCGCCGCTCATGCGTGCGAACACTTGCTTGTCCAAGGTATCCAGGCTGACCGTCACACGGCGCAGACCGTTGGCATGCAGATCGACCGCGTGCTGTCCCAACAATACCCCGTTTGTGGTAAGCGCGATGTCCTCGATGCCGGGGATGTCGGTGAGATCGCCGACCAAATCCGCGAGGTTCGTGCGCAGCAGCGGTTCGCCGCCGGTGAGGCGCAATTTCCGCACGCCTAAAGTGGCGAACAGCCGTGCAAGACGCACGATCTCCTCGAACGACAAGCGCTCCTGCGATTTCAAAAATCGATAATGCTCGTGATATTGCTCTTTCGGCATGCAGTAGGGACAGCGAAAGTTGCATCGGTCCATGACCGAGATGCGCAAATCGTGCAAGGGGCGGCCGAGGCGGTCGAGCGGATTTTGCGGTCCCCGAATGTGATGCACGGTCGAGCTCATGTGATTTTAAGGTTACCAGCGGTAGACCGTGGTGACGAAGCCTTTCGGGTAGGTATTGGGTCCCGGGGGCAGTTCCACGAAGCCGTCGGTGCCGGTCAGGCTCAAAAAATCCCCAGATCCATTCGGCCGCCGCGGATTGGCCCAGGGGCGTCCCCAATCGTCGTGTTCGATGGCCACCGGCAAGAAATACGTGAGCGGATGTTGGAACGTCACCGGTGCCGCCAGCGCCAGGCGCTCGGGCGGGGCGCGCCGGGTACCCATCGCTTCGGCGATCGCCGGGATGACATAACGGATCAGGCAGACGAGAGTCGAGACCGGATTCCCCGGCAGTCCGAATACCGCCTGGCCCTGAGGCCCGATGCCGAACCACATGGGCCGGCCCGGCCGCTGCGCGATCTTGTGAAACACCTGCTGCACTCCGAGTTGTTGCAGCACCGTGGGAACCAAATCGAACTTGCCCATTGAGACGCCACCGCTCAGCACTACGACCTCATGAGTGTTCAGATGTAAGGCCAATCGTTCGCGCATCAAGTCTGCGTCGTCCGGAACGTGATCGTCGCCGACGCGGCCGAAGCCGCGTGTGCGCAGCGTCGCCGCGACGGCATAGGCGTTGGACCGGCGCACTTGGAAATCCTCGATCGGTTCGCCCGGTTCGATCAACTCGTCGCCGGTCGAGACCACCATGATCGCCGGCTGGCTGCTCACGCGCACTCGCGCCATCCCGGCTGACGCGGCGACCGCGATTTCCGGCGCGCGCAACAAGGTGCCAGCTTCGAGCAGCAGCGTGCCTTGACGGCTGTCGTTTCCGCGACGATCCACGTTGTGATAGGGAGAATTCACCACTGACGCGTTCAGCGAAGCGAACCCGTCGACGACCTCGAGCTGCTCGACCGGAATGACGCAATCGCTGCCCAACGGTAGAATCGCGCCGGTCATCACCTCAATGGCGTCGTCGCCGCTGACGAGCTTCAGCTGCGGCGCCCCGGCTGCCTGAACTCCCTGAACGCGGAACCGCTTGACACCCCGCCGCAACGCCTCGCTGTCGACCGCCATTCCATCCATGGCGACGCGATCGAAGGGCGGTTGATCGCGCTCCGCATAGATGTTCTCCCGCAGAGTGCCGCCGACGCACTGCGTCAACGGCAGTGATTCGATAGGTAAACACGTCAGCCGAGAGTAGATGGCCTCTTCGGCCAGACGCGGGGTTATGAGCGTTCCGGCCTGCATTAAAAGGTCGCGGCGGGTTGCTCCGCCGCGCTCCAATTCACGACTTTTGCTGCTTTGCCTTGTAGATCTTCAATTGTTCATTGAAGCGGCCAACGACCGCTTGCAGTTCATCAACGGCGGCGTTGTTCTTCTGAACGAGAACCTTCTGCTGTTCATCCGCTTTTTTCTTCTCGTCCGGCGTCAGCTTCTTCGGATCCTTCGGGGTCGCGGCATCCATTTCGAGCTTCAGACAATCGAGATACGAGTTCATCTCGCCGTTGTAACGATCGAAATCATGCTTCGCGGCGATCATTTCATCCTTGGTCGCGGTATTCCCGTCGGGGGGCGCGTCCGGCGAGCGCGGGTAAGTGCATGTCGCCTGTGCGTGTGCGGCGGCGCCAAGTGCGAAAACCAGGGTAAGCGGTATCCAAGCCTTCATCGGGAGTCCTCTTTATCGTTACGAATGAGCTGTTGTCGGGGCCTTAGATCTTACGGCCAAGGACGAGGTGCCGCCAGCGTTCAGCGGAACAGGTGTAAGCCGCTGATTTTGTACCTATATTGGAGCGAGGGGCGGCGGTTTTAGTTCCCCTGGGGGGTGGCGCTGACCCGGCGATTGAGGATATAGACTGGGCAGCCGGGGCCTCGTTGCCAGCCAGGAGAGGGGATTTTACATGGGAGAATGTACTGCCGGCACCGAGGTCTTGCGCAGCTTGCTCGACACCGAATACGCGTTCGGCACCCGGGCTCGCACCTCGATACGAACCGCGTTTCTCGAATACCTCGCCGAGGACTCGCTGGTACTGCGGCCGGCACCCACGGCGGGACGCGCGTTTTACGGATCTGCGCAGGATGACGCCGACAAGCTGGAATGGTATCCGGCGCTCGCCGACCTCTCGGGCAGCGGCGATTTGGGCTTCACCGCGGGGCCTTGGATCTACACGGCGGCCGCCGGCGGCATGAGCCACGGCCATTTTTTGACCATTTGGAAGCGCGATGCAGCGTGCCGTTGGCAGATCGAGTGCGACGCTGGCGTTTCGCACGCCGCGCCGACCAGCGCAGAGCCCAAGCTGTCGCCCGATCAGGCGTCTTATGCGCCGCGAAGCACGCCATTGCCGAGTCTCATCGCGGACCATGCGCTCGACCGCGCCATGCAAGACTTTCGGAATACCGCCCGGCAGGATGGCATCGCGTCCGCATTGCGAACCTACGCCCGTACTGCAGATTTTCGGCTCTACATCGACGGCGAAGCGCCGATGGAGTTGTCAGCCGCCAACCGCTATTTTTTTGATCGCACCCTTCCCGGTACGTGGATGGAGGACGTCCGTACTAGCTCCGCCGATGCCAGTCTCGCGTATTCCGTCGGCGTGCTCGGCGGCACGAACCGGCCGGGCAGCCATGCCTACGTGCAAATTTGGCAGTACGCTCCCAAAGTCGCCAATTGGGGATTGCGGCTGTTGTTGATCAACTCGTTGGCGACCTCACGGTCGAAATGAGCTCGCGCCGTTCGACTATTGAACGGCGAATCCCGCCAGTACTAACAAGGGGCTTGAAATGCAGTATCTATTACTCATCTACTCCAACGAAAAGGAGATAGCCGCGCTGAACCCAGCCGAGCTCACGTCGATGACGGCGGAATACACAGAGTTTACCAAGGGGATCATTCAGGCCGGACAGTTCAAGGCGGGCGATCGGCTCAAGCCAACCTCCGTCGCCACCACCGTGAGGGTGCGCAACGGTCAGGCAGTGACGACCGATGGGCCGTTTGCCGAGACTCGGGAGCAACTGGGGGGCTACTATCTCGTCGATGCCAAGAACCTGGATGAAGCCATCGCAATCGCGGCGCGGATTCCCGGCGCCCGGCTGGGGAGTATTGAAGTGCGACCGATCTGGCCGCCGCAGACTTGAGAGCCGTTGACGCACGCATCAGCCGGCCATGAACGCGGTCAGTGGCGATCAGGGAATTGAGGAAATTTTTCGCCGGGAGGCGGGTCGTGTTCTCGCAACATTGATCCGCCTGCTCGGCGATTTCGATTCAGCCGAAGAGGCGCGGCAAGAAGCGTTCATCGCCGCTGTGGAACAATGGCCGACGCAGGGCATACCGGAAAATCCGCGCGCGTGGCTGATCAGGACCGGCCGCAACAAAGCGGTTGACCGCATCCGCCGCGATGTCGTGTTCCGAACCAAGGTCCAGGGCCGCGAGATCGCCAGCGCCGAGGCGGACGCCGCTGCCATGGCGGAGGACGAGGATGACGGCACTTTCGGCGATGACCGGCTGCGGCTCATCTTCACGTGCTGCCATCCTGCGCTCAGCGCCGAGGCGCATATTGCATTGACCTTGCGCGAAGTGTGCGGACTCACCACGCAGGCGGTGGCTCGCGCATTTCTGGTGAGTGAGGAAACCATGGCGCAGCGCCTGGTGCGCGCGAAGAAAAAAATCCGCGACGCCGGGATTCCCTATGAAACGCCCGAACCGTCATTGTTCAACCAACGAATCCAAGGCGTTCTGGCGGTGGTGTATGGAGTGTTCACGGAAGGGTACGCCGCGACCGCCGGATCCCGGCTGGTCGACGCAGAGCTTTGCAGTGAGGCCATTCGCCTGGGCCGTTTGCTCGACGAATTGCTGCCGAGGAACGCTTCAGTTCTGGGGCTGCTCGCAATGATGCTGCTGCACGACGCTCGGCGGGGAGCCCGGGTTTCGCCGAACGGCGACGTGGTCTTGCTCGAGGATCAAGACAGGGCGCAGTGGGATCGCGCAAAAATCGCGGAAGGTCTCGTGCTCGTCGAACAGGCATTGAGTGCTCCCGGGCAGGTCAGTCCTTATGCCGTGCAAGGCGCGATCGCCGCGCTGCACGTGCGGGCAAAAACGAAAGAGGACACAGATTGGCCGCAAATCGTCGGCCTGTACGAGGTGCTGCTGCGGCTGCAGCCCAGCCCCGTCATCGAGTTGAACCACGCAGTGGCTGTCTCAATGGTCGACGGTGCAGCGCGGGCACTCGATCTGCTCGACTCACTGCAGGCGCGCGGACAAGTCAGCGAGTATCACTTGCTGCATGCGGCGCGAGGTCGATTTCTGCAGCAGCTCGCGCGCCCCAATGAGGCTCGCGAGGCCTATCGCGCGGCTTTGCATTTGGCCACACTCGAACCCGAGCGGCGGCTATTGATGGCGCGGATTGCCAGCATCGGCGCTGCGCCCGACGGAGCGTGAACTCAGAACTCTTTTTACGGGGCGGCGTTGCGCGCGTGTAAAGCCATCGCGATGAGGGCACTGCCGCCGAACACGAGATTAATGCCGACGAGCAGACCGATCGCCCATGCCGCGGTGCCCGGCAGGCCCGCGAAAATGATTCCCGCCAAGAGCAGATCGACGACGCCGCTGAATAGCATGGCGCCCCATCGTCCGGACAGCTCGCGCTTGTGTTCGAGCGCATAAAAGATCGACACGACGCCTTCGAGAACCAGAAACACCGTGAGTATCATCGTGAGCGACACGGCGCCCGACAGCGGCCATGCCAGCAACACGATACCGGCCACGATTCCGAGAACTGCCGACGCCAGAGACCAGCCGCGCCCGGGCGCGTTGCGCATTCGGAGCGTTGCGATCAAGCCGACTACTCCGCTCATGAGCAATAGCCATCCGATGAGGACTTCGACCGCAATGGTGGCGATCGGAGGTACGATGATGGCCAAGAGACCGAGGATGAAGAGCACGATCCCTTCGGTGAGGAAAAGCTTCCAATGCTCGTGCAGGGTATTGGCCACCGTTGACTGGAGTGGATCGAGGTCAGCCTTGTTTGCGGCCATGGTGTGCATCCTCGAGAGTGCTGTAACGAGGGCTATATTACCGGCATTTCCTCACCCCGTGGGCGGAATAGCGCGGCTACGTTACACTGTCCGTCTGCGCCCGTAGCTCAGCTGGATAGAGCACCTGGCTTCGAACCAGGTGGTCGGCGGTTCGAATCCGTCCGGGCGCGCCAAACAATTCAGGGTCCGTTCCGGACAGATGGGTAACGGTTTATACCGGACACATGGGTAACACTTTAGCACCGAAGGGGTTTTCGGCGCATTCGACCCGGCCGGACTCGTGATCGAAGAAGCCTAG
>CAAGKR010472875.1_pt1 | contig 13176 bp, 12 predicted proteins | sample 2556971 | NCBI WGS metagenome assembly CAAGKR01 (sample SAMEA5207829, study PRJEB30636) | soil metagenome | biome: forest; feature: boreal; material: soil | place: USA | collected 2011-09 | depth 1 m | reverse complement strand
TCGCCATGCTGGACATCACCCGAGGGCCATCAATGAACCCCGCTTGCGCGGCCACGAATAGCAGCGCTGCCTCCGCAGCTAATGTGAGCACTATGTATCCGTACCCGATGTGGTGGTGTCCAATCGTCCATCTGCCGGCGAAGGCGTCGAGCAGAACGGCGTTCATCGTCTTCCCCTCGACGGGCCGAGCGTTGAAGAGTAGGTAGAGCACGAGCAGTCCGCCTGCTGTGACGGCGAGCGATATCGCCATCAATGTCATTGTGCGTCTGGCAGTCTGAACCTTTGGCTCTCGCATGATCTGCAAACCATTGGAGACTGCCTCGATTCCCGTATAGGTTCCTGCGCCCATCGAGTATGCTCTCAGAAAAACGCCGAACATCCCTACCAATCCTAGGGTGCTCAGGCCGTTCTGAAACCCACGCTGTACCCCACCCGCGACGGCGGGGATCTGGTGGACGTGCATACCGATTCCGCCGACGAGAAGCACGGCATGCGTGAGAAGAAACAGACCGAAGATCGGGGCGAGGATCGTCACGGATTCCTTAACACCCCGAAGATTGAGCAGAATCAGAATGAAGATTACTGCTCCTTCGAGTATCAGCTTCAGGCGTGCTGCTTCGAGTGGGAGAACGCTGAACACCTGGTCGGCGCCGCTGGCGATCGAGACCGAGATAGTCAGAACGTAGTCAACGAGGAGCGCCGATCCGGACACAACTCCCCACCGCGGCCCGAGCAGCTCCGTCGCGACGATGTATCCACCGCCCCCGAACGGGAACCGCTTGATGATCTGGGAGTAGGCGAGAGAGATGACGAGGACCGTGACCGTCGTCGCCAGGGCCAGCGCAATCGCGAGATACGTGTGCTGACCGAGGGCGCGAAATGCCTCGTCTGGGCCGTAAGCCGACGATGAAAGGCCGTCAGCCCCTAGTCCAACCCAGGCCAGAAGAGCAATGAGCGAGATGGAGTGATACGTGCTGGGCGATTCCACATCGCGTGGTCTTCCGTACAGCAGCCGCTTCAGTCTGGGTCGCATCGTCGTAGGTAACTATCACCCGCTGACTGACGCATGGAATGCCTTTGTAAAGTCTTTGCGACTTCTTTGTACGGTCTTAAACCTCTCAGGGTGCCGGCATAAAAGCGCCACCCCACCGAAAGAAGTGCGATAATAGTAGGATGGCCGCTCGTACCGCTCTGGTTATCGACGACGAACCTCAGATCCGACGTGTTGTGAGACACGCTTTGGCCGAAGACTTCGGCCGAATACTCGAGGCCGAAAGCGGGAGCAAAGGGATAGACCTGGCCGCCGCGGAGCGGCCAGCGCTCATCGTGCTGGACCTGGGTTTGCCGGACACAAGCGGATCTCAGGTCTGCACTGAGATCCGCAAATGGTCGGATGCTGCAATCCTCGTCCTTTCCGCGCGCCAGTCGGAGCAGGAGAAAGTCTCCCTGCTCGACGCCGGTGCCGACGACTATGTCACGAAGCCCTTCAGCACTATCGAGCTCAAGGCGCGCGTGCGAGCGCTGTTGCGAAGGTCGGCGGCACGCGAATCGAATGGAGCTACCGCGATCCAGTGCGGCGACCTGAAGATGGATTTCGAGGCGCGCACCCTTACCCGCGACGGCGCTTTGGTTCATCTGACGCCAATCGAGTGGGAGCTGCTGCGATCTCTGATGACGCACGCCGGGAAAACGATGACGCACAGGCAACTTTTCTCCGCGGTCTGGCCGGGACGAGCGTATGGCGACGCGCAGCAGTATCTGCGCGTCCACGTTGCGAACGTTCGGCGTAAGGTCGAGCCCGACCCTCTAAGTCCCCGCTACATCTTTACTGAACCGGGAGTCGGGTACCGTTTCGCTTCGTGTGAATGATCCATGACAAACCGGAACTCGTCGTGAAAAGAGTCGCCAGCGACTGGACTCGCTCGCGGAGCGTGGCGTGGATTCTTGCTTTCGCCAGCCTAGCGGCAGCGGCTGCGATCCTGTTCGCGTTGAGAGCGGATCTCGACAAGGCTCACGTCGCGCTGGTTTTTCTTCTTGTCGTCCTCGCGTCCAGCGCATCTGGTGGCCGCGTCCTCGGCGTGGCGATCGCGCTCGTGGCATTCCTCATATTCGACTGGTTTTTCCTTCCGCCCTACAACACGCTGCTGCTTCGCAATCCTCTCGACTGGGTGGTTCTCGTCGCGTTCCTCATAACGAGCTTCGTTGCCGCCGAGCTTCTGTACCGCGCCCGGGCCGAGCGTGCGGCGGTGGAAAGGGCGGAGGCCCTTCGCGAAGCCGACAAGCTCAAAGATGCGCTTCTCGCTTCCCTCTCGCACGATTTGAGGACGCCTCTCACCACGATCAAGGCCCTTGCTCACGAGCTGCTGCCACTGGGTGACGAGCGGACGCTGATAATCGAGGAGCAAGCGGACCGGCTGAATCGTCTCGTGACCGATCTGCTTGATGCTGCGCGCCTGGATGGCGGAGCGCTCCCGCTCGATATCCAGATCAATGCCGCCGACGATCTCCTGGGCGCCGTCGTGCAGCACGTGTCCGGACGTCCGGACCGTCACCGCTTGAAGGTCTCCCTCGACGACCCTTCGTCGCTTTCGCTGGGGCGCTTCGATTTTGTGCACTCGCTCCGAATCCTCGCCAATCTTGTCGATAACGCGCTCAAGTACGTGCCGGTCGACACACCCGTCGAGGTGACTGGCGCGCTCGATAACGGCGAGATCGTTTTCCGGGTCGCCGATCACGGCACCGGGATCCCGGCGGCCGAGCGTGAGCGACTGTTCACGCCGTTCTACCGTCCCGCGGGGCGGGCTGCGGACGCGGGCTCCGCTGGACTCGGGCTGACGATCGCTCTTCGTCTCGCGGAAGCTCAGGGTGGTACGCTTAAATACCGCGACCGTGACGGCGGCGGCGCGATGTTCGAGTTGAGGCTGCCAGGCGCGCACCATTCGTGAGCGCGACAAGAAGCGCACACAGGTTCAAGGGAAACATGATCGACATCGTGTACATCTGTCTCAGCCTTTTTGCATTCGCCGCCCTGATTGGCTACGTGCGCGGCTGCGCCCCCAGAGAGGATCCGTAACCCACCGCGACGACTCGACGACGATCACATTCGAGCGGGCGGGTGCGAGCTGCCCGACACCAGCATAGATTCCTGCCCGCCGGTGTCGCTGACTGGCCGCTACAGTCAGGGTTATACCTCAGTTATCCTGGATCTCCCGCAAAACGATACGCGAACGTATCGTCAGTCGTCACCTATGTACTTCGATGATCGAATTCATCAGCTCAATATTCTCGCAGTCGGCATCATTCATCCGGGCCATGCTCGGAGTGCCAAATTATGAGCGCTATCTCGCGCACATGCGCACCGCGCATCCCGGCGATCGCGTGATGAGTGAGACCGAATTCAATCACACGCGGATGAGCGACCGGTACAATCGCCCCGGCTCGAGGTGTTGCTAGCGGGCGATCGTTATCGCGTCAGGTCCCGATTGTACCACCACAGGGCGCGCGAAAGCGCCGAGTAGCTCATGCTGAGGTGCTGAGCACCCCATACCATCGCTCCGACGCCTCCAATTATCAGCACCGGGCTCGACGCGTTGTTCGACCTGTTCGCTGTGACCACAATGCCGATGACCGTCGTCGCCGCGCCTATTCCGCCCACGAGCGACCCGCGAAAATTGTTGGTCTGATAGACGCGAGCCTGAGCGAGCGCCGATGGCGAGCTTGCGAGAAGCTTCTCGACCTCGAAGTCGCGGAACCACCCTCCGGTGCCGACTACTGGCCCATCGGCGCCGCGAATGAGTCGGACGTTGCCCCAGCTCGACTCGAATCGCAGAGCGCGCGCGTCGTAGCTATGAGTCGAATCCTCAGCGCGCGCGGGGATACTCGGAGCGGAACTGGCCGCGCCGGGAGTTTTAGCGGTTGCTTCGTTCTCCCTGACTTGCGCTTCCGCCCTTGCCCCGACACCCACTATCAAACCGGCGCCAATAGTCAGCGCCAAAAAGCATTTCGTTTTCATTTCTCCTCATTGATCGCCCAAACCGCCTTCACGATAGAGACGATTTGAGCGACCCGAGGAATACATCAGCCAGCTCTCGCTAGCCGCGATGGCGCTATTTCACCAGATCGCGGTTGTACCACCAAATGGACTTGGACAAAGCCTGGTACGCGTGCTCGAGCCTCGACGCCCCATAACTGAGGAGGCCCACGCTCAGTATCGTAATCCCGGTCGGTATGAACTGACTAACGCCATTGATTCGGGAGGCGCCGATCGCTGCCCCCATGGTGACTATGCCCGCGGCCGCCAGCAGCATTCCCGGCGTATAGTCGTGCTGAAACGCTTTCGCCTCCGCGACTGCGTTCGGCGACGGACTGACGACTGCCGACACGTCTATTCCGCGAAACAATCCAACCTTTCCGACCACCACTCCTTGCGCCCCACGAACGATCTGGACTCCAAAATGATCCTCGAGGCGAAGCGCCTTCTCGTCGTAGCTTCCGTCCTGAGCGGTCATAAGAGCAGGCCTCGCAGTTAGAAGGCAGATTCCCGCGCAAAATCCAAGCAGCAAACGTGACATCACAATCCCCTCCCGGGCTATGGTCGGTACACGATCGTCGCACGCCCGTTCAACGTCGTTCCGTCCATGAGAACGTGCGTGTTTCCTGGATAGTAGTAGCCGGCGCTCGTTTGATCGACCGCTACGCCGAGGAAGTCGTCGTTGGTGAGAAGCCACGAACCTGCGTTGGAGAAGAGAGTACCAAGAAAAACCGCGGCCGTGATGATCGGTGAAGCCTTGGGAAACACCTTGATGGCGACAGTGCTGAACGCGTTGGCCGCGGATCTCAGGAACTCCATGAGTGCGTTGGAGTCGAGCTTGAGGACGCATGGATCGTTGTCGTCCTCCCAGAACATGACAAGAAAGCCCTGCTGGAACTTGCTCGCGTACGCAGCCACCTCGTCGGCGGAGAAGAGCATTACCTGACCTTCCCAGAAGCCGCCGTCCTGGTTGAACACCTTTCTCGGATCGTATGCGTGCTCTCCGGAGCAAGACAGATCATCAACCCGTGTCGGCGCGGCCACATTGTTGGGTCCCTGGATATGGACCTCTATCTCCGGATCTCCGCGAAACCAGGGTTCTTTTGCGTCGAGGATGCGCGAGAATTCCAGATACAGACCGGGCGGTGTTGGTAGCGCGTTGCCGCCTACGCCAGATATGTCTGGAATGATCGAGAGATCATCTCCAGATACGATGTTCGAGCTCTTCAGGTGCACCGGCTCCAGGGTGCCGATTGCGCTGCCTTCCTTGTCGCGAACGTTTGTCGAGCCCAGTGGCGACAGCGGCTGGTCGAACCGTGTCTCCACGGGCACAATGGACAACGCCGGTTGCTCCGGCGCGACGTTGCGATCGAGATTCACCTCGCGGCCGTTCTCGTCGAAAGTCACGATCGGTTCCGACTCGTCCAGCTGCGAAACCACGAGCACATCGGATTTACCGGTCCACGACTCGCGGTGCCTGGCGACGGGCATGTAGAACTCGAGTCTGCGGATGGAAGAGAGAGTCCTGAACAAGTCGGTCTCACCTCCACCACTCGACTTCACCATTCGGTCCAGCAGCGCCCTTCCGTCCTTCGATCGGAGGTACGGCGCCAGCTCGAGTTTGTGCTCATGAAAGGGGGCCGATCTCATGTCACGCTTCAGGTGCTGTCGCGCGGGCTCATTGTCCATCGCCACCGCCACCAACCGCGCAATCTTCGACAGCGCGGTCCTCTCTTCGTTCGCGGCGGAGGGTGTAGGCTCGCTCAGCGCGGTGTTCGAGAGGCTCAGACCGACCGTCCGGCTCGCGGGATCGGCACAACCAGCGAGTGCCGCGAGCACCGCAACAAAAAGAACTCCTTCGCCATGTGTGTGTTTCATACTTCCTCCTCGGCGATGGTGGTAAAGGGAGCACCTTACCGGACCACGGAGGAGAAAGCGTAATCAGCCTGCCGCTTACGAGATCACTTCGCCTCGCGCGCGGCGGGTGACGGAGCGACGAAGGCCATGAGCAGCGCCGCGATTAGCGCGAGCGTTGCCCCGAACACGAACGCGCTCGGCGCGCCGCGCCGGTCCCAGATCGCGCCGAAGATGAGAGAGGCGGGGAGTGCGCCCAGCCCGATGGCTAGATTGTACCAGCCGAACGCCGATCCTCGGCGCGTGCGCGGAACGATGTCGGCGACGAGAGCCTTCTCGGTTCCCTCGGTCGCGCCATAAAAAAAACCGTAAACCGCGAACAGCACCCATGCCTGCCACGCCGCGCCCGCCCATCCGAACGCAAAGTAGACCGCGGAGTAGAGGAGCCAGCCGCCGACGATCAGTGGCTTGCGCCCGAGCGTATCCGAGAGCGCACCGCCGTACGTGCCGCTCGCCGACTTCACGAAGTTGACCAACGCCCAGAGTATCGGTGCCAGTGCGAGCGGTACGCCGAGCTGATTCGCCCGCAACAGAAGGAACGCGTCGGTGGAATTCCCGAGAGTGAAGATGAGAATCACGACCAGATACGCCCAGAATCGCTTCGTGAGCCCGCCACCCATTTCTCCTTCTGATGCCGCCGCGGCTTTCTCTCCGGCCTCGCGCTTCGGCACATCACGGACGACAATGATCAGAACGATCATCGCTACCAGCGCGGGGACCGCGGATAGCCAGAAGACATTGCGCAGTGCCTGCTCATCGTGCGGAAGCAGTCGCTTCGAGCTGTCGAATGAGCCGACGCCCTGAAGCTTGAGCAGGAAAAACGCGAGCAGCGGCCCAACGACCGCGCCGGCGTTGTCAGCGGCGGCGTGAAAACCGAACGCGCGTCCACGCGCGGTTATGGGCGCCGAATCAGCTAGAAGAGCGTCTCGTGGCGATGTACGTATCCCCTTCCCGATCCGATCCGTCAACCGGATGAGCAACACCTGGCTGGCGGTTCGCGCCATGGCCGAAAATGGTCGTACGATTGATGCGATGCCGTAGCCTATGACGACCAGACGCTTGCGACTACCGACCTTGTCGGACCACCACCCGCTCAGGAGCTTGACCAGCGACGCCGTCGTTTCGGCCACGCCTTCGATCGCGCCGATGAAGCTCGCATTCGCGCCGAGCACGCTGGCGAGGAACACGGGAAGGAGCGGATAGATCATCTCGGTCGAGACGTCGGTGAAGAAGCTCACCGCGCTCAAGCCGAGGATGTTCCGCCCGAGTTTTGGCTTCGGAGCGTCCGTCGAGGGTGAAGCTACGATGCGTGCACCTCTGAATGATCTCCGACCGTAACCTCGCCCTTCACTCCTTCGACGATCGTGTCGTCTCCGATGAGGGAGTTGCGCAGCACCGATTTCTTCAGCTGCGCTTTGGACCCGACGATGGAGTTGCTGATCTCGACGCCTTCGAGTATTGATCCGGCCCCAATGGAAACGTTCGGCCCAACCTTCGACTTCCTGAGAGTGACGTTGTCTTCGATGTAAACGGGATCGATAATCGTGGAATCGCCGGTGTTCTTCGGCCGGCGCGCGCGACCGCGCGTGAGCATCGCCTGATTCGTCTCGAGCATCGTGTCGATCTTGCCCGCATCGTACCATCCTTCGACGTCGATGACTTTGATCTTGGCACCTTTGTCGATCATGTACTGGAATGCATCGGTGAGAAAATACTCGCCCTGATTCTTCGGCTGTTTCAGAACGTGCTCTATTCCCTCGAACAGCAGCTTCCAGTTCCTGATGTAGTACAGCCCGATGTTGGCGCGTTTGGATATCGGAGTCTTGGGCTTCTCGATGATCTTCGTCATGTTGCCGTCCTTGTCGGTCACGACGACCCCGAATCTCTGGTAGTCCTCCACTTCCTTGACCCAGATGATTCCGTCGGCGTCGACGCTCTTCACCTTGGTAAGGTCGGCGTCGAAAATCGTGTCGACAAAGATTATTAGCACGGGCTGATCGACATACTCGCGAGCGAGTGCGATGGCGCCCGCGGTTCCGTCCTGCACCTTCTGCTCGATGAACACCGACGGCACGTTCATCTCGGAGCGCGCAAACGCTTCGACCTTCTCCTTCAAATGTCCGGTGATGTAGATGATCTGATCGATGTTACCGAGCTTCTTCAGCTCGTCGAGCACGTACGACATCACCGGCTTGCCCGCCACCTTCATCATCGGCTTGGGCGTGATGTGAGTGTGCGGGCGGAGCCGCGTTCCCTTACCCGCGAGCGGAATTATCACTTTCATGGAGCGGTCGTTCCCTCTCGGCCGTATTTGTCGCTCAGGCGCACTATGTCGTCCACCTCGGGCGTCGACACCTCGAGGACATCACAATCGGTTACGGCGACCATTTGATGGACCGTGCCGGGCGTGATTCTGAAGGATTCACCGACCTTGAGCTGGACGTCCTCGAGCTTGTCCCCGTTCTTCACCCGGTAAATGATCTCACCGGACAATAGATGGACGGTCTCATCCTTCTTGTTATGGTACTGCGTGGAAAGCTCCTGGCCCGCGTTGATGTGCAGGATCTTTCCCACGTAGCGGTCGGACTGCGCCCAGATCGTTTCGTGCCCCCATGGCTTCGGCACTTTCACGACCTTCACTCGCCCCGATCCCGGCTTTGCCGCCGACTCCGTTTTCGCGTCTTTCCTTTTTGCCATGCATAAATATCGCACCTCAATGCGGTGACACTGAAGTCGCGGAAAGCAGGTTTCGGGGCGGGCATGTTTTCTGCCTTCGCGTACCACCATATGATTCTCTCGCCGAAGCATCTTTCGCGCCTCGCTGCGACCCTCGGCCTCTTTACCAACTACGGTCTCCGCGATTTCGCGAACCGGCAGGGCCTGCTCAGTCTCGAAGGCGCTAATCTCGTTGCCGGAGATGGCTCTGGAGACGGAGAGTCCGCCGCCAAAGCCAAGGCTTTTCGCGAGCGTCTCGTTGAGCTGGGGCCGGCCTATATAAAGCTGGGCCAGGTTCTTTCGACGCGTCCCGACCTGCTGCCCAAGCAATACATCGAGGAGCTCGAGCACCTCCAGGACGATGTCCCGCCGATGCCCTACGAGCAGGTGGAGCAGACGATCGAGCAGGAGCTTCGCGCGCGCATAAGCAAGCTGTTCGCATCGTTCGAGCAGGAGCCACTAGGGAGCGCGAGTCTGGGGCAGGTCCACGCCGCGGAGCTCCGCGATGGACGGAGCGTTGTCGTGAAAGTGCAGCGGCCGAATCTGCGCGAGCAGCTGAGCGAGGACATCGATTACTTCCGCGAGCTCGCGATCTTTCTCACCGAGCACACATCGGCCGGCTCTCGAGTTGATCTGATAGGAGTCGTCCAACAGGTGGAGCGCGCGCTGGTCGACGAGCTCGACTACCGCACCGAAGCACGCAACGCCGCCTCATTCAGGAAAGCGCTCGCGACCTTTCCGCACATTCTGATTCCGCGCGTGATCGACGCGTACACCACCCACAAGGTGCTTACGACCGAGCGGATCAGAGGCGTGAAGATAGACGACATCCCGCCCATCAGTCGAATCGAGTACGACTTCGCCGACCTCGCGGACGAGTTTGCGCGCGCCTACCTCCAGCAGATCACCGACAGCGGACATTTCCACGCCGACCCGCATCCCGGCAACGTGTTCGTCGTCCTGCCAGGCCGGGAGAATCCGCGCACACCCGCGGAAGCGGCGGCGGACGACCGTCGCCAGGTTGTCAGGCCGGGAGCCACCGCGCTGACTCAGTCGGAAAATGAGGCGAAGGCAATCGCCGCGGTTGCTCCCCCCCGCGACGAGCCCAAGCTCGCGCTGATCGACTTCGGCATGACCGCGCACCTCACGGGAACAATGCGCGACCACGTTGTGCGACTCCTGCTGGCGATGGCCGAGAACAACGGCGATGCAGCAGCGGAGGCGTTGATCGAGATGGGAGAGGTGCCACAGGAGTTCGACCGCACGGCTTACGTCCGCGATGTGTCGGCGCTGATCGCCAGGCACGCCAACCAAACCGTGGAGGAGACGTCAGCCGGGGTCATCCTCTATGAGATCATCACGATCGCTTTTCGCGAGGGATTGAAATTGCCGGCCGAGCTGACGTTGCTGGCCAAGGCGCTCTTCAATCTCGATGCGGTGACGAGATCTCTCGATCCCAACTTCAATCCGACCCAATCGATTCGCGAGTACACCGCCGAGATCGCGAACAAGAGGGCGCAGCGCGACATTTCACCACGGCGCCTGTTTCAGATGGCGGCCGAAACGTCGGACCTCGTGCGGGCACTACCCCACCGGTTGGATGTCCTCACCCAGAAGCTGATCTCGGATGATTTCGCGGTGCGAGTGGACACTCCGCAGCTGGGATCTCTGCTGCTCGGCCTCGAGAAAGTCGCCAATCGAATTTTCACCGGTCTCGTGCTCGGCGGCCTGCTCGTCGCCAGCGGGCTTCTGATGGCGTATCAGCGCAGCCTGGGGATGATCGGCTTTCTCATCGCGGGAATCCTCGGGCTCTGGATGATCGCGACGATTTTCATTCAGGATAGAAGGAGCAGGAGGCGTAAGGGGAAGTCGTAGGTCAGCTCAATCCCACCGCAGAACGATCTTCCCGAAGGTCTTGTTGGATTCCATCAGCTCGTGAGCGGCGCGGATTTCCGAGAACGGGAAAACGCGATCGACGACGGGCTTGAGCCGGCCAGCGTCAAAGAGCGGCAGAAGGTGCCCGGAAAGATCACGCGCCACTGCGATTTTCTCTTCCAGAGGCCTCGAGCGGAGCGTCGTTCCGACAATCGTGAGCCGCTTTACGAGAAGCACGCCCATGTTGAATGGCGCGGTCGCGCCGGCGGTTAGACCGACCACTACGATCCGGCCGCGCAACGCCAGCACGCGCATGTTCCCCTCTAGATAGTTGCCACCCACGAGATCCACCACGGCATGCACGCGCGCGACGCCGACTGCGGCTTCGACCTGAGCCGCCCAATCCCCGCGCGAAGCATCGATCGCGACATCGAGGCCGAGTTTCTTCGCCCGCTCGAGCTTCTCAGGGGAGCGCGCGGTGCCAACCACCCTCGCCCCCGCTACGCGCGCGATCTGCAAAGCCGCGGTTCCGACTCCGCTCCCCACCGCGTGAATGAGCAGCGTTTCACCAGTACGAAGCGCCAGCCGATTGAAGAGCGCGTCGTATGCTGTGAGAAAGGCTTCCGGAATCGCCGCAGCGTCCTCCCACGACATTCCCTTGGGAGCCGGCATCGCTTCTCTTTCGTGCACGCACAGGTACTCGGCGTGACCCCCGCCGCCGATGATCCCCATCACCCGGTCGCCGACCTTCCAAAGCGTCGCGGACGGCCCGAGGGCATCGACCTCGCCCGCGTATTCCATCCCGCTCATGTCGGCGGACACGCCTGGAGGAACTGGATAATTTCCCTCTCGCTGCATGAGATCGGCGCGATTCAACGCGGACGTTCTCACGTGAACGCGAATCTGCCCCAGCCCCGGCTCGAGCACCGGCCGCTCCTGCACCTCCAGTACTTCGGGGCCGCCCGGTCGCGTAATGATGATCGCTTTCATTGCGACGGAAGTTACACAGACACGAAAGGAAAAAGGCCGGCCCCAATGAGCCGGCCTTTCGACCTTCTTAGAAACTGGGCGTCAGGGCGTAGTGAACTGACAACTGGCAACTACGCCACTGACGACTCGCACCCGTTCTTTTGTCCTCATTCCTTACCGAATCTTGTTGCCATTTGGATCCCACACCTCGACCGTTCCCAGATTCCGAGCCCGGATCGGCGCTTCGATCTTGGACAAATCGCCCGCGACTACGACGACGAGATTGTTGGGCGTGAGCTTGGTGGTTGCGACGCGACGCACATCCTCTGGCGTCACAGCCGCGAGCCGCTCGCGATACGTGGCGTAGAAATCCATCGGCAGACCCCAGACGATCAGGTTCTGAAGACGGCCGGTGAGCCCCTGAACGCTCTGCACCGCGTTCGGGAATCCCGAGACGAGATTGTTGACCCCGCCCTGCAGCTCCGGTGCTGGAACGGGCTCCGTCCCCAGGCGGCGGAACTCGCCAATCGCTTCCACCAGAGCTGAATCGGTCGCGTTTGTCCGTACTTCCGACTGCATCTGGTATGTGCCTGCGCCCGGTCTCAGGTCGAGACCGCTGAAGATGCCGTAGGTGTAGGCGTGCTTCTCGCGCAGATTCGTATTGAGACGCGAGCTCACGGCACCACCCAGCACGTGGTTCAGTGCCAGCATCGAGATGTAATCCGGATCCGTTGCCTGGAATCCCGGCTGTCCGATCACGATCGATGACTGCACCGAGCCGGGCCGGTCCACGAGAATCACTCTCGTTCCCGTGCTCTGACGAATCGGATTCAACACCGGCGCCATGGCCGCGCGCATCGCGGTCCAGCTCCCGTACGCCTGTTGCGCCAGCGAGCGCGCCTCGGCGGGAGTGATGTCGCCGACCAGCAACAGTGTCGCTGCCGACGGCGCGTACATAGCGCGATGCCAGTTCATGACATCGTCTCGGGTCAACCCGCCGATAGTTGCGAGAGTACCGGCCGGCGGACGCGAGAACGGCGCGGTGCTGTCGAACACCGCCCGAATGAATGCATCCCCCGCCAAACCCGCCGCGCGCGCATGGTTCTGCTGATACGCCGCCAGCGACTGATTCTTCACTCGAGTGAATTCATTCGCCGGGAAGCTCGGCGCGATCACCGTCTTCGCCGCAAGCTGCATCGCCTGCGGGAACACGTTCTTGATCGCGACGACATCGGCGAACGAATAACTATATGAACCGCCGGTCCCATACTGGGCACCGAGTGCATCCATCTGCCGTGCGATCTCGGCGCCGGTCATGTCGGCGGTCCCTTCGGAGAGCAATCTCCCCGTCAGCGAAGCGAGACCATTCTTCGCGGCCGGCTCGCGCATCGCCCCGGCATCGAGAATCAGACGCCCCTCGACCACCGGCAGCGTGTGTTTCTCGACCAGAATCACTTTGAGTCCGTTATCGAGCGCGAATTGTTGCACGTTCGGAAATACGTAGGGACGAAGTGGTCCCGGCGCCGGTGGCTTGACTGTCTGTGCGCCCGCGCTGCCGAAAGCGGCGAGCGAGAACGAGACCGACGCGAGTCTCATGGTTAGAGTCGTGGAACGCATTACGGAACCCTCGTCGTGGTTGGTGAAGCCGGCTTCTTCGGCGGGACGTAAACCAG
>CAAGKR010374911.1_pt1 | contig 13178 bp, 9 predicted proteins | sample 2556971 | NCBI WGS metagenome assembly CAAGKR01 (sample SAMEA5207829, study PRJEB30636) | soil metagenome | biome: forest; feature: boreal; material: soil | place: USA | collected 2011-09 | depth 1 m | reverse complement strand
TTGAATTCTCGGCGCCCTTCTCGCGCGGGATAGCGACACATGGGACGGGGTGCACTTACTCCGCCGCGATCACGGCCGGGCTGGCGAGCGGCCTCTCACTCGAAGGAGCAGTGCGGCGCGCAAAAAAATTCGTGACAGCGACAATCGCGCAGCATCTCAGTTGGGAAACGGCGTCGGGAGCGTCCCTGCACGCCCTCAACCCTTCGCCTAATGACTGGAAATAGGAACTCCCGATTACCAGCACGGCGGGCTCACGTTCGTGTCGATACATCTACGGCTTCGTTCTGCTCCCAGCGTTTATACCGCATCGCTTCCACCGCGGCAGCCGTCTCCGCCTGTTTCTTACTTCGTCCCGTTCCTTCTCCGAGCGTGATGCCTTCCCAAACGGCGCGAACAGCAAACGTCTTCTCGTGCTCCGGCCCGCTTTGTGAGATCACCTCATAAGCGGGACTGCGCGGTGAAATCGATTGCAGCAATTCCTGCAGATGACCTTTCGGGTTAATATCGATCGGCTCCTCCACGAGCTGCGCAAGATCACCGGCCGCTTGTTCTAAAATGAACTGACGCACCGTGGCAAGATCACTGTCGAGATAGATGGCTCCGACGAGCGCTTCGAAAGCGTCGGCAAGGGTCGAATTGCGTTCGCGGCCGCCGCTCGCCTCTTCGCCCCGTCCCATCATCAGATAGCCTCCCAGCTCGAGCGCCGCCGCATGGACTGTGAGCGCTTCCCGCGAAACCAGCCGGGATCGAAGCTTGGTCAGTTTTCCTTCAGCCTCGTCCTTGAAATGTCCATAGAGATGCTCCGTCATCACCAGTTGCAGAACCGCATCGCCCAGAAATTCGAGGCGTTGATTATCGAAATGATGATGCCGTGTCTCATGTCTCACGCTCGGATGCGTGCGCGCTTCCGCCAGCAAGAGCGGGTTGCGGAACTTGTAACCAATGCGGTCTTCGAGCGGATTCACCTGGAACGGGCATCCTACGCCCCCAAAACGATTTTTCCAGAACAGGGACGCTGGCGCGGAACTCTCCCGTCCCTCCACTACCGCTTCTGAAAAATTGCAATGGAGGTAACCAGATCGAGGGCTCGCTGGAGCACAGGGTCGCGCGCCGTTGTTTTCTCGGGACCACGGCCCCGCCGTTGCGCCGCTTCCATGGCTTCGAGTTCAGGATTCTTGCCGGAAATAAGAGCGGCTTCGTTTAGATGCGGCCGCTCATTCTCGACGACGAAAGGAGTCATCCCCTTTTCCCGGCTTTGTTGAAAGACTTCACGCTTGTCCGCCGCCGCCATCTCCACGGGCACATCCGGTTTGAGTCCGCCGGGAAAGAGCGGTCGGTCTTCGGGCAAGACTGCTTCGCCCACTGCCACCCGCAGAATTTTTCCGCTGGGAAGTTTAAGGTCGGAATATTCCACGGCACGACCGGCGGTCGTCTGACCGATGACCAGCGCTCTGGCATAAAGGTGTATAACGCCGGCGATCGCTTCAGCCGCTCCGGCCGTATCACCGTCCGCCAGGATGATCGTCAAACCTTGATAGGAAGGATCGCGATCCGACGTGAAAGTCCGTTCCTGTCTGGCGGTTGTCTTGCGCATGCTAAAGAGCGGTTTCCCTTTCGGACAAAAACGCTTCGCGAACTCCGACGCTGTCGCAAAATCGTTCGTCGCCGGGCTGGCCCGCAAATCGATCACGAGCGCATCCACTTTCTTCGCTGCGAAAGTTTTCAGATTCGCATCGAGCGCGTCGAGGTTCGGACGGATGAGAGCACCGAGCCGAAGATAACCAATGTGACCTTCCAAGATTTCACCGAAAAACGGGGCGGCGGGTTCGGTCGGTTCGGCTGCGGAATCGGAGAGCAGAACCACACCGCGCCCCAAGCGCGTGAGGATTCCTTCAAATGTTGCGCGATTCAGTTCGGTCTCATTCAGCGCCTCCGGCTTGATATAGTTATTCTTCAGCAGCTGGATCGCTTCTTTCAGGTCCGCGGAGTCCATCGAATCAACGAGCGACTTCGTCGTGGGCGTCGGTGCAGGTTGCAGCGTTACCGACGGGGCTGGCGATGGCGAAGCGCCGCCCGGTTTTGCCGGAGATTGCGCGCACAGATTCGCCGCCGCACTCCAACCGAAAAGGACGACAATAAACAGAGAGGCGCGCCGGGACATCAGTGGCCCACGACCTTAGCCGCAACTGCGCCAAGAGCAATATCCCGCCGGTAATGACAGCCTTCGAAATCGATCTGCGAGACCACTTCGTAGGCGCGCGCGCGGGCCGTCGCCACACTCTCGCCGAGTGCGGTCACTGCCAGGACACGGCCGCCGGCTGTCACCACCGTTCCATTCTTCTTCCGAGTGCCAGCGTGGAAAACGTGAACGTCCTTTGCACTCGCCGAGAGCTCCAAACCATGGATCGGTTTTCCGATATCGTACTTGTCCGGATAACCACCCGAGGCGAGCACAACAGTGACCGCCGCACGCTCATCCCATTCGATCGCCCTGCGATCCAGCGTTCCGTCGATCGTCGCCTCGAGGAGCTCGAGCAAATCCGACTTCAAGCGCGGCAGGATGACTTGCGTCTCCGGATCGCCGAACCGGCAGTTGAACTCCAGAACTCGCGGCCCATCCGCCGTAACAATAAGACCGGGAAAGAGCAATCCGCGAAAAATTACGCCGCCCTCGTTCAAGCCATTCAGTAAAGGACGCATGACCTCGCGACCGAATTGTGCCTGCAGGTCGGCACCGAAATTATCCGCCGGACTAAACGCGCCCATGCCGCCGGTATTCGGCCCCGCATCCCCATCGTATGCGCGCTTGTGATCTCGAGCCGTCGCGAGCATGCGATAGCTCTTCCCATCCACGAGCGCATGCAACGAGCACTCCGAACCGGTGAGGCATTCTTCGATCAGGAGGCGCGTTCCCGCATCGCCAAAGCGGCGTTTCGTCATCATCGAATCGATCGCCACTCGTGCCTCTGCCGCATCCTGCGCAATGATCACGCCCTTACCGAGCGCAAGCCCGTCGGCTTTGATCACGAGCGGAAATCGCGACTCTTCCACGAAGGCAAACGCCGCCTCGCACTTGGAAAAGGCGGCGCCGCGCGCCGTTGGGATCTTGTTTTTCCGCATCAATTCCTTCGCGAAGATTTTCGAGGATTCGAGACGCGCCGCGGACTTTGACGGGCCGAAAACGCGGAGCCCCTCGGCCTCGAAAAGGTCTGCGATGCCGGCCGCGAGCGGATCATCCGGTCCAATCAGCGTTAATCCGATTTGGTTTTCTTTGGCGAAGTTGACCAACGCCGGCAGATCGTTCGCCGGGATCGCAACGTTTTCTCCCACCTCCGCTGTGCCCGCATTCCCGGGCGCGCAAAAAACCCGGCCAGCGCGGGAGGATTGCTTCAACTTCCAGGCGAGCGTGTGTTCCCGGCCACCGCTGCCGACTACAAGAATTTTCACAGCGGTGGGGTGTCTCGGTGGGACATATCCGACCGAATCGTCCTAGCGAAATCAAGTGAACGCAAGCCGTGAGTAACTCCTACAATCCAACAATGAAGAGGCGCCACGTTATACAACCCTTCTGGTTCGTTACTCTCCACTTGCGCCGCGCCCGATTGATCCTACTGATGGCGGATGAAGTCTTCGCGCGCTTCGGTCTTAAAACCCCAATGTCCTTCGCGCATCGTGTTGGACCGGATCGCGGATAAATGGACTGCGCTCATCATCCAGGTCCTGGCCAACGGGACTCAGCGATACGCAGCGCTACAACGGGAAATCGGTGGGATTTCTCAGAAGATGCTCACGCAAACACTCCGCAGCCTGGAGCGCGACGGCTTGGTCCTGCGCAAAGTTCATCCGGTCGTCCCGCCTAAAGTCGAATACTCGCTCACTCGCCTCGGACGCACGTTGATCGATCCTCTGCACGCGCTTTGCCGATGGTCGGAGAGACATCTGCCTGAACTGCAAGCGAACCGAACTCGCGCGCGCATGCTCGAGCAACCATCATCCCGCGTCGCGCAGACGCCGAGGGACCTCGCACTCAGCCAGTAACGGCTGTTCCGCTTCACTCTCGGATGAGCCGCATTTTTCTTCTGTCGCCGGCTTATCCGGGCGGCCAGCGCGCCCGCATGATCATGAGCGAGCGGGCGCAATTCGAGCTTGCGCGCCGCTTGCGTAGCGAAAACCGTCCGACCCTCGGCGAAGTGTTTACTTTTCTGGGCGGCCTTTATTTTCGGGGGAAACTCGCTTACGCAAACGTCTTCGCGCAGCCGGCACGGAGGACGTCCGGCGTGCTCGTTATCACGCCGAATCGCGGCCTGGTCCCGGCCACGTCACCCATCGGAATCGAAGACCTTCGCGACTTCGGCACGGTGGACATCGACGAAGACGATCTCCGTTATCGCGGGCCACTCGAGCGCGACGTGAAGAAGCTGGCGAAAAAATTGGCGGCGGATTGCGAAGTCGTCCTGCTCGGAAGCGTGGCCACCGGAAAATATGTCGACATTCTCCTCGCGCATTTTGGGAGACGGCTTCGTTTTCCGGCGGATTTCGTCGGGCGCGGAGATATGAGCCGCGGCGGACTATTGCTGCGCTGCGCGGTCGATCGCGACGAACTGCCTTACATCTCCGTGGCGGGCGCGGTGCGAAAGGGAAAGCGTCCGGCTAAACTGGAGCCGCGAAGATATACGAAGTAATGAAACCTTGCGTCACGCCTGTGGTCCTCGCACAGAGGGCGCGTCAGGACCTCTGTCATCCCGAGTCGCGAAGACGACGAGGGACCTCACTATTGCAATTTACCGGTGCAGCCATGCAATGCGGTCCATTTGCAGTTGGAAGATCGGATCCGCTATTTGGGAGGGCGAGGCTCTGCCGAGCCGTGGTGCCGCACATTTCAGGAGACGACGGCTCAGCGGGAGCTTCGCCCTACCAAGCGACTATTGTTCCGGGTTCAACCCGAAGTTGATATTCACATCGTAGTAGGCGCCGCTACCAAGGCCCTTCGGCAGGGGATCAACTTGCGTCACCCGTTTCGCAACCGCAGCGACCGATTCATCCACCACCACATTGCCGGACGGTCTCACGATCGTGAACTTCGAGACGCGGCCATCTTTCTCGATCCGAATTTTTACCAGCGCGGACATCTTCGCTCCGATGGCAACGCTGGTCGTAGGCTGGATCCATTCTCTGTAGAAACGATCATGGAGCATTTTTCCGTACCAACTGAATTCCGACGCTCGTACCGCGCCGCTGGGTCCGGTTGAGCCGGATTTTTCGCCGTCAGCGCCGTTCGCGTTGGCAAGCGCGATTTTCGCCGCCTCTTTCCTATTCTCGTCGTTTTTCTTTTCCTGCTCAGCGGGTGTCGCTTTCTTTTTCGGCGAAGGCTTCGGCGTAACCTTTGCCACAACAGTTTTTTTCGGTGTGGCTTTGGGAGTCGGCTTTGCCGTCGGTTTTGGCGAAGCTTTGGGAACAGGTGTCATGCTCGGCTTCGGAGGCGGTGTCGTGACTGGAGCTGGCGACGGCATGGCGGTCGGAAGCTGAATATCGCTTCTGGCCGACGTCGGGACAGGCGGTTCGTCTTGTTCCACCGGCTTGGAGCGAGGCGTGTCAGTTTCTAGCGGAGGCGTCGCCTCAATCGCCGACTCCGTTTGCGCCGGCGTGCTATGCGCGGCAACCTCTGTGCCACCGCCGCTCATCCAAACGATGCTCTGCAAATTCGGCTTCCGCGTCTCGCGGTTCCAACGAACGAGCGCAACTATAATCGCGACATGAGCGACCGCGATGATTGTGACGTTGCGCCAAAAGCGTGCGTCTCGCGGCATCGACTATTTCGTTTCAGCTTTCGTCGCAATGCCCACTTTCGTGATTTGCGCGCGTTGCAACTCATCCATCAACGCGATCAACTTCTGCACCGGCAGCTCGCGATCCGGGCGAATGACGACTGCCACATCCGGATTCGTTCGCTTCAATTCCGTGAGTCGCGCGACGAGTGTCTGAGTATCGACCACTTCGTTGTTGAACCGGATCGTCTCTTGGCGATCGATGGAAATCGTCTGAACTTGCGTCGGATTGACCGGAGCATTCGCTGCGCCACTCGATGGGATAACCAGACTCACGCTATTTTCCAACAGTGGCGTCGTGATCATGAAAATGATCAACAGCACGAACGCCAGATCGAGCAGCGGCGTGATGTTGATCTCGGAAAGGGTCGAGAGACTGTGCCGTTGGGAATAGCGGCGCATGTATCAGCTCTCCGATTTGGGCGTTGGGCGTTGGACGCCCGGCCGCCGTTGCCACTTTGGCGGAGGAGGCTTGGACGTCGGACATTTCCCCTCTTCTGTCCTCATCGCCGGTACTCCGGATCACGCGCATTGTGATCCACGTATTTGTGCTCAAACTCCGACGCCAGCTCCGCCGCGAAGTTATCCATCTCCACGATCATGCCGCGGATGCTGGTGACGAGAAAATTGTAGCCAAACATAGCCGGAATCGCGACGCAGAGAGCCGTGACGGTCGTGATCAATGCCCCGGAAACACCGGGAGCCATTGTCGCCAGATTCGGCGAACCCGCGACAGCGACATCCGTGAACGTGTCCATCACGCCCCAGACCGTTCCGAGCAATCCCAGGAATGGCGAACCGCTCACCGCCGTCGCGAGCAGGATCATTTGCGACTCCAGCCCGAGTGCGGTCTCGCCCACGGCGCGTTCCATCGCGGCACTGACTGCATGCATTTGCGCGGGCGTGATTTTGTCGGCAATGCCGAGTCGCGCGCGAAATGTTTCGTCCACTTCCGCCGAACCGAGCAGCTGAAAGGTCATTTCCTCGCAACCCGCGCGGTAAACATTGAAGAGAGGTGCGCCCGGAAATCGCGCATGATTCTCAAACAAGCGCAGCGGTTGCCGATCCTTGCGGAAGGCCGAGCGAAATCGCGCCGTTTGTTTCCGCGCGAACTGAATCACGCGCAGCTTCGTGATCATGATCGACCAACTGAAGACCGAGACGATGCAAAGAAGCGCGAGAACGATCTTACCGGCGACAGTCGAGTGTTCGAACGCGAAGAGCAGACCGCCGGCCGCGAGAATCTTCGGAAGTAGCATGTGCGCCAACTTGCCTAGAGTAATACGAGAGTTTCCGGGAAAGGGAAAGGTGGATCGTGCGCTCCGTCGCGCGATGTTTTTATCGTCGCCCCGAAAGTTTTCGGGGCCATTCTGTCATCGCGCGCGGAGCGCGCGATCCCACCCTTGTAAAGTCCATCTTCATTTGCCTTCAAGCTTCCGCGGATAGGTCGGGTGCCATCTTGCGGCCACGATAAAAGCGAACCCAATTGCCACCAGAAAGAACGAGAAAAATTGACCGCGGGTAAACACGCCGATCATCGGCGCATCCGGTTCCCGAAAATATTCCACGACGATCCGGAAGATCGCATAGCAGATCATGAATAATCCGGTCAGGAGACCGTTTGGTGTGCGCATGCAAGTACGCACGAACCACAAGATCGCGAATAAAACAACGCCCTCGAGGAACGCCTCGTACAGCTGCGATGGATGCCGGGGCGTGAGGATCCCGCGCAAGACTGTGGCGATGCGCGGATTTGTTCGCACCGCCTCAATGATCGCTTCGATGGAATTTAGAGACGGATCGATCTGTTGGCATGCAGCGAGTGCGCGATCGGCTTCCGCGGCATTCGCCGGCTCGAGTAATTCCTTCGGAAATTGCATCGCCCAGAAAACGTTGGCGGCTCGACCGTAAAGCTCCCCGTTAATAAAATTGGCGCAGCGGCCGAGAAATAGGCCTATCGGGACAGCGACAACGAGATTATCGCCAAGGTTGGTCCAGGAAATCTTGTGCCGGCGCGCGTAGTAGAGCGAAAAGAGCACAACCCCAAGAATTCCTCCGTGACTGGACATCCCGCCTTCCCAAACGCGCAATATGGAAAGCGGCTCGCGGAGCATTTCTGGCCTATAAAAAATGAGGTAGCCAAGACGGCCGCCGACCATCACTCCGAAAAGCGCCACCCAGGTTACGAAATCGCCGACGGCGGATTGGCTGAGATCCAGGTAGCCGCGCTTCGACAGCCAGCTTAAGAGCGCGAATCCGGAAACGAACGCGAGCACGTAGGCCATACCATACCAGCGCGGGCCGACATCACCCCAAAGCTTAAAGATGAACGGATTGAGGTTGTGCAGGTAGTACGAGAGCATTCGGCGAGGCAACCCTCAGCGATGTTCCCGCGAGCGGCAATCGAAACGCTGACCCGATTGCTGCGCCGAAAAACTGTCATCCCGAGCCGCGCAGACGGCGAGGGACCTCTCTATTGCAAGTTGCGTCACGCTGGAACGGAATGCGACCACTCGCAGTTGGGAGATCCTTCGCCGTCTACGCGGCTCAGGATGACAACCTGTGGGACACGCCCCTCAAGACATCGCGCAAGAACGGCGCCGTGCGGCTGAGGCGACTCTGCGCAACTTCTTCGGGCGTTCCTGTCGCGACGATTTTTCCCCCATCCGCTCCCGCCTCCGGGCCGATGTCCACGATGTAATCCGCTTCCGCGATGATGCTGAGATTATGCTCGATCACGATCACTGTATTGCCTTCATCCACGAGCCGGTGCAACACTTTCAAGAGCAACTCCACGTCCGCCATGTGCAGACCGATCGTCGGCTCTTCGAGCAAGTAGAGCGTCGATTTCGGTTTACGCATTTTCCGGATCCGTTCGTTTTGCGCCCGCCCAATTCCGCGCGTGAGCTCGGTTGCGAGTTTCAGGCGCTGCGCTTCGCCGCCGCTCAGCGTCGGACTCGGCTGGCCCAACTTCAGATATCCCAAGCCCGTATCGACCAGGAGCGAAAGCGGACGCGCGATTTTTTGGTTCGCCGCAAAGAACGTGGCAGCCTGCTCGATCGTCATCTCCATCACGTCGCCGATGCTCTTTTCGTTATAGAGAACTTCGAGCGTCTGCGGATTATACCGGCGACCGCCGCAATCCTCGCACGGCACATAGCTGCTCGGCAGAAAACTCATCTCGAGCTTGATCGCGCCCTGACCACTGCAGGTTTCGCAACGGCCACCTTCCGCGTTGAATGAGAACCGGCTGGGTGAATACCCACGCACGCGCGAGACCGGCAGTTGCCCGTAGAGCTTGCGGATCTCGTCGAAGACTTTGATGTAAGTCGCCGGCGTGGAACGCGACGTTTTCCCGATCGGCGACTGATCCACTTCGTAGACGGTCTCAAACGCTTCGGCGCCGAAAACTGAAGGGACTCGCCGCGGCGAGTCCTTGGACGCGCGGAAGCGCGTCCCTCCGAGCGCGTTTTTCACCGCCGGCAGCAGGACGGAACGCATCAGCGTCGATTTTCCTGAACCGGAAATCCCGGTGATGACCGAGAGCCGGCCGACCGGAAAACGCGCGTCGACGTTCTTGAGATTGTGCGCATGCGCGCCACGAATTTCGATCCACTGCTCGAGCTCGCCTAACGATCGCCTCGTCTTTCGCATCGGATGACACAAAGGATTTTTCAGGCAACGGCCCGTCTCCGAGCTCGCGTGCCTTTCGATGTCGCCCAGCGTCCCTTGCACGACGACTTCGCCGCCGTGCATCCCGGCGCCGGGACCAAGATCGATAATGTGATCGGCGCGGCGCATCGTTTCTTCATCGTGCTCGACGATCACGAGCGAATTTCCCTTCTCGCGCAACGCCGTCAGGGTCTCGAGCAGTCGAAGATTATCGCGCGGATGGAGACCGATCGTCGGTTCATCAAGAACGTAAAGCACGCCGCGTAAATTCGAGCCGAGCTGCGCGGCGAGACGGATCCGCTGCGACTCGCCGCCGCTCAAGGTTTTCGCGGAACGTCCGAGCGCGAGATAACCGAGCCCGACATTCTCCATGAACTTAAGGCGCTGCGAGATCTCCGGCACCAGATCATCAGCGACGGTTTTCTGGTTGCCGCGAAAACGAAGCTTGCCGATCAACCGCAACGCTTCGCCGGCCGAAAGCGCGGTGAAATTATCGATCGTCTGATTTTGCAGCCGCACGTGCCGCGCGATCGGATTCAAGCGTGATCCGTGACACGCCGGGCAGGGCACCGCCTCGTTTTCATCGATCCATTCGAATTCGCGATCCGCGGCCAGCTCATTTTCCAGCACGGAATCGCCGGTATCTTCCGTGCCCGTTTGCTTGGCGCGGTTCCAGATCTCGCCGAACCCGCCGCATTCTTCGCAGGCGCCGTGAGGCGAATTGAACGAGAACAAGCGGGGATCGAGTTCTTCAAAGGCGCGCCCGCAACCAGGGCAGCTCATCTCCGTGCTCATAACCGTGACGCGATGTTTCGCATCGAGCAGGTGCGCGGTGCCGCGCCCGATCTCGAGCGCGCGTTGGACCAGATTCCGCGCTTTCAGAATTCGTTTCGCATCGATCGCTCCGACCACGACGTCGATGGTGTGTTCTTTGAAACGCTCGAGTTTTCGGAATTGCGCGATAGGCAAGAGTTCTCCATCGACGAAGAGTGTGTCGAAGCCCTGCCGCTCCGTCCAGCGCGCGACATCGGTGTGAAATCCTTTGCGCGCTTTCACCAGCGGAGCCAGAACCTTGAGCGGGCCGCGTTTCACGGCCGTCTCCAGTTGTTTCACGATCGCGGCGAGACTTTGTTTCTCGACCGGCAGCTCGCAATCGGGGCAGAACTGCGTTCCGGTCTTGGCGAAAAGGAGCCGGAGAAAATGATATACTTCCGTCACGGTGGCGACGGTAGATTTGCCGCCGCCGCGCGTGACGCGTTGTTCGATCGCAACGCTCGGCGGCACGCCTTCGACGAGATCGACATCCGGTTTTTCGAGTTGTTCGACGAATTGCCGCGCGTACGGCGACATGCTGTCGAGAAAGCGGCGCTGCCCTTCGGCGAACAGAATATCGAACGCGATGGTCGATTTTCCGGAGCCGCTCAGGCCGGTGATGATCACCATCTTGTCCCGCGGAATATCGAGCGAGATATTCTTCAGATTGTGTTCGCGCGCGCCATGAATGCGAATCGCGCGGTTTCCGTCGTGGGGGAGCGCATGCGACCCGCGTGCACCGTTTGGCGACTCGCCAAATGCCTCCTCGGCCGCACGTGACAATCCATTTTCGTCTCGATTAGTGACATCGTAGAGAATCCGCGCTTTGGGGGTCTTCAGCGAGTCGCCGAAGACGGCACGCGAGTCGCGTGCGCTCCCCAGAATCTTCCGCAGGAATCTTCCGGTATGCGACGCATCGATCCGCGCGACGGCTCCCGGAGTGCCGGCAGCGATGAGTTCCCCGCCTTCGTCGCCGGCCTCAGGCCCGAGATCGATGACCCAATCGGCGCACTTGATCACCTCGAGATTGTGCTCGATCACGATGATGGTGTTGCCGGCTTCGACGAGTCGTTGAAACAGCTTCACCAGCATCGCGACATCGTCGAAATGCAGCCCCGTCGTCGGCTCGTCGAAGATAAGGAGATTGCTGCGGGCGGACCCGTTCTGCTTCGTGTCGGCACTCTCGTCCGCCAGATGCCGGACGAGTTTGAGACGCTGCGATTCGCCGCCGGAAAGAGTGTTTAGCGGCTGACCAAGCCGCAGATAACCGAGCCCGACTTCCCCCAGCACGTCGAGCGGATTTCCGAGCTTCTCGGATTCGCCGATCTGCGCGAAAAACTGAATCGCTTCACTGACGGTCAATTGGAGGATGTCGTGAATTGATTTGCCGTGGAGTTGGACGCGCAGGACATGCGGCTGAAAGCGGCGGCCTTCGCATTCGGCGCACCGCACATAGAGATCGCTCAGGAATTGCATCTCGATCTTTTCAAAACCCGTGCCGCAGCAGCGTTCGCAGCGGCCGCTCCCGGAATTGAAAGAAAACGCGCTGGCCGTCAGTCCTTGCGCCATCGCTTCCGGTTGCGCGGCGAAAAGCTCGCGAACGCGATCGTAGAGTCTGAGGTAAAGAATCGGCGTCGAACGCGGTGTACGCGCGAGCATCGATTGATCGACCATCACCACGTCGCCGATGCGGTGCGCGCCGGTGACCGACTTGCACGCCCCCGGTTCCTGCTCACTCGGCTGTCCTTTCGCCTGAAGCAGATTCCGATAAAGAACTTCGTGAATGAGCGTCGACTTGCCAGATCCGGAAACGCCGGTGACGCAGTTGAAAATGCCCAGCGGAATTTCGACATCGAGGTTCTTGAGATTGTGCTCCCGGGCGCCGGTGATTCGCAGCCCCGTTGTTCCCGCGCGGCGCCGTTTCGGCACGGGAATGCTTTTCCGTCCGCTGAGGTAATCGGCCGTAAGCGAGTGGTGGATCGTGCGCTCAGCGCGCGATCCACCTAGATCCGCCAGCTCTCCGCTGAAAACCAGCTCGCCACCGCGCTCGCCGCGGCCCGGACCGATATCAATCACGTGGTCCGATGAGCGGATGATCGCTTCCTCGTGCTCGACGACGAGCAGCGTGTTGCCTTTGTCCCGCAGATCGTGCATGACGCGCACCAGACGGCCGATATCGCGCGGGTGGAGCCCGACGCTCGGTTCGTCCATGACAAACAGCGTGTTCACGAGCGACGCACCGAGACAGGTCGTCAGGTTCACGCGCTGCACTTCGCCACCGCTGAGTGTGCGCGTGGAGCGATCAAGCGTCAGATAGCCCAACCCGACCTCGCACAAATAACGGAGCCGCGTGGCCACTTCGTTGCGCAACATTGCAGCGGTCGAGTCGCTAGGCGGCAGAACCAGATCAGCGAAAAGCATCCGTGCGGCGGCAATGGAAAGCAGTGCGATCTCCGGCAGGGTCCGCGCAGTTTCCCTGGTTTCGCCTTGTGCGCGCGAAACGATCCGATAGTTCAGCGAGGCGGGTTGAAAGCGTCCGCCTTTGCAATCAGGACAGGTGGTGTAAGCCCGGTAGCGGCTGAGCAAAACGCGCACGTGCATTTTGTAGGTTTTGCTTTCCAGCCATTTGAAAAACCCGCGCACGCCATACCAGCGATCGTTCTCCGCGAGCTCTTCGACATCGGTACCGTCATCACGCGCTTCGCCGTTGATGACAAAATCCTGGTCGGCTTTAGGCAGATCCTCAAAGGGTGTGCGCACGTCGATCTCTTCGCGGGCGCATGCACGCAGCAGGTCCTTCTGCGATTCGCCGAACTGTTGTCCCTGGAAAGCGCGCACCACGCCGCCGGCGATGCTCAAGCTGCGATC
>CAAGKR010397273.1_pt1 | contig 13181 bp, 17 predicted proteins | sample 2556971 | NCBI WGS metagenome assembly CAAGKR01 (sample SAMEA5207829, study PRJEB30636) | soil metagenome | biome: forest; feature: boreal; material: soil | place: USA | collected 2011-09 | depth 1 m | reverse complement strand
GCGCCGACGAGGTTCGCGCAGCGTAGCGTGACGAGGTCGTCAGCGATCCTGCAGTCCACGTCGACGCCCTCGGCGTCCTGCCGGAACCCTGTGAGCGCGCACGAGCCGACGACCTCGACCGATGACGGCAGCAGCGACACGAGCCAGTCATCGAAGCCCGCCCGGTCCACGTTGAGGAACCGCAGGGTCGTGGGCTTGCGGATATCGCGGTCCCAGTCGACGTAGCGGAAGTGGACGTGACGCGGGACCGAGACGATCGCCTCGGGGACCTCCCCGTAGGGGGCGAGCGCTTCGATGCTGAGTTCGTGCAGCATGCCGCCGCAACTCTTGTCGCGCGGCAGCGTGGCCGAATCGATGAGCAGGACGCTGCCGCGCTCGGCGGCGTGGAAGGCGGCCAGGATTCCGGCGGGGCCCGCCCCCGCGACGATCGTGTCGTAGCGCTCGTTCATCGGAAGCGTCACGTCGGATGATGCCTCTCTCGCGGCCCGATCGATCCGCTGGGGCACTCGTCGCGCGAACGGTCGGAGTGGCCCGAAGCGGGGCGCCGGGACGGTGCTACCATGGCGCGGGCGCAAGTATAGAACGAAAGGGACAGGCATGGCCAAGTGCTGGGAGCTGCGCGGATGCGACGAAGAGATGATGTCGCGATGCCCGCATGACACGCCGGGTGACAAGTGCCCCGCGCGCTGCAACTTCGCCGCCTGCGAGCGCCCGGGCCACGTACAGACCTCCGATCCGGCGCTCATCTTCGCGCCGTCGATCGACCGTCGCGCCGCCATCAAGGAGACGTGCACCTACTGCGCGTTCTTCCTCACCAACGGCCCGCGGATGCCTGAGGCCGAGTAGCTTCACCCAAGGGCGGTGACGGCCGGCCGCCGCACGGGTATCACCTCAACGCGACAGCCCCTCACGACGCGAGGGACGTCCGCACTTCGATCGAGGAGGTATCCGATGCACATGCAGATGCCGGGCATGATGGGCGGAGAGCACCACGGCGGTCCGATGCACCATCGCCAGCTTCATCGTCCCCCTGCGGCGGTGATGGCGTTCCTGATGTTCCACTGGCTGTTCTATGCCGCCGCGACCGTGTGCTTCCTGGGCGCCATCAACAGGGCGGCGAGCGCGTTCAAGCTCGAGGCGCGGGTCAAGGCGCTCAAGAACGTGCCCGACGCGTTCACCGAGGAGGAGCGCGCCGTGCTCATCCACAAGGTGAGGGCGCGGGCGCTGGGCGGGTTGTAGGGCGGTGACGGCAGACCGGGCCGCGCGCGAGGCGGTCGGACAGCGCCTGGCCGAGCTCGGCGAACGGCTCGCGACCGAAGGCGTCGCCCAGGTGGGCGGCGCCTTCACCGATCTCCCGGAGGCCGACGCACTCGTGCGTTCGTCGCCGGAGGCGTTCCTGCTCGGCGTGCTCTTCACGCAGGGCATCCCGGCCGAACGGGCCTGGGCGGGCCCGTACCTGCTGCGCGAGAGGCTCGGCCATCTCGATCTGCGCCGCCTCGCCGCGGAGCGGGCGGCGGTCGAGGAAGCGGTCGGCCGGCTGCCGGCGTTGCATCGCTTCAGGCGCACGCTGCCCGGGTGGATCAGCGACGCGTCCGAGCGCCTGCTCACGTGTTGGGATGGCCGCGCCTGCGCGATCTGGGAGGACGAGCCCACGGCGGTCGAGCTGATGGGGCGCCTGGCGGTGTTCCGGGGGATCGGGCGGAAGAAGGCGGCCATGGCGGTCGAACTGCTGACGCGCTGCTTCGGCGTGCGGGTGCGGGAACTCGAGGGCGGCACCGTGGCCTACGACACGCAGGTCCGCCGGGTGTTCCTGCGCAGCGGACTCGTGGAGATCGACACTCCCGCGGAGGTCGAACGCGCCGCAGCCGAAGCGTTCCCCGCAGCTCCGGGCAGACTCGACCTGCCGGCGTGGCTGATCGGGCGGCAATGGTGCCGCCCGAGGTCGCCGGCCTGCGAGGAGTGCTGGCTGGGCGACGTCTGCCCACGCCTCACCGAACGTGCTGTGGAAGGCGTGGGAGCCCGTCGCGCAGGGCCGCGCCGCGAGACGGGCTAGAGGGTCTCGAGCGACTTGAACAGCAGACCCGACTGCAGCTTCGGATAGAAGTACGTCGACTTCTGCGGCATCGTCTCACCCGCACTGGCCACGGCGGCGACCTGCTCCATGCGTGTCGGGTTGAGGAGGAAGACCGCGTCGTGCTCCCCGGCCATCTTCAGCGTCGCGTGCGCGTCCTTGGAGAACGACAGCCTGTCGAGGGTCGCGGGCCGGTCGGGGTGCACGTCGAAGATCGGTGACAGCACGAGTTCGAGGAGCACCGTCACGTCCAGGCTCCGCCACGCCGCCGACGTTCCTGCCGGGAACGCGTCCGAGTGGTCGACGTCGGTCCGCAGCCGCGCCAGCAGCGTGACTCCGTCGCGCGTGCGCACGATGAACGACGGCCGGTCGACGGATGCGGCGAGCGCGCCGGCCGCGTGCCCCGCGGGCAGCTCCGACAGCTCGAACCGCTGCGAGAGCGCGGCGCGCAGCTGTGCCGGGTCGAGCGGAGCCGGAGCGTCGACGATGCGGTGCGTCGGATACACGACGAGGCCCGGGTCGTCCATGTTCACCAGCGCCATCATGACCGTCTCGTACGCCGGCAGCGGATCGACGCGGCGGGCGGGCTCCGCGGCGGCGCGTTCGTCGCGGTAGGCGAGCGCGGTGGTGTAGCGGTGGTGGCCGTCCGCGATGAAGACCTGCCGGTCCGTCATGAATGCGGCGAGCTCGGCGTGGTCGGCCGGGTCGGCCAGCGCCCAGATCGTCGACACGACCCCATCGTCGTCCGTGGCCGTGGCCAGCGGCGGCATGGCCATGGCGCGCCGGATCAGCGAGTCCGTAGCGTGCTCGGGGTCCGGGAACATCCCGAACACCTGGCTCAGGTTCGCCGCAGTCGCGCGCGTGAGGTTCAGCCGGTCGTCGATCGCCTTCGGAAGCGTCCGCTCGTGCGGCAGGACGACGCCCGCGGAGAACGGCTCGAGGCCGACGGCAGCCACGAAGCCGCGGCGAGCGATCGCCGACCCGGCGTGGGTGTACCGCTGCTCGACCGCGTAGACGGCCGGCCTCTCATCGAAGGCGAGGACCTCCGAACCCAGCCAGTCGCGCCAGCGCTTGCCGCCGGTCTCGTACCGGTTACCGGGCAGCGCCGGGTCGAGCGGGCCCTCGGGGAGTTCCAGAGCGACGACGTTGTGGGGATCACGCGCCAGCAGGTCGTCGCGCAGCGCGGGCGCGATGACGTCGTAGGGAGGGGCCGTGAGCGGGGTGATGTCGGAACCCGCGGGGACGGCGTAGCGAACGGCGCGGAAGGGGCTGACGCTGGCCACGGCACACTCCTTGGTCGGTCGCGCGCTCCGGGGCGCGCGTGCGAGTCATGCTACCCGAGCAGCAACCGGAGCGCGAGGAAGGACAGCATGCCCGCACCGATGGCTCCGACGAAGCTGCGCGTGAAGTGGTACACGACCGCGGTAGGCACCGCCGCGAGCAGGTACGGGTTGCTCGGCGTGAGCATCCACCGCCCTCCCGGATGGAGCACCTGCGTCGCGACGATGGCTGCCATGACCGACACGGGGATGTAGCCCAGCCAGCGATGCACGACCGAAGGGAGCTCGAGACGAGAGATGGCGGCGATGGGGACGAGCCGGATGACGGCGTTGGTAGCGGCCATGCCGAGGATCAGGCCCCAGGCCAGAAGCGGGCTCATCTCGGCACCGCCGTCATCACGGTCGCGGCTGTGATGGCCCCGGCCACGACGGGCCACTGTCCCGGGAGCCACGCGGACAGCGCCAGCGCCATGACCGCCGCCAGCGCGCCCGCGACGAGTTCGCGCCGGCCCGTGATCTGCCCGACGAGCAGCGCGATGAACATCGCCGGCATCGCGAAGTCGACTCCCCACGCGGACGGGTCGCCGATGGCCGTGCCGGCGGCAGCGCCGATGGCCGTACCGAGCGTCCAGCCGAGCCAGGAGATGAGGCCGACGCCTGTCATCGAGAACCGATCCGCCCGCCCGCTGCGCGCGTCCGAGATGTTCACGGCGAAGGTCTCGTCGGTGAGGGTGTGGGCGAGCAGGACCTGGTGCCACCGGGAGACGCCCTTCAGATACGGAGCAAGCGTGGCCGAGAACAGCAGGTAGCGGAGGTTGACGACGCCGGTGGCGATGAGGGCTGCAGCGAGGTTGCCGCTGGAGGCCAGCGCCGCCACGCCGATGAACTGACCCGCGCCGGCGAGCACGAGCGCGGAGCACGCGGTCGCCTGGACGAAGGTGAAGCCCGCGGCCGTCGCGGCGAGGCCGAACGCGGCTCCTATCGGCATGTAGACCAGGAAGATGGGCATGCCGAGCCGGACGCCCCGCAGCATGAGCGAGGCGGGGGTGGGCGCGGGAGCGGTTGCGGTGACCGGCTGGGGCATGCGCGTGAGGATACTACAAGCATCCGGCGCGTCGACGGGTATCATCGTGGCAGCGACTCACAGGAGGTGAGAGCGGTGCGGTTCACGGTGTGGTGCGCGGTCGACGGCGCCGTCGAGGTGTCGATCGACGACGTCACCACCGTCATCGTCCGTTCCGGCTCCGACGTCGAGGTGGCGTTCACCTGTCCGATGTGCGGCACCCCGATCGCCATGCGCGCCGAGGTCCCGCCCGGTCTCGCCGACCTCCTGGGCAGTGCCTGGGGCGACCTCCAGTCGGGCCACACCGAGGCGTGGACCGTCCCGGTGGTCTACGAGCGCACGGCCGTCGACCTGACGGCGGGTGCGTCGGGCTCCGCCCGGATCGACGCCTACGTCGAGTACTTCAGACGTGAGCTGGCCTCGGCCGACACGGTCGAGTCGATGGTCGCGTTCATGGACGCCGGCGCGGGCCGCTAGGGCCCGAGGCGGTCGCTCACCAGCCGGCGAAGCGCTTCCGTCTGCGGTCGGACAGCCACGCCGGGGCGATCAGGAGCATGCCGGCCAGGAAGCCGCCCACGTGCGCCAGGTACGCGACACCGGTCTGGGCCGCGCCGGGGCCCACACTGGCGACACCGGCTCCCAGCTGGAGGACGAACCATACGCCGATGACGATCCACGCCGGGACCCGTGCGAGCTCGACGATGAAGATCACGAAGACGGCGGTCACCACCCGGGCGCGCGGGAACAGGAGCAGGTACGCGCCGAGCACTCCGGCGATGGCTCCGGACGCCCCCAGCACCTGCGTGTCGGGGAAGCCCGTCCCGGCCGCCTGAGCGAGGGTGGCGACCACGCCGCACGCCAGGTAGAACGCGAGGAACCGCCACGGGCCGAGCCGGTCCTCGACGTTGTTGCCGAAGATGGCGAGGTAGAGCATGTTCCCGCCGAGGTGCACCCATCCGGCGTGCAGGAACATCGCGGTGAACACGGTCAGCCACACGGTGGGCGAGAACGGGGCGGCGGCCAGGGCCGCGGGGTCGAACGCGAACGCGCCCGTGAAGGCGGCGAGAGCCCCCGCGCCTTCGACCAGCTGGATCCGGACCTCCCATGCGAAGACGGCGACGTTCATCGCGAGCAGCGTCCACGTCATCCACGTGAGTCGCGACGTGCGGATGTCGTCCTTCAGGGGGAGCACGGGCTTCAGGCGGCCTCTCGTCGGAGCCGGCGCCGCACTCTTCCGGCGCCCGTCGTCGTCGGCGCGAAGTGTATCCTAGTCGCCGCGGACCCGCACACGCTCGGCGAGCGGGACCGCGAGGCCGCCGAGCGAAGGAGCGACGATGGGCGTTATCGAGGGCATCACCGGTCTGGCGACGCTGGTCGTCGTGGTCGCCGCGCTGGCCGTAGCCCTTTTGTACAACCGTCTGGTCACGCTGCGGAACCGTTGCGACAACGCGTGGGCGCAGATCGACGTCCAGCTGCGCAGGCGCTACGATCTGATCCCGAACCTCGTCGAGACCGTAAAGGGCTACGCCGCCCACGAGCGCGAGACGCTCGAGCGCGTGGTCGCGGCGCGGGCCGCCGCGATGGCGGCGCAGGGCACCGAGGATCGCGGCACGGCCGAGAACCAGCTCACCGGTACGCTGAAGTCCTTGTTCGCGGTCGCGGAGGCGTACCCGGACCTCAAGGCGAACGCCTCGTTCCTGGACCTTCAGGCGCAGCTCTCCGACACCGAGGGCAAGATCGCCTACGCCCGCCAGTTCTACAACGACTCCGTGATGACGCTGAACATGGCCGTGCAGCAGTTCCCGGCGAACCTGGTCGCCGGACTCTTCGGGTTCCGCGAGCGCACGTACTTCGAGATCGAGGCCCAGGCCAAGGAGCCCGTTCGGGTCGAGCTGTAGCACGGGCGCCGGACCGGCCGTTTCGCGCTGAGGCAAGAGAGAGGCGTCGCCTGATGGCCGCGTTCGCGTTCCCATCGATAGACCCGGTCGCCTTCACGCTCGGCCCCCTCACGGTGCGCTGGTACGGGCTCGCGTACATGTTCGCGTTCCTCGCCGGGTGGTGGATCCTGTCGGTGCTCGACAAGCGATGGGACCTTCGCCTGGGGGCCGACGGTCAGGCGACGGCGGTGCTCGCGGCCGTCATCGGCGTGATCGTCGGGGGCCGTCTCGGCTACGTGCTGTTCTACGGCGCGGGCGAGTACTGGAGGAACCCGATCGCCATCCTGCAGACGCAGAACGGCGGCATGTCGTTCCACGGGGGCCTCGCAGGCATCCTGCTGGCCGGCTGGTGGTTCTCCCGCCGGTACAAGGTGCCGTTCCTGCGCATCTGCGACGTCGGCGCGGTCGCGACCCCGATCGGGCTGTTTCTCGGGCGGGTCGCCAACTTCATCAACCAGGAACTGTGGGGACGGGTGACCACGGTCCCGTGGGGCGTGGTCTTCCCGAAGGCGGGTCCCTTGCCGCGGCATCCATCGCAGCTGTACGAGGCGGGTCTGGAAGGCCTCGTGCTGTTCGCGGTCATGCTGCTGCTCGCCCGTGGACCCAAGCGCCCGGACGGGGAGATCACCGGGTGGCTTCTCACCCTGTACGGGATCTTCCGGATCTTCGTCGAGTTCCTCCGCGAGCCGGACATCCAGATCGGCTTCCTGCCCGGCGGGATCACGATGGGGCAGGTCCTGACCGTACCGGTGCTGCTGGCGGGTCTCTGGATGCTCTGGCACGCGCGCCGGTCCCGGACGTCGCCCGGGGGGCCCGCCGACGCCGAGTAGGCCCGGGCGCTCGGCGGCTGCGTCGGGCTGGTCGCGCGTCGCCCGCTCCGTGGGCCATCGAGCCCGTGCTATGCTCAGTTCGCACCCCGCACATCACGAGAGAAGGCGCAGCCGCACCATGAGGTCACGCATCGTACCGACCGCACTCGCCATCGCCCTGCTCGCCGGCGCAGCCGGCCTTGCGGGCTGCAAGGGGACGACCACCATCGACTCGTTGTGGCCCGGCGCGACCTCCGAACGCGTGGTGCCCAAGCCCGCGGGGACTCCGCGATGGCCGCTCACAGGCCTCGAGGCGCCTTCGTTCGACGCGACGACGATCCGCGTCGTCTCGGTGAAGATCGAGAACCACTCGGCGGCCCGCCCGCAGACCGGTCTGAACCTGGCGGACGTGGTGTACGAGGTGATCGCCGAGGGCGGCATCACGCGCTTCCACTGCCTCTTCCAGTCGCAGGTCCCCGCGGCCGCCGGCCCGGTGCGCTCGTGCCGGCCGCCGGACCTCTACCTGATCCAGCAGTACCACTCGCTGCTCGCACACGTGGGCGGTCCGAAGTCGGTGCGCACCATCCTCGCCTCGGACAGGGTGAAGTACAACGACATGGACCAATTCTTCAACCCCGCGTCCTACTGGCGCGTCTCCAACCGCGCCGCGCCCCACAACATGTACATGGACATCACCAAGCTGCGCGGCTTCGCCACGACCAAGCGCGGCTACCCGGCGACCGAGACGATCAGCGGGTTCGAGTTCGCACGGTCGTCCGTGGCGGCGACTCCCGCGGTCACCCTGCTCACCGTCCCGGTGTCCAGCATCAACAAGGTGACGTGGCGCTATGCCGCGGCCACCCGTCTGTATGCCCGCTCGATCAACGGCACGCCGCACAAGGACGCGGTCAGCGGCAAGCAGCTCACGTCCCGCAACGTGATCGTGCTCTGGGCCAGGATCACTCCGTGGCCGGGCGACAAGAAGGGCGTGGTCGACATCAAGCTGACCGGCAGCGGTCGCGCGTCGGTGTTCATCGGCGGAAGCCGCGTCGACGGAACGTGGGAGGCCGGTCTGGACGCTCCGCCTCGCTTCAAGACCGCCGACGGCCAGCCGATCAAGCTCGATCCGGGCAAGACCTGGATCCAGGTCCTCAACACCACCCAGAGCATCTCCACGAAGTAGTCGGCTCCGGGTCCCCGGGCTCGGGCGGAGTGCGGAACAGCACCGCCGCCGTGCTTGTTGGGCCCTTCGCCGAAAGGGTAGACTTACCACCCACCGACAGTCAGCGCCCAAGACGCGAGCGGACCGTCTGCCAGGCGGCCGCTCGTCTTGGATAGAAGGAGTGCGAGTCATCATGAGCGACACCAACGTCACCGGTACCCCGAGGGTCAAGACGGGGCTGGCCGAGATGCTCAAGGGCGGCGTGATCATGGACGTCGTCAACCTCGAGCAGGCGAAGATCGCCGAGGACGCCGGGGCCGTGGCGGTCATGGCGCTCGAGCGTGTCCCGGCCGACATCCGCGCCGCCGGCGGCGTCGCCCGGATGGCCGACCCCACCATCGTGGAATCCATCGTCGGCTCGGTGTCGATCCCGGTCATGGCGAAGTGCCGGATCGGGCACTTCGTGGAGGCGCAGGTGCTCCAGAGCCTCGGCGTCGACTACATCGACGAGTCGGAGGTGCTCACTCCCGCCGACGAGGAGCACCACGTCGACAAGTGGCAGTTCGCCGTCCCCTTCGTCTGCGGATGCCGCAACCTGGGCGAGGCGCTCCGCCGCATCTCCGAGGGCGCATCGATGGTGCGCACCAAGGGAGAGCCCGGCACCGGCAACGTCGTGGAGGCCGTCCGCCACATCCGCACCGTCAACGATGAGATCGCGTGGCTGTCCGGGATCCGCGGCGAGCAGCTCTTCGCCGCCGCCAAGGACCTGCAGGCGCCCTACGAGCTCGTCAAGTGGGTCGCACAGAACGGCAAGCTCCCGGTTGTCAACTTCTCTGCCGGCGGCATCGCGACCCCGGCCGACGCGGCGCTGATGATGCAGCTGGGATGCGACGGCGTCTTCGTGGGCTCGGGGATCTTCAAGAGCGGCGATCCCGTCAAGCGCGCGAAGGCCATCGTCGAGGCCACCACCCACTTCGAGGACGCCGACATCATCGCGAAGGTCTCGCGCAACCTCGGCGAGGCGATGGTCGGCATCAACATCTCCGACATCCCCGAAGGCGAACGCATGCAGGAGCGTGGCTGGTAGCGTGAAGGTCGGGGTCCTCGCCCTTCAGGGCGCGTTCCGGGAGCACATCGTCACGCTCGAGGCGCTCGGCGTGTCGACCGTGGCCGTCCGTCTGCCCGATCAGCTCGAGGGCTGCGCCGGTCTGGTGATCCCGGGCGGGGAGTCCACGGCCATCGGCAAGCTGATGACCTCGTACGGCTTCTGGGAGCCGATCGTCGAACGTCACGACGAGGGCATGGCGGTCTGGGGCACCTGCGCCGGCGCCATCCTCATCGCGCGCGAGGTGCTCGACGCGCTCCCGGGACAGAGGACGCTCGCGCTCATGGACATCACCGTCCGGCGGAACGCGTACGGTCGCCAGGTCGATTCATTCGAGACCGACCTCGACGTCGAAGGCCTGGAGGACCCCTTCCGGGGCGTGTTCATCCGCGCGCCGTGGATCGAGGCTGTCGGAGCGGACGTCCAGGTGTTGTCCCGGCACGGCGGACGGATCGCCGCGGCGCGCCAGGGCGATCTGCTCGCGACGACGTTCCACCCCGAACTCACCGGCGACACGGCCTTCCATCGCCTGTTCGTCGAGCAGGTCGTCGGCTACTAGGACCGCCGCGGGCGCCCGCCCGCTTCCGGGGGCTTTCATCGGCCGGGGTTCGTACGGACCCGCGGGTTCAAGTATCCTGAGAGGTGGTCATCCTCCCGCGCGCAGACATGCGTGCGCCCGCGAAAGGCGTACCTGAAGATGTCAGGTCACTCCAAGTGGGCGACCACGAAGCACCGCAAGGGTGCCGTGGACGCCAAGCGCTCCAAGCTGTTCAGCAAGCTTTCCAAGGTCATCACCGTGGCCGCGAAGACGGGCGGCGACCCGAAGCCCGAGAACAACGCGTCGCTCGCGGCCGCCATCGACAAGGCCAAGGGCTACTCGCTGCCGAAAGACAAGATCCAGTCGGCCATCGACAAGGCCTTCAGCTCGGCCGGGGGCGCCAACTACGAAGAGGTCATCTACGAGGGCTACGGCTCGGGCGGCATCGCCGTCTACGTCGAGGCGCTCACCGACAACCGCAACCGCACCGCCGCCGACGTCCGCGCGGCGTTCACCCGCGGCGGCGGCTCGCTAGGGGCGACCGGCTCGGTGGCGTTCCAGTTCGAGCGTCGCGGCGAGATCGTGATCGACAAGGCGGGCGCCCCCGACGAGGAGGAGCTGCTGATGGCGGTCATGGATGCTGGCGGCGAGGACCTCGAGGACAACGACGAGGAGTTCGTCGTCGTCACCAACCCCAACGAGCTCGCGTCGGTCAAGAAGGCGCTGGAGGCGTCAGGGATCACGGTCGTCGGCGCGGAACTGGCCATGCGGGCCAAGCAGCCCACCGCGGTGACCGCCGAGACGGCGAAGAAGGTCTTCCGGCTGATCGACAACCTCGAGGACAGCGACGACGTCCAGGACGTCTACCACAACATGGACATCACCGACGAGATCGCCTCGCAACTCGACCTGTAGGGCGGCGGCCACGGATCCATGACGGGGCGTCCCGGCGTGATGCCGGGGCGTCCCGATCGCGTTTTTGCGCGTGTCGGCGCGGTGCCGTAGACTGAACATATGTTCGATTGGACTGCGTCCACGACGGGGGTGCGCGTGTCGGTGATCATCCTGGGCATCGACCCGGGACTGTCCAACACCGGATGGGGCGTCGTCGAGTCCGACGGCAGCCGCTTCCGCTGCCTGGGCTACGGATGCATCCGCACGGTCGCCGCCGACGACACGGCCCGTCGCTGCAAGGACGTGCGGGACGGGCTCGCCGATCTCATCGGGCGCTACGCTCCCGCCGAGGCGGCTATCGAGAACGTCTACTTCAGCCGCAACGTCGCGACCGCCATGACGACGGGTCACGCGCGGGGAGCCGCGCTGGTGGCCGTCGCCGACGCCGGCATGCCGGTGGGGGAGTACGGCCCCGGCGAGATCAAGCTCGCCGTCGTCGGGACGGGATCGGCCGACAAGGCGCAGGTGACCTACATGGTGAGGACGATCCTGGGTCTGGACCACGATCCGACCCCTGACCACGCGGCGGACGCCCTCGCGGCGGCCATCTGTCACGCCAACCAGCGGGTCGCGCGTGCGCGCGAGCGCGAGGCCACGGGGACGGCGGGATGATCGCCTTCATGACCGGGCGCGTCGCCGGGCGCGCCGCCGGCCACGCCCTTATAGAGGTCGGCGGCATCGGGTACCGGCTCATCATGTCGACGACCTCGCTCGCCGCGCTGCCCGCGGACGGCGACGAGGTCACCGTTCACACCTACCTTCACGTCCGCGAGGACGAGCTGACGCTCTACGGGTTCGAGAACGAGGACGAACGCGAGCTGTTCGAGGCGCTCATCGGGGTGTCGGGCGTCGGGCCCAAGGTGGCGCTGGCGGTCCTCTCGGCGCTGCGGCCCGACGCGCTGCGCACCGCCATAGCCCGCGACGACACGGCGTTGCTCTCGAGCGTCCCCGGCGTCGGCAAGAAGACCGCCCAGCGGCTGCTGATCGACCTGAAGGACAAGCTGGGCGCGCCCGAACTGGGCGCCGGTGGTGGCGGCTCGACGCACGCGGCGATCGAGGCGCGCGACGCCCTGCTCTCGATGGGCTTCTCGCCCGCGGAAGCCGCGGCCGCGCTGCGGGACTCCCCGGCCGGCGCCACGACCGAGCGGCTGCTCCGCGACGCGCTCAAGGCCCTCGGAGGTGCTCGATGAGCGCGGGGCAGTCGAGCGAGTGGACGCCCGACGAGGAGCGGCTCGTCTCCGCGCGCCTGACCCCCGACGACCTCGAGATCGACCGCTCGCTGCGGCCGAAGCGGCTCGTCGACTACCTCGGCCAGCCGAAGGTCAAGGAGTCGCTCGGCGTCCTGATCGAGGCCGCCGCCGGGCGCAACGAGCCGCTCGACCACGTGCTTCTGTCCGGCCCTCCCGGGCTCGGCAAGACCACGCTCGCCGGGGTCATCGCCAACGAGCTGGGCGTGACCATGCGCACCACGAGCGGCCCGGCCATCGAGCGGGCGGGCGACCTCGCGGCGATCCTCACCAACCTCGAAGAGCGCGACGTGCTGTTCATCGACGAGATCCACCGCCTCAACCGGCAGGTCGAGGAGGTGCTCTATCCCGCGATGGAGGACTTCGTCCTCGACGTCGTCATCGGGAAGGGGCCGGCCGCACGCAGCCTGCGCCTCGAGGTGCCGCACTTCACGCTGGTCGGCGCGACCACCCGCACCGGCCTGCTCACCGCGCCGCTGCGCGACCGGTTCGGCATGTCGTTCCGTCTCGACTACTACGCGCCGGCCGAGCTCGAGGCGATCGTGAAACGGTCGGCCTCGATCTTGGGCGTGGACATCGACGGCGAGGGCGCCGCGGAGATCGCTCGCAGGAGCCGGGGGACGCCGCGCCTGGCGAACCGCCTCCTGAAGCGGGTGCGCGACTACGCGCAGGTGCGGCACGACGGGCACGTGACCGAGGACATCGCGGCGGAGGCGCTCGCCTTCTTCGAGGTCGATCACCTCGGCCTCGACAAGATGGACGTGCGCATCCTCGAGACCCTGATCGTGAAGTTCTCGGGCCGGCCGGTCGGACTCAACACGCTGGCCACGTCGGTCGGCGAGGAGGCCGAGACCCTCGAGGACGTGTACGAGCCGTTCCTGCTGCAGCTCGGCTTCCTGATGCGGACGCCGAAAGGCCGTCAAGCGACCCCCCGCGCCTACGAACACCTCGGCCTGAAGGTTCCGGCTCCGGACGGCCCCCAGGGCGGGCTGTTCTGACAGCGGGCGCCCCTCGT
>CAAGKR010018068.1_pt1 | contig 13184 bp, 9 predicted proteins | sample 2556971 | NCBI WGS metagenome assembly CAAGKR01 (sample SAMEA5207829, study PRJEB30636) | soil metagenome | biome: forest; feature: boreal; material: soil | place: USA | collected 2011-09 | depth 1 m | reverse complement strand
CCGGCATAAATGCGGTCAGGCCGGTTTTCTGCTTGAGAGGTTTTCCCAAACGGGCGCGAAGAAAACTGGCGCGCTCAACATTTTCGCCGCCCAGCATGGCAATGGCCGGGCGCACAAAAAGCTCGAAGGTCACAAAAGTCGAGACTGGGTTGCCGGGCAATCCGAAAAAGAACTTTTCCCGGACGCGCCCAAAGACCAAGGGCTTTCCCGGCCGTATCGCGACACCCTGGAAATAAATTTCCGCTCCGAGGTCATTCAGAACTTGCGCAACCAGGTCGTACTTGCCCATGGAAACGCCGCCGCTCATGAGCAACAAGTCCGCTTCCAATCCATCCTCGATCAACGTCTTCAAAGGTTCTTTCTTGTCCGGAGCGATGCCGACAATTCGCGGGACACCTCCGGCTGCCGCGACCTGCGCGGAAAGCGTGACCGCGTTGCTGTTGCGAATCTGAAACCATTCGGGCTGTTGTTCAACCGGCACCACTTCGTCACCTGTGGGCAGAATGGCCACGCGAGGCTCGACAAAAACTCTAACGCGCGCCTGGCCCACTGAAGCGAGCAGCCCCATTTCAGCCGGGTTCAATCGCCGCCCGCGTGCAAGTATTTGGCTTCCTGATGCCGCTTCACTTCCCTGCCGCACAACGTTATCGAAGGGATGGGCGGCGCGCGGCACCTCCACTTCACTGCCTTGAACGCGCACATGCTCAATCATCACCACTGCGTCCGCGCCCTCCGGCAGCGGAGCTCCGGTCATAATTTCAAGGCACTGGCCGGGTCCCAATCTTCCAGCGAAGTGCTCGCCGGCGCGAACCTCGCCCACGCGTTCGAGAATTCGAGGCAGCGAGGCCAAATCCGAAGAGCGCAGAGCATAGCCGTCGCGGGTGGCGCGAGGAAAAGGCGGGTAATCACGGTCAGCTTTAATGTCTTCGGCGAGGACCCGGCCCCGAACCTGGTCGAGCGGTAACACCTCCGTTGCAGGGTTCGGCTTCAGCTCACTCAATTTCTCTGTCACTGTCATGAGTGCTTGCTGGAAGGTAAGCATCTTTTCAATGTCCGAAGTTTTTTGGTTATCCGTGGTGGGTAAAGACAGTCAGGCAGGTGCAATCTCGGTTCAGGTTCAGTTTACCCACAACTTACTTTTGTTTTTAGCTGATCGTTGATGGCTGAAAACTCTTACTTCCAATGGACTGCGGACCACAAACAATTAATGAGCAGTGAGAACGTCCGCAAAACGGTCCGCATCCAACCAGATCGCTTGATCGCGCGCCGGACCCGTCGAGACCATGGCGATCTCAACGCCAACCTGGTCAGCGAGGAAGCGCAAATAGTCGCGCGCTTTTTGAGGAAGCCCGGCCAAATCCTGCAGGCCGAAAGTGGACTGCTGCCATCCGGGCAGAACCTGGTAGCGAACTTTCACACGCCCGAGGACATCAATATCAGCAGGGAAATCAGATGGTCTCTTCCCATCGATTTCATACTCCACCCCCACAGGAATTTCCGCAAGGTGATCCAGGATGTCGAGCTTGGTGACCACCAGCGAGCTCAGGCCGTTCACCCGGGCGCTATAGCGCGCCGCAGGAACGTCAAACCATCCACAGCGGCGCGGGCGTCCCGTGACGGCGCCGTACTCGCCACCTCGCTCGCGGATTTTCTCGCCTTCCAGTTCGTTGGCTTCGGTGGGAAAGGGTCCGCTTCCGACGCGCGTGGCATACGCTTTTGAAACGCCGACGACCGCGCCCAATCTTGTGGGTCCAACGCCCGTGCCGGTTGCAGCTCCGCCGGCCGCCGCACTTGAAGAAGTCACAAAAGGATACGTCCCGTGATCCAGATCCAGGAGAGTCCCTTGCGCTCCTTCAAAGAGCACGCGTTTTCCGTGATCCATTTCGTGGTTAAGGTAGGAAGAGACATCGGTCAGGTAGGGGACGATACGACAAGCCATCTCGAAATAATTCTTCACCACGTCATGCCCGTCCAGCATCCCACTGCCAAAGACGGCCCTCGCCAACCGATTCTTGTCCTCGAGGACACTGCTGCATTTTCGTCGAAACACTTCAGCGTCGCGCAAATCACAGGTTCGCAGGCCGCGTCGGCCGGCTTTGTCCTCGTAAGAAGGCCCGATTCCCTTCTGCGTTGTCCCGATCTTGCCGACCCCACGCGCCAGCTCAGCGGCCGCTTCGTGGGTCCGGTGGTAAGGGAGGATCAGATGGGCGCGGTCGCTGATCCGAAGTCGATCACCTACCTCGACCCCTGCTTTTTCAATGGTGTCGAGTTCCTTGAAGAGCGCTTCAGGATCGACGACAACGCCGTTGCCGATCACCGCCGTTTTTCCCGGACGCAGGATCCCGCTGGGAAGGAGCTGGAGAACAAATTTTTTTTCGCCTATGACCACGGTGTGGCCGGCATTGGCGCCACCCTGATAGCGCGCCACAATGTCAAAATGTTCGGCCAGAGCGTCCACAACTTTACCCTTGCCTTCGTCACCCCATTGAACACCCACGACCACGATGTTTTTTGGCATACGAATATCCGGCGGCGCGCGAAAGGAATTTCGGCGCACCATTCTAACCCTGCCGATGGGTTCTTGGGCAGGTTTTGTGGCGCGCGGACCACTGGGCTCCCGGCCACCGCGGAGGGCGGGGGATCCTGCCTACGGCTCCGTCGGGCGCAAAAACCAAACGTCCTAGAGATGCTTATCGATCAGCTTGGAGATGGCGTCCTTGGACGTGGCTCCCACTATTTGCTCTTGGATCTGACCATTCTTGAAGAGCAGTAACGTGGGTATACCCTGGATTTTGTAACGGCCTGTTACTGAAAGGTTTTCGTCGACGTTGAGTTTGCCGACTTTGGCGCGACTGGCGTACTCATCAGCGATGGCCTCTACGGCTGGCGCGATCATGCGGCATGGCCCGCACCAAGTCGCCCAAAAATCGACCAGGACGGGCTTGTCCGACTTCAAAACCTCCTGGTCAAAATTTTGGTCACTGAATTCCAATGTGTTTGGCCCGGACATTTTTTCAATCCTCCACTAGTATAAAACAACCTCTAATTATTCGATGCCGCTGGAGCGGATTGGACACGGACTTTTTCCTCCCGCAAAGCCTGGTAGATTCTTCCGTATTGTTTTGCCGAGGCGCCCCAGGAGAAGTCCTTTTTCATGCCGTTCAGCATTACCTGTCGCCAGATTTTGGGATGTCGATAACCCGCCACCGCCTGGTTAATGCACTTAAGCAGCGCCTCCGCCGAGTATTCGGTAAACTTATAGCCGGTCCCTGACTTGCCGTCAAAAGTTTGAATGGTGTCGTCGAGCCCGCCTGTCGCTCTCACCACTGGCACTGTCCCGTATTTCAAACTGTAAATCTGGTTGAGCCCGCAAGGTTCGTACCGCGAAGGCATCAGAAACATATCCGCCCCGGCCTCAATCTGATGGGCAATGTTATTGTCGTAGGCGACTTTCACCAAAAACTTGTCAGGAAACCGTGCCGCCATGGTGCGGAATAGTTCCTCATACTGTGGCTCTCCTGTCCCCAGCGCCACAATGTAGAGATCCATCGCCATCAATCTCTCAGCAATTTCCGCGATGAGGTCGAATCCCTTTTGCGCCGCAAACCGCGAAACGATACCCAGAACGGGCCGGGCCGCCACCGGATTCTTCACGCCCATCTTTTCGAGCAGCGCCCTCTTACACGCTTCCTTCCCACGCAGATTTTCAGGTGAATAGTTGGCGGGAATCAGTTTGTCCGTGGCCGGGTCCCAGTCGTCGTAGTCCACACCATTTAAAATGCCCTGCAACCGGTCGGCGCGGCTCCTCAACACACCATCCAGACCGTACCCGAACTCCGGGGTCTGGATCTCTTCCGCGTATTTCCGGCTGACCGTGTTGATGAAATCGGAAAAAACTATTCCCCCTTTCAACAAATTCACTTTGCCGTAGAATTCGAGCGCCTCCATCGTAAACAGTCCGGCGTGCAGTGAAATGGCCGGCAGAGTGTGGGGCGGAAAGAGTCCTTGATAACCGATGTTGTGAATGGTGAAAAGAACGGAGGATTTGTGAAAGAAACTGTCACCTTGATAGAGATTCCGAAGATAGACAGGCACAAGCGCCGATTGCCAGTCGTGGCAATGAATCACGTCGGGCGCGGTCGCGCTGCGCTTTATGAATTCCAGGCAGGCCAGCGAGAACCCCGCGAATCGAGTTGCGTTGTCCGGATAGTCCTCGCCCTTTAGCTGGTAGAGCCCTTCGCGGTCAAAGAATTCAGGGCAGTCAACCAGATAGGTATGGACACCAGCGGCTACCCCGGCGTCCTGAATGGAAGAGAATCGGAAACCGGAGGAGACAGGGATCGTCACACTCTTAAATTCGGGCATTGCTTTGCCCGGTTTCGTCATCCGGTAGCGGGGCAGCAGGACTTCCACTTCGTGCTCGTTGGCTACCAGCGCTTTGGGCAGCGCGCCGACTACGTCAGCCAGCCCGCCGGTCTTTGAGAACGGGACCCCTTCGGACGCCACAAATGTTATTTTCATGTTGTATCTCAGGGTTTCGCCGGCAAAATCTATGAGCAAGCTACGTTAGAAGATGGGTCCCTCAAAGTCAAGGCCAAGCTGCACGTGGTATCATGACGTGCGGGACTAGCGGGCGCGCGCCCCGATTCTCCCCACGGTCAACTGTGCCTTACCACCCCCAACCAAAACTAGGCCAGCATTTTCTTGCCGACCCCCGCTTCCGCCGGCGCATTGCCGAATCAATCGAATTACGGACCGACGATCTAGTGATTGAAATCGGGGCTGGACGCGGCGCTATGACCCACTTGCTGGCTGAGCGCGCGCGGCGCGTAGTGGCGCTCGAATTAGACTTATCGCTCGTCGAACAACTCAAGAAGGAATTCGGGACCGAGCCTCGCATCGAAATCCAGCACACGGACATCCTTTCCGCCGACCTCGCGGCCATTTGCCGGCGTGAGGATACTTCCCAATGCTTCGTCTTCGGGAATCTGCCTTACTACATCACGTCGCCGATCATCGAACGCCTAAGAAACTTTCGCAGTGTAATTAGAGCCATGGCGTTGCTCGTCCAGAAGGAAGTCGCGGACCGTATCGTCGCCGCGCCGGGCTCGAGTCACTACGGATATCTCTCAGTTTTCGTGCAACTGTTCTCCCAGCCGCGCCTTTTGTTCGGCGTTCCACCCGGGGCTTTCTCACCCCCGCCCCAAGTCCATTCCGCCTTGGTCGGGTTTCTGATCGAACCGAAACTTCCCGCTTTGACCGCCGAAGAGCAGGAAAAATTCCTGAGTTTCGTGAAACGCTGCTTTGCACAGAAGAGGAAAAATATCATCAACAACCTTTCTGGAATGGCATCACGCGTGAGGCTCGAACAGGAGATCGGCCAGCTCCATTTGCCTGCCACCGTTCGCGCCGAACAAATGACCATCGAACAATTCGCCAATCTGTTTGCGCGACTCGGCTAGCGCGGTGCGCCGCGTATAGTGCAGGCCCGACCCTACCCGTCGGCGAGATATGTTACGATGTAGCGTTTTGAAGGAGGCACGCTATTTCATCAACTAACGACAAGCTACGGGCCATCCCGCTCGGAGGGCTGGGCGAATTCGGGATGAACATGATGGCCTTCGAGCTCGGCGACCACATGGTGATCGTCGACTGCGGCATAACGTTTCCTGATGCTGAATTACTCGGCGTTGATATCATTATTCCTGATATCACCTACCTGCGCGAGAATCGGGACCGGATTCGCGCCATCCTGCTGACCCACGGCCACGAAGACCACATTGGGGCACTGCCCTACGTGCTGGACGAAATTGATGCTCCCGTTTACGGGTCGCCCTTCACGCTGGCGCTGGTGCGCGCGAAATTGATGGAACACGGCATGGCCGACTCGGTGGAACTGCGCGAGATGCATCCGGGCAAGCCCTTTGACGTCGGTCCATTTCACGTGGAGTTCATCCACCTCACCCACAGCATTATTGAAGCAGGCGCCCTGGCGCTCACCACGCCGCTCGGCACAATAATTCACACGGGCGATTTCAAGTTCGATCCCACACCCACGGACCAGCACGTGAGTGACCTGCACACTCTGGCCGAGTACGGTCGCAAAGGCGTCCTGGCGCTTTTCTCTGACTCCACCAACGTCGAGCGGCCCGGCATGACGCCGTCGGAGCGGGCCGTCCGCGAGCGTTTTGCGGAGATCATGGCCGAGGCCAAAGGCCGCGTGCTGATTTCATGCTTCTCCACCTCTCTGCACCGTTTACAGTTGGTCATCGACCTCGCGCACGAACATCGACGCCGGTTGTGCTTTATCGGCCGTAGCATGCACCAAAATTCTGAGATCGCTCAACAAATGGGAAAGCTTCATGTGCCCGACGGGCTCTTGATCCCGCCCCAGGACCTCCGCAGGTTGCCGCCGAACCAAGTGGCGATTGTGCTCACCGGGAGCCAGGGTGAGCCCATGGCGGCGCTTTCACGTGTGGCAGTCAAAAGCCATCGCTTTGTCACCGTAGAGCCGGGCGACGATGTCGTGATCTCCGCTCGCATCATTCCGGGCAACGAAAAATCGATTTACCGCATGATGGACCACCTCTACCGGCGCGGCGCTCACGTCCATTACCAGGACGGCAGCCAACCACCCGTCCACGTTTCCGGTCACGCCAGCGTGGAAGAGTTGAAGCTGATGTTGAACCTTGTCATGCCCAAGTACTTCGTTCCCATTCACGGCGAGTATCGCCAGCTCTATCGCCACGTCGAAACGGCCAAACAATTGGCCGCGGTTTCCGGGGAAGTTTTTCTCCTGGAGAGCGGTGACGTTTTGGAATTCGATTCGCGAGGCGCCCGCCGCGCCAACAAGGTGAAGGTTGGGCGCGTGTGCATTGATGTGGGGACCTTCGACGAAGTGGGCGACGTCATCCTGAAAGAACGCCGGCACATTTCTGAGGACGGCATCGTCATTCTTATCCTCGCTATCAACGAGCACACCGGCAAACTCGAAACTGAGCCGCAAATTGTTTCGCGAGGTTTTGTGGCGCTGGAAGAAGCGAAGGACCTGATGGAAAGCGCGCGTGATGTTGTTTTGAAAACCATCGAGAAATCAAACATCGAAGAAGTCGGGGACTGGGGAGTGATCAAGGAAAAAATGCGCACCGCCTTGCGACGCCACTTCAATGAAGAGACCGGCAAGCGCCCCATGATTTTGCCGGTGATTTTGGAAGTCTGACGACTTCTGATTTTGGATTTTGGATTAACAGATGCCGGCTGGTTGGCAGTGGTCGTTGGGATGGGCACACGTTCCAAGAGCGAATCAGGAAATTCACATTGGATGTAATTCGGTTGGCAGATAGTTTGCCGCGAAACCGAGCCGCAGACGTGATCGCTCGGCAACTGCTACGCTCCGGGACTTCGGTGGGAGCCAATTACCGGGCCGCCAGCCGTGGAAGGGCTAATTCCGACGTTATCGCAAAACTTGGCGTTGTGGAAGACGAAGCAGACGAATCGGTTGACTGGATGGAATCGCTGGTCGATTCGCAGCTTGTATCGCCGGGTCAATTGACGGCACTGAATAAAGAAGGTGATGAGCTCCTCGCCATGACGGTCGCCTCCGTTAAGACTTTGCGAAATCGGAAATAGGCGGAAATGGAATCAAGCCGGCATCAAAATCTAAAATCAAAAATCCAAAACCGGGAACTCCATGCCTCTCTATCAAGCCATTGTTTTAGCCATCGTTCAGGGTCTTACTGAATTCCTGCCGATTTCAAGTACCGCGCATTTGGTTCTTTTCCCTTGGCTCCTGGATTGGAAGGACCCAGGCCTGACCTTCGACGTGGCTCTGCACGCTGGAACGCTAATGGCAGTCCTACTCTATTTCTGGAGAATGTGGATCAAGATGCTGGCCGCGGCGGCAGGCCTTGCCGATTCAACTGATGCGAAAGTCCGAGAAAACCGCCGGCTTTTCTGGTATCTGGTCATCGGCACGATCCCGGGTGGCATTGCCGGCTTTTTGTTTGAGCACGCGGCCGAAAACGAGTTTCGAACGCCCGTGGTGATCGGGGTGGCAATGATTGTGGTGGCCATTCTGATGGGGCTTGGCGAGCGCACAAAATCCACCAAGCCTGATCTCGAGAATGTAAGCATTGTCGACTCGGTTCTGGTGGGAGTGGCTCAGGCTTTTGCGGTCATTCCAGGCGTTTCGCGCTCCGGCATTACAATGACGGGGGGACTATTCCGGGGCATGAGCCGCGAAACCTGCGCGCGGTTTTCGTTCTTGCTCTCAACTCCTCTGATTGCGGGCGCCGTGCTGAAAAAGGGCCTCGAAATCCGTCACGAAGGGCTGCCACCGGAAATGCGTCTGCCCTTTATCGCAGGTGTTATCGTTTCGGGCTTAGTAGGCTACCTTGTTATCGCCATTCTCATACATTACCTCGAGCTGCGAACATTTAAAATATTCGTTGTTTACCGCCTGGCATTAGGCGTGCTAGTATTGGCCCTTGGATGGGGATTGCGTCACTGAGGGGCAGATTTGCTGTGTCAGCGCCCAGATAATTCTGACATTTGCTGCTCTGGCCCTTGCACTAAGATAACGCCGGTTCGGCGCTGCGAGGCCCGACAATGCCGACCCTATCCTCCGCCACGCCCCTGAAACCACGGGAGCCCGCCGGGAAGTTGCCCGGTTCAAAGCCCCGGCTCCTCGACAAACGCCGACAATCCGAGCTCCTGGGCTTTTTGCTCTGCGCGGTTGGCTTGTTATTCCTCCTTAGCCTTACATCTTTTCTGGCGCTTGATCCATCGCTCAATACCTCCACGAATCAAACGCCTACCATCCATAACTGGGTGGGGCCTGCAGGGTCATACACCGCGGACTTGCTCTTCCAGGTGTTTGGCTGGGTCGCGTACCTGTTTCCATTAGCGCTCTTCGTGGTAGGAGTCCGCCTACTGATGGTTCACCCCTTTGAAGCGCCGCGAACCAAAGCCGTGGGTCTCACGATGCTGGCCGCATCCCTCACTTCACTGCTTGAGCTTCTTCCGTTCACTCCGCCCATCGGTGGACTGATTCGCGGCGGAGGCCTGATGGGCTACCTCCTGGTGGCAGGGCTTGTAAACATCTTCAACCTAGTGGGCGCATGGATCGTTTCGGGGACTGTGTTTTTATCCTCTCTTTTCCTGGTAACCCGGTTCTCTTTTTCCGCCGCTTTCGAGTTTCTCAAAGCGCGTTTCGCCTTCGCGAAAGACTTGCGGGCGCGCTGGAGCGCCTGGCGTGAAGCGCGTATCGCGGCGGCAAAGGAACGTCGCCTGAAGCGGCAATTGGAGAAATCAAGAACGGCCGGCAAGTCACCCATCATCACCCAGCGTGCATCGGTGATTTCGGGCCAGGCTGCGCTCGCCACCACACCACCCGCGCCTGCTATCGCGAAGGTCGCAGCCCTGCAGCCCATTCGATCTGCGCCCGCCGCCTCTGCGCCAACCTCGACTGTGCCCAAGGCGAAAACTCCTGTGCCTCCCGTGGTCCGGGCCCTCGGCCTCGAGGATGAAGCCGAAAAACTCCCCGCGCCGCCCAAGATTACAGGTCGGGGCGCTCACGCGGCGTACAAGCTTCCAAGCGCCACGCTCTTACGTCCCCCGGAGGACCAGCAGAGCATTGACGAAGAAGAACTGAAACAACGCGCGGCGCGCCTCACGGATAAACTTGCCGAGTTTGGAGTGATGGGGACGGTAACGCAAATCCATCCCGGACCCGTCGTCACAACGTATGAGTTCAAACCGGAAGCGGGAGTGAAATACAGCCGCATCACGAACCTTGTGGACGACTTGTGCCTGGCGATGAAAGCAGAATCGATTTTGATCGACCGAATTCCAGGCAAGTCCACTGTGGGCATCGAGGTGCCCAATCTCCACCGCGAAATCATTCACTTGCGTGAGCTTATCGAGTCGAGCGAGTTTGCCGCGTCCTCCTCCAGGCTCACCCTTTGCCTGGGCAAAGATATTACGGGGAAAATGAAAGTCTCCGATCTGGCGCAAATGCCTCACTTGCTGATTGCAGGCTCGACCGGATCGGGGAAGAGCGTGTCCATCAACGCCCTCATCGTTTCCATCCTTTGCAAATCGACGCCTGAGGAAGTGAAGTTCATCATGATCGATCCCAAACGGCTGGAACTCGGTCTCTACGACGGCATCCCGCACTTGTTCACGCCCATCGTCACGGAACCCAAGCAGGCAGCAAACGTTTTAAGACGTGCGACGATTGAAATGGAAGAGCGCCTCAAGAAACTGGCCGAACACGGCGTGCGAAACATCGAGCAGTACAACAAGATTTTTGAGCCGGACTCGACGCTGGACCTCTTTGATACGACCGGGCAGCCCGAGCAGCCTCTCCCCTACATCGTGATTGTCATCGATGAATTGGCCGACCTGATGATGGTGGAGCCGCAGGGTGTAGAGGAATCGATCACGCGCCTGGCCCAGATGGCGCGGGCGGTTGGCATCCATCTGATCCTGGCCACTCAGCGGCCTTCGGTGGATGTGATCACCGGCCTCATCAAAGCCAACATGCCGTCGCGGATATCTTTCCGCGTGGCTTCCAAGGTGGATTCGCGAACCATTCTGGATTCGAACGGCTCAGAGGCGCTGCTCGGCCGCGGCGACATGCTCTTTATGCCGCCGGGCACGGCACGGCTCCTCCGCTTGCACGGGCCCCTCGTGACCGAGAAAGAAATCGGCAAGATTGTTGATTGGTGGAAATCTCAATCACAACCGCATTACAACGAAGAGTTCCTGAAGCCATTCCGTGAGAAGGAGCGCGACCTCGACGCCGATGAGGAGGAGGAAGATTCCGCTGAGCTCGATGCGGTGTACGACGAGGCCGTGCAACTGGTCGTTGAGTCCGGCAAGGCTTCCACTTCGCTGCTCCAGCGCCGCTTGCGGTTAGGGTATGGACGGGCCGCGCGCCTGATCGACATGATGGAGAGAGACGGTATCGTCAGCGCGCCCGACGGCTCGAAACCTCGTGAAGTCCTGAAGCGGCCTGACTGGCTCCAGGAAGTTAAGAGTTCTCTGCGGTAGGCAATGGCCCCGGTTTTCGGTCGCTTTGAAACTGAGATTTTTCCGAGAGGACTCTTCTATTATGCTCACGGAACCAAAACCCGAGCGGCGACGCAAGACTCGCGTGATGCACTAAGCGCGCCTGATATTGAGCGGTGTGGGCGCTGAAGGTTACAATTTCGCCGAAGATACGGAGACCGTGACGGTGAGCAAGCACGGCGCGGCGGTTCGAACTTCATACGTCCTGGCGCTCGACCAGGAACTCTCCGCACGCGTGAAAGAAACGAACCGTGTGGGGCAATTCCAGGCGGCGTGGCGGGGATTCCAAGCGAGGGCAGAATCGGATTGGAGCGGGTGGCTATCAAGCGATTCTGGGGCTTGGACTTCCCTCCGGAAGATTGGGAAACCGGCTAGAAAAACTGGCGAAACAGGATACGGCAGACCTATTGCGTCCCTTGATGACATACCCCCCAACGACTGCCGAGAGCTCTCCACAATATTATCTTGGCCTCAGGATGGCAACGCGCGGATGTAGTCCGCCAGGGCTTCCTGCCATGACCGCGGCAGCTCAAAGCCGCCCTCCTTGAGCGCCGTCATTTCCATCACCGCATACTTTAATCGCGGGGCGCGCCGGCCCATCTGGTCAGATGGTTTACCGATCACTTGGTGTGCATCAAGTCCGGCAAGTTCAGCGGCTTGCTGAGCGAGTTCAAAGCGGGTGCACGCACCTTGGTTTGCGAGATGGTAGAGGCCCGGACGGCGCGCCTCCACGACTTCCATAATTTTTTGCGCTGCGTCGAGTGTATAGGTGGCCGAACCGAGCTGGTCCGACGCCACCTGCACACTCTCGCTGCTCCGGATTTTCCTCAACACCTTTTCCACAAAGTTTGTCTTTCCGGGTCCGAATAGGGCCGAGACGCGGAAGGCGAAATGATTCGGGTCGGCCAGGACAAACTTCTCCGCGCACAATTTCGTCCGTCCATAAACGGTGGGCGGAATGGTAGGATCCGATTCCTTGTACGGTGTTTGCTTTTTTCCGTCGAACACAGCGTCGGTGGATATGAAAGCAACTGCGGCCCCGACCTCGCGCGCCGCCTCCACCACGTTCCGCGTGCCGTGGAAATTAACCTGGAACGCCTTTGCCGGATCGGCTTCGCACAGATCGATGTCAGGAATGCCAGCGGGATGAACAACCAGGTCAGGCCCGAGTTCCTTAAAGAAGGCGCGGACTTCGTCAGCCTTCGTTATGTCAGCCTCGGAGCGCGTGAGCGCGAAGACGGTGTGCCGCGTACAGAATACTTGAGTCAACCCGTGCCCGAACAGTCCCGCCGCACCTGTAATGGCGATCTTCATAGCATCCTCGATCGTTGAATCTTGGCCCACGCCGACGAAATATGCTACCACGAGGCCGAAGAGCGCAAGTGCAGTTTCGAAAAGCTGAGCGGTCGCGGATTGATTTTTTCGCTGTCTGCCCGTAAGCTACAAGGTCAAAGCTTCTCACAAGAAATCACTCAAGAGGAATTCTTAAGGCCAGATGAGACGATCTTCTCCTCTCCCCCGTCGCCTGCTCCGAAACTGAGCGAATGGGCGGGGTCACTGATTAGGGACTCGAGTTGGGGCAGCCCCGGCCCTGTCCCGAGCCGCTCGACCCAGGCAACGAACAAATAGGGGGCTGGAACCCCGCGAAGGATGTATGCTATGGGGCGGTTGGGAGCTAAAACGGAAATACTGGAGTAGATGAAAGTTGCTGCCATCCTATCGTCGAGGAAGCGTGGAACCATGAGCATCAGCCAAATGGCAAGGTCCATCAAGCAATCGCCCACTCTGAAACTAAACGAGACCGCGGCCCGGCTGCGCGAGAAGGGTGAGCCGGTTATTCACCTGGGCGGCGGCGAGCCCAAGAGCAAGGCGCCCATCGACGCGGTAGTTAACTGTGCCACCCAGCTCAACACGGGTGACGTGAAATACGCGCCCGCCGATGGCATCACCGACTTGAAGAAAGCCATCATCCGCTACATGGAGGACCACTACCATCACGTGGTTTCGCCCAATCAGGTCGTGGTTTCGAGCGGCGCGAAGCAGTCGATTATGATCTTGCTTTACGCCATCCTCGAGCCCAAGGACGAGGTGATCTTCCCCGCACCCTATTG
>CAAGKR010523632.1_pt1 | contig 13186 bp, 8 predicted proteins | sample 2556971 | NCBI WGS metagenome assembly CAAGKR01 (sample SAMEA5207829, study PRJEB30636) | soil metagenome | biome: forest; feature: boreal; material: soil | place: USA | collected 2011-09 | depth 1 m | reverse complement strand
GGAGGTTCGGAACCCTCCCAGGGTTCCGAGGTTGTCGGGAGCGGGACGGCTTCGCCGGACCGATCCCATCGCGGTTAAAGCACGCGCAGAAACGCGAGCAGCGCCGCACGCCCCTCGGCCGAGAAGGCCGAAGGACGCGCGGCGTTTTCTTGCGCATGGACCGCTGGCGCGCCCGGATCGGTCCGGCGGATCACCTCCTCAATCGTCCGGGCGCTGCCGTCGCTGAAGTAGGGTGCCGCGTCCCAGACGCCGCGCAACGACGGCGGATTGTTTCCCCCGTCGCCGAGCACCGGCGTTCCGACCGCATAGCGTCCCGGGCTGGTCAGCGCAACCTGACCCGCGAGGAGGCATTCTTCGAGCGTTGCCTCCGGGACGTGGTCACCGACCGCGGCGTCGCCCACCAGCTGGTGGCAGCCGGCGCAGCTTTCTCGAAACAGTGCCAGCCCCCGCCGCTGTTCGGCGTCGAGTGAACGCGTGCCCGGGGCTACGAACGGCGAAGGCTCGGGCGGAATCCGCTCCAGGTAGCGCGCCAGAGCCGCGCGCACGGCGGCCGGCGAGAGCGTGGCGGCCTTCCAGCCGTTTTTCGCCCAAAGCCGGAGCGTGACCGGATACTTGTCGAAATGCGCCAGGTCGCGCTCCGCCCCCTGCGCGTGAGTCGAGACGATGTTGTCGGCGAACACGTCGACGTTCGCCTGGTTGCCGAGTCGCAGATAGGGCGCGGTCGTCGCCAGGCCCCGACAAGTCGTGGTCGTCGAAAAGAATCGGTTCTGCTTCGCCGGATGGCGACGACCGTCGATGTGCCCGTCGTCGTGGCACGCGGCGCAGGTGTAGAGCGAAAGCGGCCCCTCGGCGACGTTGTTCGGCACCAGCGCGCGGCTGTAGAAGAGCAGCTCGCCGCGCTCGGCCGGCGACGGGCGCTCCGGCGTCCCCACCGCGAGCGTCGACTCGATCCGCGCGCCGGCAGGGTGGAACGCGACGAACGTCAGGGTGTCGCTCAGCCGGTCGGCGGTCACGAAGCGATCGTCGGGCAAATCCGCCACCGCCGACGGGTTCGCACCGACGGGGACGACGACTGCCGCCGCCAGGCGGGCGTCGGTCGGGGCTGCCAAGAGCAGGTTGTCGCTGCCGGCCCCAGCGATCGCCAGCACGCCGCGGGCGCTCACCGCCGTCGCGTCGGGCTCAATCAACGGATCTGTTCGCTCGCCGAGGTTCAAGAACGGGCGGCGTCCCGGTCCCGGATCCTCGAGTGGAGCTTGCCCCGCTGCAGTGCCGCGCGCGTTCAGGCGAATGACGCCGCTGTCGAGCCCTTCCACCGGACCGCGCGCGCGAGAGATGGGCCGGTCTTCATGCGTGAACAGCCACAGCGCGGGCAATGCACCGCCGGTGACGCGAAGATCGAGCACGGGCGCTTCGGTCCGGATGGTCTGAATCGCTCCGCCCAGGAGGCCATCGGCGCCGATCGGGTGCAGGGTGACGGTGTGATCGATGAATGCGCTCGCGATCAAGAGCGGAGCCGATTGGCCCCGCCACGCCCCCACCGGCACGATGCGCAACGCCCGCGGCGAGATCCCCGTCGGAAGCGTCTGCAGCACGCGGCCGTCGGCCAAGGAGACGACCGCGATCCCACGCAGCGCCGGCGACGCCACGTAGGCTAGCCTTCCGTCGCGCGACAACGCCAGGCCGCGGGCGCCGGCGAGGAGACCGGGGGCGAGCGACGTCACGTGAAAGTCGCCGTCTTTGGCACGGGAGATCCGCCTCAGTCCCGGATCGAACCGACAGGCTACCAGGACGCCGCCGTCCGGAAGCGCGGCCAGCGCGTCGGGGAATCTACAGGCGGCCACGGTCGCCAAGAGACGCGGAGGCGTGGAGGGCGCGACGACGGCCACTTCGTCGGCCGTCGAGAGCGCCACATAGAGCAGACCGTCGACGGGGTTGAACGCCAGCGCCCGCGGGCGCGCGTGACCACCGCGCTCGGCGCCGGGTTGAGTCGCCGGGACCGAGTCCGCCACCTGCCGTGCGCGCGTCGAAATCGGCAGGAACGCCAGCGGCGCCAGGGTCGCTATGACGACAATGGCGGGCTTCGGGCGCCGTCGCATGATCGCGATCTATTCCACCTGTGCGGACGCGGCCGCTGGTCCGGGACCTTTGCGCCAGATCTCCCAGCCGGTGTTGACGAGGGCGCGCACGTCGCGCGCCCTCCCGGCGAAGACGCTCGCAGCCAGCGTCAGCGCCTCCGTTTCCAACTCCGCGCGCCGCTCCTCCACAGCGGTCAACATCGACTGGCCGTCGTTCGCGCGCCGGAACCAGAGCGGGTGCCTGAGGGCGGCGGCCTTGAGGCAATCGAGATCGTGCACCTCCCCCAAGATCTGGCCCAGCTTTTCGACCTTCGGAATCAGCGTGGTCTGGAGCTCGGGAACCGCGCCCGCGATGATGCGCAGCTCGTAGGCCAGCGCCTTGACCTGCTTCCGCCAGTCGTGGAATCGCTCGGGGGAAGGCCGCGCGCGCGCGGCGGCCAGCGTGTGCAGGCCGCGGCGGTAGGTCTTGGTGACGCCGGTGCCGATCGCCCGGCGGCCGCGGGGGACGCCCCACCTGCCGAGCTCGCGGCGCAAGCGGCGCAGCACGCGCACCGTCTCCCGCAGCTCGCGCTCGACCTCCTCGGGATGAAGCGCGTCCCGAATCTGCTGCTCGCTCGCGCCGAGCCGCGCGAGCTGGCGGGCGGCAAGCGCCGGCCGCATTCGGGCCCCGAGAGCGTGAAACGTCTGCGCCTGGATCGCCAGATCGCGCGGCCGCGACAACAGGCGTCCCGCGTCGCGCAAACGTCGGTCATCGCGGGCGGCCTCCTCCCCGACCTGCGACTGGATCAGCGCCAGCGCAGCCCGCGCGCGCTTGAGCCGCGTCCGCACCTCATGCACGCGCTCGTCCTGGGCGATCGTCCGATCGCGCGCGACGGCGATCGCGGCGCGAAGCTGCTCGCGCACGATCCGCCGTACCGCTTCCGCCACCCCCTCTTTCCGTTTGATCCGGTAACCCATGCCTCAATATGTATCGCGCACCGTCATCGCGTGCAGCAACGAAGGCAACCGCGCGGCGGAGCCCGGCGGCGCGCCCGGGCCAGGCGTCCATTCAACCGTGGCGGTCTCTCCCGGCAGGAGATCGAAAAAGTTGTCGGAGAAGGTCCCCTCGCCGCCGGGCGTCGAAAGCCAGACGGCCCGCGCCAGACGCCGCGCGGTGACGCGGACGGTGGCGGCCGCGCCGTGCGGCTCGACGGCGAAGCTCAGCTCCGGCGCCGGGAGCGCCAGGTCGCGCGTTTTGCCGAAGTAGAAGAGATTCCGGCCGATGACGTCGGCGCCCACCCGCAGCTCGGCGCTGAGAACCACGCGGCTCGGGTCGACGCCCTTAAGGAGATCGCGTTTCCAGGCGGAGAACTGGGCTTCGCTGCTGAGGGCTTTGACCGTCAGGTCGCGCTCGAAGCGCCAGCGCTCTACGCCGTCGAAATCGACCAGCCGCAGCGTCAGGTGCGCGCCGAAGTCGTTCCGCCGATCCGACACCACGAACACACGGAGCGTTCCACTATCAACGACCGGGCTCAACAGCACAGGCGCGAAGAAGCGGCGCGCCGCGTACTGCAACGCTTTCCAGCGCCCGGTGTAATCGATGCTGGACCAGGAGGCGACCGGCCAGCAGTCGTCGAGCTGCCAGTAGAGGCTCCCCATGTTGGTGGGCATCCGACGGCGGTGGGCCTCGGCGCCGTACTGGATGACCGTCGCCTGCAACACCTGCGAGAGGTAGAGGAACGCGCCGAAATCCTTGGGGGCGCGAAAATCTCGGTCCAGGTAAGTCCGCACCAGCGCGTTGCCACGCGGGTGACGCTGGTGGCTGAGCATCACCGGCGAATCGATCCGCCACTCGGAGGGGGGTGCGTAAAGCGCGACTGTGTCGAGAGTCGGGAACGACTGGAATCCGTACTCGCTCATGAACCGCGACACGTTCGCCGCATAGGCTTCGTACGGGGCCTCGGCGTGCCAGACGCCCCAATAGTGCAAGTCGCCCCAGCCGAGCTTGCCGGGCGGCACGCCGTCCTCGTTCGCGCTCGGCGTCGACCGGGTATAAAAACGCCCCGGGTCCTCCGCCGCGACGACGCGTGGCAGAACCTCGTGGAAGAGGTGCTTGTAGTCGTTCCAGATGGTCGTCTGCGCCGCCTTGCCGAGGTGAAACCTCCACGGCCAGCCCCACTGCTGCCAAGCCGCCTCGATCTCGTTGTTGCCGGCCCACAGCGCCAGCGACGGGTGATTGCGCAGGCGCCGCACATTTTCGATCGCCTCCTGTCGCACATTTTCGATGAACGCGGCGTCGCCAGGGTACATGGAACAGGCGAACATGAAGTCCTGCCAGACCAGCAGGCCGAGCTCGTCGCAAAGCGCGTAGAAACGATCGTCCTCGTAGATGCCGCCTCCCCAAACGCGCAGCATGTTCATGTTCGCGACGGCCGCTGCCTGCAGCAGGGCGCGCAAGCGCTCCGGCGTCTCTCGGTCGACGAAGCTGTCGGATGGGATCCAGTTGGCCCCCTTCATGAACACCGGTGCGCCGTTGACCTTGATGAAGAAGCTCTTGCCGACCGCATCGTGCTGGCTCACCACCTCCAGCGTCCGAAGCCCGATCCGGGTCGTCCGTTGCCCACGTGCCACGCCGTCCGTGTAGAGAGCGGTCTCGACCGCGTAAAGGCGCTGCGGACCGAGGCCGTTCGGCCACCAGCGCTCGGGCTTGTCGATGAGCACATCGAGCTTGACCTCGTTGCGGCCCCGCTCGAGGGCCGCGTCGGCGGTACCGAGCGGCGCGCCGGCCGCCAGACGGACCGTGACCCGCGCCCGCCCCGCGCGCGTCGCGACCACCACCGCCGCCACCTCGAGGCGCGCGCGCGTGTCGTCGAGCGCCCGCTGGGTGACCTGCACGTCGTCGAGGCGCGCCTCGTCCCAGGCCTCAACCGTCGCCGGCCGCCAGATCCCGCTGGTCACGAAACGCGGCCCCCAGTCCCACCCGTAGTGGTACGGCGCCTTGCGCGTGAACATGCTAACCATTTCTGGCGCCTGATCGTTCACCGCCGGCAGCGTATAGCCGAGCCGATCGTAGCTCGCCTTGGCCACCGCGATCGGTGATCGAAAGTGGACCACCACGGCATTCGTCCCCGCCTTTAGGTGCGCCTTGATGTCGGCCCGCCACGACCGGAACATGTTATCCGCGGACAGCACCCGGGCGCCGTTCACGGACACGTCGGCGTAGGTGTCGAGCCCCTGGAAGACGATTTCGACCCGCTCCCGCCGCAAGAGCGCCACGTCGGCGACGAACGTCGACCGATACTCCCAGTCGATCTTGTCGATCCACTGCAGCGATTTCTCGTTGGTGCCGTAAAACGGATCGGGAATCTTCCCGTCCCGCAACAGATCCGTGTGGACACATCCCGGGACGACGGCTGGCATCCAGTCCCCGAAACCCGCCGGTCCTTTGAGCGCCCGGAACGACCAAGCTCCGAATGCAACCCCCTGGGGCCCCGCGAGCGCCGAGACGGTGCCAGGCGGGTTCGCCGGGACGGCACCACCCGCGCTCGCCGCGGCCGCACGCCGACGGTCGCCACCGACGGCCAATGCTACGGCCAGGGCGACGATCCGTCGATAACGATCGGAATGTGGAGGTCTGGCCACGGCGGCGTGGCGTTGAGCGTAGCCTGTGAGTGATTTCAGAGATAGATCGCCGGAGCCCACAATGTGGGCACGGGGCGGCGGATATCCGCCAAGATTGCGCAAAGCGGCCCTGCCCAACTTGACCCCACCTTCTGAAGCTGCTGGAGTTGATGGGAAGATGACCGTTGGTACGCCCTCCGATCTGCGCCAGGGCGGGCGGCTCTCGCATTCTCGCAACGGGATGGACGACGCGGTCAGGCGCCTCGGGCGTTTTCAGATCATTGGACGACTGGCGACAGGCGGGATGGCGGAGGTCTACCTGGCGCTCTCCGGCGAGCTTCCCGGCTTCCGCACGCTCATCGTCGTCAAGCGGATCCTCCCGCACCTCGCGTCCAACGGTCAGTTCATTCGGATGTTTCTCGACGAAGCTCGCCTGGCCGCGCTGCTCGATCACCCCAACGTCGTGCGGATCATCGAGGTCGGACACGACGGCGCGGAGTACTTCCTGGCCATGGAGCTGGTGCAAGGGAAACCGCTGTCGGCGGTCCTGCGCAAGGCCGCGCGCGAGCGACTGCGCCCCACGCCGGCGCTGGCCGCTTACCTGCTCGCGCAGGCGGCGAGCGGGCTCGGCTACGCGCACGCGCTCACCGACGGCGAGGGCCAGCCGCTGGGGGTCGTCCACCGCGACGTCTCGCCGCAGAACATCCTGGTTTCGTTCGAGGGGGCGGTCAAGCTGATCGACTTCGGCGTGGCGCGCGCCTTCGGCCGCGTCGCGCACACCAGCCCCGGCGGGCTAAAGGGAAAGATCGAGTACATGTCGCCGGAGCAGGCCTCGGCGGAGGAGGTCGATCACCGCGCGGACGTGTTCGCACTCGGCGTCGTGCTGTGGGAGGTGCTGACCGGGCGGCGGCTGTTCCGCCGCGAGACCGAGCTCGCGACCATGCGCGCGATCGTCGACGATCCGATCCCAAGGCCCTCTGAGGTTGCCGACGTTCCACCCGAGCTCGAAGCGGTCGTGATGCGCGCGCTTCGCAAGCGGCGCGACGCGCGCTACGGGAGCGCCCACGAGATGGCGCTCGCGCTCGAACGCTACGCCTTCGCCAACGACGGCTTCAGCCCCCAGCAGGTCGCGGGCTACATGAAAGGTCTCTTCGCCCCGGAATTCTTGCAGTGGCGGAAGACCGCGACGGCCGCGCTCGACATGGAGGTCGAACCGGTCGCAACGGGCAACGCTCGCATCGAAGCGCTCGGCGCCGAGCCGGTAACCCAGGGACCGACGATGGCGCTCCGTCCGGGGCTCTCGTCGTCGGGGCTTCGGCTCGGCACCGACGCGCAGACCGGAACGCAGAGCCGCGGATCCGTGAGCCGGGGAGCGCGTAGCCAGCCCTCCCGGAGCCAGACGGCGCCTTCGTCGGCCTCCGCACCTTCGTCGGCCTCCGCGGTGTCCTCGGCCGAACCACCCAGCAAGCGCGATCGGGTGTGGGTGTTCGGTGGGCTCGCGGTCCTGGCCACGATCAGCGCGGCGGGTGCCTGGATGCTCGCTCGCCCGCCTGCGACGACTGGATCCGATGTCGACCTGCCACCCGCGCTCGCCGTACCGGCGTCGGCGTCGCAGCCGCCGGTTGTCGAGTCACGACGACCGGCGCCACCCGGCGAGGTGACGGCGGCGCCGCCCGCGGAACCACCGACGGCCAAGTCCCCGGCGCCGGCAACAACAAACCCAACCGCAGGACCGCCACCCGGAGCGCCCGCGCCGATCTCAGCGCCACCCGGCCCAGCACCCGCGCCGGTCGCGGCGCCGGCCGGCCCCGCGCCCGCGCTGTTCGCGACGCCACCCGACGCAGCGCCCGCGCTGGTCGCGACGCCGCTTCACCGGGCGTCCGCGCCGGCGGCGCATCCCGCGAAAGCGCCGATACGCCCGCGTCCCCGCCGTCGCCTACACCCCCGCCACGATGGAGCACCATCGGCGGCGGCCTCCGCCTCGGCACCGGCCGGGGCCACCGGGGACGACAAGAAGGCCGACCCTTTCGAGTGATCGAAACCCGTCACGAGCGACGGGCGGGGTGGGGCCGTGTTAGAGTTAATGGTAGCTTATGACGGCGGGGGCTCAGATTCCGGGGATCAAGGACACAGAGTTCGAGGCCACGGCGGCGGTCGATGGCCAGGCTCTGGTCATGCGGCTCTGGGGAAACGCGGACCTGCGTGTCAACGCGCCGCTCGGGCCCTTTCTCGATTCCGTGGACGACGAGGCCAAGCGCAACCACATGGGCGAAGTGGTGGCTGATTTTCGCGAGCTGGTGTTCATGAACTCGTCTTGCCTCAAGGAGTTCGTCCGCTGGATCGCCCAGGTGGACGAGCGCGCGGACGACCACTACCGCATTCGGTTCCTGAGCGATCCAGCCGCCCAGTGGCAGTCGCGCAGCCTCCAGGCGCTCCGGGCGTTCGCGCCCAGCCTGGTGACGATCGAAGTCGCGAGCGCCTACGGCTCGACGCCGTAGACGAGCGCGCCGCCCAGGTAGAACGTCACCTTGGTCGTGGTCGTGAAGGTCGAAGCGGCATTGAACGAGTAGTCGCCCGTCTGGACGTAATTGGTCCAGTCGTTCTTGTGGAAGCCGAGCTCGAAGCTGATGTTGGCCCCGGCAGCCAAGCTACCTGCAGCCGCCGCAAACCCGAACTGGAAGGAATGGTCGGCTCCGGTTCTGACCGGGCTGAGCGCTGCGAAGGGCCCGAGCACGATGTTGGAACAGCTTCCTGTCAAGCCGTTCGCGAACGTGCACGCCGCGGCCTGGGTGATCGAACCGGTGTCCTCCCACGTGTACCAGTACTTCCCCGTCAGCTGGGAGAGGGGCACAGCCGAGCTGCCGTTGTTGATGATCTCGAGGTCGAAGTAGAGCCACTCCGACGTCGCCGGCGAGGAAGTCGGCTCCAGCAACTTGACGGTGATGTTGACCGCCTGGATGCAGACCCCGCCCGAGCACATGTACGCGGCCGAGATGCAATCCGCGGCCGTCGCGCAGGTCGTCTTGCAAGCATTGGTGCCGCAGATGTAAGGCGTGCACGAGCTGGTCGCGGACGTCACGCAGGTGCCTGTTCCGTTGCAGGTCGACTGGGGTTGGAGGGTGGAAGTGGCGCAGGTCGGGGCGATGCACTGCGTGCCGCTCGCGTATTTCTGGCACGCGCCGTTTCCGTCGCAGAAGGCGTCGGTGCCGCAGCTCGGCTTGCCCGCGTCCGTGCAGCGGGCGCTCGGATCGGCAACCCCGGCGGGGACATCGACACAGGTGCCGACGTGATTTGGGCTCGTGACGTTGCACGAATTGCAGAGCGCCGTGCAAGCCGTGTTGCAGCAAACCCCCTGCGCGCAGAAGCCGGAGTTGCACGCGGCGTTCGACGTGCACGCAGCCCCGATCGAAAGAAGGCCGCAGCTCATCGTGGTCATATTGCAGGTGTTCGGAGGTGCGCAGTCGGCCGTGGTCGCGCAGGTGGTTTTGCAAAGATTCGCGGTGGTGTCACACGCGAAGGGGGTGCACAGCGTCGACGTGACGGTCTGGCAGTTCCCCGCGCCGTCGCAGGTGCGCGCGGGCGAATAAGTCGTGCTCGGACAGGTCGCCGGCGCGCAGATGGTGCCGGCGGCGTAGACGCGGCACTTGCCGCTGCCGTCGCACTGACCATCGTTGCCGCAGGTCGCGGCCGTGCCGTCGGTGCAAGCATTGAGCGGATCGGTGCCGTTCGGTACGTTCGTGCAGACGCCGGGGCTACCCGCCAGCGCGCACGAGGCGCACCCTCCGGAGCAACTCGACGCGCAGCAGACCCCCTGCTGGCAAAGTCCCGAGGCGCACTGGGCGGCCCCGGAGCAAACCGTGCCGAGTGGCTGGAGCGTGCAGGTCCCGGCGTTGCAGATGTTGGGCGGCGTGCAATCGGCGGTGGCGGTGCAGGTCGTCTTGCAAACGGGAGGCATTGCGGCGGTGTCACACGCGTAAGCGCCACACGAGGAGCTGGTCGCCGGCGTGCAGGTCCCCGTCCCGTTGCAGAGCGCGGGCGGCGTGAACGTGGAGCTCGCACACGTCGCTGCGGCGCATTGGGTGCCGGCGGCATAGTTCTGGCACTTTCCGGAGCCGTCGCAGGAGCCGTTGTTCTTGCAGCTCGGTGCACCTGCGTCCGTGCACTGAGAAAGCGGATCCTGCCCCGACGGAACGCTGGTACAGGTACCGATGCTGCTCGGCAGCGCGCAGGACTGGCAGGTTCCCGTGCACGCCGTGTTGCAGCAGTAGCCCTGCGCGCAGAAGTTCGAGCCGCAGTCGGTGTTGACCGCGCATGCGGCGCCGACTGGGTACTTTCCGCAGCTCATCGCGGTGCAGACGTTCGGCGACACACAGTCCGCGTTGCCGCTACACGTGGTCAAGCAGCTGGTCGCGCCGCAGTTGTACGGCAAGCAGGATTGGCTGGTGCCCGCCGCCGCGCACTTGCCGGCGCCATCGCAACGACTGGCTGGCGTGAGCGTCGAACCGGCGCACGTCTGCGCGGCACAGACCGTCCCGCTCGGATAGAGCTGGCATTTCCCGGCGCCGTCGCAGGAGCCGTTGCTGCCGCACGGATTGGTGCTTCCGACGTCCGCGCACTGATTGAGCGGATCCGTGCCGGGCGGCACCGGCGTACACGTCCCCACGGTCCCCGTCAGGTTGCAGGATTGGCAGGTCGCTTCGCAGCCGGTGTTGCAGCAAACGCCCTCTTCGCAATAGCCCGACTTGCACTCCGTGGGCCCACCGCAGGCCACCCCAATGACCTTCTTGCCGCAAATGGTCCCGTTGCAGACGTAGCCCGTCGAGCAGTCGGCGTTGGTGGCACAGCTCGTCTTGCAATCGCCCTTCGTCCCGCAAACGTACGCTCCGCAGGACAGTAGCGTCCCTGCCGCGCAGGTCCCCTTGCCGTCGCACTTTGCCGCGGGCGTTTCGGTCCCGGCGGTGCAGGAGTCGGCCCCACACGCCGTTCCGGCGGCGTAGAGCCGACAGTTTCCAGCCCCGTCGCAGAAGCCATCCGTGCCACAGCTCGGAGCCATGTTGTCTGCACACTGCGCGAGCGGATCTTGACCGTTCGGCACGTTCGTACAAGCCCCGGCGCTCCCGGTGAGCCCACAGGACTTGCAGTTTCCGGTGCAGGCCGTCGCGCAGCACGCGCCTTGCGCGCAGATCCCAGAATTGCAGTCGACGTCCACGCCGCAGCTCGCGCCGATTGGCTTTTTGCCACAGCTCCCGTTGTTACAGGTGTTGGGGGCAATGCAATCGGTGTTGGCGGTGCAGGTGGTCAGGCACTGACCGGTGGCGCCACACGCATAGGGAGCGCACGACTGGCCCTGCATCGCTGGACAAGCCGCGCCCGTTCCTTCGCAGCGTCCCGCAAACGTGAGCATCGATCCGACGCACCCGGCCTGCTGGCAGACGACGCCGGCGGCATAGGTCTCACAGCTCCCCGTGCCATCGCAAAGCCCGTCGGTGCCACAGGTCGCGGTGCCCAGGTCGGTGCAGCCTCCTCGTGGATTGGTACCCACGTCGGCCGGAATACAGGTGCCGACGGTCCCCGTGGCCGCGCAGGTCAGGCACGCGCCGTCGCAGGCTGTCTGGCAGCAAACTCCATCGGCGCAAAAGCCCGATGCGCACGTCGCGCCGTCCGTGCACGGCTCCCCGATTGCGCTCCCCCCAGTCTCGCCGGCGCGTCCGTCCCCTCCCCCGGCGTCCTGGATCGTCCGCGATCCATCGGGCTTCGCGCTCGCGTCAGGCTTCGCGCTCCCGTCAGGCATCACGCTGGCGTCTGACTTCGGCGTCTGTGCCCGACTTGAACACCCGCCCGCCAAGCCGAGGATAGCGGCGGCGGTTGCCATCACGGCGGCGCGGGCCCACGCGCCGCCGATCGGGCGGGCTGAACCGACGATGAGAAAAGGCGAGCGTCGAACCCTAGGCTGGGGGGAAGCTATGCTCATAACGGGCCCTTTTCGCGAGGAAGCTCTTGATATCTTTAGTCGGTGGCCGAAACACCGCGATTTCGTCGGCCGATCGACCTAAAATCCAATGGTTCTCATTGTACGCGCGCTCGCCAACTGAATCCACGGAGACGTTTGGATGGGCCTTTAAAAGTACGCGCCATTGCATTAGAATTTAAGCATGAAAATAGGCGCGGGTCGCACGGTCGAGCTCGAGTACGAGCTAAAGGTCAAAGGTGGCGAGGTCATCGAATCGTCCGTCCGCAGCGGGCCGCTGCGCTACGTCCACGGGGACGGCAAGATGTTGCCCGGGTTGGAGAAGCGGCTCGGCGGCCTCAGCCCGGGCGATGAGAAGCACGGGGAGGTTCCCGCCAGCGAGGCGTTCGGGACGGAAGACTCCCTTCCGGTCACCGAGATGGCGCGTAGCTCCTTCCCCAAAGGGACCAAGCTCGCTCCCGGCGCGGTCTTCGAGGCCAAGGATCCGGCCTCCGGGGCACCGGTCCGTTTCAAGATCCTGTCCGTCGACGACGCCGCGGCGAAGGTCCGCTTGCTCCATCCCCTCGTCGGCCGCGACATAGAATTTCGCGTCAAAGTCCTCGCGGTTCGTGACCCAAGCACGCCAGGAAACCGCCCGCCACCGGTTCCGGGAATGGTCGAGCTGGATCCCGACGAAATGCCCGACACCTGAACAATTCGGCACGTGCCTGCCGAGATGGAGCCGAGCGGGCAGACCGCCCGCCAAATCGGCGACTTCAATCGAAGCGGACTGAAACCTGCCATCAAGCGTAAGCTGCCCACGTGGATCCAAACGACCGGCCGCAGCCGGGCCCCGTACCGGTACAGGCGGCGTTGGAGACGGACTCCGCTCCGAACGGGTTGGTTGCGCTCGGCGGAAAGCTGCAGCCCGACACGCTGGTCGCCGCGTATCGCGCCGGAATTTTCCCCTGGTCGTCCGATCCCGTTCTGACGTGGTGGTCGCCCGATCCGCGCGCGGTGTTCGACCTCGCGTTCTGGCGCCCGCACCGCAGCGTCGAACGCTCGGCGCGGCGCGCGGGCTGGCGGTTCACCGTCGACGGAGACTTCGAGGGCGTCATGCGCGCCTGCGCCGAGGCCGGCGCCGACCGCCCGTCCACATGGATCACCGACGATTTCGTGCGGGCCTACGGCCAGCTTCACCGGATGGGCATGGCCCACAGTGTCGAGGTCTGGGAGAACGAATCGCTGGTGGGCGGCCTCTACGGCGTGGCGCTGGGAGGATTCTTCGGTGGCGAATCGATGTTCCACCGCCGAACCGACGCGTCGAAGGCCGCCGTCGGCCACCTCGTCGAACGGCTGCGCGCCGGAGGGTTCACGCTGCTGGACGCGCAGGTGCCGACGCCGCACCTGGCGCGCCTCGGCGCGATCGCCATCCCTCGAACCCAATACCTCGCGCGCCTCCGTGAGGCTCTGACCGTGGCCGCCCGCCTCATTTGACCGTGGGCTGTCCGCCCGCCATACAGACCCGGTTGCGGCCGGCGCGCTTGGCCCGGTAGAGATTCTG
>CAAGKR010437686.1_pt1 | contig 13186 bp, 14 predicted proteins | sample 2556971 | NCBI WGS metagenome assembly CAAGKR01 (sample SAMEA5207829, study PRJEB30636) | soil metagenome | biome: forest; feature: boreal; material: soil | place: USA | collected 2011-09 | depth 1 m | reverse complement strand
CTCGACCCGCGCCAGATTCACGAGATTCGCGGATTGATCCATAATCTGGCGGGCAATCGCACGGTGGTGCTCTCGACCCATATCCTGCCCGAGGTTTCGCAGATCTGTGACAAGGTCGTGATCATCGCCGAAGGGAACGTGGTGCTCGAGGAATACCTGAAGCAGCTTCCGGCGGGCACTTCGCTCGAAGAAATTTTCCTGAAAGCTATCACCAAGGAGCGTCACGAGGGCGGCGCGACCGCCGAGGAAACGCTGGAGGAGGTCGGTGCGGGACATACTTAGGCGTTTGCCTTAACGTCTCGCGGCGCGCTGATGAAAAACACGCTCACAATCGCAGGCAAAGAGCTCGCGGGATACTTCGTACAGCCGGTGGCATACGTCGTGATGACGGTGTTCCTGCTGCTCGGCGGATTTTTTTTCTTCGCGCTGCTTCGGTATTTCGAAGTTACGCTGACCGCGTACTCAGCGATGCAAAATCCGCAGGTGCTGGCGCGCGTCAATCTGAACCAATTGGTGATTCAACCGCTGCTGCATAACCTCGCGATCGTGCTGGTAATCCTGGTCCCGGCGATTACGATGCGCAGTTTCGCCGAAGAGAAACGCACCGGCACCTACGAGCTGCTGCTGACCGCGCCGATCCGGACTGGCGAAGTGGTCGCGGGAAAATTCATCGCGGCGGCGGCCTTCATGTTGATTATGATCGGGCTCGCCGGACTATTCCCGTTGATCCTGGTGCTGTTCGGAAATCCGGAAGTCGGCGTAATGTTCTCGGGATATCTGGGACTCGCGTTTCTTTCGGTGTCGTTCGTTGCCATCGGTTTGTTCACCAGCTCGATTACGCAAAATCAGATTATCGCCGCGATCAGCTGTTTCGGCGCGTTGCTGCTGCTGTTCGTGATCTCATGGCCGGCGCAAGCGGGCGGCTCGCAGTTCGCGGACCTGCTGCGGTATCTCTCGTTGCCGGACCATTTCTCGCAGATGGTCACCGGCATCATCGACACCCGCGACATCGTGTACTTCCTGAGTCTGATCTTCGTGGCGCTGTTCCTGACTCAACGCTCGGTCGAGTCGGCGCGCTGGCGGTAGGGCGAACGGCGGATGCGGAGATCGGCGGCGCTTTACGGAATCCTCGGCTTGGTTCTGCTCGCCTTCGGGTTGGTGGACTACTTTATCGCGAGCGGATTCCGGTTTTTCGTCTGGGTAAACCTGATCGGCGGAATCTTCGCGATCGTCCTGTGGATCACGTCGAGCCGCTCGGCTCTGTCGTCCATGACCGGGCGGCGCTCAACCCGATACGGCGCCAACGCGGTTGTCTATTCGCTTGCTTTTATCGGCCTGCTAGTCGCGATCAATTACATCTCGTCGCTGCATCATACGCGGATCGATCTGACCGCGGAGAAAGTTTACAGCCTCTCGAGCCAGTCGGTTAACGTCGTCAAGCAATTGCGCAAGCCGCTGAAGTTCTACGGCTTCTTCCAGGGCGGCGAAAATCCGCAGGCGCGCGAACTTTATGAAACCTTCGCTTACTACTCGCCGAAAGTCACGTTCGAGCTGGTCGATCCTGACCGGCATCCGGAACTTGCGGAGCGGTTCAAAATCTCGGTCATGGGCACCACGCATCTGCAGTACGGCGGCGAAAAGGGCGAAGGCGTAAACATAACCGAACTGAACGAACAGGCGCTGACCAACGCGATCATCCGCGCCAGCCGCAATACCCGAAAGGTGATCGAGTTTCTGGACGGCCACGGCGAAGCCGATACCGACGATGCCGAGGGTCAGTCCGGCTTTGGCGCGATCAAAAAGGATCTCGAAGGCGAAGGTTACGAGGTCAGGAAGCTGGACCTCGCGACGCAACCCAAGGTGCCGGACGAGGCGAATCTTGTAATCGCCGCGGGACCTATCAAGCCGCTCGGACAGCATGAGGTCGACGAGCTGAACGCCTACCTCAAGCGCGGCGGGCGCGAGATCCTGATGTTCCGGCCGCAGCGTCCCGATAATCCGATCGACGAGCGGGGGCTTGCCAAACTCGCGGCGGATTGGGGTGTCAAAGCGGGCAACGATATCGTCGTGGATCAGATGGTGCGGCTGTTCGAGGGGCCGGCGCTCGGACTGAATCCGTTCGTCCAGAACTACGGCGAGCATCCGATCACGAAAGATTTCAAGCAACGGACGATCTTCCCAATCACGATTTCAGTCAGCGCCGATTCCAATCTGAAACCCGGGCTGACCGTAACGCCGATTGCGAAGACCAGTGATACGTCGTGGGCGGAAACCGATCTCGAGACGCTGTTCAAGCAACAGAAAGCGGAACTCGATGCCAAAGACACGCGCGGACCGATCGCCGTCGTCGAGGCGGTGCAGGGCGACCTCGCGCAACTCGGCATGGGCAAGGGCGACGCGCGCATGGTCGTGTTCGGCAGCACGGATTTCGCGGACAACCAGTGGGTCACGCAATTTTTCAATCGAGATTTCTTCATCAACAGCACCGATTGGCTGACCGGAGAAGAGAATTCGATCTCGATTCGGCCGCGGGCGATTCGCGCCTCGCGCTTTCGGCTCACGACCGATCAGTTCGCGATTGTATTTGCACTGGCGGTGCTGCTGTTGCCGGAACTGCTGCTGATCGCCGGAATCGTCGTCTGGTGGGAGCGGCGCAATTGACCACTCGCTCATCCGTCGATGCGGCCTCGTAACACAATTATCGTCCTGGTTCTGTTCGCGCTGGTTGGAGGCTACGCGTTTATCGTCGCGAATTATTCGAAGCGCGACGAGCCCAAGAAGCTGCTCGCGGTCAAGGCCGACGATATCGCGAAGATCGAATTGAAATATCCCGATCGCGACCTGGTGCTCGAGCGTAAGAAGGGCGGAGACTGGGAGCTTACCAAACCGATCGGCAGCGACGCCGACCAATTCCAGGCGAACAATCTTGCGCGCGCGATCGCGGACTGCGAAGTCGTCGGCACGGTCGAGGAAAAGCCGACCGAGCTCGAGCCGTTCGGGCTCGCCAAGCCGAAAACGATTGTGACTGCCACGACCTTCGATCACAAAACACTTGCGTCTGTACTGGTCGGCAAGCAGACGCCGATAGGCTTCAACGCATATATCAAGACCAGCAACAGTCCGGCGATCCTGCTGACAACGGCGGCGTTTCCTTCGGGGATGAATAAAACCGTCAACGATTTGCGCAATCGCGACCTGATGTCGTTCAAGCTCGGCGACGTGAAAAAACTCAGCGTCTCGCGTGACGGCGGGCCGCCGGTCGAGATCGAGCGCGATGGCGACAAGTGGAAGATCTCGAAACCGAATCCGTATCCGGCCGACGATACGCAGGTGCGCGAGGCGCTAAGCACGCTAGTTAACGCGAAGGCATCGGACTTCGTCGCCGACGCTCCCGCCGGCGTGAGCCAGTATGGACTCGAGAAACCGCATATCGCGGCGAGCGTTGCCCTTAAGAGCGGCGAACAGCAGTCGTTGCTATTCGGATTCAAACAAAGCGAGCAGGGTAAGGACGGCATCTTCGTGCGGCGCGGAGAGCGCGCGCCGGTGTACGCGGTGCCGGCCTACGTTATGAGTGCGCTCAACAAATCCGAGCTCGATTTTCGCGATCGGACGATTATCAGATTCGATCCTGCAACGGTCGGCAGTATCAAAATGAAAAACGCCTCGGGCGATTTCACGATCACGCGCGCGTCCGGCGGCAAGTGGCAGGTGGTCGAGGGCGGCAAAACTTCCGATGCCGACGTCGCGGTGGTCGAGCGGATGCTCAGTCAACTGCGAGCGTTGAAGGGTAACTCGATCGTCGCGGATCCAATGCCGAGCGCGCAGCCGTTTGGGTTGGACAATCCGGCGGTCGAGATAACTTTGGTGGGCAAAGACGGCAAGGATATCGGCACCGTCAAGCTCGCGAAGTTAAGCGTCAAGCCGTCGTCGCCGCCGATGCCTGGCGAGCCGGCCGCGCCGCGAGCGGAGTATTACGCGACCTCGAGCGCGACCAAGGCGGTCTTCTCGCTTGGCGATTTCAATTTCATGCAACTCAACAAGCCGGCCGCGCTCTACCTGGCCCGGTCTGCACCCGCGCCGTCGGCAACGGCGTCGGCGACCAAGTAAGAGTTTACGCGCGAACGATCACGGGATTTCGGCGATCACGTGCGCGATAGCCTCTTTGGCGGTGTGCGTGATGCTCAGGTGAAAGATCGAGATTTGCTTGCGCCGCGCAAAGGCGGCGGCTTTGCCCGAGAGCGCGATGGTTGGCGCTTTGCCGCGCTCGCGCACGACCTCGATCTCGCTCCAACCGACGTTGCGATTCCATCCGGTGCCGAGCGCCTTCATGGTCGCTTCCTTGGCGGCGAAACGTCCGGCGTAGCTCTGGTAGCGGGGGCGGCCACGCGACTCGCAGTATTGAACTTCACCGGGCGTGAACACGCGGCGGCGAAATCGCTCGCCGGTCGCAGGTTTGGTGAGCGCGCGCTCGATTCGTTCCACTTCGATTACGTCGATGCCGGTGCCGGCGATTCGCGCCATAGCGCATGAGTATTAGCCGCGCGGCGTGCCGATTCAATTCGCGCGAATCGTCAAGGCGGTACACTTGCGGCATCGCGACGTGGAAATCTATTCTTCAATTACGGCTCAGTTCGAGCCCAGGAGTTTACGATGGCGAAGCTTTCGATCACGGTTAACAAGGCAAGATGCATCGCCAGCGGCGATTGTGTCGAGACTGCTCCGACCGTTTTTCAGCTCGACGATGAAGGTAAATCCGACGTGCTTAACGCGGCCGGTGCCGCGGACGCGACTATCATTTCCGCCGCGCGGTCATGCCCGGTCAGAGCGATCACGGTAGTGGACGAATCCGGGACTCAGCTCTTTCCGCCGCCGAAAAAATAGCAACTGTCAACCACTGTAAATTTGTCGAATCACGGCGCGCGGTCCAGGCAATGGCGTTAAGAAAGCATAGGGAGGGCGAACTCGTAATCGAGCAGACGCGTGACCTCGCTCTGGTGCGCGAGATGCTGTCCCGCGCCGGGATGATTACTGATGGGATCGAGTGGCCGGCGGCGTGCTATCTGCTCGCGTATTTCGGGGTTCAGCCCGCAGGTGTGATCGGCGTCGAGCCGAAGATCGACGCGGCGCTGATCCGGTCGTTGTACGTTGTCGAGTCGATGCGCAAGCGCGGTATCGGCTCCGCTTTGGTCGCTGCGGCGCGCAAGGCGGCTCATACTCGCGGCGCGCGTCATCTGTATCTGTTCAGCACTGAAGCCGGCGACTTTTTCGCCGCGCTCGGATTTCAACCGGCGTCGATTTCGGACCTCACACGCGCGCTGCCAGGCGTACCGCAGGTCGAATACTACCGCGCGCGGCCCGACGAACTAGCGCGCGAGATTGCGTATCAACTTGATATTTCGCGAGACGGCGTGATCGACCGCTAAGCCCTAGTTGCGCGGACGAGAATAACGCCCGACATATTTTCCAATCTCGGTCGTCACAAGAAGATAAGGATCGGAATCCATCAGCACAGCTGCCAGCTCTGGCGTCATGTCGGGGCGGATTGTCTGCGGCGCGGGATTCATCGCGTCGAGCGCGCGCGGCGCGGAGTCGGGCTTTTCGATCGCGCCGAGCAGGACACCGCGGTTATCGAGCACGACGGCGCGCGGCGCTGACGCGCCTGCGGACGCGGGCGGCACACTGTCGTCGGCAACGAGATGCCCAATGTCGTCGCGAGTGGATTCGCCTACGGTGGCGCGCCCGGAAACGCGAATCCAGGTGCTGCGAATGCCAGGCACAAGATTGTTGATGAAGAAGCGCAACATGCGCGCACGCTCGCCAATTGATGGCCGGTGATCCGCTGGCAATCCACGCACGAGCCAGTCGGTTTTTCCGGCTAGGTAGTGAGATACGTCCGTGAAGCCGATCAATTCGAGCTGCGCCGCAGCCCGGGCGCTCAAATCTCAGAGCGAGTCGCGGCAGTAAACGACTACCGGGCGCGTGCGCTCGAGCAACTTGGGCGCATCGCGGATGATGTGCGCCAGCGGAATGTGAAACGCGCCGACGATGTGAGAGTTTTTGAACTCGTGTGACGGCAGTACGTCGACAATCTGCGCGCCACGGGGTTGCATCCGGAGCACGTCGCGATGATCGACAGTTCGCATGCGGCTCAACCGATTTCCGCACGTAGATTCGCGAGCGCTGTCAGAGCCGCCGTGACGATCAGCTCGCCACTGTCGGCGGCGACGCGCGCGGTCTCGACTTCGTAGCCGCGCTGCGCATACGCGTCGCGAGTCGGGAGATAACCAATAAAATCGTTGCAATAGCCGACCACGAATGTATGCGCGAAGTAGTGATTGGCTTTGAGCGCGAGGCCGAGTTCGACGAACAATTCACCGGGAATTCCCACGAATGCAACGTCTCCGATCGCGAGGATTGTCAGCGCCGTAATGAGTTCGCCGCGTGCCACGTCAACGCGCCGGTCGCGACGATTTTGATCTTGCAACGCCTCCAACGCGTGCAAAGCTGCGAGCGATTGCGCGTGATGGTCGCGAAGACGTTTCAGTTGGTGACCGCCGCCGCCGCGATGGTTGTCGAGCGAGGCTTGCGTCTGCGCCACGCATTCGTGCGCGACGTTCAATTCTTTGGCGAGATCTTTGAGCTGAAGTGATAATGGGATTCGGCGGGCGATAATTGACGCGCCGGAGAGTTCGCGGCTCGCGCTGAGCGCGACAAGAGCATCGCGAGCGAGTTGTTCGCCATGCTCGCGCGCGACCTCGAAGCTTCCACGGCTGCGCGGATCGATGTTTCCGGTGGCACCCTGAAGAAAGATCGAAATCGGTTGGACCTTGGGTGAGGCGTGGGGTTTTTGTTTCTCGAGCGCGTCCATCGCGAAGCCCGGCCAGTCGCGGGAGTAGAGCAGGTTGTCCTCGCACAGCACGACCCCGTGACACGGATAGTTCAGCACGAACGCAATCGGCTGAGAGTCCGTGCCTCGAACCTCGAGAACGCTCGCTTCGGGGTCAGCGATGCCGGCGTAGTTGGCGGCGAGTTGAATCCGGCCGTCGGCGCGGAGCAGCCGGCGATTAGTGCCGAGCGTGAAAGGTACCGTCGCCGCACGCAAAGTCGCGGGCTGCAAGGTCGCGCTCGCCTGCAGAATCGCATTTGCGATTTTTTCGGGGAGCGCATGTTCCCACTGGAGGTTGCGATCGCTGCCGGCCTTCGCATCGGCGCGCGGCGTCGCATAAAGGTTGAACACCGGGCCGGAATGAGTGTGAGTGGCGGCGACTAAGATTGCGTCGGCGGGTATGTCCGATCTCGCGGCGACGGTTGCGCGGATGTCGTCTGCGATTCGAGCACCGATCGCGAGCAGGTCGACGCCGACTATCGCGACCTTGCGTACGTCGTCGCTGAACACCAGGGCCTGCGCCGCCAAATCGTCATGGACGCCGATCGAGCGTCCGATGCGCCCGCCATACCCGAGCATCGCGAGGCCGACTGGCGGTTCCAACTTCACTCTTGCGGCCCCTGCGCGAAATTGTGCCATCGCCGAATTCTATTTCGGGCGTTCGAGTTTCGCCGCCGAGAGTTCGGCCGCGCGGTTGGCAACTTTCGCGATTGCCGAGACAATGTCTTCAACGTCGCTCCGGTCGCCGAGCAGGCATTCGTGCGGGATCGATACCATCTCGTGCTGGAACATCCGTTCCGCCACCGGGCAATCGATGGGTTCGTTGCCGGTCGAACCTGCGAGCGCGCATACCTGCCGATAGGCTGTGGCTTCGCGTGGGAAAAGCTCTGATCGATAGACGGGCTCGTTACCGATACCGCATGGAATTCCCTCAGCTTGAAGCGCACGCACGAACCGGTTGCGCGAAACGCCGAGCCTGGTTTCGTTGACAAGGAAAACCAATGCGTAGATCACTTCGCGGGTGACGCGGGAGTCGCGCGCGATCGCACGCAGGCCTCCGATGCGATCGAGGCTTTCGCGCAGCCGAGCGGCGTTGGTGCTTTTGCGCTCGATCTGTTCGGGCAGGCGCGCAAGTTGGGCGAGCAGAACGCCGCACTGCCATTCGGTCATGCGATAGTTCGCGCCCATCAGCGGACCTTCGAAGGTGTCGCGCGCACGCCGACGTCCGCAATTGATCAGCGACTGACATCGCTGTTCCAGGTCGGCGTCGTTCGTGGTGATCATGCCGCCTTCACCAGCGGTCATCGGCTTGGTGGTCTGGAAACTAAAACATCCGAGACTACCATGCGTGCCCACGCCGCGTCGGCGCCACTCGGCGCCGGGCACGTGTGCGCAATCCTCGACCAATGGAATCGCGTGGGTCCGCGAGATGTTGGTCAGTTCGTCGAGGTCGGCGATCGAAGCGCCGTAGTGCACCGGGATGATCGCTTTTGTGCGCCGCGTGATGAGGCGCGCTGTCGAGGCCGGATCGATGCACGCGTTGACGGGGCTGACATCGGCGAAAACTGGACGGGCCATGCATGCGACGGCGGCGTATGCAGTCGCGGCAAATGTGATCGCGGGAACGATTACTTCGTCGCCGGGACCGACGCCAAGCGCTTTCAACGCGATTTCGAGTGCGCTGGTGCCAGAGGTGGTCGGGATTGCGAAGCTGGCGCCCTGAAATCGGGCGAAGGCGGCCGAGAATTCAGCAGCCTTGCGATTGGGCGACGGAAAGCCACCCCAGCTGCCGGCACTCAGGACCTCTTCGATTTGCTCGCGCTCGCGGCTATCGAACACCGGCCACCGAGTGAACGGCCGTTCACGGAGCGGGCTTCCGCCCAGGAGCGCAAGCTTCGGAGGCATGATCGAGTTTACCGCGTCAGATCCAGCAACGGAACCGCGGCGGCGCCGCGCTCAATCAAGGTTATGAAGAAGCTCAACTATCACTTTAAATTATTCAAGAGCGCTGGAAGTAGGGCGGCCCGCGATCGGACCGCCCTCAATGATGGCCGGAAACCTACTTCTTCGCGACTTCTTCGAGAATCGAGATCTCCGGGCGTCCGTCGAGCAGCGCTCCGATTTTGCCGCCGAAGGCTTTCATGTGATCGGTCTTGCCGTGCGAATCGAGCGCGGCCTGATCCTGGTAGACCTCGTAGTAGGTGAATTCGTTCGGGGCCTTGGTATTCTTGTGCAGGATATACGTGAGCGTGCCCGGCTCGGCCGTTCTCACCGTGGAGATCATCTCTTTGCCCGCGGCTTCGAATTGAGCTTCGACCCCGGGCTTTACTTTCAGCTTTGCAATCACCGTAATCGCCATTGTGTTCTCCTTGAGATCTGAATTCGCCCGGGACCGTGACTTGGGCCGAGACGCAAGCGCGGGTAACGGACACGTTCCAAGTGCGGTAATATCCGCAAGCGGCGGCTTTTACAAGGCGAAGCGAGAGCGCCGCGAGGCTCTTTCCTTGCGCGACGCGGTCGGTTAACACCAACTTGCGGTTGCCGCTGATCCAATCTCGGCACCCGATGGAGATGGTCACGATGTTTGGTTTTGAACTTACCGAGCAGCAGCGCGAACTCAAAGATCTCGCGCGAAAGTTTGCGGAGCAGGAGATGATTCCGCGCGCGCACGAATATGACGAGAAGGAAATCTTTCCGGTCGACGTGTGCGAAAAAGCATTCGCCGCGGGGTTGATGAATTTCGGAGTGCCAAAGGAATTTGGCGGTCCAGGGCTGGGGGTGCTCGACACTTGCCTGATTGGCGAAGAGCTGAATTACGGTTGCGCGGGCATTACCAACGCGATCGCGGCCAACGATCTGGCGACACTGCCGGTGGCGATCGCCGGCAACGATGAACAGAAGCGCACCTACCTCGGGCAATTGGTGAAAAAGCTAAGCTTTTGCGCGTTTGCGATAACGGAGCCGGGCGCCGGATCGGACGTCGCGGCAATAAGCACGACTTACCGGCGCGAAGGCGACGAGTTCATCCTCAACGGCAGCAAGCACTTCATCTCGAACGGCTCGCGCGCCGACTGGTACGTGACGTTTGCGACTTCGGACAAGCGCCTCAAGCATAAGGGCATCTCGTGCTTCGTATTCCCGGCCAACACTCCGGGAGTGACCCGCAATCGGATGCACGGAAAACTCGGACAACGCGCCGCCGACACTGGAGAAATCTTTTACGAGGATGTGAGAATTCCGGCGAGCGCGATGATGGGACGCGAGGGCGAAGGATTCAAATATGCGATGGCTACCTTCGACCACAGCCGGCCCGAGATTGGCGCGATTGCGATCGGAATTTCGCAGCGCGCACTCGACGAATCGCTGAAGTACTCGAAACAACGGAGCGCGTTCGGTCAGCCAATCTCAAATTTCCAGGCGATCCAGTTCATGATGGCGGACATGGCGGTCGAGATCGAGGCGATGCGCTTGCTGACGTATAAGGCGGCGTGGCTGGTCGATCGTGGCGAGACGCCCAACGCGATATCGAGCTATGCGAAGGTGTTCAGCGCCGACGCATGCATGAAGATCACGATCGACGCGGTGCAGATTTTCGGCGGCTACGGCTACATGAAAGACTACCCGGTCGAAAAATTGATGCGTGACGCGAAGCTGCTGCAGATCTACGAAGGCACCTCGCAAATTCAGCGCGTGGTAATCGCGCGCAACCTGTTGAAGGACTAGTCGAAGCGCGAACCGTCAACGCCGGGCCGGCAGCCGTGGTATCGGCGGATCTTCGTTCGCCGGCTCGTTACCGGTGACGGCGCCGACATAATTGCCGTGGTTGTAGATATCGACCCGGCCGGTGGTGGGATCGGGAAAGATATTCCACTCATCGGGCGGCGGATCCGCGGGTGGCATCAGCACCGGGGCGGCTGCGGGAACGGGCGCGGGCGGAGGAGTTGTAGCGCACGCCGCAAACAGTATCGTTCCGGCCGACAGGATAAGACCGGTGACAGCAAGTTTGAATCGATCCATGCGTTGAATATGCGGTAACCAGATTCACTCTATCTTGTCGCGGGGCGCCTGCGAATCGCAAACGAAATGCGGTTGCCGCATCTGTGCGTGATTTGCGCTGACTGAAAGGACGCTTCTGAGATTCTTCGATTTCCAGGACATCGCTCAGAATCACGCAAACTGGGATCGCTTCAGATAGACAATCCTCGCGAGATCGCGCCATCACTTGGGCTTCGCGATTCCGAGGACCTCGCGAAAATGCTCGATCGATTTTTCGAGACCGGCCCGCAGCGGCATCACCGGCTGCCAGCCAAGAACTTTTCTAGCAAGTTCGATATTGGGCTTGCGCCGCACCGGATCGTCTTCGCGCGCCGGTTTAATCACAACTCTGGACGAGCTGCCGGAAAGCTCGATCGCCAATTTGGCCAGCTCCGCGATCGTAAATTCGTCGGAATTGCCAATATTCACCGGGCCGATGTGATCGTCCTGGTTCATCATGCGCACGATCGCGTCGATGATGTCGTCGACGTACGCGAACGAGCGAGTCTGATTGCCGTCGCCGAAAATTTCGAGATCCTGGCCACGCAGCGCGGCGACGCAGAAGTTCGACACCACGCGTCCGTCGTTGATCGCCATTCGCGGGCCGTAGGTGTTGAAGATACGCACGATGCGGGTGTCAACGTGGTTCTGCCGATGATAGTCCATCATCAGGCATTCGGCGACGCGTTTACCTTCGTCGTAGCAGGAGCGGATTCCGATCGGATTGACGTTTCCCCAGTAGGACTCGGTTTGCGGATGCTCTTCCGGGTCGCCGTACACTTCACTGGTCGAGGTCAGCAGGATTCGCGCGCGCACGCGCTTGGCGAGCCCGAGCATGTTGATCGTGCCCATCACGCTGGTCTTGGTGGTTTTGACGGGATTGTATTGGTAGTGCACGGGCGAGGCGGGACAGGCGAGGCTGAAGATGCGATCGACCTCGAGCAGAATTGGCTCGACCACGTCGTGGCGGATTAATTCGAAATTGCGATTGCCCATCATGTGCACGATGTTGGAGCGCTTGCCGCTGAAAAAATTGTCGAGACAGATGACCTCGTGGCCGTCTTTGAGCAGGCGTTCGCACAGATGAGAACCAAGGAATCCGGCGCCGCCAGTTACCAGTGCACGCAAAGTATTTCTCCTCGAGAGTGTGGCGCGATCAGCGGCGGTTTTCGCGCGTGATCGCGAGCACGGTTTCGATTACGTAGTTCAAGTCGTCGTCGCTCATGGCCGCATAGATCGGCAGCGAAAGGCACCGGCTGAAAATGTCCTCGGCGACCGGAAAATCGCCGTTACGGTAGCCGTAGGTGCGCTGATAATAATGCATCGTGTGCAGCGGGATGCAGTGGACCGAACATCCCACGCCACGCTCGCGCAGAATTTCGACGAACTGGTTGCGGCCGATCTTCAATTGCTCCGGCTTCAGCCGCATCACGTAAAGATGCCAGGCGTGCTCGATGCCCGGCTCGGAGTAGGGCGGTTGGATCGCGTCCTCGCGGCGAAACGCCTCGCTGTATGCGTTGGCGATCTCTGCGCGGCGGCGCATGAATTCGTCCGAGCGTTTGAGCTGGGCGAGACCGATCGCGGCATGCACGTCCGACAAGTTGTACTTGAAACCCATGTCGTGAATTTCGTAGTACCACGAGCCGCTCTTGTCGTAGCGCTTCCAGGCGTCCTTGTTCATGCCGTGCAGACTGGCGACGGCGATTTTTTCCGCGAGCGCGTCGTCGGCGGTGGTGATCATGCCGCCCTCTGCGGTGGTGAAATTCTTGGTCGCGTAGAAGCTGAAGCAAGTCAGGTCGCCGATCGTGCCGACCTTTACCATCCCACGTCCATCCATGTGGCGAGCTGAGCCGGCCGCGTGCGCGGCGTCCTCGACGACTTTGAGATTGTAGTCGCGCGAAATTTTGAGGATCCGATCCATGTCGCAAGTCTGACCGGCAAAATGCACCGGCAGAAGCGCGCGCACTCTCTTGTTGGCGCCGCTTTCGAGCGCCTCTTCGATCCGTGCGGGACTGATGTTGAAAGTTCCGGGATCCACATCGACGAAAACCGGCCGCGCGCCCAGGTAGCCGAGAATTTCGGCCGTCGCGGTAAACGTAAACGGAGTTGTGATGACCTCGTCGCCGGGGCCGATGCCAAGCGCCCACAGCGCCAAATGTAGCGCGCCGGTGCAGTGCGCGACCGCCAGCGCGTGCTTCGCGCCGACATACTCCGCGAATTCCTTTTCGAAACGCTTGGCCTTGGGACCGGTGGTGATCCATCCTG
>CAAGKR010276095.1_pt1 | contig 13187 bp, 14 predicted proteins | sample 2556971 | NCBI WGS metagenome assembly CAAGKR01 (sample SAMEA5207829, study PRJEB30636) | soil metagenome | biome: forest; feature: boreal; material: soil | place: USA | collected 2011-09 | depth 1 m | reverse complement strand
TTCGGAATGCGGCGGGTGAACTCGGTGTGCGTGCTTCCGCTGCACCACGTGAGCGGATTCATGGCGTGGATGCGCAGCGCGCTGACCGGCGGATCGTTTATTCCGTGGGCCTGGCGGGACGCCGAGGCGGGGCGTTTTCCACCGGAGATTCCGCCCGACTGCTGCCTCTCCCTGGTTCCGACCCAGCTGCAGCGGCTCCTCGCATTGGAAGGCGGCGTCGCATGGCTTAGGAAATTCCGGGTCGTGCTCCTTGGCGGTGGGCCCGCCTGGGACGGGCTTCTCGACGACGCGGCGCGGCTGGAAGTGCCGCTTGCGCCGAGTTACGGGGCCACCGAGACGGCGGCAATGGTCGCGGCCCTGAAGCCGGAGCAATTCCTGAATGGCCAGCGCGGATGCGGCTCCCCGCTTCCCCACGCGCACATCGACATCGGGGAGGAGGGGGTGGTCCGTGTCGCCGGCGAGTCGCTCTTCCGCGGATATTTCCCCGAGATGCGGGACGCAGGCCCCTGGATTACCGGCGACTTCGGGGAGTTCCGGTCGGATGGAGGCCTGGTCATCCTGGGCAGGAGCGACGACCTAATCATGACAGGCGGGAAAAAGGTGTCTCCCGCCGAGGTGGAGGCGGCCCTGCGCGCAAGCGGGGAATTCGACGATGTCGCCGTAGTCGGAATCCCGGATCCCGAATGGGGCCAGCTGGTTGTCGCCTGCCACCCGGCCGGTCCGCGCGCGACAAACAGGCAGAAACTTGAGGCCGCGCTCTCCGGGCTGGCCTCGTACAAGCATCCCAAGGGTTACAAGGGCATCTCGCCGTGGCCGCGCAACGCCCAGGGAAAGGTCAACCGAGCGGAACTCGCGAGGCTGGCCTCTAAAGCGTGACCCCCTCCGGCCAGCCCTCGCGCACCCAGTCGGAAATCGGTACCGGAAGGGCCTTGCGCGCCCGCGTCACAGAATCAATGCAGATGTGCTCGGTCCGGATCCGCGCGGCGCTCTTGCCCACGGCGCCGAGCCTTGTGATCTCGAAGCGAATCTCGTAGGAATCGTCCGACAGGAAAGCCGGTTGCACGCTAACGCGAAGCTTGTCCCCGCAGGCCAGCGGGCGTCGATATTCGGCCTCGCTCTTCACCACGGGGATCACGATTCCATTGTCCACGAAGAATTTCTTCAGGTTGATTCCCGAGGCCGAGAGTGATTCCTCATAGGCCTCGTGGCAGATCGTCAGGTAATTGGCAAAAAAAACGACTCCCGCGGCATCCGTGTCCGCAAAATGGACCGTCCGGTCGTAATTGAAGGGCATGGGCAAGAGCGAACGATTCCCAATGTCCATTGGCAACATCTCATGGGAAATGATGGCGGGCCTGCAATCATCGGCACGTTTGATGTATCGGTCCTGGAACACAGTGGAGCAATTCCAGATGATCCCCGCTGCCTCGTTGGACGATTCGGCATCCGGCAGCGATCAAAGCGGTTCGACAAATTGGACAGCCAAGACCCCGCAAGAGCGGAGTTGTAAATTCGCAACAATAACATACTCAAATGCTCAAGGGCTCGGTTGTGGCACCTCGTGTGGCGTGGCCGATTTCAATTATCGCCAACCCAAGAAGCCGGAGCCGCTTTCCCACAATGACCTCCTGGCCATTCTCCACCAAGATGGTTATACCGCCAAGATCGGTATGGTGCACGTTCGGCAAGAAGGATCTCCCCGCGTCCCAAAAAACTAAATCCCACCAGCGATGATCCGACGATCCTTCCTGACAGCGCTCGCAGGCTTTCCAGTTCTCGCCGCAGCTTCAGCAGTGCCTGTAGCAATGGGCTCTGTAAGACTCAAAATCCTCCTGAAGAGTGCCTGGGGATCGGATGATCCGACGAAGGCCGCCTTCCCATTCTATCACGGTGACGCTCTTTCTGACGCTGGCCACGACGTCCAAATCTTTCTACTCGGTGAAGCGGTGTCTCTCATGCGAAAATCGGTCGCCAATTCGGTCGTTCCTGTCGGTTGGCCTCCGCTTGTAGAGCCTCTAACAAAACTCGCCGCCAAGAAGATACCAATCTATGCTTGTGGAAGGTGTTCGCGCGCCCGAGGCGTGACGGAAGCGGATCTAGCGGATTTTGGCGCGAAGTTTGGTAATCCTAAGATCTTTGTGTCGCTGGTGGAGTGGGCCGACCGAATCATCACTGAGTAAACTGAGATTGCGAATGCCGAAGCAACTACCGGATCCGACGCCTCCGTCTGGTGCAGGAGGCGCGCCATCAGTCGCCGCGGATCATTAGGACGTCCGAGACAGTGGCTAGGAATTTAGCCTCAGCGAGGCTGCCAGCTCTTGCTGCTTGCAATACAGGCGCATTATGCCATAATGCTGTGTCCGGATGAATGAACTCTCCTTCGAATGGGACTCCAAGAAAGCCGAATCAAATGAAACAAAACACGGAGTATCATTCGACGAGGCGAAGACTGTATTCTACGATGAAAGGGCGCTCGTCATCGCTGACCCCGACCATTCTAAGATCGAGGAGCGATTTGTAATAATGGGAATGAGCGCGCTAAGCCGAGTGCTCGTAGTGGTCCACTGTTTTCGCAGCGCCAACAACGTGATTAGGATAATCGCTGCGCGTAAAGCAGGCACTAGAGAGATGCTACCATATGTGAAAGGATGAAAATGAGAAAGATCTATGATTTCAGTAATGCGAAACCGAACCCATACGTGAAACGCCTGAAAAGGCAGGTGACGATCCGGCTGGAGGAGGAAGTCATCTTGTATTTCAAGGCTCTGGCGACGGAAACAGGGATTCCATATCAAAACCTGATAAACCTCTACCTCCGCGATTGCGCCGCCTCTAACCGCAAATTGGCTCTTGGGTGGCGTTCACCAAGAGATCGCGTAACACCGCCCTAAAGTGGATCCACGAATGTCTACAATCGCCGGATCCAGGCTCGTCTCGGTCACACCTCCTGCGGAGCAGGAGCCGCGCCTTCGTTAGCGCGGATCGCTTGGACGTTAGGCACCATGGAAACGCATGAGGTGATCCTTCGGCAATGGAGGGATTCTGATCTGGATATGTACGCAGCAATGAATGCGGATCCGGAGGTAATGCGTTACTTTCCCAATCTGATGTCGAGACAGGAAGCCGCTGATTCATTCGCCCGGATGCGAACTGGAATAGAGGAAAACGGATGGGGAATCTGGGCGGTGGATGTTGACGGCGTGTTTGCCGGGGCAACTGGCCTGACGATTCCCAGATTTGCTGCGCCGTTTGCGCCCTGTACGGAGATTCTCTGGCGATTTCGGACCGAATTCTGGGGCCGCGGAATAGCCTCCGCTGCCGCAGCGCAAGCGCTGGCATATGGATTTTCAAAGTTGAGCCTTCGTGAAATAGTGGCGTTTACGGCAGCCCCAAACCACAGATCGATCCGTTTGATGGAGCGGCTCGGCTTTATTCGGGACCAAGGGGGCGATTTCGAACATCCCTCCATTCCCCAAGGACACCCGCTTCGCAGCCATGTGTTGTATCGGAAGATGCCGAACCAGGCACCAGATCCGACGCCTGCGTCAGGTGCGTCTCATGCGGGGAACGAGGCGCGCCAACCCTAGCGCGAATCATTTCAACGTCCTGCAAGATCCCCGTGGCGATCAAAGCAAGATACGTTCACACCAACCTCACGGCGAGGAATTGGCGCAGCCTGGTGCGGTTCTACTGCGAGGTATTCGGGTGCATACCCAGGCCCCCGGAGCGCGATCTCTCTGGGAAATGGCTCGGCAACCTGACGTCGCTCGATGGACCGCACTTGGTCGGGATGCACTTGTCTCTTCCGGGTTTTGATGGCGACGGACCGACGCTGGAGATTTTCAGCTACGACAAAATGGCTGCGGGATCGATGCCGGTCGCGAATGAACCGGGATTTGGCCATCTTGCATTTCTTGTGGATGATGTGGACGCAGCGCTGGCTGCAGTGCTGGCGGCGGGCGGGGGGGCGGTAGGAGGCGTGTCGACGACCGAAGTCAGGGGTGTTGGAATCCTGCGCGTTGTTTACGCCCGGGACCCTGAGGGCAATATCTTGGAGCTGCAGAACTGGAGCTGAGCATGTCGAGCCGACCACCGGATCCAAAGCCTCCGCGCGAGGACCCTCCTGCTACGCAGGGCGCGCCGAGACGAGGCATGTCATAGCATCGTCAGGCAAATTCCACGCACATGAAAAGAACCACAGGATTGCCCAGTGACAATTACGTCAGCAAGATGGTCGTCTACACTCCAACGGAGATTATCGCCGCTTACGTTGCCGCGCCTGGTTTCATCAAGGGGCTTCCCTTGGGGCGGCAGTTTGCCCGGTTTTGCATTGTCGCCATCGGGATGCTCCTGCTCACGCTTGTATACCTGTCGGCCGCCACATCGACTCCCGGCAGGAAAAGGACGCTCGCCCATCCCATGACTGGTGCGATTGCATTTGGAGCTTGGGTGTTCGCCACGGGTGGGCCTTTTGAGCACTTTCAGATGGCGCCCGACGGGAGTTCGGGCTGGTATAGCAGAGCCATTGGTTCGATCGTGTTAATCCTTGTCTGTCTGATGTTACCACTCATCGAACGGTCACTGTCACCCAAGAATACCTAGCCGATAAATGAATCTCGAGTCGATAAACAGCGACGGCACCGTCTCCGCAATGGCTGTGCCCCTGACGGAGGTGATTCGATCCGTGATCGCGTCCACGGTGGGGATGTATTCACGGGTGGGTTGGAAACCGCCCTGGATCGCCTATTTTGCGTTTGAAGGCGGCGAATGCGTCGGCACATGCGCCTTCACCCGGGCGCCCAAGGATGGCGTCGTGGAGATCGCTTACTTCACCCTTCCCGGCCACGAGGGCCGCGGAGTTGCCACCCGCATGGCGGAACGTCTTGTATCGATGGCCAGAAAATCCGCGCCGGAAGTGACAGTCACCGCCCACACTCTGCCGCAGGAAAACGCCTCAACGCGAATCCTTCGAAAGACAGGATTCGCATTTGCCGGGCCGAAAGTTCACGCGGAGGACGGACTGATCTGGGTGTGGCGTTACGACGGGACCAAGGAACCCACCGAATTTCTGAGTCCGGGGCGTCCGGGACTTGATTCATCCTAGGCGCCGACGCATGAGACGTTTCATCCTCGTCTTCCTCGCGGCGGCAAGCTCGGCGCTGGCGAGCGGCGAGCCGCGGACCGTGGCCGAGGCGGCGCTCGCCGCGTTTTCCGCGCGGGATGCCAAGGCGCTGGCCGCAGTCGCGCATCCCGAATTGAAAAGGCGCCTCCGTCAGGCCCGGATCCTTCAGTTTTACGCCGCAAAATTGGCGGCAAGGCGAGAGGTGCTCGCTTCGGGATCGGACGAAGACGTGATTGCGCTGTTTTGCGAGGCCGTCCGAGCCATGGCCCCGACTCCGCAACCCTCTGTTGAACGGTATATCAAGACCATTTTTGGCAATGGCCTGGCAATCGTGGTCTTTGAAAAGGGTTGGAAGCGCCAGAGCGACGGCACGGTCTTTCAAACCATGGAGGACGACGTGGTTCTAAGAAAAGAGGGAGAGGACTGGCGCTTCCTTTGGTCGCCGGCACTCCAGCTTCACGTGGATCTCAATTGGGATCCGAGGGGTTGATCGAACCCAGCCATTCAACCGATCCAACGCATCGCCGGATGGTGCGCTTGCTCCTTGATGTGGAGATCAATGTGGATGAACAATTCCGCCTTTGCCGAAGCCTTTCCGCGACGCCGTCATATTTGGCTGCCTTGCGGAGAACACCAAAAATGAAATGCCTCCAACACACACGATAGATTTATCCAATCCAGCCTCGGGCGGTTTTGTCCCGCGTCCTTCCCTCATCGGCAGGGGTATCGCCTTCCCTCATCGGTTTCTTTTTCGCGGGCTTGCCGTGCTCATCCTGGTTGCCCTTGTCGCGGGCGGCGCTGCGGCCGCGGAGCCAGCGGACAACCCGCCACCTGAGAAGAAACCCGACCTGCCGGTGCCGAAGGAGGAGACATCCATCACGCATCATCAGGCCAAGATTGCGGACCAGGAAATCGCCTATACCGCAACTGCGGGCAATCTGCTGATCCGCAGTGGCGACGACCCGGTGGCCTCGATGTTCTACGTCGCGTACACCCGCGATGGTTTGAAGGACCTGGAGCGGCGCCCGGTGACATTCTTCTACAACGGCGGCCCGGGGTCGGCCACGATCTGGCTGCACATGGGGTCGTTCGGCCCGCGCATGGTCGAAACCGCCAACGCGGAGCCGACGGGACCCGCCCCCTACCGTGTCGTGGACAACGGCAGCAGCCTGCTCGACCGGAGCGACCTCGTCTTCATCGACGCCATCAGCACGGGTTTCTCCAGGCTGGCGGGCAAGGGGAAGGGCAAGGACTTCTGGTGCGTGGACGGCGACGTGGAGGCATTCGGAAAGTTCATAACCCGGTATGTCACCCTCAACCGGCGCTGGAACTCCCCAAAGTTTCTCTTTGGCGAGTCCTACGGCACGCTCCGCTCGGCTGCGCTTGTTTATCACCTGCAGCAGCAGGGAATGAACTTCAGCGGCGTCGTGCTGCTCTCCTCGGTGCTGAACTACGACTCCCTCGTATCCCCGGGACTGGATGAGCCGCTCGTCAACATACTGCCAACCTACGCCGCCATTGCGAATTATCATGACAAGCTGCCGCACAAGCCCGACGACCTGGGCGCCTTTCTCCAGCAGGCGCGCGACTTTGCCATAGGCGACTACGCGCAGGCGCTGGCCAAGGGCCAGTCGCTGCCCGAGGCCCAGCTCGAGGCCGTGGCAGCAAAGATGCACGAATTCACGGGACTAGGCGTGTCGTACCTGAAGGAGGCCAACCTTCGCGTGAAGCCGGGCCGGTTCCGCAAGGAACTGCTTCGCGGCGAACGCCGAACGGTCGGACGCTATGACGGGCGGTTCGAAGGCATTGATTTTGACGCCGCCGGGGAGGATCCCAGCTCCGATCCATCGGAGATGGCGATAAAGGGCGCATTCACGGCGGCCTTCAACAGCTACCTGGCCGACGAGCTCAACTACAGCCATGACACACCCTATCAGGTGCGCAGCAGCGAGATCACCTTCGATGCGTGGGACTACAAGCACAAGCTGCCGGAATACACGAGGGCCAGGGTCCCCTTTCCGCTGGCCTACGTCATCGACGACCTGGGGCAGGCCATGAGGGAGAATTCGCACCTCAAGGTGCTCTCGGCAAACGGCTATTTCGACCTGGCCACGCCGTTTTTCGGCACGGAACGGGACCTCTACCACATGGGGCTGGAGCCGGCCCTGCGCGACAACCTGATGTTCCGGTACTACCCCTCCGGGCACATGGTCTACCTGAATCCCGTGGCGCAGAAGCTGTTCAGGGCCGACCTGGCGGCGTTCTACGACAGCGCTGCGCCGCCTTGATCGCGGCGCCGTCCGCTTACGGCGTTGAATTCGCGGGCTCGCCCGTCTGAATGCCCGCATGACCAAGACCGAGATCGCGGACGTTCTCACCGAGATCGGGACCCTGCTGGAGCTCAAGGACGAGAACCCGTTCAAGGTCCGCGCCTACACGGCCGGGGCGAGGGCGATCGAGAACCTTGAGAACGATGAGTTCGAGAAGCTTGTCTCCGAGGGCCGCCTCCAGACCGTCAAGGGCATAGGCGAGGCGCTCTCGTCGAAGATCAGCGAGCTGCACGCGACGGGGCGCCTCGAGTTCCTGGACAAGCTGAAGGCCTCGATCGAGCCGGGCCTCGTCGAGATGCTGAGGATTCCGGGCCTGGGCCCCAAGAAGATCGCGGCCATGCGCCGCGAGCTTGCCGTAACCTCCATCTCGGAACTGGAAAAGGCCTGCAAGGACGGCAGGGTGGCCGCCCTGGCGGGATTCGGGGAAAAGACCCAGGAGAAGATCCTGACCGGGATCCGCAACCGCGAGGCCTACTCCCGCCGGCACCTGTGGTGGGACGCAATGCAGGTGGCTGACCCCATCCTGGCAGGACTCCGGGCGCTCCCGCAGGTGGGGCGGGCCGAGATTGCGGGCAGCCTGCGGCGCGGGCTGGAGACGATCGGCGACCTCGATTTCATCGTTGCCGCCACTGAGGCTTCGCCGGTCGTCAACTGGTTCACGGCGCGGGCCGGCGTGCAGGAGGTCACGGCAAAGGGCGAGACCAAGGCGAGCGTTCGCTTTGAAGGCGGCCTCCAGGCCGACCTGAGGATCGTACCCACGCACCAGTTCGCGTTCGCGCTCCACCATTTCACGGGGTCGAAGGACCACAATGTGCAGATGCGCCAGCGCGCGCTCGACCGGGAATTGAGCCTGAGCGAATGGGGCCTCGTCCCGTCCGCCGGGGAAGGCACGGCCCGGGACAAGGCGGAGCGCAAGGAGGGCGTGAAGGCGGCGGACGAGAAGGCGATCTTCGGGGCCCTTGGCCTGTCCTATATCCCGCCGGAACTGCGGGAGGGGATGGGAGAGATCGAGGCGGCCGAGAAAGGCGAGATCCCGAAGCTCATCGAGCTGGCCGACATCCGGGGCGCCTTCCACAACCACACGACGGCGTCTGACGGGAGCAACACCCTGAAGGAAATGGCGGCCGCGGCGCAGGCGCTCGGTTGGGAATACCTCGGGATCGCCGACCATTCGAAGTCGAGCAGGCAGGCGAGGGGGCTCACCGAGGAGCGGCTCCTCCAGCAGCTGGAGGAGATAAAGGCCCTGAACGCGTCCCGCCTGTTCAAGACGCGCGTCCTTGCGGGCACCGAGTGCGACATTCTCGCCGACGGGAGCCTCGACTTCGATGGCGGCCTACTCGGGCGGCTGGACTACGTCGTCGCCTCGGTGCACAGCTCGTTCGGCCAGGACGAGGCGGTCATGACCGCGCGGATCATCCGCGCGCTGGAGAATCCGCGCACGACGATGCTTGGGCACCTCTCGGGCCGGCTGCTGCTCGAGAGGGAGGCCTATCGCGTTGACGCGGGCAAGGTGATCGACGCCGCCATCGCCAACGGCGTCGCGATCGAGCTGAACGCAAGTCCCTACCGGCTCGACATGGACTGGCGGCTCTGGAGGCGGGCGGCCGAGCGGGGCCTCGAGTGCTCGATCAATCCCGACGCGCACCATACGGAGGGCCTCGGGTACGTGCGGGCCGGAGTCAACTCGGCACGCAAGGGGTGGCTCACCCGCGAGAATGTCGTAAACACCCGGCCGATCAAGGCGATCGAGGCGTGGCTTGCTGGAAAGCGCAGGCGCCGATGATCGACGCACGCGCCCGCGGCCTGGCCAATATCTACGCCGCGTTGATGATGGCGTGCGTCGGCGTGTTTTTCTGGGCCTATGCGAACCTGATCTATCACGTTCCTTTCGTCCACCTGAGCAGGGAGGTGAACCTCGTGCCGTATTTCCTGTGCGTTATCGGCGGCATGCTGCTCTCCGCGCGCGACGTGTCCCGCCGTCTCGCGGCCCGGTTCCACCTGCCGGACCTGGGCGGATCCGTTCGCCTTGCTTCAAGACAGGTTGCGCTCATGGCCCTGCTGATTTTCGCGATGATGTTCGCGACGCAGGACCACCGCATTAGCCGGCTCTTCCTGGGCACCTTCCTGGTGTGGTGCTGGGTCGGCCTCGTGTTCCTGAACTCCTGGGTTCCGGGCAGGCTCGCCCGCTTTGTGTTCCACAAGGGCCACCGGCTCCCGACCGTGTTCATCGGAAAGCCTGAATCCTTCGCCAAGCTCCAGGAATGGATAGCGAACAAGGAGCCGCTCGGAATCCATCCGGTGGGCCTGCTCTCACCCGAGCCGCCGCCGCCCCAATCCGGCGCGCTTTCAGTTCCCTGGCTCGGGCAGCCGTCGGACCTCCCGCGGGTTCTGGACGAGGCGCTTGTGGGCCAGGTGATCATGCTCGAGTTGCCGGCGGGCGACGACGAGGCGGGCCGGGTCATCGCCGCGTGCCGCGACCGGGGCTGCCGCCTGCTAATCCACAGCGACATCGAGGAGCGCTACACGCACCCGCTCGTCCCGATGACCGAGGAGGGAAGGCATTTCTACACGCTCCAGGAGGAACCCCTCGAGGATCCGTTCAACCGGCTAATCAAGCGCTCCTTCGACATAGCGGTCGCGCTTCCCGTCGTTGTCCTGATCCTGCCCCTGCTCTGCGCAGGGATTGCAGCCATGCAGCGGCTCCAGGCGCCCGGCCCCCTCTTTCACGCGAGGGAGCGCCGGGGACAGAGGGGGGCGGTGTTCTGCATGCTCAAGTTCCGATCGATGTTTGTTTCGGAGGGCGACGAGGCGTCGGAGTCGGTGCAGGTGCTTTCGGAGGACGGGCGCATATTCCCGTTCGGAAGTTTCATGCGCCGGCGCAGCCTCGATGAGTTTCCCCAGTTCTGGAATGTCCTCGTCGGCGAGATGAGCATCGTCGGGCCCCGCCCATACATGCCGCTCCTCGACGAGGAATTCCGCCAGCAGACGCAGGGCTATCGGATTCGGAACCTGGTGAAGCCCGGAATCACCGGCCTGTCGCAGAGCCTGGGCTTCCGCGGGGCCGTGCTCGAGGAGGAAATGGTCCGGCGGCGGGTGTACTGGGACGTGTACTACATCTCCCACTGGTCCGTCTGGCTGGATCTCCAGATCACGGCCAAGACACTCTGGCAGGTTGTAGTACCGCCCGAGACCGCATTCTGAGAAGCCGGCGGGCCTGCCCCACCGCGCCGCTCAAAAATTCTTGATGTAGGTCACGCCCGACGAGTCCACAAGGGTGAGGTGGTCCGCGTCGACCTTCACGAGCCTTATGCCGAGCGCGCGGTCCAGGATGTCGTCCACGCGGTAGACGTGTCCGTCGACGAGAGCCTTGCTGTCGGACCCGGCAGCCCGGACCCCCGTGACGCGCAGCTTGTCGACGAAGGTCTGGATCTGGTCGCCGCGGCTCATCGGAGCGGGAGGCGGGGCCGCGACTGCGGGCCGGACCGCTTCGGCCTCGGCGACAGGCACGGTGGCCGCGGGAAGGGGCGACGGAGATGCCGCGATGACGGGTGCGGCGGTCGGAGGGGGCGCGGTGGGCCGGGGGAGGGGGGCCTGCTCTATACGGGGCACGTTGACCACGACGGCGGGGATCGCCTCCGGCGTCGGGCTCGGCGGCAGGGCCTTGGCCACCGCCGCGGACTTGGGCTCGAGCCTTCCCGTGATCAGTATCCCGGTGATGACCACGGACGCCACGATCAGCGTGACCGCGCAGGCGGCAAGGATCACCAGCGTCTGGACGCTCATCGGCGCCCCGCGCCGGGCTATGCGCTTGCGGCCGCCCTTCAGCCCCGAGGGCGCGGCCTCGGACTGCTCCTCGGACCGCTGCCGCGCCGCTTTCTTCAGCGCATCGTTTATCAGGCTCATTGTCGGGCTTTCAGTTGGTGAGGTTCTCCATGTCGCGGGCCGCGCGCCTCGCGTCCCAGAAGTTCACCTCGTCGGATTCCCGTATGAATGCCGAGAGCATGGCCTTGTCGCAAAGGTTATTCACGATGCGCGGTATGCCCCGGCTCGCCTTGTGGATCGCGCGGAACGCCCACGGGGTGAACGCGGGGCGCCCTGAGCCGCCCGCAAGCGTGAGGCGATGCTGGATGTAATGGATCATGTCGCGGTGCGACAGGGGATGCAGCTCGTAATGGACGAGGATGCGCTGGCGAAGCTGGCGCAGCTCCTCGCGCGCAAGGATCGCCTTGAGCTCCGGCTGGCCCATGAGGACGATCTGGAGCAGCTTCTGCTTGTCCGTCTCGAGGTTTGAGAGCAGGCGCACCTGCTCGAGGACCTCGAATGACAGGTTTTGCGCCTCGTCGATGATGAGCACGATGTCGCGCCCGCGCCCGATCCGCTCAAGGAGCACGCGGTTCATCTGGGAGACGAGGTCGACCTGGCTGCGCGCAAGCTTCGTCTCGCCGAGCTCCCGCAGTATCGCCTTGAGCATCTGGGTCTCCGTCACGCGCGGGTTGAGGATGAGCGCGGTATCGAACCGCGCCGGGTCCAGCTCATTCAGAAAGCGCCGGCACAGCGTCGTTTTGCCACATCCGACCTCCCCGATGAGCACGATGAACCCCTTCCGCTCGCGAACGCCAAACTTGAGGTGTTGCAGGGCTTCCTGATGCGTGGGGCTCAGAAAGAGAAACTTGGGATCAGGAGTGATGTTGAATGGCATCTCCTTGAATCCGTAATAGCTCTGGTACATATGCGCCTTGAAGTAAGCGGGGCCGCCCCCCAAAACGCACGCCAAAATCCCGGGGTCGCCGGTATTCGTGGGTTTTTGACCGGCCGCCCCGCCAGGGCCCCCGCGGCGGCGCCTTTTCCCGAAAACGCCCCAAAATGATTTAACATTAAATTAAACCTTGCAAAGGGGAGCTGCCGCGGTGCAGTTTTGGCGCCCTTTTCCCGCCACCGCCGCCGATGCGCCGCTCCTGACCCCATGAAATTCACAGACGGCCGCTGGCTGCTCCAACCCGGGGTCCAGGCGCATCACCCGGCTTCCGCGCGCGATGTGGCCATCGATGCCGCCATGCTCTCCGTGCTGGCTCCGACGCGGCCGATTCGGCACCGCGGCGACACCCTGCAGGGTCCGCTGCTCAACGTTTACCTGAGCTCGCCTCTCCCTGGTGTCGTCAAGGTGCGCATCGAGCATTTTCGCGGGGCCGAGAGACGCGGCCCGGAGATCCCCCTCGTTTCGCTCGCCCCGCCGCAGGTTGAGATCGCCAGCGGCGAAAAGGAGGCGACCTTCGTTTCCGGGCCCCTGACGGCGCGGCTGGCCCGCGACCCCTGGAACCTGTCCTTCGAGGCCGATGGCCGCGTGCTCACGTGCAGCGGGGCAAAGGGGATGGGCTACATCCAGTGGGCGGGGCGCGGCGATTTCATGCACGAGCAGCTCAGCCTCGGGGTGGGAGAGAGCGTCTATGGCCTTGGCGAGCGTTTCACGGCGTTCGTCAAGAACGGGCAGGTGGTCGAGACCTGGAATCGCGATGGCGGCACGGGCAGCGAGCAGGCGTACAAGTGCGTGCCGTTTTACATGACGAGCCGGGGATACGGCGTCCTCGTGAACGACACGGGTCCCGTCTCCTTCGAGGTCGCCTCCGAGAAGGTCTCGCGGGTCCAGTTCAGCATCCCCGGTGAATCCCTGGAATACTTTCTCATCTACGGGCCGGAGCCGAAGGACATCCTGCGACGGCTCACGGCCCTGACCGGCA
>CAAGKR010025060.1_pt1 | contig 13190 bp, 9 predicted proteins | sample 2556971 | NCBI WGS metagenome assembly CAAGKR01 (sample SAMEA5207829, study PRJEB30636) | soil metagenome | biome: forest; feature: boreal; material: soil | place: USA | collected 2011-09 | depth 1 m | reverse complement strand
TACTGCTTCAACCTTGAACTCCCGACTGAACCGCCGTCGCGTACCCATGCTGCACCTCCGATTCCGAAAGAACACCTAAGGATGGTGTCCACAGAACCCGGTACAGCTCAATGACCGATGGGGGTCTGTAGCGGAGTTTGAAGAGTAGCCAATCACCTCCGCACGCGACCATTCCCCCTCGGTCTAATGCACCTCGTCCCCAACCGAGCGCGACTCATCCCACGAACGTTGCCGACTGGACGAAGAGCCTGGAAACTCATTGAAGACGGGCAGCGACGCTATATGCTGCAAGCCTTACCCATCCAGGCCTGGAGACAGCTATGAACAGAATACGTACGTCCCTCTACTCACTGCTATTGCTGGGGCTGTTCAGCGCCAGCGCCTTTGCGCAGACGCGGCGCCTCAGTGGCCGCATAACCGTCGAAGGAAGTAGCGAGCCCCTTGTTGCAGCGAGTGTCAGCGTAGTCGGCACTTCGCTCGGCACCTACACCGACGATCAAGGGCGCTTCGCCCTGACCGTCCCCGATGGACCGGCGACGCTTCGCGTCCGCCGCATCGGTTACTCACAGAAGACGGTAGCAGTCCCGGCCGAGGCAACCGACTTCAACGTTTCGCTCGCTCGTGACGTGCTGCAGCTCGAGACACAAGTTGTCACCGGCACAGCCACCTCCGTGTCGAGCGTGAATGCGGCGAACGCCGTGACGGTCGTATCGGGCGAGAAACTCAATCGCGTGCCCGCGCAGACGATCGACTACGCGCTGCAGGGCAAGATCCCCGGCGCGGTCATCACCCAGAACTCAGGCGCTCCGGGCGGTGGAGTTCAAGTTCAGCTTCGCGGCGTGTCGACGATCAACGCGAGCTTCCTGCCGCTGTACGTCATCGATGGCGTCATCATCGACAACTCGTCGATTCCAAACGGTCTGAACGCGCTCACTCAAGCGGCTGGCGCCACCCCCAACGCCGGGTCAACGCAGGACCAGACCGTCAACCGCACCGCCGACCTTAACCCGAACGACATCGAGAGCATTCAGGTCCTCAAGGGGCCCTCGGCCAGCTCGATTTACGGATCGCGTGGCACGAACGGCGTAATCATCATTACTACGAAGCAGGGCCAGGCGGGGAAGACGACGCTCGACGTGGTTCAGCGTTTCGGTACCGCCCGCATTTCGAACAAGCTAGGCATTCGCTGCTTTGCCTCGGCTGCGGAGGTCAATGCGGCGGGCGCGTACCTCAGTCTCGGGACGATTTTCGATTCCACAGGCTACGGCGCTTCTACCAGCAAGTGCAACGATTACGAGCAGCAGTTCTATGGCGAGCATCCGTTTAACTACTCGACTATTGGGTCGTTGCGGGGTGCGACCACTGGAGGCACGAACTATTTCGTGTCCGGATTGGCCCAGCACGACGGCGGCCTCGTACGCAACGACAACTACAACAAGCAGTCACTACGCGTAAACCTCGGGCAACAACTTTCTCGCCTCAATCTGCGCGCGAACACTGAACTGATCCACTCGCTCACCGCCCGCGGAATCAGCGGAAATGACAACACGGGCATCAATCCCTATACGACGTTTTCACAGGTGCCTTCTTTCCTCGACATGCGGCGTCAGCCGGACGGGACTTTCCCCTTAGGGTTGGTCGTAGTCGGCAACAACAATCCATTCCAGAACGCGGAGCTGATCAAGACCCCCGAGGACGTATTTCGCCTTCTTGGTAGCGGGGTGGCTTCATACAGCCTGATCTCGCACGACCGGCAGACGCTCGACTTCACGCTCAGCGGTGGTCTCGACGCCTATTCTGACCACGCGAAAATCATCTCTCCCGCGACGGCTTATATCGAACAGGTCAATGCAAACCCGGGAACGATCGTCGTCAACGACGCGAATGTCTTCACGGGCAACGTCGGTGCAAACTTCACACACCGGCTGATTCGCGACTTGTTTACCGCGACGACATCGGCTGGAATCGGTCAAGTCAGACGAAACTCCGATATCGTCACGAATGTCGGTCGAGGCGTTTTCCCAGGGGTCACCAACGTGGCGTCCGCGACGCAGACCTTCAACGCTGAGACCCAGGATATCGTCAAGTCGCAGTCGATCTTCGGCCAGGAAGAACTTCTGACGATGGGCGAGAAGCTGCTCCTCACGGCCGGCATCAACGGAGAACGGACGAGTAACAACGGTGATCCGAAGAAGTATTTTGCCTATCCGAAGTTCTCGGGTTCCTACCGGGTTCCAGTGCCGGTTTCTAAGGTAGACGAGCTCAAACTGCGCCTCGCCTATGGAAAGGCAGGCAATCAGCCCCCGAGCGAGACCGTGCTCACGGGCGGAAAATTCACACTCCTTACGAATCTCATCGATGAAGGCGTCACTGGATTCCGGGCGTCGAGGATTTTGGGCTTCCCTGGTATTAAGCCTGAGACCGCGAGCGAAATAGAGGGAGGATTCGACCTCACTCTGTTTGGCGCCCGCGCGAGACTCTCCGCCACCCAATTCCGCAAACAGATCGACGACCTTATTCTAACGGCGGCTGTTGCGCCGTCGACAGGCTTCACTAACCAGACGATCAACGGCGGTCAGATCGTCAATCACGGAACCGAGCTCCAGCTGGAGATGACGCCCATTCGCACGGGCAACTTCCAATGGGTGTCGGGGACGACCTATTCGAGTGCTAAGGGTAAGGTCACGCGTCTTCCCGTGCCGGGGTTCATCCCCGCTTCGGGATCGTTCGGCAGCCGCTTCGGCAATGCGTTCGTTCAGCAGGGCCAGCTTATAAGCGTCCTGCAGGCAGTGAACGGATGCACGGCACTCAACGCGGCCGGAACGGCCTGCCCCTCGGCCAACCGCGTTCTCACATTCGTCGGAAATTCGGCCCCCGATTACGAGATGGGATTCAGCAATGACATCAATTTCGGCTCGTTCCGTTTGTCGTCTCTCGTTGATTGGAGAAAGGGCGGTCTCGGAGTGAATCTCACGAACGACTATTTCGTTTCCAGCGGCCTCGGTTTTCCCGACACGGCTAGGGCCGCCAAAATGAATGATGCTTTCAGAAAGGGCACTGACGTCTGGCTGGAGAACACCGGCTTCGTCAAAATCCGCGAGCTGACGCTCGGTTACGAGCTACCACCGACGCTATCGTCCCGTCTGTTCAACGGTCTTGCGCAGAGTGCGCGCATCGAACTCAGCGGACGAAACCTCAAGACGTGGACGAAGTACACGGGTCTCGATCCAGAGGTCTCAAACTTCGGAAACCAGTCCCTGGGCAGGTTCCAGGATGTCACGCCATATCCGCCCAGCCGTCAGTTCTACTTCACGGTCAATACAACCTTCTAAACCGAGCGATTAATCAATGAAGCGATATACAACAATTGCACTCGCGGCGGCCGCGCTGGTCGCTGTAGGGTGTAAAGACAATCCGGTGGCGAATCCGATCGACGCGCCAACCGTCGACGCGTTGAGTGGAGCGCTAACGCGTGTGACGTTGCAGCAGCTCGCCACAGGCGTCTTGGCGCAGGACCGCTTGTCAGCAGACGTGTTCGCGTACGCTATCGAGGCCGAGATATTCGCCCGCGATGTGTATCGAATCGATGCCTCGGAGCCGCGGTTCGTGCAGGAGACGCTCGGGGGAAACCCGGATCCGGGCAGCTTTGCTGGCGGCGGCGCCTGGACCGGTTATTACGTGGCAATCCGCGCGGGGAATACGCTCATTCAGTCATTGCCGGCTACAGCGAATTCGCAGTTCACAACTGCAGAAATCAATGCGACGCGCGGCTTTATTCGGACAATGAAGGCTCTGGACTACTGGCGCGTCATCGAAATGCACGATTCGGTGGGAGCCACTATCCAGACCGACGATGCGACCGCGGTTACGCCGATCCGCTGCAAGACGGCGGTGCTCGCCTATATCGCGTCCCTGCTCGACAGCGCCAATGCCGATTTTACGGCAGCTGGCGGTACCACGGTGCTACCGTTCACGATGCCCAGTGGATTTACAGCATTCGGACATGATTACTCGACTGTAGCCAACCTCGTGAACTTCAATCGTGGTTTGAAGGGCAAGATCGATTTCTATCGCGGATTGGACCGCACGAATCCGCAGCCGGCGTTGTTCCAGACTGCGATCGCTGAGCTGACACTGGCGCTTGGCGGAGCGGCTCCGGGTGCGGTGCCGACGGCGGACTTCGCTAAGGGAGCATACTACGTGTTCGTCCCGGGAGGATCTGAAGCCCTTCCCAACGTGATCTCGGACCCGAAGATCGGATTAAACCCGCTGGTTGGAGACAGTGTCCAGGCGGGCGACACGCGTGGGACTAAGATAGTTTCCCGAACGCTACTGTCCGGATTTGGTCTCTCCACGAGTATCACGTATATCGGAGCGGTCGCCACAACCGCCAACCAGTCTGCTCCGCTCGGCATTCTAAGGGACGAAGAGCTGGTTCTGTTGAGAGCACAGGCAGAGATCGAGGCGGGCCAGTTGGCCAATGCGATTCTCGACATCAACGATGTGCGGACGAACTACGGTCTGGCGCCTGTTGCGCCGACTAACAAGACCACGGCGATCAACGCGGTTCTGTACGAAAAGCGTTATTCGCTCCTATTCGAAGGACCACAGCGGCTTGACGATCTCAGAGAGTACGGCCGTCTGAATGGGAACTTCCTGAGTAAGGAGACTCCTACTGATCCTTTCAATGCGGCGTTGCCAATTACTCGTGGCGAGCTCGACGCTCGCGGCCTCACGACGAACCCGGCTTGCACTCCATGAGGAATGCAATGAAGATGTAGCGAAGACCGGCTCGGGCAAATGCTCGAGCCGGTCTTGTTTTTGAGTGGGCTCAGGTTATGCAGCCCCGGTCTTTTCGATGACTCCCTCGTAAGCGGAGACTTCCGCAGAGGTATGTATGGTTGGCGCGCGCTGGCTTACGGCACTGCCCCTCGGCATTGCACTGGCTTGTTCTCATCCGCGGCTTGGCCCCGGCGAGGTATTCAACTCCCAGATAATTACGGAAGACGAAATCGTTGCATCGAGAGGATCGACTGCGTTCGACGTCGTACACAAGCTCAGGGCGAACTTTCTCACCAACCGCGGCGCAACGAGCTTGAACCCGCAGCAGTCGACTCCATATCCGAACGTGTACTTGGACAACCAGGAGTTCGGTCCGATCAGCACACTCGGCTCGATTCCGGCCGCGGAGATTTCGCTGATCCGTCTGTACCGCGCATGGGAAGCGACGTCCAAATTCGGCACGCACAACCTGGGCGGAGTGATCGCCATCACGACGAAGCAGTGACCTGATCGCCGCGCGGTGGCTCGTCGCTGTTTTTTCAGTGAGCGCGTCCTCGCGTGCACTCCCCCGAAACGGGGGCGGGGTGAGGATTCGAATTCGCAGCTTCTCAGATCTCCGCCACGGTACCCGACAACTGAGTTGGTCAGGAGATGACCAGCATCGGCGTTAAACCGAGCAGCCCGAGTATTCGCGCCTCGGTGCTTGACCATTCTATCTCGCCGAGCCTTGTTTCGGAAATGCGAATGTTGCAGCGATTCTTGGAGCATTTCCTGGCCCGCCAAACTGCCACTGCAGATCGCAGCGTAGGTGCACGCTTTGGCCAGACAGGTGACATCCAGCTGATTTCGACTTGCCACACATAGGGACGGTTGGGCAACATATTTTGAGCTTCGTAAAGGGTTCCAGTCGCTTCAGAATTCCTACTCGTGCAGCTTGGGGTATGCCGCATCCTCGTTCAGGACCCTTAAGCCTATTTCGCGGCGCCAGCCTCTTAGGGGGGGCTTGGTTTGCATTTTTCATAATGCAATCGGCGACGGCTGTCGCACTTTCGCGGCACGGGCTCGGGGACATCTATCGGTCCGCCGAAGTGGATGCATGCCTCGCGCTTCTTTGGAGCGCGTTCAGCATTGCTATCGCAGCCTGGCACGGTTTTGTGCGCCGGCGAACAGTATCGCTGATCAAACTAGTTCTCGCCCACCTACCAATGCTAATCTGTGTAGCGCTTGGCGACGCTCTGCTGGGGCGATTGGCAATCGGTCTCGTCACCGGCGTGCCTTTCACTGTGCCCGTTGCAGCAACGTTGGTTTATTTCGCTGACTTCGATCTAGTCTGCTATCTCGCGGTGGTGTTGACTACAGAGCTCCTGCGGGTCAAGCGAGAGCTAACTGCCGAGGAATTTCGTGCGCGCGAGCTTGAACAGTCGCTCAACCGCGCACGTCTGGATTATCTCGAGGCGCAGCTTCAGCCGCATTTCATCTTCAATTCTTTGGGGACCGTCTCCGAACTCGCATTTGAAGCCCCGAAGGCCGCATACCATGTACTGCAACATCTCATAACAATATTTCGTAGTACGCTCGCAAACAGAGCGGACGAAATCTCCCTTTCAGAGGAGATCGCGGGCATCGAGCCATATTTGGCAATTCAGCGAATTCGATTCCCGGACTGGTTGCGAATAACCTACAGGATAGATCCCGCCGCGCGTGAATGCTTGGTGCCGCGCTTCGTGTTGCAGCCATTAATTGAAAACGCGATTCGCCATGGCTTGAGCGGACGAAATGCGCGAGGCACAATTCAGATCGACGGAATGCTTCAGGACCAGGACGTCGTCGTGCGAGTTACAGACGATGGAATCGGACTGCCTGCCGTGGCGGAACAATCAAAAAGCCGAGGAATCGGGTTGGCAAACGTGCGCCACCGTCTAAAAATTCTCTACGGGCGCGATGATCGGCTCATCCTGGCTGCGAATGGCTCAAGTGGCACGATCGCGGAACTTCGTATCCCCATTCGGACTCTATCTTCTATTAGTCAACGTGAGCCATCGGCCATTCCATCTGCTGCCATTCAGCCAGGGACAAGGCGTCCGAGTTTGCTTCACATTCCAGGAGTACTTCGTCGGCCGTGGGTAGCGATCGCTACCGTATGGTTTCTGTTCGGACTGCTATGGACGCAACAGACCTTCGGGTACCTCGCGATGCGCAATCGGCTTGGAGGTAAATCTTGGTTTTCGGTCATGCGTGAAGGCATGCTCTCCGCCGTTCTTTGGGCCTTGATGACACCGATAGTTCTTGAACTGAGCCGAGCAGTGTCCATAAGGTGGCGTGGTATCGGAATCCGCGCCTTTATTCTGATCCCGGCCGGCGTGTGTGCCGCGTTCGTGCACATAGCTGTCTTCCAACGCCTCACAATGCCAACCGTTCCTCTCTTTAGCGGAGCTTGGCAAAGTGCGCTAGTCGTCGATTTCGTCATTTTTGCCGTACTGCTAAGCATTGGTCATCGCAACTTGTTTGTGAATTGGTTGCACGAGCGAGAAGCCGCAGCGACCCTGTTGACGGCCGAACTTGCCGCGGCAGAAGCGCGGGCTCAACAAGTCCGAGGCATTCCTCCCGTTCTGCTGAAATGTCTCGAATCAATCGCGAAGACCGTTAGCGGCGATCCGGCAGCAACTGAAAAGCAACTCACCCGACTCGGCGACTACCTGCGCATTGCACTTCAATACACCGATGAGCGAGGAGTAACTCCAGCTCGCGAAGAGGCGCTTGGCACAGCGCTGCAAGCACTCAGGATCATGGATGCGCATTCGGGTGAACCGTGAACGAGCGAACGATGCTAAGCGTACTCGTCGCCGACGACGAGAAAATTGCCCGGCGTCGACTGGCCCGGCTCATTCACGAAACAGGGGAGGCTGAGGTCGTAGCCGCCTGCGCGGGGGGGAAAGACGCAATCACGCAAATAATCGAGCTTAAACCGCAGATCCTTTTCCTCGATGTACAAATGCCGGACATCGATGGCTTCCAGGTGCTCGCGGAAATCCAAGGGAAAGCTTCCCCTCTGATTGTCTTCGTCACGGCGTTCGATCGATATGCCGTAAGAGCTTTTGAGTTCCATGCCGTCGACTATCTCCTGAAACCATACGATACGGCCCGATTCAGAGAGGCTTTTTCGCGTGCCAAGCAGAAGCTCGCGCAGGGAGGTTCGAAGGAAGACGAGCGCATTCGTGCTCTAATTGCCGAATATTTCTCGGCGCAGACCCCAAAAGCAAAGCCTGCGCTTGACCGGTTGACCGTAAAAATTGACGGGGTGCTCAAAGTGATTCGCGTTGCAGACATCGATTGGTTCGCGACTGAAGGGAACTACCTTCGGATCCATCTCGGAAGTGGCAGCTATCTAGTCCGCTCAACAGCAGCGAGCATTGAACCTCAACTCGACCCCTCTGCGTTCGTACGGATTCACCGACGCTACATTGTGAACGTGGATCGAATAGTCGAGATACAGCCTTGGTTCGCAGGTGACGCGATAGTGGTTTTGAGAAATGGGGCTAAGCTCAAAATGTCGCGAACGTTCAGGGAGCGATTGCATGCGCGACTTGGATCGCGTGAGAACCCCACCGGCTCGTAATAGCCTGGTCAGCAGTCGAGGCCATCCCGACTTGGTCATCGGTCGGCGGCGTTCCGAAGGTCAAGACTTGTCTTCCGCTCCCCATTCTGCGGTCCGACGCTTCGTCCATCGAAATGGCAATAAGACAACGCCTCCGACCGTCCAGAGTTCCCGTCGGTGTAGAGGTTGACTCGCCTCGAACCGCGGAAGTAGCAGTTCGTCCCAAGACTCTATCGAAATGCTTCCACTCGTAACAACGTCAACTGAGACTTGCACGTTCGGTTTGGCGCGCCCGATCATCGGCGTTGAAGTGCTGAAAGTGGCAAAGCATCCATCATAATCATTGTTCATATGGAGTCCGGATGAATCCTGTTGCTTACCTTCCTCTAGCGCTGATTGCGCTTACTTCGGCGTGTACTGCCACGATCAGGAACACGCCAGCTGCGACCGAAAGCTCACTCATGCAAGCTGATCGGGACTTCGCTGCCGAGACTCACGCGCGTGGAATCGACGGCTGGATGTCGTTCTACGCGCCCGATGCCATTCGCGTGCGTTATCGAGGCAACATAGTCAAAGGCTTGGCCGCTGTTCGGGATTTCGACCTGCCGGGAATATCCGACACTACCCGCACTCTAAATTGGGAACCCACCGATGCGTACGTATTCCGCGGGGGCGCGATCGGATCGACAACTGGCCGGTACTGGATCGTGAGCCGTAAAACGGGTGAGACCGGGAAGGAGTTGGGTCATGGCAGGTATGTCACGATCTGGCGCCGCGAAGGCGAGCGCTGGCTCGTCATCATGGACACCGGATATCCCGAACCAGCAACTCCTTCAAGCTGAGACCGTCATCAAGAATCGCCCCGATTCTTTCGGATACGCGGCCTGCTATCGGCCAAACCGACAAGTCACTGAGGGTAAACTGCTCGACAGCTTCGGGCCGTTCGGTCTGTCGCTAGTTGCGATAAGCTAGCCGCCCATCGCGACAATACCGCCGTCACGGCCACATGACAAATCCATCCCGCGAAAGTCTCGGACGATTCGGGACGGGTTAGCGTGACTGCCTAAACTTCAGCGTCTGTTACGCGAGCCTCAGCAGAGACGGCAGCTTGAGATTGCACAGGACATTTTGCGGTCCGTCAGAGTCAAAGCGGACATCTCGACCTAGCCTAGCGTCTATCTTACACATCTTCGCAGTCGTCGCGACCAGCGCCTTACCCGGCGGCCTCTCTCCAATTCGTGAACTTGATTTCCATGGTTCTTTCCCCTATTGATGCCGACGCGTGTGTCGAGACAGGCTGCCAAGGCAGCTATCTCGAACGACGCAGCATCTCGCACGTCCTCGGAACCATGGGCCGAGTGATTTGACCGACATGAACGCCAGAATCGCCAGGCGAATGAAGATCGCCGCCATCTCGCTCGCCGCCTGGACGGGGCTGGCGCTGATCTTCTATTTGCAGCGCCTGTACTTTGTATCGGCGCGCGGCAGCGGCACGGCCTGGAATCAACTATTCCTCGAGGTCAGCATCGTCTGGGGGACATGGGCTGCGTTGACGCCGCTGGTGTTGTACATCGTTCGGCGCATTTCTCTCAGCCCCGAGTGGCCCTGGCGGGCACTGGTTCACGTTCCAACCGGAATCGGCGTTGCCCTCCTTCACTCGCTGCTCGTTGCCGCGGTCACGCCTCTCTTTATCTGGAAGCCGTCGTTCCTGCCGATCAGGGACATTTTTCGCAGCAGGTTGGCGAGCGCGATCGCGTCGGACTTCCTGGTCTACCTGCTCGTCGCGGCCGTACTCTATTCAATCCTATACGCCGCTCAGTCCCGGGAACGGCAGATCGCCGTGGCGCAGGCCGAGGCCAGCGTCGCCCGCGCGCAGCTCGGCGTTTTGCAGATGCGTTTGCAGCCCCATTTTCTGTTCAACGCGCTCAACTCTGTTCTCGCGCTCGTACACCAGGACCCCGCACGCGCGGACCTGATGATCCGACGCCTCTCGGACCTACTCCGACACTCGCTGTCGCACTCCGATGTTCAGGAGGTGAGTCTCCTCGAGGAGCTCGATGTCGTGAAGGGTTATCTCGAGATCCAGAAGATCCGCTTTGAGGACCGACTCAGCTATGAGTTCGATATCGACTCGGATACGCTTAATGCGGCAGTCCCAAATTTCCTGCTGCAACCGCTCGTAGAGAACGCGATCAAATACTCAATGATCGAGGCGGACAGGCGCACCACGATCGAGATCTCCGCTCGAGCGCGCGGTGACACTCTCGAGCTCGTTATCCGCGACGACGGTCCCGGTTTCGCCACCGAAGCCCGCGCGAAGAGCGAAGGTACGGGCATTGCCTCGACGCGGGAGAGACTGCAACAGCTATTCGGTCCGCGTCACCGCTTGAACTTCAGCAGCGCCGCAGGGAAGGGACTCACCGTTTCGATTGACATCCCGTTGCGGGCGCTCGCGCTCTCGGTCTTATGACCGTCCCGCTCCGGGCGCTGATCGTCGACGACGAACGACTCGCGCGCGCCGAGTTGCGGAGGCTGTGCTCTACCATCCCCGCGCTGGAGCTGATCGGAGAATGCAGCGGTGCGAGGGAGGCCGTTGCTGCGGTGAGACGTGGGCGCCCGGATATCCTTCTGCTCGATATCGAGATGCCGGGTGTCAACGGCTTCGATGTGCTCGAGCTCCTGCAGTACGACGAGATCCCCGCAGTGATTCTCGTGACCGCACACGACAAGTACGCCCTCCGTGCCTTCGACGTTCATGCCGTCGATTACATACTCAAACCCGCCGAGCCGACGCGGCTTCGAGCCGCGATAGAATCGGCGCGCACACGCGTTGAGGCACGCGATATCGAAGGAAGACGAAAACAGCTCGCCGCGCTGTTGCACGAGATGAAAGGCCATAGCCGCCGCGCCGGCAGCATCGCAGTGCCGTCGCGCGACGGGATAGAGCGCATTCCCCTGACGGCAGTCGACTGGCTCCAGGCCGAGGACAACTACGTTCGCATCCACTCGGTTGGAAAATCCTACCTGCTGCGCAGCACCCTCGCAGCGCTCGAGAAAAAGCTTGATGCAAGGGAGTTCGTGCGGATTCATCGGTCGGCGATCGTCAGCATTTCGAAAATCGCCCGGCTCAGCCGTCTCGCACCAAACCATTTCGCGATTGTTCTCGACAACGGCGTCCAGCTCCGGCTGAGCCGCGCATATCGCAAAGGCGTCGCATCCGCGTTCCGCGCGCCATTCGCCACAAAGTAAGGCCGCTTCGCCACAATCTGGTTGGCGGGCAAGAAACCCCCGTCATCATTACGGTCATGATGACACGCCACGGAATCTTCCCGGTAACAGCGTCGCTTGCGATTTTGCTCGCTCCTGTTGCAGCCGGCGCTCAGAGCGCCTCGTTCGCCTCTCTCAATGGACCGACCGGACTGCCGGTTCAACGATTCGACATCGACTGGCCGCACTCAGCGGTAGAGTTCTCGGTCCGCTTCATGGGACTCTCTACCGTAAGAGGAGCGTTCGCCCAATTCGGCGGCACATTGATGTACAACCCGACCTCGATCACGGGATCCTCGGTGTCAATCGTGATCGAGGCGAAGAGCATCAACACCAACGTCGCGTTTCGCGATAAAGACCTGAAGAGTCCGAACTTCTTCGACGCGGACAAGTTTCCGCTGATCACTTTCCACAGCGAGAAGATCGAGAAATCGAAGGACGGCTTCGTAGCGCGCGGCCCGCTGACGATGCACGGCGTCACGCACCCGGTCGCGGTGGAGTTCGTGCAGATACATCCCGTCTCGTCCGACGCGTGGGGCAACAAGCGCGTAGGCTTCGTCGGGCACCTGTCCCTCAGCCGGAAGGACTACGGCATCCTCGGCACCAAGTTTTGGAACTCCGAGTACGACCCGGGCAAGATGTCGGTCTCGGACAACGTGGATATCGATCTCACGCTGGAGGCCGAGGTGAATCAGGTGGAGCGCTGGGGCACGCCGAAAGGCGATTCACTGCTCGCTGCATCCGCCACCAAGGGGATGAAGACGGTACTGTCCGAATTCCGTGCAGTCGCGTCTGACACGACATCGGCGCTTGGCAAGATCAGCGACGGCATGCTGAGCGCGCTCACCGTGAAGCTTATGCACCGCGGCCGCTACGACGACGCGATCGAGGCGTACAAGCTCGCGATCGATCTGCATCCGGACGCCTCGTGGGCGTACGCTGGATTGGGCGAGGCCTACCTGATGACGGGCAAGAAGGCGCCGGCGGTGGAGGACTTCCGAAAAGCGCTGGCTAGGGACAGTACCAACACTGTCGCGTACGAATACCTGCGTTACGTGCACTAGTGCCGATAGCGTGGCCGTAGCGGTGTAAAACCGCCGACGACAACTATCTGGACGTACGTACCGCGGGCGGGCCGTAATTGCGTAGGCGCGCATCAGTGCGCTCGGCTCGACCCGCGGCATTTCGAGCGCATTCGCCGTTCGACGGTGGTTGCGCTCGACCGGATCGTCGAGGTGCAACCGTGGTTTCGCGGCGAGCTTGTCGCCGTCCTTCGCAGCGGTGCGCGCTTCAAGGTGGGCGCGTCGTATCGCGTTCGCCTGCTTTCGCTGATCGCGCCAGCGCTCTGAGGCCGCCGATTGGCGACGGCGCTGATTCGCTTCATCCCTCATTCGGGCGTGTTCGTCACAGACGGCGAGTGCCCTCGGTGATCCGGCGGCAAGTTTGTGGCATGAGATCTACCATGATCGTACTGGCGCTCGGCGTCGCAGCAGCCGCCTGCTCTGACGGGGCTGCGCCGCACGTCCTTCCACCCCCACCCCCACCC
>CAAGKR010328702.1_pt1 | contig 13191 bp, 12 predicted proteins | sample 2556971 | NCBI WGS metagenome assembly CAAGKR01 (sample SAMEA5207829, study PRJEB30636) | soil metagenome | biome: forest; feature: boreal; material: soil | place: USA | collected 2011-09 | depth 1 m | reverse complement strand
GACGAGCCAGTTCCCTAAGCTTCAGTTGGTTCGCAAGGTTTGTGGTATTAATGCGCGCCGCATCAGCCGTTCTTCCTTCAAGCGCGGCAAGTTCTGCAGTGATCCCGCGTAAACTGTCTTGGTAAGACTCGACCGCTGCGCGCTGATCAAACCATCCTTTAATACCTTTCTTCGTAGCCTCCTCTTCTGCAAGCGTGCGCTTCTCAGTAATCTCGACGATTTTTTTGTTAGCATCTTCTATGTCCCTTGCGGCGGATGCGTAGCCAGGATCTTTTCTCTTGCCGACAGAGAGCAAGTCCTCTCTAGTTTTAATGAACGCCTGCGTCTTCGCTATCTCTTCGTCATACGCCTTTTCTTTAAACGCCAATCCTTCTGAAATAGATTTATTTTCTGTCGCATAAAACTCACTGATCGAGATGTCCCCGTGCGCAAGATAGGCCGCAAGAAACTCGCTGCGCGCCGATAAAATGGCTTCTTCTTCCTTGATAGAAGCGTCCAGCGCCTTAAGTTGCGTTTCTAGTATTTTCTTGGTCGGGTCTTCGCCACCAGCGCCACGATTAACATCACGCACCGCATCTCTGACACGCTTCTCGGCAGCGGCCTTTGCCTTTGCAACTAAAGAAGCTGCATCCGCGTCTGCAGTGCCACGTGGTATAGCCGACTCTGCGGCGTCTCTAGCGTTAAGAGCTTTCTGCGCGTCACTTGCCGCAAATTCCTTTTCCAACGCGTCGTGCAGAATCGTTCCGCGCTTCTTCCAAAAGTCGGCGTACCCAGCATTAGTTTCGTCTAGTTGTTTGTTGCGATCTTTTACCGCGCTGAGAAGTTCATCGACGCTGCCGCCACCAGCACTTAATAGCGCTACGTTGCCGGCTACGCGCAAGTCTGCGACGACGACGCGAATAGAACTTGTTACCAGCCCAGCAATCCGTCCAATAAGCAGCAGTGAATCGCCAACCGTAGCAATGACCAGCGCGGCTTCGCGCCCCCACTCACGAATAGAACCGTCTGCGGAAAGCCTGTTCAGGCCGTCCTGCGCCCCACCAGCTCCGGTAGTTAGCTTCGTCAACGCATTTACTATGTCGCCTAGCGTTGGCAGTAATGCATTCACTAGGGCAGTTTTCAGGTTAGTAGCCCGATTCGCCATATCGGAAAGCTTGTCTTCAAACTCCTTTGCGGCCGCTATTTCTTCATTCGTCCGCGTCGCAACAAGGCTTGTCTGCTTTGCAAGCTCTTCCATAGCGGCACTGGCAGCATTACCACCACGGCCAATCAGGAGCATCATGGCGGCAACCTTCGTGCCGCCTTCAGGCAATTCGTTTAGTTTCTTGGATAGTTCAAAAAGCGCGTTAACAGGATCAGCGAGTAACCGTGCCGTATCCTTAGACGAAAACCCGAGTGCCTTGAAGACCGCTTCCTGCTTAGAACCGGCATCCTGACTGACCAGTAGGGCTTTGGATAACTTGGCCGACATATCAGCCAAGTCTGAGAGATCGGTATGCGATAGGCGGGCCGCACGGGAGAGCTTGGATATATCTTCACCAGAGACACCAGCTCGAGTACCAAGGCGACCAAGCTCTGCTTCGGCAGCGATGGCCCCGCTTATCATCTGCTCGATGCCGGCAATACTGAAGCCAACGCCAAGCGCTGAAGCTAGTCCGATGACGTGCGACTTGATGCTGTCGAAAGCTGTATTGAGTGAGCGCTCTATCTGGCGAGCGGTCGACTCAGTTTTCGCCGTTGCGGCGGAGAGCGATTCAGTGTACTTCGCTGTGCTCGCAATAAATTCTACGAGCAACTGCCCCTGAGCCATCGCCTAAGCTCCTTCGCGAGACGCCAAATACCGCTTTTTACCGGCGACTATGCTCTCGCACAGCCTGCATGCCGAACGTAGTCCGTCTTTGCCTCCCTTATGCGGGCCAAATTCGTTTGTAGTGCTTCCGCACTTCGTGCAAGATTTCAGAATGAGACTCCCATTGACAATTGGACCGCTTTAGCGTAAGGATTGTTTCCCCTACTATTCGAGGCATTGCTTTAATGGAAACAGTCTTTTTCTTCTGGCTTATCTTCGTCATCACAACCGGAGCAGTCGCGGCCAGCAAAGACCGAAGTGTGATCGGCTGGGTATTGCTCGCTTCCGTCTTCAGCTTCTTAGCTCTATTACTTCTCGTCGTACTGCCAAGCCAGAAACCACCTGTTATCGTCATCATCGGCGACGCACCGCCCAAACGAGTAGCGATGCCTAAGTACTACGGATCCGCACACAATCTTGGCTTCCGCCTTGGCAAAATGCTACGGCGCGGCTAACTCTGCTCGCTCCGCTTGTTCTGATCGTCCCGTATTGCTACAAGCTGCCGGATGAATGTCTCGATGTTTTCCACTCCTACCATTTCGGCGACGATCGGCAACGCATCCCACTCGATACCGTTCATCATGTTCCACGCCTTCACCGCTTGAGTGGCGCCTTCCGGCGCTTCGCCTGGCCCGAGCGCCGGCGCAATAAGTGCATTAGCCTTTTGCTCTAGCCAGGCTGCGAATTTTTTGAGGCGTCCTCCGTCGTTTTGGTATGCACCTGATACGAATCAAGAATAGCGATCGCGATCTTTTCCCAATGTTCGGGATGGTCCGCGTAGAAGTCCGACCACAATTCAGGATCGAACGGAATTACGTCCGCTCCGCCACCGCCAACGATGTCGTTCTCGGTGAATCCTTCCCAACCGATGACAAAGCGCTGGCCCAAGTCTCCAAAGCGACCGTCTCGCTGCAACTCGGTCATTTGAAGGTCGGTCGGCCTTCGCGCCGTAACGCTGAGCCGATCCGATATAACAACCTTGAGTTCGCGCTGTTTTCTTAGCTGCTGCAACAGTTGCTTGCTCATGTCAGGATGTGTAGTCCATGACCAGACCTTGCGGCGTAAACGAAGTCGTCGCATGCGCAACAGCATTCGTCGCCATTTCAAATCCAGAGCCGCCACTTACGAAGGCATTGAATATCCGCTTCTGACCGCTGGCAAATGTAATCCTGAAGACAAGCGAAGCATTTGCATTCGTCGCGGCAATGATCAGAGCTTCAGCCGCTCCGCCAGGATTGAACAGACCAGTAATCGACCCGTCCGGTGCATCCGGCATGCCGTAAACGTACTTCTTTACCTTGTCGATAAGGGTTGTGGTGTCGAGCTTGAGCGGCGCCGGATTCGGCATGGTCAGACTTTGCGATGCGGCGAACGTAGTAAATGCCGAAACGTGATCGACAGACCCCACCGTCCAAGTATCGTAGGTCGTAGTGTCCAGACCTTCAAGCGTGAAGTTATTCGTTGATACGGCACTGACTCTGACCGCTTGGCCGTCGAGTTGAACCATGCCCCCGATGACTGCAAACTTGACAACGTCACCATTAGTAAGACCGTGGCCGGACGCAGTCGCAACACCTGGATTCGCCTTCGTGATCGAGGTGATCGTGACGACAGGCGAATCGACAGTAGTCGACGCTTGAATTTCAACTTTTACATTTGAACCAACAATGGCTGCCATTTTTCAGACTCCTTTTAGACGAAAAAAAGCCCGCAAAGGCGGGCCATCTACTACGACTACTTCAACTACAAATTAGGTGTGCCAGAAACTGAACCCGACGGGCTCCATGTACTCCATCGTTTCAGGAGTGTAATTCTCGGTTGTGACCGGCATCTCGTACTGGATCTGGAGTGTTGATGTCTTTGCAGCGTCGATTGCTGATCTAACATCGTCGGCCAAAACAAGCGCTTCAGCCTTCGACTTCGCGTAACACTCAAAAATAACGTCGCTATTCACATCTCCGGTTGCACCGAGAAGCGTCATCAACGGATCGCGCTTGTTGCGGACATAGATAACCATTGGCAACGTAATGTCCTGCGGCGCGGCTTCAGGATAAATCCTGTCGCCAGCGACCCCGGATAGAGCAGTAATAATGTCCGACTGAATGCTCACGGCTGGAAGCCCGGAATCTTCAGCAAGGCGTCACGCATCGTCGACAACTCCAGCGCGAGCGCTTGGTGATAGTTAAGATCGAATGCCGGCTTGAGGGTCCGATGTGGCGGAACTCTGCCGCCATTTCTAGACTTGTGTCCGAACTCGACCCATGATGCGTAGTAAGCATCGCGTCCCTTCGATCGCTGCGCTTTGCCCTTGCGAAACGCAACGATGTATTCGATCTGCGTCGCATTCGAGTTAGCGCTTATGAACTTGACGATCGCCGATCGTCCAAGCGTTCCGGTCTTCGGCTTAACAATGGACCCGCCGGCAATCAGGGCTATCTCAGCCTTCTTGACTAGCGTCGCTCCCGCGAGGACGCCTTTACGCAATACCTTGGTGGCGATCTCTGCCGGAATAGCAGCGAGTCGTCGCTTGAGTTCTTCAAGCCCTTGAATCTGGATTGTCTCAGCCATCACTCGACCCGTAATCCCTCGGAGCAGTCAAATTGAAGCTCTACGTTTAGCTCTTCAATGTTCTTCGGCAATCCATCAATGGTGAATACCCGTTGATGAAACTTGATTCGCCACGAAGCAATGGCGGATGCTAGAACCGCCCTATAACGAGTAACAACCATATGCGTCGTGCTCGCCTGACGTTGAGCGGCGATAAACGCTTCGCGAGGTGTCAAAGGTCTGACCTCAGCCCAGACCGTAGCCTCGTCCCTCCATGTCGTAACCCGTTCGCCAACTGCATCACGAATGCCCATCGGGCTTTGAAACGTGACCCGGTGCCGCAGCTTGCCAGCGTCCACTAGGCCATCCCCATACGCAACCGATAACGCTCGCCGAGCGAGATAGCACCTATCGGCAACTCCATCAGCTTAAGCTCTGTCGCGTCCGCACGATTCTCGTATAACTGACCTAGCACAAGCAGGATCATCGCCCGCAGACTCCACGGCAACGGCTCTGAATCTTGCGGGCTGTCGCCTTCAAATGAATATCCGGCCAAGTACCGAACCTTGACTTGATTCGGATCGACGAATAGTCCAACAGAAGTTACGGGCCACGACGTTCCCGACTTCGGGTAGAGTCGTGCCGGTTTCGAATGACTGTCGAGAACGTAAGACAACGGGTCTAGCGTGTGCTCACCGTCCCCATCCGTATAGGTCACGGACACAATGCCTGATACCGGGCCAAAGGGAAGATTAATCCAAGGCTCAATCCGCCCAAAGCCGCCACCGAACATCGAGGTTAACGGAAAGCCGCCGCAGCCGAGTTCTAGCGTCTGGGGCGCCAGCAAAAGCCCCAAATCTCCCTCGCACCATTCACGCGCTGCCGAGAGCTGGGCGCTTATGATCGAGTCGTCAGGATGCGTCGGTGGCGAATCGTAAGGATCAACTCGCAAATGCAACCGGGCCTCGTCAAGCGTTATCGGTTCCTCAGTAGGCCGCGCGATTACCTTGACCCCAAAATGAGCCAGCCGCTCGATGTGCCACCTTGAAAAATAGCTCCCGTACCAGCCGAGCCAGCCACCAGATACGATCATCAGCCAGGCCCTTTAATGTTTTACACTACGAAAATGAAAGACGTTTTGCTCACCTGCGGCATCGGAGACTTCATCGCAATGGAGTCCTACTTCACGCCCAAGGAGCGAAACGACGTGACAACTATTCACTGGGCATCCCGCGCCCGTCAAACCTTGATGGAACTAGTCCCGTTCGTTTTCCAGAACGCCACTAAGCACGTCATAGAACGCGATGTCTGGGGTCCGCCGTTTTCTAAAACTTTCTGCATATCTTCCAGAAACGAATTGCCGCGACTACCACAATCCGTCCATGACTGGAGCGTCAAGGTCATTGTCGACGACGTTCGGAAAGGCAGACGCTTCTACGAAGGCTCGACACTAATCAGCCGCGAGCTTTGCGACATTTCAAGATTGAAACTTCCTGCCAGATACTTTGTCGTCCATCCCTATTCAGAGAATGCCAGGACTCCGGTGCGTGATCTCACTAATGATGAATGGCTGTTTGCTCACAACCGGCTTCGCACCAAAGGCGTGCCGATCGTCGTCGTCAACAAAGGCGGAGAGACGCTGCGACAACTGCCCGGAGTTACTGACCTAACCAATCAACTGACATTGACTGAAGCAATCGAAGTCACGAAGAACGCCACAGGCTTCATCGGAGCTGCTTCGCTTTTCTCGGTTATCGCCTCGAAAATCATGCCGACCAATGCGCTGTTCATCAAAGGAAGCAGGGACTTAAAGATGAACTATTCATCCTTCTACTACGCTCCGCACAAGACAAATGCGTTCGTCACCGACAACCTGCTCAGGACCCTTCCCAATGCCTAAGAGTGTATCCATCAACACGGTTCAAGGTATCGGAGACATCTTCTGGGTCTACCAGAAACTAGCGCCCTATTTCGACACCATCAACATCAACATCCTTTGCCTTCAGCCAACTACCGTTCAGCTTCGAGCTGAATCGTTCTGCAAGATGCTGCCCAAGGTCGGAGCCGTCACGCATACCCAAGTCTCACGAGACGCATACAAGTCAGTGACTGAAGGCGTATTCAAGCTATCCGACGTCATGAACGCATCAGGACCAGTCAACTACGCGGTAAACGCTCCATTGGAACGAGGCATCAATTTAAGACACATCGACCCGGAAACTCAGATCGAGGAATTCGTTGATCTCGGTTTACCGAAGTACGTTGAGCCTGACAACTACATCTGCGTGTTCGTCTCTGGACAGCAACACTCGTTATGCTGGACGCCTTCTCAATGGGTCCAAACAATCAAGAAACTAGCTATTCATCTGAAGACCAAGCGCATCGTGCTTGTCGGCGCCGAATGGGACCTTGGCGTACAAACGGAAATCTATTGCGCACTGCTCTTTGATGAATATCAGGTAACGAACCATACTGGTCGCCTTAACATAGCAGACAGCATCAACGTAATCAGAAAGTCAATGTTCTTCGTCGGCTTCCAATCTGGCCTCAACGTCATTGCCGAGAACTACGACGTGCCACAGTTGATGCTTTACTACAAAAGCCTTGAGAAGATGCTCTATACGTGGTGCAAGCCAGCGAACGTCAAGACCGTTTTCAACGCGGCGACGTTCGACCAAGACGCCGACGCCATTCTCGACGGACTTACGCTGCCCTCTTGAAAACAAATGTATCAATATTTTCTCGGCCCGCATCTCGCTCCATGCGGTTCCAGTCAACGCGCTCGAAATCGAAGCGCCGCATGAATCTGTCTAATCCGTTCATCGTCCAATACCAGACGTGCTCAGTCTTTTTGTAATGCTTCGACTGCAGCACATCGTCGCAGCTGGTAAATATCGGCAGACTTACGAACAGCCACTTCCGAATATTCCTGAGTAGAGGAGACGGATCTAAAATATGCTCCAAAGAATCCCAGCACGTCGCCGCGTCAACGGTGTCAATATATGGATCGTGAAATTTATTGCAGGCCTTCAGCCACTCAACGGCATGAGGGTTAACGTCGAAGCCCCAAGTCAACGGACGCTCAGTAACAAAGCGTCCGCCTCCGATCCCAATGTCGGTTACTTCGAAGTCCCAATACTTGGCAACTAGCTCCCGCCGCATCGCCGTCAATGCATCACCGCATGGCGTCTTATCCCATTTACGGTACTGCTCCCAATACTCCTTTCCGTAAGGCTGGGCTATCACATTGTAAAAACCGAGTCCTAGCTCAGGCAGCCATTGAAGACGCTCTGCCCGCAAGGAGTCGAATAGCCCACTGTTCAATTTTGGCCTCAATATTCGCTATTCGCTTGTCGCATTGATGGTCATGGTCGCCGCACATGCACATCTGATCGGGAACAATCTGCGTAATACGTTCGATGTTCATACATTCATCGAAGATACGGCTCGGTGCGTTGTGAAGACCGCGTCCGCCAAATAGAAGCAGCATCGGCACCTGATACGCAATCGCTGCCGGGAGTATCCAGCCCACTCCAGCGACGACGCCCGCAGCATTCTCAACCAGTGCCAGCAATTGCTCGACGTCGAGTTCGCCAGCGTGGAACGTCTCGGCGGCGTATGGCAGCGGTAACTCTGCCCGATCAGCTTCCGGCCCAATATCGGCAACGCTGACGATCCGAAAATCGCGCCTCATCCTATCCACTGCCATCGCCAAATACTCCGGCAGTGGGTTGCGACTGTCGTGCTTCCATTCGGTCCGTACCGTCGCCGGCCTGACGACGATGTACGGTTTATCCTGCGGCACAGGCTCAAACGATGGAAGATCAAACGTCAGTGCCTCCGCTCGCACGCCGACCGATTCGCACATCGCCTGCAACATCGTCTTGCCAAGATTCGAGCGATACCGAACGATCCGCTGCGGCGCTGAAGGCGGCGCACGGTGCCACACTGCCGCTTCTGTCCGCGCTGCATTCGTCGCCTGCCAGCGAAAACGGCTGGGCATTGGCCGAACGCAGAAAATCTGTAGATCGCCAACTAGCTGAGGCCACGGAGTTTCGAGATAGACCGCAAAATCGCGCGTTAACTCGCGGACAGCGGCTCTCTGGTAGCAACTATCTCCTAGCCACGGCATCCCGCGCACAACAATCGACGTCAATGTATTCTTGCCGATCCTTCGTTATGATGCTCGCCCGGCAAAGCTTCGCTCTGCGCTTTCAAGAACAGCGCCAAGCTTTGCAGAGAGTTCATGGCGAAGGCCATGCCATCGCACATTGTGGCAAGTTGCGCGCTGAGAACGATGATCTGCGCCTCGATCGCCACGAGACGCAATTCATATCGCGCATTGCGATAGACTTCTGGATTCGCCAATAGCCTCTCCCAAGTCCATCATCGGAAAGCATCGCAGCGCTGAGTTAGGCGTGCAGTTAATAACTTCAATGCCGCGCTTTTTCAACGCCGGCATAAGCGTCCCAAACATCGCTATCCAGCGCGGGAAAATATCCTGTCCCGGATTACGCAACGGTTCCGGGTGCCTTCCGTGCCAGCGCTGCCCATGCATGTCAAATCCGCAGAGCAGAATGCGCTTGCACCCTGCATGTATCGCAATCTGAATTGCTCCATAGCCGCTGTTCGCGCACCTTACCTTAGATGGGTCTTCATCAAACCCATCCTTGCCGCTGTTGGTCAGCAACAAGAGATCGGGAACAGGAGCTGGCTCGGTTCCAACCTTCAGCCCCTTGAATTGCGCGATCTCATCCTTGTACTGAATCCACCAGCGGGCGTCACTCGCATAGAGCATGTCGGCCCACGGCGCGAGCTGGAACGTCGTATTGATCGCAATCGTCCTCAGCCCTCGTACTTGATCTGCCACTTCCTGATTCATGCTTTGACCGGACGCCAAGATTGCTACTGTCTCTCCATCCCATATTCTGGGAACGGACCACTTCACGCCGCGTCTCTAAAAACCAGCGGCATTTCGTCGACTTCCCATTCCGGAGGATCGTAGCTCGGCACTTCCCGGTCAAAGATTCCGCTGACCGTCTTCGTCTGCATTTCCATCGTTGCCATTGCATTCGACGATTGTCGGCCTTGAACGCTTCGGGCTGAACTAAGCATTCGCGCCCAGCCAAAGCCGCCGATCCGGTGCGCCTGCTCCGTCGCTGCTACCACATCCATCGACTGATCAACTAACGCTTCGACGGACTGGACTTGAGCGGTCTTGACCGAAACAACTAAGCGCAGCGTTATCTGAACCCTGACCGTCTGTACCTGTCCCGTCCGGACCGTAGCGATAATCGGTCGCGGAGGCGCGCGAGGCGGCTGACTGACAACACCAGCAGACAGCATCCCCGAAATAAGGGCCGTCGGAGCAAACCCAGCAGCTTCAACCGATCCCACGTCCGGCTCGGCTACCGCAATCGTCGTCTGTAGAACGCTTGGCGCAAAGCCAGCTAATTCGACCGTCCCGGCGTCCGGTAGCGCGGTCGGTCCGGTAGTAGCGATTGCATCCGGAGCAAAACCAACAAGGCTTGCAACGCCATGCGCGGGTGCAAATACCTGCGGCTGCAGTACGTCCGGCACAAGGCCGTCCAGCTCGAGGGTTCCGGCGCCTGGTTGCGCGACCACCCCCGCTAGCAACTCCGGGGCGAAACCGGAAACGACGACTGCACCAGCATCCGGCTGATAGAGACTATCGAGCAACAGCGATGGCGCGGCCCCAGCTACGACCGCCGAAGCCTGATTCGGTTGCGCAACGACGTTGGCAGTCTGCGAAACCGCCGGGACCTCGCCGCTGACCTGAATTGAACCTGCACCGGGCTGGAAAACAACGTTCCCAGTGACCGCCGCGATCGGCGCCAGACCGTTGACACTCGCAGTCCCCGGCTGGGCGAGTATCCCGATACCGAGGAACGGTGCCGAACCCGCAACAATGATCGCCGCAGCACCAGCCTGTACGATCGTGCCCAAAACCGGCGTCGGACCAGATCCGACGACGGAGATTGCACCGACTGCAGGCTGGGCAACACTGCCAGCAATAACGGTCGGGATTATCCCAGCAACTACAGCAGAACCAGCGGCCGCCGCGACCAATACATTCTGTGTAACTGCGACAGTCGGCGCCTGACCACTTATCGCTACCGCGCCGTTACCCGGCTGCGTTACTTGATTGCCGCCAGCAATGGCGACTGGAACCTCGCCAACAACCTGTACCGAGGCAGTACCCGGCTGCGAGAGCACGTTCGCAGTGGAGACAGCGACAGGCGCCAGCCCGACAACTACGATGGAACCAAGACTTGGCTGGGCAACGGAGCCAGCAACCAAGGACGGCGCTTGACCCGCAACAATGACGGGACCTACCGTCGGCTGCGCAACCGTCCCAGCTACCTGAGTCGGAGCAAATCCTGCCACTACGACCGCAGCGCTTCCCGGTTGCGCCACGCTTCCTAGGATTGCGGTTGGAGCGACTCCAACAACAGCTATGACGCCGGAATTAGGTCCGGCTACGACGTTTCCCGTCGCCGAAGCCGTTGGCGCCAATCCCGCTACAACAACGGCCCCTAAACCAGGCTGCGCGGTCTTGTTATTGCCAAGGTTGATCGCCGGTGCTTCGCCAACGACGACAATTGCCGCCGCATTCGGCTGCGCGACTACGTTTGCCGTCTGCGCTACGGTTGGCGTCAGGCCCGACACGACAACCGCGCCCTGAGCCGGCTGCGCTACCCTTCCAGCGACGAGCAGTGGTTGCTGACCTGAAACAACAACCGTGCCGACACCAGGCTGGACGACCAAACCTGCAACGAGCAAAGGCGAAGCGCCGACAACGATTACTGTGCCCGCGCCGGGCTGCGCCACGCTCCCGCGTACCACGGTCGGAGCGGATCCGACAACCACCATGCTCGCCGCATTCGGCTGCGCTACTGCACCGGATATTGCGGTAGGCGTCAGACCATCAATGACAACCGAACCAACGCCAGGCTGATCCAGCACATTCGCAGTTGCCGCTGCTGTCAGCACCTGCCCGCTTAAAACGACCGCGCCAGTTCCCGGCTGGGTGATGACGTTCTGTAGCGAAGTCGGGGCTGAACCGACAACTATTACCGCGCCAACGCCCGGCTGATCGATAGAACCGCTTACCAGCGAAGGTTGCTCACCGACAACAACGACGGATCCGACGTTCGGCTGTGCTACGGTCCCTTGGACGACGCCAGGCGAGGATCCTAGAACGACGACGGAGCCAAGCGCCGTTTGCACGATCGATCCGCGCAGTGCAACGGGCGCCAACCCAACGATGACCGCGGAGCCAGCGTTTGGCTGCGCAAAGACGTTCTGCAACGTCGACGGCGCGAGCCCTGCAACGGTTATCGCTCCGACACCAGCTTGAGCAACCACGCCGCTCACGAGCGACGGCTGCTCGCCCACAACGACAACAGAGCCAATACCCGGCTGCGCAACCGTCCCAGTTAGCAACGCTGGGGCGAAACCAGCAACAACAATTGCCCCGACCGCTGGCTGACTGACGTTCCCAGAGACAAGAGCCGGGGCCAACCCAGCGACAACAATCGCTCCGGTGCTCGGCTGCGCAAACGTATTCGACAGCAACGACGGTGCAAGCCCAGCAACAGCTATGGCGCCAACATTCGGCTGAACAACTACGCCAGAGATAAGGGTTGGAGTTAGTCCCGCAACAACGACTGCCTGAGCGCTGGGCTGCTCGACCGTTCCGGTTATAAGGGTCGGACCAAGGCCGGAAACGACAACCGCACCCTGACCAGGCTGCACGGTTGCTGAAGGCGAAATCGACGGCGCCTCGCCAGCGACAACAATCGTTCCGACATTCGGCAGGACGATAGTTCCGACTACCGCCGATGGTGCGAGTCCTGAAACTGCTATTACGCCTGTCGCCGGCTGGGCGAAAATCTGACTAAAGAGCGATGGAACTTGCCCGCTTACAACAACCGCAGCCGTTCCGGGCTGTGTGATCGTTCCAGCAATACCGACCGGCGCTAGACCCGAGATAACTACCGATCCGAGAGCCGTCTGTACGACAGTCCCGCGAAGAATTACCGGCGCGAGCCCTGCAACGACTACCGATCCGACGCCAGATTGTTCTACCGTCCCGCTTACTAGACTCGGAGCGAGACCGGAGACAACTACCGTCCCGCTTGCCGGCTGCTCGACAGAGCCAACAATCGCCGTCGGCGCCAGACCTGAAACCGCTATTGACCCGTTGGCGGGCTGCGCGAATATCTGACTAAACAGCGACGGCGCTTGCCCACTGACGACGACGGAGCCGATATTTGGCTGTACGACGGTTCCCGCCAGCAGCGAAGGCGCAAGACCAGCGACGACAACAGAGCCCTGCCCCGGCTGTGCTACCGTTCCCGACAGCAGGCTCGGGGCTTGGCCCGAAGCAACGATGCTGCCGATACCAGATTGAGCGACGGTGCCGGAAACGAGACTCGGCGCCAGTCCCGCAATTACAACTGAACCAATACCGGACTGCGCGACGCTACCGCGAACAACAGTCGGAGCAAATCCGCCCGCAACAATTGCCCCGACGCCCGGTTGCGCTACTGTTCCAATAACCAGCGTCGGCACAAGACCAGCAGCCGCAACCGCACCCTGGCCCGGCTGTACAACGGTGCCTGCGACGACTACAGGCTGCTCGCCGGCCAAAACTACACTGCCAACGCCGGCCGGCATCGTCAGCGCGAGCGACGGCGCTGACCCAGCGACAATAATGCTGCCGACGCCCGGCTGAATAGTCGCGCCGCCAGATACCAATATGGCTGGGG
>CAAGKR010144005.1_pt1 | contig 13195 bp, 13 predicted proteins | sample 2556971 | NCBI WGS metagenome assembly CAAGKR01 (sample SAMEA5207829, study PRJEB30636) | soil metagenome | biome: forest; feature: boreal; material: soil | place: USA | collected 2011-09 | depth 1 m | reverse complement strand
CGGGCGATGTCGAGCACGACCGGCACACTGCGCAGCGCCCGCATCACGCCGCCGGGTCCGACCGTGTCGCCGATGGGCTGGCGCATCCCGTGACGCTCGGGAATCTCGAGGTCGTGCGCCATGCTCGTGAAGCCGCCGACGGAAAGGCACGCGACGACGAACTGCGCGCCCTCGAGCGCGCGGCGGCGATCGGGTTCCGAGGTGACCGACAGCGGGATGCCCCGCCGCGTGGCGAGGAGGCCGCCGAGCTCGACCATGCGCGGCAACTTCGACGCGTCGATGTCGTGCAACACGACCTGCGCGTCCTGCAGCGCGGGCGTGTTGGCGAAGTCGGCCAGCAACCGGGGTGCCCAGTGGTAGCTCCCGCCACCGACGATCGTGATCCGCGCGGCCATCGACGACCCTCCCGTGAGTGCCCGGAGAGTAGCGGCGCTCAGGAAGGCGACGGGTTCCGCGTCAGCCGGGCGTCTGGTAGTTGACCAGCTCGCTCTCGATCACCTGTACCGGGGCGGGCACGCCTTGGGCTGCGAGCGCGGCGCCGAGTCGGGACGCCATGAAGCGCTCCTGGTCGCCCTTCGACGCCCACACCTCGGTGACGACCCAACCCGTCGCGGTCGGACCACCGGTGTGGCTGTTCAAGCCATCCGGCCAATCGCCCGTGCCGTCCCGCTGAATGCCGAGCCGGTCGTTGACACCCCAGTACTGCTCCTCGCCCACACCCTCGAACACGAGCACGATGCCGTACGCCACGTCGATCCCCTTTTCTCGTAGTCGTTATCAGGATTCGCAGCGGGAACGCCGCCGGATCACTCGCCGTGAACGGCGACCTCGATCTCGATCTCCACGGCTCCGCCCCGCGGGAGCGCGGCCACGCCGATAGCCGATCGCGTGTGGCGGCCGGCGGCGCCGAACACCTCGTGGAGGAGCCGGCTCGCGCCGTCGATGACCGCGGGCTGCTTCTCGAATCCCGGAACGCACGCGACGAAACCGAGCACGGTGAGCACGCGCTCGATCCGGTCGAGGCTCCCGAGCTCGGCCCGGAGCACCGACAGCGCGTTCAGCGCGCACCAGAGCGCGGCTTCGGCACCCTGCTCGACGTCGAGCGTGGCGCCGACGACACCCGGATGCACGAGGCGGCCGTCGTGACCGCGCGGGAGCTGGCCCGACGTACGCGCCCGTCCGCCGTGCACGACTACCGCGTCGAGGGGGTCGTGTGGCGGGTACGGCCCGGGGAGCCTGAGGCCGAGCTCGGCGAGGCGGGAGTCGATTCTGTCGGTGCCCGTATCCATGGCGCTCACAGCTCTCGCTCGAGGAAGGAGTATGCCTGCTCGCCGTGCCACCGGTGGCCGGCCTCGAACACGTCGTGGACGAGACGGTCGCGCGCGCCGAGCATCGCGTACACCTGCGCCAGCGTCGCGAACGCCTCGCGCGCCGCGTCCACCGGGAAGATGTCATCTTCGGTGCCGGTCTCGACGAGCAGCGCCCGCGGCGCGACGAGCACGCCCAGATCGACGTGCTCGAGCCAACCGAGCAGGCCGGGCAGGATCTGCGACCCACACATGTTCCACGGCACGCGGTGCGCCGCGGCCCAGGAGCTGAAGTATCCGCTCACGACCGCGGCCTTCACCCGCTCATCGAGCGCCGCGAGGAACAGCGTGGCGGTTCCACCGTACGAGAGCCCGGCGGCACCGATGCGCTGCGGATCGACGAGCGGGTGCTGCGCGAGGAAGTCGAGCGAGCAGCGCAGGTCCCAGAGGTTCTGGGTGAGCGGGTTGGCGCCGGCCAGTGTGGCCGAAACGAGGTTCCAGTCGCACTGGTAATGGTCGGGTGGGTTCCAGTCGGCGCGTTCACCGAAGCCCCGGAGATCGGGAGCGAGCACCACGAAGCCCCGGCACGCGAGCTGGTGCGCATAGTCGCCGTGGTACCCACCGATCTCGTCGCGCAACTCGTCGTTCCCGCGGTCGAGCCCGCACACCATCGACTTACCGGCTCCGTGCCCGTGAATCGCGAGCACCGCGGGGCCGGGCTCGGTGCGCTCGTGGGGAACGAGGAGATACGCGGGCACCGACATCGTGGCTTCGCTGTCGAAGACGACCCGCTCGCGCCGGTACGGGCCGGCGTCGTCGTGCTCGAGCACCTCGATGTCGAGTGGCACCCGCTCCGGCCACTCCCCCAGCAGGTCGCGCAGCCGATCGCGCGCTCGATCCCGATAGCCGTCGAACCCGCGCGCGAGATCGTCGACCGGGCACGCTTCGGGCGGCGGCGTCGCGGCCAGGCGCAGCTGCCAGTACGCCCACAGTGAGAAGTTGCGGCGCCGTTGGGGGCGTATGGGCTCGGGAGCGGGCGGCGGGGGCGGCGAGTCGGTGCCTGCGGATGCCAAGGTGCTACTCGCCCTCGCCCAGCGCCCACGCCAGACCGCCGGCCAGATGCTGGAGGTAGGCGGGGCTCTCCCAGGCGCTCGGGAAGTGGCCGAGGCTCGTCGAGAACACCCTGCCTTCGCCCTCCGTGAAGCACCACGAGAGCGGGAAGCCGTGGGGTGGCTGCTTCGCCCCGGGCGCGGTGAGGTCGAGCTGGCCCTCCCGCACCCGCAAGAGCACGCGCGCGTCCGGCCGCAGGTCGCGGAACTGGTACACCTCGTCGTGCCAGCTCCACGCTCCACCGAGATGACGGGTCGCGGGATGCTCGGGTTCGAGCACGTCGAGCGCGACGGTCGTGGTCCACGGATGCCCGTCGAAGCGGGCGCCGACGACACGCCCGAAATCGGCCCAGCCGTAACACGAATCGGTCGCCGAGTGGATCGCGACCACCGCGAGCGCGTTCGCTCGCAGGCGGTCGAGCACCGTGGCCTGCTGCGTCGCGCTCCACGGTGTCTCACCGATGGTGAACAACGCGAGCGCGCGTGCCCCCGCGAGATCGCGGTCGTCGAGCTCGCGCACGTCATCAACCCGGCGGGCCCGCAACCCGTTCAGCTCGGCGACCTGCGCAACCCCGACCGCAGCCTGATCGAGCACGCCGTGAACGCCGGCCGGCCCGTGCTCATAGGGAGCGACCTGGGTGACGAAGACGACGGCGTCGGACACGGCCGGTCACGGTACGGAGGGCCACTGGTACCGTCAAGCCGGTTCGACAGATTGAGGAGGAGCGATGCGGGTCGGCTTCGTCGGACTGGGCGCGATGGGACTCCCGATGACGCGTCATCTCCTGACGGCGGGTCACGAGGTGACGGTCGCGTCGCGCAGCCGGGGCCCGATCGATGCTGCGGTCGCGGCCGGCGCGCGCGAGGGCGAGGGCCCGCGCGGTGTCGTGGCCGCCAGCGACGTGACGATCCTCTGCGTGCCGAACTCGCCAGAGGTCGTCGAAGTGCTCGACGCCGCGATGCCCGCACTCGGGGCCGACAAGATCGTGGTCGACACGTCGACCATCGACCCCGATGTGGAACGCGTCCAGCACGAGCGGGTCGCGGCCGCGGGCGCGCGGTACCTCGACGCACCGCTCTCGGGAGGCACCGTCGGTGCCGAACGCGGGACGCTCACGCTCATGGTCGGCGGCGAAACTGCCGCGCTCGACGCGGCGCGACCTGCCCTCGACCCGTTCGCCGGGCTCATCGTTTCCGTCGGCGGACCGGGCATGGGGCAGGTCGTGAAGCTCTGCAACCAGCTGGTCTACGCGGCGCAGATGCTCGCGGTCGCGGAGGCCGCGACGATGGCGGCGAAGTCGGGCGTCGATCTCCGACTGCTCTACGAGGTGTTGACCCACGCGACCGGTGACTGCGTCGCGCTCCGCACCCGGTTGCCGTTCGAAGGTGCGATCCCCGACAGCCCCGCGTCGAACGGATGGAAGCCCGGCTTCATGACCGATCTCATGGCCAAAGACGTCGACCTCGTGCTCGCGTACGCGGCCAAGACCGGGGTTCCCGCGCTCACCTCCGGAGTCGTGCGCCCGATCCTCGGCGCCGCGAGCACCGCCGGCTACGGCCGCGAAGACTTCTCGGCACTCGGCAAGATCGTGCGCGCGCTCGCAGGGATCGCGTAGGCGATCAGCGTGCGGGCTCGGCAGGGGTGAGGGGCCCGATGCCGGTGCCGTGCGTGGCGTCGGCGTAGACGAAGGCCGCAGCCACGAGCGGGCCGAGCGATGGGCCGACAGGTGTACGGGACGAGTTGAAGTCGACCCGCAGGAACCCGCCGATGGCGCCGGGCCCGAGGGTGAGCGTGGCGTCTGCGCTCTCGTTCTCGACCGCGCGCCGAAACCCGCCGGAGTCGAGCACGAGCGGTTCGGTGGTGGTGCTCTCGATGCGGGTCGTGACCGGGGTCCACCCGCCGCCCCAGCGGACCCGGTCGCCGGCTGCGACCACCACGGCTTCCAGCTCGGCCGCCCGCAGCCATCCGGCCTCGCCGGCGACCGCGAGGTACTGCACCACGTCGAACGGCAGAGCCGATAGGGCGGGAGCGAGATATCCGATGCCCGCGCCCGGCCGAGGATTGCACTCGGTCGCGACGAAGCCGCCCGACCCCATGATCCCGTCGAGGGTGAAGCTCCCGCGGTACGCGACCATCGCGCGCAGGCGCTCACCGAGCCGCCGGGCTGCGGCGCGCATCTGCTCGCGGTCTGCCGCCGAGGGATCCCAGAAGGTCGCGCAACCCGCGTACTGGAACCGGTCGCCGGTCGGGCGCCGCAGGTTCACCAGCTCCACGGGCCGAAACACCGCGACACCGTCGTCGGTCACGAAACCGTGCATGCTGCACGAGATTCCGGCGACGAACGGCGCGACGCGCACCCGGTCGCAATGCTCGGCGAAGAACGCTGCAGCATCGCGGCCGTCGTCGCCACCGTGCACCCAACGGACGCAGTGTCCCCCGCCGTTGAAGCCCTCGCGCGCGTCGCCGGACCACACGGTGCCGGTGCCGAGGTCGAGCGCGGCGGCTGCGTCGCGCAACGCGGCAAACGATGCCGGCACGACGCGAGAGGGTGGCCGCGGCACACCGGCCCGGTCGAACAGCGCGTCGCCCACCGTCTTGTCCTCAAGGGCGATCCACGACGCCCGTCGGGCTCCGTAGCAGACGCGCTCGCCGAGGCGTGTCGACGTGCCGACCGACGGCAGCAACACCAATGCGTCGTGATCGGGGTCGAAGCGGTCGAGCGCGGCGACCACGGCTGGGGGCGGGTCGTCGAGGATCCGCTCGACGGCGCGCATCTCGCTCATCATGTCGGGCGCCTCGACGTCGACGACGATCCAGTCGGCATCGGCGGGATCGGGAAGTGGGCCGGTGCCGATTCCCGTGGCGACGACGAAGCACCGCGCCGCTCCCAGCTCGCTCAGCAGCCGCAACCGACGCGTTGCTGCCGCGAGCGGCGAACCACCGACGATGACCGAGCGCCCCTCGACGAGCGCCCGCGCGTGGCGGGCGCACTGCGCGGTGAAGGGATCGCTGCTCATGCGGCTCCGACCTCCGGCATGGCTGCCTCCGGTCTGCGCCTGGCTCATGGCCCGAGGGTAGCGACCGAGCCCGCGCGTCTCCTCGGTCTTTCCGCGCGGCTCAGCTCACCACGCGCAGGCCGACGAAGTGCGCGAGCACGTTGAAGCAGCCTTCGATGTCGCCCCGCGCCACGTGCTCGGCCGCGGTGTGCGCGAGCGTCGGGTCGCCGGGCCCGAAGTTGAGCGCCGGAACACCGCGAGCCGCGAACCGGGCAACGTCGGTCCAGCCCAGCTTCGGGCGCACCGCGAGGTCGAGCGTGCCGATGAACTCGGCGACGAACGGATCGTGGAGGTTGGGCGGAGCCGCGGGTGACGCGTTGACGATCTCGATCTCGTCGGCGCCGGCGAGCAACTCGCGAACCTCGGCCTCGGCGTCGGCGATCGACCGGCTGGGCGCGAAACGACGATTGACGATGAGCCGGCACTCGTCGGGAACGACGTTGTTCGCGACACCGCCCTCGATCCGCACCACCTGCAGCGCCTCGCGATACTCGAGCGCGTCGACGATCACCGTCTCCGGCTCGGATTCGGCGACCCGGGTCAGCAGCTCGCTCATCGCGTGGATCGCATTGCTCCCCATCCACGGACGCGCGGTATGCGCGCGCCGGCCGCGCACGGTTGCGCGGGCGTGCAACGTTCCCTGGCATCCCGCCTCGACCCACCCACCGGTGGGCTCGAGCAGGATGGCCAGATCGCCGGCGAGCAACTCCGGCGCGACGTCGAAGAGGTGACGCAGCCCGTTGTGCTCGTCGGCGACCTCTTCACCCTCGTACCAGACGAAGGTGAGATCGTGCGTCGCGTCGCGTCTCGACGCGAGCTCGGCCAACGCGAGCAGCACGGCGAGACCGCCCTTCATGTCGGCCGACCCGAGGCCGTGCAGCACATCACCCTCGATGCGGGGCTCGGCATTGCCGTTGGCCGGCACGGTGTCGAGGTGACCGCCGAGCACGATGCGGCGGGATCGACCCAGCTCGGTTCGCGCGACGACATTGTTCGCGACTCGGTCGATCGTGAGCCCGGCCGCGCGAGCGTGCAACCGGGTCTCGACCGCGCCGGCGAGCACCGATTCGCCACCGCTCACCGAAGGCACCGCGCACAGCAGGGCCGTCAGCCCGAAGAGATCGGCCGGGTCGTGGTCGACGACCGCGGCGGCCGCCGTTCCCTCGGTCACGACACGATCCCGCTCACGACACGATGCCGTGCTCGCGGAGCAGCGCGTTGAGCTGCAGGTCGTCGTGACGCTCGCCTTCCGCGAGAGTGCGCAGCACGAGCACGCATGCGAGTCCGAAGGTGCCGCCGGGGAAGTCGCGTGGGCGCGTCGCCTGCACGGCGACCGCGCGTTCGGGAACGTCGCCACGCGAGATCTCTTCGCCGGTCTGGGCGTCGATCACGGGAATGCTCGCGGTGAGGATCACGCCGGCGCCCAGCATTGCGCCTCGGCGGACCCGAGCACCTCCGACGATCATGCACCGCGACCCGATGAACGCGTCGTCTTCGATCACGACCGGCTTCGCCTGCGGCGGTTCGAGGACGCCCCCGATGCCGACTCCGCCGGCAAGGTGCACCCGCTTGCCGATCTGGGCGCACGAACCCACGGTCGCCCACGTGTCGACCATCGTGCCGTCGTCGACGTAGGCGCCGATGTTGACGTACGACGGCATGAGCACCACGCCGTTCCCGAGGTAGCTGCCGAACCGGGCCTGCGCTCCGGGCACGACCCGCACACCCGACGCGCGGTAGCCGTGCTTGAGCGGCAAACGATCGACGTACTCGAACGGACCGGCCTCGATGACCGCGAGCTCCTGGAATCGGAACCAGAGCAGCACCGCCTGCTTCGCCCACTCGTGCACGACGACGTCGCCGTCGATCACCTCCGCGACCCGGGCCTCGCCCCGATCGAGCGCGCCGATCGCGGCCCGCACCGCGTCGTGGGCCTGCGCGTGGGGAAGCACCGACGGATAGTCGGCGCCGGCCTCCCACAGCTTCGTGATCGTCGCCGCGAGCGTCGGGTCGCTCATCTCAGCTCTCCTTCACGAGTCGGTCGAGCGCAGGCTCCAGCCGCTCTCGAGGTTGGACGAGCGCGAGCCGCGCGTAGCGCGCGCCGGCCTCACCGTAGAGGTCGCCGGGCGAGACGAGCAGCCCGACGCGGGCCAGCCGACCGGCGATCGCCCAGCCGTCGGAGCCCGCATCGTCGCGCAGCCAAAGGTAGAACAGCATCGCGCCCCCCTCGTGGTGGAGCCCGGCCGTCGCGAGCCGCTCGATCGCGAGCGCGCGGCGATCCTGGTAGCGCCGGCGCTGCACCTCGACGTGCGCGTCGTCGGAGAGCGCCGCGACGGCGGCGGCCTGCGCGGGGGTCGGCACCATGAAGCCGGCGTGCTTACGGGTCTCGACGAGGAAGTGGACGAGCGCCGGGTCGCCGGCGAAGAAACCGACGCGCATGCCCGCGAGGTTCGAGCGCTTCGAAAGGCTGTGCACCGCGAGCACACCCGCGGCACCGGCGGTGAGAATCGTGGCCCGATCCGGCGCGAACTCCACGTAGCACTCGTCGCTCGCGACCACAACGCCGTGCGCGCGTCCCCACTCCGCGACCCGCTCGAGGTAGGCGGCATCGGCGACCGACGACGACGGGTTGCCCGGCTCGTTGATCCAGAGGAGCAGCGCGCGCTTCGCGTCGTCGTCGCTGATCGCGTCGACGTCGAGGTGCCACTCGGCGTCGAGCGGCACGGGAACGCCGCGCCGCCCGGCAAGCGTCGCGCCCATGTCGTACGACGGGTAGGCGACGGCTGGGTAGAGCACCGTGTCGCGATCGGGCCGCTGCAGCGCGAGGAAGTGCGGGAGCGAGACCACCATCTCCTTGGTGCCGATGCACGCGGCGATGTTTGCCGGCGCAACGTCGACACCCAACCGGCGGGCCATCCACGCCGCGGCCGCTTCGTGCAGCGCAACGGTGCCGGCCGACGGCGGATAGCCCATCGACCGTGTCGCCGCGTCGGCAGCCGCGGCCGCAACGAGATCGGGTACCGGGTCGCAGGGTGTGCCGATCGAGCAGTCGACAACCCCACCCGGGAGCGTGTCGGCCACCTGCTTGAGCGCGTCGAGGCGCTCATACGGGTACGGCGGCGGCACGAACGGGACGACGGTCGCCATCGCGGCGAGCCTACCGGCGACCTCAGACTTCGGCGGTGACGAACCCGCGGAAGCGCGAGAGCACGGCATCGGACAGCCGGGCCCTGACGCGGGTTCCGCCTTCGTCGTGCACCTCGACGAGCACCTCGCCGTCGCGATGGAGCGCGGCCAGCACGTCGCCCCGGTCGTAGGGCACGACGAGCTCGACGAGGCGATCGAGCGCACGGAGTCGCTCCGCGATCGCGAGCCGCAACTGCTCGACACCGTCTCCCGTGGCGCCGGAGACGGCCACCGAGCCCCGGGAGCTCGCAAGCAGGTGGTCGATGTCGTCGGTGGCCGCGCGATCGCGCTTGTTCCAGACCATGAGGTCGGGATGATCCCCCGCACCGATCTCGGCGAGCACGGCGTGCACCGCGCCGATGCGCGCCTCGGCCTCGGGCCGGCTCGCGTCGACGACGTGGATGAGCAGGTCGGCGTCGACCACCTCGACGAGCGTGGAACGGAAGGCCTCGACCAACTGGTGGGGCAGCCGCTGCACGAAGCCGACCGTGTCGGAGACGAGCACCGTCTCGCCGCCGGGGAGGCGCAGCCGGCGCGTGGTCGGATCGAGGGTCGAGAAGAGCTGATCTTCGACGAGTGCGTCGGAATGGGTCAGCCGGTTGAGCAGCGTCGACTTTCCGGCGTTCGTGTACCCGACCAGCGCGATCCGCGCGAGACCGTGACGGACGCGCGCCTTGCGCTGGGTCTGGCGCGTCTTCGCGAGGGTCTTCAGATCGCGTTCGAGTTGCTGCACCCGCCGCAGGATGCGGCGGCGGTCGACTTCGAGCTGGGTCTCGCCGGGACCCCGGGTGCCGATGCCCGCGCCCTGCTGGCTGAGCTGCACGCCGCGACCCCGCAGGCGCGGCAGCCGGTAGCGGAGCTGGGCCAGCTCCACCTGCACCATGCCTTCCTGGCTCGTCGCGTGCTGGGCGAAGATGTCGAGGATCAGCGCGACGCGGTCGACGACGTCGCGGCCGAGCAGCTTCTCGAGGTTGCGCTGCTGTGCGGGCGTGAGCTCGTCGTCGAACACGACGACGTCGACGTCGAGGGCCTCGCTGAGCTCGCGCAGCTCGTCGGCCTTGCCCTTCCCGACGTAGGTCGCCGGGTCGGGAGTCGTACGGCGCTGCAGGGTGACGTGCACCGGCTCGGCTCCCGCGGTCTCGGTGAGGAGCGCAAGCTCGACGAGCGAGTCCTCGGCTTCATCGAGGCTGCGCGTCCCGAACCCCGTACCCACGAGCAACGCCCTTTGGCGGACGACGCTGAGATCGATCTCGGTTGCCGTGAGGCGCCGGCGACCCCGGCCGGTCGCGGCCGGCTCGCGTCGGCTCAACGCTCACTTCCGAGGTTCGCGAGATCGACCTCGACATCGAACACATGGGTCACCGCGCCTCCGAGGACGATCGTCTCGCCCAACCGCACGCGCAGCTCGCCTCCCGGCACCGCCGCGGTGAGAACCGAATCGACCAGGCCCCGACGGTGCGCGACTGCGGCGGCCGCGCACGCACCCGTCCCGCACGAGAGCGTCTCGCCAACGCCCCGCTCCCACACCCGCATGCGGAGCCGGCTGCGCGTCTCGACCACGACGAACTCGACGTTGGTGCGTTGCGGGAAGCGTTCATCGCGTTCGAGGCGAGCGCCGTGCTGCACGACCCGGGCCTCGTCGGGATCGTCGACGAAGAGAACGAGGTGCGGGTTGCCCATTCCCGCGGCGTCGCCGCGATAGGTCACGCCGTGGACGGAGGCTTCGATGTCGTTCGCCGAAGCGGCGTCGAGCCCGATGGCGACGGGATCGAAGGTGACGCTGCCCATGTCGATATCGGCACCGACGACCGCGCCCTCGGAGTCGCGCTGGAGCGCCATGAGGCGACGGCCGGCGACCGTGTCGACGACCAAGGAATCGGCGCTACCCAATCCGGCCCGGGCGGCGACGTACGCGAGGCAGCGCAGGCCGTTCCCGCTCATCTCGGCCGCACCGCCGTCGGAATTCCGCAGCGCCATCGCACAGTCGGCACCCGCGGCTCCCGGAAGCAGGGTGATCACACCGTCGGCGCCGACACCGCGGTGGCGGTCGCAGAGCGCGGCGGCGGCTTCCGCACCGAGCGGCTCCGACGCAACGAGTACGAGGAAGTCGTTGCCCGTCGCGTGCAGCTTGGCCAACCGAACGACGGTCATGCGGCGGCGACCACGGGGCGCCACAGCTCACGGACGCTGCCGAGCAGCCGTTGCGGGTCGCCGGTCGTGCCGAGCCAGGTGACTCGGGGGTCACGCCGGAACCACATGCGCTGGCGGCGGGCGAAGGCCCGCGTGCGCCGCACCACCAGGTCGAGCGCGACTTCGAGGCTCGGCACTTCGCCGCGCAGGTACATGAGCACCTCGCGGTAGCCGATGGCCTGGACCGCGCTCCGCGACAGCCCACCCGGCAGCTGCGCCAGCGCGCGCACCTCCTCGACGAGGCCGGCGTCGCGCATGGCGGCGACGCGGCTCGCAATGCGTTGCGCGTGCACGTCACGCGGCAGCCACACACCGATCATCCGAACCGCGACGGCCGGCGGCCCGAAGTGGTCGACTCCGGGACCGAACGACGAGAAGGGGCGGCCGGTGAGGTGGATCACCTCGAGCGCGCGCACGATGCGGCGGCGATTCCGCGGCTCGATGCGAGCCGCGGCGATCGGATCGAGCGCCTCCAGCTCGCGGTACGCGTGCCGCAGCCCCTCGACCTCATCGGTCGCGGCTTCGAGCTCGGCGCGCCGCGCGAGATCCTCGCCGGGGATCCGGAGATCGTCGATCACCGACCTCACGTAGAGGCCGGTGCCTCCCACGAGCAGCGCGCGCCGGCCCCGCGCTTCGATGTCTCGCAACGCCTCGCGCGCTCCCGACTGGGTACGCGCGGCCGACCACTCTTCGCCGGGATCGGCGACGTCGACGAGATGGTGCACGACGGTGGCGCGCTCCGCCAAGGTCGGCTTTGCGGTACCGATGTCCATGCCCCGGTACACCTGCATCGAGTCGAGCGAGACGATCTCGACATCGCCCAGCTCGCGAGCCAGCGCGAAGGCGAGTGCCGACTTGCCGCATGCGGTCGGCCCGACGAGCGCGAGATGAGTCATACCCGGCGTGGCGCTCACTCCACCGTCACGGGGATGCGGCGCCGCCCCGCCCGGCCCGCTCGTGGGTCGGCGACGATGCGGCCCCGCAGCCAGTGCGGCGCCGCGTCGGTGATCACGACGGCGACGAGATCGCCCGGGCCGACGCTCCGCTCGGGGGCGAAGTGGACGAGCTTGTTGTGACGGGTGCGACCGGAGAGCACGTCGGCGTCGCGCTTCGACGGCCCGTCGACCAACGCCTCCTCGACCGTGCCGATGCGGGCACGGTGACGCACCAGCGCGTGGCGCTCCACGACGTCGACCAGGCGACCCATGCGTTCCTGCACGACTTCCGGCGCGATGAAGGCGTCGACCATCTCCGCCGCCTCGGTACCCGGCCGGGGCGAGAAGATGAACGTGTAGGCCGCGTCGAACCCGGCCTCGTCGATCACCTGGAGCGTGAGCTCGAAGTCGGCGTCGGTCTCGCCGGGGAAGCCGACGATGACGTCGGTGGTGACCGCGAGGTCGGGAACTGCGGCGCGGGCCGCGGCCAGCCGCTCGAGGTAGCGCGCCGCGGTGTAGCCGCGGTGCATCCGGGCGAGGGTGCGATCACTGCCGGACTGGAGCGGGAGATGCAGGTGCTCGCAGACCGACGCGCACCGGGCCATCGCCGCGATGGTCTCGGGCCGCAGATCCTTCGGATGCGGGGAGGTGAACCGGATCCGCTCGATGCCGTCGACGGCGTCGAGCGCTTCGAGGAGGTCGGCGAAGCGTGGCGCGTACTGCCCGGCGCCGAGGTCACGTCCATAGGAGTTGACGTTCTGGCCGAGCACGGTGATCTCGCGCACGCCGTCGGCCGCGAGCGCGGTGACCTCCGAGACGATGTCACCCAACCGGCGGCTCACCTCGCGGCCCCGCACCTGCGGGACGATGCAGAAGGCGCACGCGTTGTCGCAGCCGATCTGGATCGTCACCCACGCGGAGTGCGCCGTCTCCCGGAGCGCGGGGAGCGCGGAGGGGTACGCCTCGTGCTCCTCGAGGATCTCGACGATCGGCCCCTCCTCACGCGCCCGGGCGAGCAGGCCGGGTGCGTGGCTCAGGTTGTGGGTGCCGAACACGACGTCGACGTGGCCCGCACGCGCCACGATCGCGTCACGATCCTTCTGCGCGAGGCAGCCACCGACGGCGATCTGCAGGTCGGGGCGGAGCTCCTTGAGCGACTTGAGCGCCCCGAGATGGCCGTAGAGCTTCTGGTCCGCGTTCTCCCGGATGCAGCACGTGTTCAGGACGACGACATCGGCGTCCTCGAGGCTGCCGGCCGCTTCCATCCCGTCGGCGGCGAGCACCCCGGCGATGCGCTCGGAATCGTGCTCGTTCATCTGGCAGCCGTAGGTCCGGATGAAGTAGCGGCGGGGCACCGGTGGAGACGCGGTCACGGCAACTCAGTGTAGGAGCGCGCGACCCGCCCGTCCGT
>CAAGKR010074894.1_pt1 | contig 13195 bp, 13 predicted proteins | sample 2556971 | NCBI WGS metagenome assembly CAAGKR01 (sample SAMEA5207829, study PRJEB30636) | soil metagenome | biome: forest; feature: boreal; material: soil | place: USA | collected 2011-09 | depth 1 m | reverse complement strand
CACCCTTGAGGATCATGCCCCAGGCTTGAACGATTTGTGAGGTGTACACCTAGGATGGCTCTTTTCTGACCGCCTGGAAATTGCGCGGTCGAGGGATCGCTGACGTATTGCGACCCACAGAATACTGCGGCACGACTACCGTGAGCGGGATGAAAATGGCGGCCAACCATTTCGTATTTGACGATACATGATTTTGGCAGCCTAAGCGAGTTAGATGCATTTCGACGATCGTTCGCGCGCTAGAAAATCGGGGCATCACCTGAATGAAAAAAAGACGCGCAAAAACCACTTGGAACCAGGTGGCCGGATCAACGGGATTCTTGTGCGAATTATTGTATTCGAATTCGTAGAGGCCTCTCAAATAGGCGACGAAGCGCAACCCAGTACTATTACTCTCTGTTTCACCTTTGGGCACGCTACCGGATTTCACCACGTTGACATACATGCCTTGAGATGGCATTTTGGCAAGCCAACACAATCTTTCGGGTTTTTCGGAAACAAGGTAATGGGACTACCAAGGTCGTTCTATTACTTGCGTCATCTCTCTAAGGGGTGAGATGAGTGCCAATCGCGCAATAGTTTGGGATAGTCTGCCAGTACAAAATGAGCTCGCGGCAAAAGCCGTGCCCGCGCCCGCCTTTCCAATTCTACGCACGGTGCGGAAAATCCCCACGCTGCGGGTGATGCCGCTGCTGAAGACGCCGCAGCCACGCCAGTTCGTGCGTGTGCCTACCCATGCGGTTGGCGTGCATCTGGAGCATCGCGAATGCCCCAGGGCGTCGCTGAGGCTGCCGCTCAAGTTACGAAGCGTTGCGGGCGCTCTCGAGCAGTACCCGATATCGCTGGTGACGCGGGATATGAGTTCTTCGGGGGTCTATTTTCTCTGCCCTAAAGGGTTGATTGTTGGAACCACCGTCGAACTCGATATCGTGTTGGTTTGCCGGCCGCTGGGTTATGGCAACGTAGTGGTATCGTCGCGAGCGAAGGTCTGCCGGATCGAGCCTGCGAATATGCCGGGTTGGTTCGGAGTGGCAGCCAGCTTCGATGATTTCGCGTTCGACCGGGATGACAACATCCCCACGCGCTTCAGCGCCGACTAACCCCGGAAGACTTACCTTCAACTCTGACTCCCGAAAACCTACATTGAAGTCTGTCCTCCTGTGTGCCGATTCTGCTCGCAGGATTTCAGCTTAAGAATAACCACTTTCTGTGCTCGATACGTTTCGGCTATTAATAATCCCCGCGAAAATTCTGCTAGGCTTCTGAAGTGTCTACCCTGCCCCGTCTGAAGGCCGTTATTTTTGATTGGGATGGCACCCTTCTGGATTCGTACCACGCCGATTCGCAGGCCTACCTTTCGATGTTTCGGACACTGGGTATCCCATGGGGAATGCGGGAACTGGACCAGCATTATTCTCCGGACTGGTACAACGTGTACGGCGCGGCGGGCGTTCCCAAGTCACGCTGGATCGAGGCCGATGCGCTGTGGACTAAATCTTACGCAGAGCACCAGCCGAAGCTGATGCCCGATGCGCGAAGTGTGCTTCAACAATTGTCGCGCCGCAAACTGGGATTGGTTACCAGCGGCGACCGCAAGCGCGTAGAACGCCAGCTCCGCGAATTTGCACTGTTGCGGACGTTTCGCGCGAGGATATGTGGAGGCGAGACTGCGCGGAACAAGCCAGACGCGGGACCGCTACTGGCAGCCCTTGGCAAAATGAAATTGCAGCCCGAGGACTGCGTATACGTGGGAGATACGCCGGAGGATATGGCAATGTCCCATGCCGCTGGAGTACGAGGGATTGCAGTCCTTGGGCCTTTTCCCACGGAGCACCGACTACGGGCAGCGAAGCCGGAATTTCTGTTGGAAAGATTGGCCGAGTTACCGGTTTTGCTTAAGAAAATCTACCGCACGGGCGAGCTATAACATTGCCATCCAGCGGAGCCGAGCCTTTCGGCTCGCAGGATCTCAACTGCCAGTCCTACAGAAATCGTAGCTAGGGCTTGGCAGGTTCTTTGGAATTTGGAGTCGCTGATCCAGCAGCCGGAGCCGCGAAGGACGCCGCAGGAAACAGCTTGAAATTGGTCCACTTAATCGTCACCCGTACGGGCACGTTGCGGTCTGTGGTTTTTGCCATGTCGTCAGAGCGGGAATAGTTAGCAAACCAGTATTTGCCGTCCACATTCTCGCGGTAGGTCTCGAACATCGCAAACGGTAATGTCGCCGGGTGAACCTCGCCGAGATCGGTGATCCATTTCCCATAGGTCTTGACTACTTCAAGATATTTTTGATCAACCCAGACGATGCCATCGTAGTAGGGATGCTGACGCTCGAGCGTTTTCGGAGCGACCTGAAAAATATAGCACTCGACCTCATCGACGGTTTCCGTGCCCAGAAACTGCACATTGTATTTGGCAATTTGCCCGGTGGTAACGGCATAAACCGGCGAGCGGAATAACATCTGCACGTCGTCTGGCTCAAATTGCAAATATCGCAGCGTGGATTGCGGCGCGGCGATGGCCCGTTCGTAGATTTTGCCGTCGCTGGCCCGGACCGCCTCATAGGTCGCCAAGTACTCGCCGCTGGACTTGCCGTCCGGACCAAATTCCTGAATGCGGACGGTCTTGCGATAAGAGTATTGCGGACGTGCCGCCAAATACTCTTCTTCCTTTTGAGAGAAGGCCTTGATTATCTGTGCGGGCGGAAGAGAGGGCGGGGCTTCCGGCTGAGCAACACCTAAGACGCGGTGCACGGCATGCTCCGGCGGCGGAGCGAGCGGTCCGGGAGCCTGATCCTGAGCGCATACAATTGCTGGACAGCAGGCCAGAAAAACCGCGAATGGGATCAAGAGTCTCATTTAGACAATTCGATGCAGGAAGGGCCGGGAAGCGCCGCCTGCAATCCAGAGAAAGTGTAGCGCAAACAATCGAGCACCCGGAACTGTTAACCGGCTAAGGATTCCCGCAACCTCAGATTTGCGGCAATCGGGGAAGGCTCTGGTAAACTTGGACGTTTGAAAAAATAACCAGAAATGAAGAACGAAGATATTCAGGCCAGACGATACTTCGCCTCCGGGCGGGTGCAGGGAATCGGCTACCGCATTTTTGCGCAGAGGGTCGCCGAGGATCTGGGACTTGGCGGGTACACACGGAACCGCAGCGACGGCCGGGTCGAAGTCTTCGCCATCGGGACGGCGAAGAAGCTTGCTAAATTGCGCAGGCAACTTAGAAAAGGTCCGCTGATGGCGCGGGTAACCGGTTTAAGCGAAGAACCAGCGATTGTGGACAGCCGTTACACTGGAACATTTCTGGTAGAAACCACAATTTGATCGGAGCGGCACGAATGGATGATCTGAAAAAATTGATTCGAGAAGTACCGGATTATCCCAAACCCGGAATTTTATTTTACGACCTGACCACGCTGCTAAAAGACAAGGTCGGGTTTGGGACTCTGATTGACCGGCTCTGCGAACACTACCTGGGCGCGAAAGTCGATCTGGTGACGGGCATCGAGGCTCGTGGATTTATTTTTGCTCCGGCGCTGGCGTACCGCCTGGGCGCGGGTTTTGTGCCGGTACGCAAGCCGAAAAAACTGCCCGGCAAAACGGCGAAAATCACCTACGATCTGGAATACGGCACTGATACGCTCGAGATTCACGAGGACGCGGTGGTGAAGGGCCAGCGTGTGCTGCTTTGTGATGATCTCCTGGCTACCGGCGGGACCGCGGCGGCGACCGTGAACTTGATCCGCTCGCTGGGAGGGATCATCAGCGGGGCCGCGTTCGCGGTGGAATTGAGTTTTCTGAACGGGCGCGCGAAACTGACGGACATGGAAGTATTTTCTTTGATCAAGTACGATAAGTAGGCAGCGATCTCTCTTTATTGCTGTGCTGCCTGCGCGCGAAGCTTGGCGTGGCGTTGGCGAATCGCTTCAAAGAGCACTACCCCCGCAGCCACGGAAACATTCAGCGATTTCACCGGACCAGTCGTCGGCAAAGAGACGACGAAATCGCAACGCTTGCGCGTGAGATCGTGCAAGCCCTTCCCTTCGCTGCCCATCACAATACCCGTCGGTGAAGTGTAATCCACTTCCGTGTAATTTTTTTCGCCACCTTCATCGAGGCCCACCAGCCAGTAGCCCGCTTCCTTCAAATCTTCCATCGCGCGTACCAGGTTGGTGACTTTCGCAACCGGAAGGTGCGCCAGCGCCCCCGCGGAAGCGCGCGAGACGGTGTCTGTAAGCCCCGCAGCGCGGCGCTCTGGAATGACAACACCGTGCGCACCAGCGGCGAGCGCCGTGCGTACCACCGCTCCGAGATTGTGCGGGTCTTCCACACCGTCGAGAAGAATAACGAGGCCTTGCTGGCCCTTCGATTTGTTGGCGGTTTCAAGGATGTCTTCGAGCGTGGCGGCGGTACGCGCGGCAATCATGGCGACGACACCCTGATGATCGCGGGTATTGGCGAGACGGTCGAGCTGGCTGCGATCTTCGAAGCGCACAACAATGCTCTTCTGCCGAGCCAGTTGAACGATGTCTTCGACGCGCGTATCTTGGCGCCCTTTAGCGATAAGGATACGATCGAAGGCGCTCCCGGCCTCGAGCGCTTCGCGAACAGCGTGAATCCCAGTGATTCGATCCATGGCGTAAAAGTTTAGCGCGATAGGCTCTGTGTGGGATTTATTTTTGCTGAATTTACAAGAGTCAGCGACAGTGGCTTCCCTGTAGCGATTGCTTTTATGCCTGCCAGCCCGCCCAGCCATCGCAATCAATCGAGGGCCGCGCAAAATTCCAGAACGCGAACGCGCGCGGATTTTACCGGAACAGCGAAAGGAAGCGCGGCGGCCTCATCGAGAAGCAGAATCACGCGGTCGAGTTCGCCTTCGCCGGAGCGGCCCGTCAACGCCAGACGGATAGGGTGAAACAGATCGCGGCTGCGCAGTTCAAGACGTTCTTTCAACGAATCGACCAGCTCTTTGAAACGGTTGGAATCAAGTGGCGCCGGTTCGAGGAGGAAAAGCGCGAGGTGCCGGATGACGTCGCGCGCACCGTGGCGGGTCAGGACGGCGTGCGATTCTGGCAGTTGGATAATTTGATGGGCGTCGTATTCGAAGATCAGCCTCAGAATCGCGGCTAGTGCGGCGCGGTCGGCGGCAAAATGGCCAAGCAGTGACGCGGCGCGGGTAGCCCACGCGGTTTGCTGGGAAGAAGGTTGTTCCAGCGACCAGTGGTTTTCCTGAAGAATTGAAAGAATGTCGGCGGAGACATAGTGATTCGGTCGCAGATGCTGTCCTGGTGATTCAGGCGGATGCACGAACGAAGTTTAGCGCGAATTCGGGGCGGTAAACGCAGCTCGACTCTCATTGTAGTTGTCCAGCACTACTGACTCTAGTTACCGAGATCGGATGGGCAGTTCGCTCTCTTTAGAGAATCCAAAATTCCATTCGACACGCAATGTCATCGACATTCTTGACCAGCTGTGGCGCTGCACTCCTACCAATCAATCGGCCCGAGAGCGTCGTTGTTACTAGGAAATAGAGAGTGTTGCGACAACATGCGCGGCAATGGCTTCGCCGCGGCCCACCGCATCCACCGTCTCATTGGTCTTCGCTTTGAGATGGACTTTCGACGAAGGCACACCCAGCGCCTTCGCCAGAACTTCGCGCATCTTGGGAAAATGCGATCCCAGCTTCGGCTTTTCCAAAATCACCACGGCGTCGATGTGCTCGATTTGGAATTTATTCTCGCTCAGCAATTTCCGAACGTGCTCGAGGAAAATGAGACTATTCGCGCCTTTCCATTTGGGATCGGTATCTGGAAAATGCGTGCCGATATCCCCAAGTCCCGCCGCACCCAGCAGCGAATCAACGATGGCGTGAGCCAACACATCTCCATCCGAGTGACCTATCGGACCCTTATCAAACGGCACTTCCATCCCGCCAATGATCAGCTTGCGGCCCTCGGCGAGGCGATGCAGATCGTACCCAATCCCGCAGCGCACGCTCATGCTTTTTTCTGCTCGGACTGCAGATAGAAGCGCGCGAGCTCCATATCCGCGGGCTTGGTAATTTTTATATTGCGCTCGGCGCCGAGGACGACGTGCACATCGTGGCCAAGCTTTTCGATCAAGCCGGCTTCATCGGAAGCGTTGACGCCATCGGTGGCCGCCTGCGCAAAAGCTTCCTTCAAAAGTTTCGCATCGAAAACCTGCGGGGTCTGCGCCAGCACCACGCGTTCGCGCGGAACCGTGGCGGTGATCAGCGCAACATCTTCGGGCAGGCTCGCGCGTTTTACTTCTTTCACCGTGTCCATGGCGGGAATACCGAGAATAGCGGCTTTGCAGCGGCGCGCTTCTTCGATGACGCGAGTGATTTGCTCGACGGTAACAAACGGCCGCACCGCGTCGTGCACCAGCACCAGTTCGGCGTCCGCGGGGACCAACTGCAGCGCCAACCCGACGGAATCCTGCCGAGAATCTCCGCCTTTGACCACTTGAATCGGCTGGCTGAATTTCTCCGGTTTGATTCGTGCATTCAGCCGCTCGATATCTTCCGCACGCGTGGCCACGATGATGCTGGTAATCAACGGACAGGATGCAATGCGCCGCAAGCTCAGGATAACGATCGGCACGCCGTCCAGTTCCAGGAATTGCTTTGGCGCACCAGCAGAACCCATGCGCGTGCCCAGACCTGCAGCGGGAAGAATTGCGATAATTTTGCCCATAAGTTGAATGTATTCCGGCCGAAGCGGAGTCAGAGCGGCTTAAGCGCGGTTCCCAGCAAGGAAGTTTACCTCAACCGCAGCCCGGAAGAAAATTGCAACCGAGAATGGCGGTGTACTGGTTGAGGACTCGCGATCTACGAGGTCTCTGACGATTAACCCATTTTGCGTTGTAGCCACAACGATAAGCGGAGGAGTTGTCTCGCGAAAGCAAACAAGAAGTAGCACACTATCGTAGCTTCCGGAGGGCAAGACGCATGTTTAAAAAAACAGTTATGACCACCTTACTTTTAGGCGTGAGTCTGATAGCGATACATTTCGCCGTGGCCAGCCAACGAACACCTGCGACGAATCGGGTCGATGCCAAAACAGAAATTCGGCGCTTGATTGGCACCTACGTTCAATCCATCGTGGATGCCGACGCGAAGCTGGGCGCATCGGTTTGGTCTCCCACTGCGGACGTTAGCTTTATCGAGCCACGCGGAAGCGAGCAAGGTTGGGCGCAGATTGCCACGGAGTTTTATGCCAAGACCATGGGGGAGATGTTCACAAAACGCGCTCTTAAGATTGTCGGCGAACCAAACATTCAGCTTTATGAAAACGCAGGAGTGGTGGAGTTCAATTGGGACTTCGTCGCGAAACTTCGAGCCAACGGGCAATCGATTCACACGACGGGCCGCGAGACTCAAGTGTACGTGAATCTACCCGGCAAAGGGTGGCGGCTCGTCCACGTTCACTACTCCGGACCACCGCTGAAGGGTACGGACCAGGGATGCTAGTGAAGCCTGCCGTATCGGAGCGGAGCCCGCTCAGGTGGGTTCGTTACCAGCAAAGGTGCTGTGAGTAGGGGGTTCGAATCGGGGAGACCCTTCTGGCCGCGCGAATCCACTGCCGTTGTTATTAGCGCGTCCAGTCGCGTCGCCGACGGCCCCTGCGGCAGCGGCCATCCTCGCGGGCGCCGCTTCCGTGCGTTCGACCCTCTCAACTTTTTCATCTAGCCGCCCAAAAATCATTTTGCCAGCAGGTGTCTGATGTACTGAGGTCACCAAAATATCGATGGTTCGATTGATCATCCGCCGCGCGCCATCGACCACCACCATGGTGCCATCATCCAGATACGCGACACCCTGCGTCGATTCCTTGCCTTCTCGCAAAATCAACACGCGCATCGACTCCCCAGGAAGCACTGCAGGCTTCATGGCATTGGCAAGTTCATTGATGTTGAGCACAGAAATCCCCTGCACCCGCGCCACTTTATTCAGATTGAAATCAGTGGTCACAATTTTCGACGAACTGCGCCGTGCCAGTTCCATCAACTTCTGGTCCACCCCGTTACTCCCGCTGGCATCATCTTCCAAAATGCGCACCTCCAGTCCCGGCATTTTCTGCATGCGTTGCAACACTTCCAGCCCTCGGCGGCCGCGCTGGCGCTTGAGCGAATCCGAGGAATCCGCAACCAACTGCAATTCGTGGAGCACAAACCGCGGAACCCCCAAGGTCCCATCCAAAAAATGAGTTTCGCAAACATCCGCGATGCGCCCGTCGATCAGTACGCTGGTGTCCAGCAACTTCAGCGAAACCGAAGATGGCGCGGCAATCTTTACGGAGCCAGGAAGGGAAAGGTGGCGAAGCTCCAAACCTTTACGGGAACCCAACACCAAGCCGAGGTAGCCGAAGGCGAAAAGCGAAGTAAATTCGAAGAAGGACTTGGTGGGTTCGGGTTCCGCCGTGCGAGAAATGACCAGGGTAATGAGGAGGGCTGACAGAAGACCGATGACCGCGCCGACAGCCCCACCCATGAGCCCGCTAATTTCCACGCGGCGCAATCTTAACTCGGCAAGCAGAATGATCATGGCGACCAGAAAGCCAAGGCCAGCGGCTCGCAGGCCGTCGAATCCGAACGGGCTAAGCGTGTAACACAGCAAAACCGTGGCGCCGACCAGGGCGAAGCGCACTAGCCAAAAATCCCACTTTCGCCCAAGAGATTGAGATGTCGAATGAAGGGGCAGTCCCCCGACTGCAGAACTCGGCGAGGAAGATGCGGTAAGGGGTGCTGTGCTCGTTTGAGAAGCGGAATAAGCTGGCTTCATGTATCCCCCGTCGTGACCGTTCGTGACTTCCGTGAGGACATCTGCCGAGCGACAGAGGCGGGACACTTCCTTTTACAGGGCCGCACTAAGCGCCACTCGACGAAAGCAACTAGTGACGCTTGTATACTCTTCAATTAGATAATTCGTCAAGGGTAAGCAGTTATGAAAAGAAAGAATGCAGTGAAGGTGAATTAACGATGCATGGCGAAAAGCGAGGAAAGCACCCCGGTTACAACGACGGAACGTTCAAGCGAGGTACACGCGCGGCACACGAGTTCCGACGCCAGACAGCAAATCGGAAGTGACCGTGCCAATGCTGCGTGCGACAGCGTTTGCAGGATAGGTGTGCTGGCCATCTTCGCCATAAAGAGTGGCGATATCCCCGATCACCGCGTCGGGAACATCGCTGACGTCAAGCATGGTCACATCCATCGAGATGATCCCGATGATCGGAGCACGATAACCGCGAACGGCGAATTGGCCTACGTTACTTAAATGGCGGTGCACCCCGTCGTGATAGCCGGCGGCGATGACTGCAACGTGAGAAGGACGCTGCGCCACCCAGCTTCCATCGTAGCCGACAGCTTCCCCAGCGGCGACGGAACGGATATTGATAATGCGCGAGCGCAGACTCATGACCGGGCGAAGCGGGAGCTTGGCTTCAAATTCCTTGCGGCAATTGATCGGATCAAAACCGGGATGATAGCCATAAAGAATCGCTCCGGGACGGACCATGTCCGCCCAGGTCTCTGGCCGGGCTGCGATCGCCGCGCTATTTGCAAAATGAATTAGTCCTGGATCGATGCCGAAGCCGCGGAGTCGATCCATGGCGCCGTGGAAACGCTCCATTTGCTGGGCTGTCTGGCGCCCGATGGGAGTGTCCGTCAGGACTTCGGAGGATGCAAAATGCGTGAACGCTCCGGTAATCTCCAGGTGCGGGCATTTCGCCAACTGCCGGGCAAAGCAATCGATATCTTTCGGAGCGATGCCCAGCCGGTTCATCCCGGTGTCCATCTTCAACTGGATTGGCGCCTTCTTCTTGCGCCACTTCGCCGCCTCGGCTTCGAAACTGGCGAGCTGTTCGCAACGATGAATCGCCGGCGTGAGGTCGTACTCCAGCAAATTCTTTTCCTCGCCCGGCCAGAAACCACCAAGTACGAGAATGGGCCTTCGCACCCCAAACTTGCGCAGCTCCATTCCTTCGCCCGCAGAAGCAACGCCGAACCATTCGGAGCCGGCCTTCTCGAGCGCCTTGGCCACCTGCGGCCCGCCGTGTCCGTAGCCATCACCTTTCACGATCGACAGGACCTTGCGCGGTGTTTTTCTTTTTTCAGCTGCGGGATTTACGTAATCGCGAATCGCACGAAAATTCTGCGTAAGCGCTTCGAGCGAGACTTCCGCCCAGACCGGCCGGCCGGTAAAATCGCCTGGATTTTTCTTTCTACTGGTCATCGAAATCCCGAAAAATAAGTCTACGACATTCCGCGTGGCTTGCGAAAAAGCCGCATTGCCAGACGCGCGAGAACGACAACGCCTTGTGAAGGAGCAATCGACGGTCCAAGACGACCGCTTAAGATCGTCAGGGAGCCGGATACCGGGCCGCACAACTCACTTGCATTGTGATGTTTACGCCACCAGCACAGCGATCGGCTGGATCGGATGATTTGCCAATGGCAAAAGGACTGTGGACGCTCGGACGCGCTGTGCCGGAGCCGCTACATTTCGTCGCCGCCGGCGAATTGCGAAAAAGCATCGGGTGCAGCTTCCTCGAAACGCGTCAAGCGGCTGCGAAACACAAATTTGACTTTGTCGGTAGGGCCGTTGCGCTGCTTGGCGATCAAGATGTCCGCCATGTCCCGCTCTTCCGGCGTAGCGTTGAGGTTGAAGAAATTCGGACGGTAGATAAACATGACCACGTCGGCGTCCTGTTCGATGGCGCCGGATTCGCGAAGATCGGAAAGCTGCGGGCCGCGCTCTTCGCGTTCGGGTGCGCGGGTAAGCTGACTGAGCACAAGGACCGGTATTTGCAATTCCTTGGCGAGACCTTTGAGGCCGCGCGAAATACTGGACACTTCTTCCTGGCGCGAATTGAAACGCCCGCGCCCGGTAATTAGCTGGAGATAGTCCACCACCACCAAAGCCAAGCCCTTGTCGCGCTTCAACCTGCGAGCCTTGGCGCCGATTTCCAGAACGCTGGTCGAACCGGCGTCGTCAATCCATAGCGGCGCTTGCGAAATGCTCCCGAGGCATTCGGTCATGCGCCGCCAATCTTCCTTGCTCAGGTGCCCGGAGCGAAACTTGTGAGCGTCGACTTGCGCCACGGAGGCGACCAGGCGCTGCAACAGCGACTCTTTCGACATTTCCAGACTGAACACGGCAACCGGCTTGCCCGCGCGAATGGCAATATTTTCCGCCATGTTCAGGGCCAGAGCTGTTTTTCCCTGCGACGGGCGTGCCGCGAGAATGATCAGCTCCGAGGGTTGAAGCCCAGACAGCAGCTTGTCCAACTCACCATAACCCGTCGAAATTCCGGTGACGCTCTTCCCTTCGCGAAATATTTTCTCCAGGCGCTCGAAATTGTCGCGAACGATATCCTTGATGGAAATAAGGCCGGCTTTGATCCGGTCTTCGGCCAGCGCGAAAATGCTGGACTCTGCGTTGTCCAGAATTTCGTCCGCGCCTGTTTCGCCTTCCAGCGCGCGCTGCTGAATGCTGTGCGTGGCGTGAATCAGATTCCGCAGCATCGCTTTCTCTTTGACGATGTGGGCATAGTGCTCCACGTTGCTGACCCGCGGCATGCCATCCACGAGCGACGCAAGGTACGGTGCGCCGCCGGATGCCTCCAGCTCGCCGCGGCGTTGCAGTTCTTCCGTGAGGGTGACGAAATCAATGGCCCGCTGCGACTCTCCGAGCACGATCATCTGTGTAAAAATGTGGCGATGGTGGGGGAGGAAAAAGTCTTCGGCCTTCAGCGACTCGATGGCGGTGTTCAGAACGTTGTTGTCCAGCAGGATAGCGCCAAGAATGGATTTCTCCGCGTCGATATTGCTCGGTAACGGTCGCTCGAGAGTGGATTCAACAGGCATGGGGGCCTAACAAGGCTCTTTCTACTTTCGCTTTTATTTCGCTATTGAAGCACGCTGCGCGCGAATTGGCAAGCCACAGAGTATGTTTCGCGCTTGCAAATTCCCTGCTCGTCAAACGAGGAACGATTCTGCGCGTTGGCGAGTTGCCCGTCAATGCGGCGCCTGTGCATCGCGAAGGAAATCGTTGAATATCTTTTTCAAGAATTATGGCACGATGCATCGTCTAAGATTCTGCAGGAGGGATTGCATGAAGTTCGGGGCAAGAAGATACGCCAAGCAAAACGTTTGTGCGGCAAAGCTCGCGCTGATTATCGTAGGCTTCGCGTTCGGCCGGATCGCACAAGCGCAAAGCGTTGCGACTGCAGGTTCACAAACGGCGATGGCCCAAGCGGCGCCCTATGCAGCCGCCAAAGAAAACGCCGACAAGCAGGCTAAAGAGTGGATCGCGCGCGGAATTCCGGGACTCTCTCTGGCGATCGCCGTGGATGGAGAAATTGTGTACTCCGAAGGCTTTGGATACGCGGACCTGGAGCAGCGCGTTCCAGTCTGGCCCACGACGAAATTTCGCATCGCCAGTATCTCGAAACCGCTCACTGCTGTGGGGCTGATGGAACTGGTGGAGGCGGGAAAAGTCGATCTCGATGCGTCCGTACAAAAGTACGTGCCAACATTTCCGGACAAAGGCGCGGTAATCACTGTGCGCATGATTGCAGGCCACCTGGGCGGGATTCGCCATTACCAGGACGACGAGTTCTCGATTCAGAAACATTATGCCAGCGTGCTGGAAGGCTTGAGGATTTTCGAGAATGACCCGTTGGTCGCGCCGCCCGGAACGAAATTCAATTATTCCAGCTACGGCTTCAATCTGGTAAGCGCGGTGATTGAATCGGCTTCAGGAGAGAACTTTCTGGCCTACATGCAGGCGCACGTCTTTACGCCTCTGGGACTCGTGCACACCACTCCGGATCAGAACGCACAGATCGTGGAGGAAAGATCGCGGTTCTATGAATTGCCGAAAGACGGTACGGTCGAAAATGCGATCTATGTCGACAACAGTTACAAGTGGGCCGGCGGCGGTTTCTTATCGACGGCCGAGGATTTGACGCGGTTCGGATCCGCCATGCTGCAACCCGGAATCCTGAGCGCGCAATCGCTGAAGACCATGCTCACCTCGCAGAAAACAAAATCGGGAGAGGAAACCGGCTACGGCATCGGCTGGGGAATACACAAACTACCGTCTGGAAAAGTGATTTACGAGCACTCCGGCGGCGCGGTAGGAGGAACGTCGCAACTTATTATCT
>CAAGKR010202065.1_pt1 | contig 13196 bp, 9 predicted proteins | sample 2556971 | NCBI WGS metagenome assembly CAAGKR01 (sample SAMEA5207829, study PRJEB30636) | soil metagenome | biome: forest; feature: boreal; material: soil | place: USA | collected 2011-09 | depth 1 m | reverse complement strand
GATCTTTGCTACGAAGAAGATTCCCGCGCAGGCGTTGACATGAATTTTGTAATGACGGCTGACCATAAGTTAGTCGAAGTCCAGGCCACCGCTGAACACCAGCTATTCAACGAGAATCAATTCACAAAGATGATCTCTCTGGCACGGGAAGGAGTCGAATCCCTAATTGCAAAACAACAGGCGCTCCTGGCAAATTTCAAAGCGGGCCAATCCGCTTAGATCGTTACACTTTTACGGCCCCATATTTGCGGCGTCGCATGTTCCGGCAGAAGTTGGCGCCGGCGGATTCGGAGGCGTTGCCCACGGCATGTTCGTGAAATCGAAAAAGTCCATCAAAGCGGGTTGCGTGTTATCGCGAGCTGTAAGATGTGCGGAAGTCCCAATGAATCGCGTTTCAACCAGTCGGATGATCGCCGTGTGGTCCATGGGAATATGCGAAACATAATGCTTCCGCGTGAATGGCGAGATGACCATGTTTGGCAAGCGGAAACCAAGTTGGGCGGCGAAGCCTTGAGTCGCCGGAGCATCTCCCGGACTTACTCCCGGATCTCCTGGATGCAAATCACAATGCAGTGTCGGCGGAGCACCGCCGGGCGGGACGCACGGGTTAAATGCATCCGGGTTTACGGCGATGCTCGAAATATCAGTGGTAATTCCCAGGCTCGCATCGGTGAAATCGTTAGTATGGCCGGGAACCGGCGGCACGTGGTCGTACGGGCCTCCGCCTTCGTCATAGCTCCAGAAAAATATGGAATCTTTGTAGGACGAGCTGGTCACAAAACTGTTCAAAATGTTCGCTGTCTGGGCCTGACCCAACAGAACCGATTGCCCGGAACCCGGATGTTCGTCATTGTGACTGTAGCCCGGTTCGATCCATGCAAAACTTGGAAGTGTCCCATTCTGTAGGTCGGTAAAATATTGACTGAGCGGCGCGATGTGACTTGTGTCGATACAAAAATTGTTGTTCGGATCGCCGACCGCCGGTCCTGAGTTTTGCGTCGGCGGCGTGCAAGCAGCCTTAGTCGGGTTCGCATACAAATCATTCTCCGAATACTTGAAGTAGGTAAAAGTCGTCGCGGGGAACTTAGGATACGCCAGGGTGCTGACCCCACAGTCACCATCGCTCGCGCCTGCCGAGCATTGATCCTCCGTAGTGCTGTAATAAATCTTCCACGACACTGATGCGCCATCGAGCTCCTCGAATATCGTTGGAATCGTAAGGAGAACCTGGAGGTTATCTTCGTTAGAGCCCGGATCGTGCACTAAACCCTGGGTGGTGCCGCCCGTCATGGTCGCAATCCTGTTGGGAATGCTTTCGCTTGCCACCGGAGAAAACCAGCGATCCGATAAAGCAAACTGCGAGGCCATGTAGTAGTAATAATTTAAATAATCCTGGTCGTAGTAGCCCATGGCACGTTGGCCTACGATGTCAGTAAAATCCCCTTCGCCAGATTTGTCCTTGGCGAAATTCTCTGCAACGTGGACGAACCCGTCCATCAACATGGGACGCGTGGGGGCAAAGTCGAAGCGATTCACATCGCCGAAGCTCTGCACCCATGCGGAAGAGTCGTCATCAATGCAAGTACTTTTCAGTTTGAAAAGACTGAAGCTTTGTCCCTCGTCGTCCATGTTGCTGATCTTCGATAGCTTGTCGTCTATGCCGTCAACGTTGTAGGTCTTTCCGTCGTCCCCCACATTCCAACCGTTAGTAGAGCGGTAGGGATTCAGCATCCCAAAATAGTTATCGAAAGTGTGATTTTCCTGCATCATGAAAAGAATGTGTTTCACGGAAGCCTGGAACGTAGGTGCGGGGTTCACCGTCACCGTAGCGGCGGCCGAAACCGTTTTCCCGCTGCTATCAGTCGCAGTTGCGGTGTAGGTGGTGCTCGCAACTGGACTTACGCTTTGAGTTCCGCCGGTTACGGGCAATGTGTAGGTGGTCGCGTCAACGTTATCTGTAACGACCACCTTGGTCGCAGCCGAAGCTGCCACGGTGAGGAGGGTCGATTGGCCTACAAATATTGTTGTGGGATTCGCGCTTATGGTCACACTGGCGGCGGATTTTACTGAAACCGTCAACTGAGAGTTGACCATTCCTCCGGGGCCTTTGACAGTCAGCGTGTAAACCGTGGTTTGGGTCGGAGAAACGGTCATGCCGCCATTCGGGCTGACTTGCCCCACCCCGTTATCCAGGGTGGCGAAATCGGCGTTGGTTGAGGCCCACGTTAACGATGCACTTTGGCCACTGACAATTGTGCTTGGATTCGCCGAGAAGGAACTCACGGTTGGTATTGACGGGGCCGCTGCTAACCCGACGCAGCCAGTGAGAGATAACGCGATCAGACTCAAAACGAGGCACAGGAGCGCCAGTTTGCCGCGAGGAATAGTGTTTCTTATCATTAGGCTCGAATCGATGTCTTCCCGCATTCCGACGCAAATTTGACGTTCGGAGTTGCTTCCGCGGGCAAACAACCAGACGCGAATCGCACGGATAGGATCGTGCTTCTAGCCTAAGTGGCAGTTGCGACAATAAGTTACCTTACACCTGAATCATAACTTCAACTTCCTATTGCAGCGTAAGCGTCACCCGCGCGGAGGTCGTGTTACTCCCATACGACCCGTTGACTGTAATCGCGTATGAATGCGGAACGCTTGCAGCCGCTGCCACCGCCGGGCTGGCAGGTGCGATCTTTCCTCCTCCGCAAGACGTGAACGCGACGACTGACATGGCCAGCGAGAATAAGATTAGAAGCTTCCGAAACTTCTTGCGGGTAAAGAAGCTTCCAGAAAATGCTAACCCTGCAACTCCAAAAGTGGGAAAGAAAAATGCGTATAACATTCCAGTTCTGCCGGGTTGGCTTAAAGCGGCGGATGATGCCTGGGTGAGGATTGTCAGAGTTGAGGTCGCACTACCGCTTCCGGCGGGAATGGACGCGGGAGAGAACGAACAAGAAACCCGGACCGGGAGATTTGTACAAGAGAGCGAAAGCGCATCCTGCAAGGAACCGTTGACTGTGATCTGGGCTTTGGCAGACTGTCCCCACTGAAACGCCAGGGAGGAAGGCGTGGCGCTGAGAGTAGGAGCGCCTGAGGCGCCCGACCCGCCCGGGCCCGAGCTACCGGAACCCGAACCGCCAGAGCCTGGCCCTCCTGAGCCCGACCCCCCGGAACTCGAACCCGAGCACTGGGCCGTGTACTGCACATTTCCCGACATTTGGTTACGCATGGTCGGCTTTCCAACCGCTTGCACGTAGGCACCATAGTTTCCGGCCGCCAGTGAGTAACTGCACAAGTCCAGCGATGATGAACCGGGAGCCAGGGTATCCAACGGCATCAGATTGTTTCCGTCGGCGCTGATGTAGACCACGTAATGGTCAATGGTATTTTCATTACCCGTAATCTGCCAGTTCAACACGCTTCCCGAGAGCCGGGGGGAAACGGAGACACAGTTATCGATACCGGTTTCGAGTTCCGTGCCTTCTTCATAATCATTCCAGGTAACCAGTTGGACGGCGTCGAGTTGGTTGGTTGAGTTATAGAGACTATTGATTTTGTTGAATGTTTGCAGCCATGTCTGGCCGCATTGTTGGTCCATAATCCGGTTCTGTCCCCACGAAGCGAGAGTGTCGTTAAAGCCCTTGTACGCCGCGCCGATCGTCTCTTCGCCGGGGGAAGCCATGCCAGCTCCATAAAATTGGGATAAATAACTCATTCCTTCGTCTGTCACATTCACAATTACCCACGAGTAGCTGCCCCCGCTAACCGGGTGGGTGAATCCAGCTTTGTGTTGAAAAATGAAATCGGGATTGGTGCTGGTGGCCGCCTTCACCGCCGTCCAATCGACCGTATAGGTCAGGTCCATATCGAAATTGGTGATGACCGGCTGCCCATTGATTCGCATATAGGCAGGAGAAGGAATATATGTTTGCTCTACGTATTGAACCAACGAAACTAACGTCTGCTGAGCGTTGCATCCTGAACAGGGACTGTTCGCGATCGCGCCCTTGTCTACCATGATGGCAAAGGTGAATCCGGGATGCTGCTCCACTTCCGCCATGACCAGCTTCGCCGTCTGATCGGTGAAGTCTGCGTGGCCATACCAGTCAATGATGGTTCCGTCCACACCGCGGCTGATCATATCCATAATCTGGCGATGAATCTGCGCCGGATCGTGGGAGTTGTATCCGACGTTAATGTGCTTGGGATCTCCCCACCAGGGCATGAAATGGGCGATTACTTTCGTAGTCGCTCCCGGATAAAGCAAAGTATGTATATCGATCTTGCTGACATTCCCAGCCCCGGCATTGCCATTCGTCTGCGCCACGAAAGAATCAGCCGCGCTGGTATTGTTTGCGGTTTCCGCAGCTAATGTGGTCGTCGGATTGATTGGCAAATTCTGAGCCGCCAGGCTTGTCGTTAGGGCCAGACTGAGTGTGACGATAAAGGTCTTGTAACGCATTTTCTTCTCCTAATGGGTCTCAAACCGCCCTTGTGCGGGCGGTCCAAGGCAAAGAGGTAACTGGCAAGGGGCCGGAGATTACCTGACAGATCGCAGAAAAATCCTGTATGGGAATGTCATAAGATTAGGGTGTTCACTTCGCGATATCAACGAAAATCTACAGTAAACCTCGCAGAAGTACAGTTAAGCATGTAGAAGATTCTTAAGGTGTTTTACTTAAGTGGGGTTCTACGGAAGTACTGCAGTTCTCCGGCTTTAATTCCTACCTAGGAAGGAGGAGAATATTCAGAGATTTCGTGCGGGTTTTTCTTATCTAAACCGCAAGACCCACAGTGCCTAAGGTGTCACTGCATTAACCGATCGCCAAATTCACAATCGTGGAATCTTCACCAATCCAAGAATCGCTCAGTTCAATTAGGTAAGGATATCCGGGTGATCGAGGGTAACGAAGGTGCCTCACCGTAATTGTCCTAGCGGCCTCGAACCCATGGAAGGACGTGTGCGAAAATTCCCATTCCCGTAAATTGAAGGCGGCAGCAGATCCTATTCCCGAACCCGAAGTTTTAAATTGTTCCACAGCCATCTCATCCTCTCGACCCGGAATCAAAATCGCTGCTTCAAAAACTGAAACGGAAAAAACGCCGCTCTGTCAACAAGTGCGGTCGGATTCTAATTGCGGGTAATTAAAACTACCGGAGGGTAAAAATGACAACTGATTCTTTGAAGGAACTTTATATCGACGAGTTGCGGGATATCTACAGTGCGGAGAACCAACTGGTAAAAGCGCTGCCTAAATTGGCAAAAGCTGCAACTTCGGAAGAGCTCAGCGCGGCTTTCGAGGGACACCTGGAACAGACAAGAGGCCACGTGGAACGTCTTGAACAAATCTTCGAGTCGCTGGAGGAAAGCCCAAAAGGCAAGAAATGTGCCGGCATGGAAGGCCTGGTGAAGGAAGGGTCTGAGATGATCGATGAATTCGACGGCGAAGTTCTGGATGCGGGCTTGATTTCAGCAGCGCAACGGGTCGAGCACTATGAGATTGCGGCCTACGGTACCGTAGCCGCCTTCGCAGAGTTGCTCGGGGAGTCCGAACACCAATCGTTGTTGGACGAAACGCTGCAGGAAGAAAAGGAAACCGACGAGAAACTTACCGAGCTATCAAGAGAAATAAATGTGGAAGCAAACGGGGGCGCGGAGTTAAACGAAGAGTCAGAAGAGGCCAACGAACCGGGCCGGCAAAAGACACCCAAGCGTAGGACTGGAAGAGCCGCCTAAGGCCACGTGTCAGACTATTCTCGTGGCCAGTCGGGGCGATCAATGGTCGCCCTGATTTTTTCTCTTGTTCATCCACGCCACAGGTTTCTTGGATCACAAGCTAATCGCGCGCGAAAATCCGACCAATGCCCGGCCGGCAAACCGATTCAACCTCTTCCGAATATCGCCTAGGGGATTAAATCTCCGAATAAAGCGTACACGCGTGGTTGAGGCAGATCGAAGTCCCATTCCACCAAATGAAAGTGTGGAGCTACGTAGTTCAACCCACCATCCTCGTTGAAAATGGGTTGATGGCACACGGAGCCATCGCAATCATTCGCGGTTTCGATGTGAACACAGGGATTCGATAGACGCAGGCTGCGGAGGGGGACAGGGCTTTTCATAGGCGAATAATAGCTCAACACCGTAAACCATTCTACAGTTTTTTTTGCCCTGTCTCAGGGTTCTCCCTGATTGACAGCCGGCGGAATTATTTCTTGCCCGATACTACGCGCTTGCCGGCGCTCGCAACGTCCAGTTCGAAGGACGGGTTGTGGTAAGAACCGCTGATCTTCACCGGCACTTCCGAGCCGCCGCGCTTTCTCTTGAAAAACGGATCGAGGACTTTCAGCACCACAGCCTTCGCGCCGTGCGCCGTGTCGGATAGTTCGGAGTCCATTTTTAGAGTTCCATGCAGATCGATTTTTTCGTTGATTAAACTGTACGTGCCATGCATTTGAGCATGTGCGCCAGGAATATGGAAAGAAAGGTTTGAGAACGTCGCAGTGCCATACTTCAGCACAACATGGCCCCGGAGATCGGATAACACAGGGGGCGCAGGACCGCTGTCTTTCTTGTCTTTATCTTCATCGTTGCGTTTCGATTTACCCTCTGGTTCGTCTTTCTGTGCGCTTTGACTGAGCTGATCGACCTTTTCCTGGGTACTTTGGCGCGTGAAATTACTGTCGCTGATTCCAAAGTCTCCCTCCATCTCCACTTTCTTCAAGAAAATCGTTTGACCCGGGGGCAGAATCGCTCTTCCTTTAAAGCTCGCTTCGCCGGCCATTGGCGGCTGCGGCGATTTACTGAACAGACGCAAAATGTCTTCAATCCTGCCATTGCGAGCCTCAAGATCAATGGTTGCGGTCTTTCCCTTCTGGTCTTTCTGGTCAGGAACGCCGGTGATTTTACCTCCGGAGACCACCGTGGTTTTCGAAAATTGACTTGAAACTTGATTTAGGAAAGTGTCTCCATTCGTGCCGTCCACATAAGCGTTGAACTCCGAATTCAACGACACCTGATGTTGGCTTCTCGTAACTTCAAATCCCGGAATACTAATTTTCCCGGCTACGTTGATATGTTGCAAAACTCCATTAAATCTTCCCTGCGAGAATAGGATTCCGGCGATCCCTTCAAACTGACCGAGATCGGCGTTTTCAAAGGTATAGTCCCCCGCCACCGGAGTCTGAACACCCCGCCAGGGACCGAACTGCCCAGAAGCGGTGATCTCGCCTGGAGGCTCGGGGTTTGAAAGTCTCGCCGAAAAATGAATAGGACGGTCCGCGCTTGCCGGATCCAAAGCAAGGTCACGAATTCCAAACTTCACTGCTGGCTTTCCGGCTTCTTTCCGCGGAACTTCGAGGACGGCATCATGAATGTCAATTTCGTCAATGTGAGTCGACGCCGGGTTCAATCCGCTGAATTTCTGTTCGGATCCTGAGACAGGGATATAGACGTGCATGCCCTCCGCGCGAATCCTCCGGAGGTGGCCCGCAAATAGACCGATGATGTTGCTTTGAATCGTCAGCTTCTCTACGGTTACAAAAGGAGGCGCGTTGGGAGCCAGGCGATAGGTCACCCCTTCTGCCACACAGCCCGGATATGGAAGATAAGTCTGGCGAAAAGTAAGAATCTCAACTTTCCCAGATGCAGCCTCTTCAAGATTTTTGACAACAGCTTTCTCTCGAAATGGCCAGCGGACAGCCAACACAATGGCGGCAGCGACAACAACCGATACCGCCAGGACCAGGGCGATAAATAACAGGTTTTTTCGCGGCAATCGAGAACCGGCGTTATTCGCGAATTTCGAGCTAGAAGCTGAAGCGGACAATATCGTCATAGACCAGTGTTTCCTCAAAGACATACCTTGGAGGCACAATCTGGCCCAAAGGTTGAATGGTAGCTTGGTTAACTTCCTATCATTGTGCTAAACCACACGCGAAGGTGTTCCAGCCGCCCGTCCGGGAGCGAATCGCACACAGTAAATCAGCCCGACAATCAGCAGCACCGCTCCCCACCATACGCTCGCGTGCAAATGGAATAGGACGACGGGGTTCTCCGGTGGATTGAGCACTTCCCAAATACCGGCGGCCAAAATCAGGATTCCATTCACCAATAGCGACAATCCGATAAAGAACCAGATCGAAATCACTCTACCGCTCATGCTCTCACCAGCCCTTCCTACCAGAAAATAATATTAAGGATGAAGAACACTACTACCACGATAGCCGCCCAGAATAGCGGCTTTTGATACAGAGGTACATTGCCAACTTGTGGAATCGGAGTCAGTCCATAGACCAAACCCGTGAGTTCGGCCGCGGTCTTAGGCTGCGTCATCATGCTAACGACAAACGTCACGATCACGCATACGATGAAAGACCAAAGCGCCTGATACATATCCTGCGCCAGAACTTTGGCGTCGGGAGAAAGAGCCACATAACGCAGGGCCGATGGATCCACCTTCACCCATGCCCACATGCTGATCGCGGAGAGAGTGCCGCAGAGCAATCCCCAGAAGCCGCCCGGTCCTGAAGCCCTCTTCCACAACATTCCAAGAAGAACGGTGCCGAACAGCGGCGCGATGAAAAAGCTGAAAAGTGACTGAACATAATCCATGATGCTGGCAGCGTGCATGACCAAATATGCAGTGCCGACGCTGATCAATACGCCGATAATCGTGGTCCAGCGGCCCATATTCACGTAATGATGGTCGCTGGCTTTGGGATTTATCAAAGGACGGTAGATGTCATAGGTCCAAACCGTGGTGAAAGCGCTCACGTTTCCGGCCATGCCGGACATGAATCCTGCAATCAGCGCAGTAATTCCGAGGCCCAGTAGTCCCGGACCGCAGTACCGGGCAAGCATGAGCGGAAGAACGTCGTTGTAGCTGTGAGCTCCGGTGGCGGCTGCGACCGACTCAGGAACCAGCTTCATCGGCAACAGGCCCAGTCCCAACAATCCAGGCAGAATGACGATGAGTGGCACCATCATCTTGAAGCCCGCCCCAATAATTGGTGCCAGCTCCGCGCTGCGAAGGTCTTTCGCCGCGAGAATACGCTGCACAACCAAGAAATCCGTGGTCCAGTAACCCATGGAGATAACCGCGCCCAAGCCAAACACAATTCCAGTCCAGTGAATTCCCATGGGATTGGTATTGAAATGGCCCAATCCAGACCACATATGAACGTACTGATCCGAAGCTCTCTGCGCAATTAAGACCTTGAGGTTGCTCCACCCGCCAGCTTCGTACAGGCCAAGAATCGGAATCAACAACGCCCCGGCCCAAATCAAGAAAAACTGGAGAACTTCGTTAAAGATTGCCGACCGTAGTCCACCCAGCGCAACGTAAATGGCCACCGTAAGGGACGAAACCCAGATACTGAAATTGAGATCCCATCCCAGGACAATTTGCATGACCTTGGCCATGGCAAACATATTGACGCCGCTCATCAGAACCGTCATGAAAGCGAAAGAAACCGCCGACAAAGCGCGGGCCGGTTCGCCGAAACGCAATTTCAGATATCCCGGGACCGAGTGAGTTTTGGAAATGTAGTAGAACGGCATCATGACCAGCGCCAGGAACAGCATCGCTGGGATCGCGCCGATCCAATACCAATGCGTCGCCAAAATACCGTACTGATAGGCTGACCCGGCCCATCCCATTAATTCGAGGGCGCCAAGATTAGCGGAGAGAAAGCTCAATCCGGCGACCCAGGCCGTCATCTCGCGGCCAGCCATGAAGAAATCCTCGCCGGTGTTAGCCCTGCCGCGCAGGTAAAAACCGATCGCCAAAACCAGAGCGAAGTAGAAGGCAATAATCGCTACGTCGACACCAGACAAGTGCACGAGCCTGGCCGGGACGACCATCGCAAGAAATAGCATCATGAATTTCTTTCCTTAACACCCGTAATGTTTAAAACCGCGGTCAGCATACGAAACAGGCCTTCCCCTCATTAGCGCTACTCATGCAGAGAGTGCAATCTGCGCCCGAATGGTTGTACTCCGACGGCTTAAATTGTGCAAGCCTTTTGGTTACTTCGCGGATTCTCCGCAGGAGTAGCCGACAGTGAAAAACCCAACCTCAGCGCAGAATGTTTCCGCCGCCCTCCTTCAACTTCCGGGGAACAAACATTTGCTATTGTTCGCAGACCGCAGTACAAAGGATTTTCCAGGAGGTCTCTCTTGTCATTGCGACTGTCCGGTCGTATAGCAGTTTGGTTGCTTCTTCAACTTTTTGCCACTGCTCAGTCAAACCCGAATGCTTATTCCGGGTCTATCTCTCAACCCAGCGAAATTCCCACCCAGATTCCCGGCCAGGATGCACTTCTCATGGGCACGGCCTGGTATCCAGAACAATGGCCGGAATCGCGTTGGGAAGAGGATCTCAAGCTCATGGAGGCGGCAAACATCAAAGTGGTCCGCGTGGCCGAGTTTGCATGGAGCAGGATGGAGCCGTCCGAAGGTCATTACGATTTCGACTGGTTGGAACGCGCGATCAATCTGGCGGCGAAACATCACATTGTTTCCGTTGTTGGCACGCCCACTGCGACTCCGCCAGCCTGGTTGACTCAGAAATATCCCGATGTTCTGCGCGTCGAAGAAAATGGCCGCCGTGTCACCCATGGCAACCGAGCTCATGGATCGGCGACTTCTCCCCGCTATCGCGTTTTTTGTCGCGACATCGCAGAAAGAATGGCGCTGCGCTTCGGACACAATCCCAACGTCGTGGGTTGGCAGATCGACAACGAGTACGGCTATGCATTGATGTCCTTCGACGACGCCAGCAAGCATCTTTTTCAGGATTGGATAAAAGCAAAATACAAGACGCTCGATAACCTCAATGCTCAATGGACAACGAATTATTGGAGCGAGACCTACGACAGTTGGAGCGAGATTCCAATTCCCATCGGAGGACACAACCCCGGATTGCGGCTCGATTGGAAGCACTTCGTAACCTACGAGTGGGCCGCATATCAGCAGAACCAAATTGATGTGATCCGCGCACACTCTGAGCCTCGCCAATTCATCACCGGCAATTTAATGGGTTTCTTCGACGGCTTTGATCACTACACGATCACCAAGCCTTTGACGTTCTCTTCCTGGGACGACTATGTTGGCAAAGGCCATGTAGATCCGGACCACAATGGCCTTTCCCACGACCTCACCCGGGGATTCAAACGACAGAATTTCTGGGTGATGGAGACTCAGCCCGGCATGGTCAATTGGTCGTCCCTCAACAATTCCCTAAATCGCGGCGAAGGCCGCGCCATGGCATGGCAGGCAGTCGCGCATGGCGCCGATGACGTTAACTACTGGCAATGGAGGAGCGCGCTCAACGGACAAGAGCAATACCACGGCACATTGTTAGGCGCGGACGGAACCCCAGTTCCCTTCTACGATGAGGTCAATCAAACTGCCCATGAGTTCGGGAAAGTGCAAAGCGCGTTCAAGGGGACGACGGTCGTCTCACAAGTCGCAATGCTATATTCCTATGACAGCCATTGGGCCATCCAATTTCAGAAGCACACAGACGCGTACAACGATAACGAAATCCTGAAGTCTTATTACGCAAATCTGCGAGGCCTTTCGCAGTCGATAGATGTTGTCAGTGCCGATGCGCCCCTCTCCAGCTATAAACTCGTGGTCGCGCCAAGCCTGAATGTAATTCCTGAAGATCTCGCAAAGCATTTGCTCGAATATGTACGCGACGGGGGTCATCTCGTGCTCGGCCCGCGTTCCGGAATGAAGGACCAATTCGATTCTCTCTTGAAGCAACGCCAGCCCGGGTTTCTCGCGGACGCTCTCGGCGGGCGCGTGGAACAATACTATCCGCTGGAAAAAGACTTCCCGGTGTCAGGCTCATGGGGCGAGGGTCAGGCGACTATTTGGGCCGAGCAATTGAAATCGTTTGCCCCGGATACCGAAGTGTTGCTGAAATACGGCAAAAGCAACGGATGGCTCGACGATCAGCCTGCTGTGATCACACATGCTTTTGGAAAAGGCCGAATCACATACATCGGCGCGGTACTGGACGACAAACTCATGGCAGCCGCCGCTCAATGGATGGTGCAGCAGAGTGGGGTCACTCCGGTATTCGGCCCGGTGCCCGATGGCGTGGAAGTCAGCCGCCGCACCGGCGACGGACACGAGGTGTTTATCCTCATCAATTTCGCCAAGGATGACCGCACCGTCTCCCTGCCCCGGCCCATGAAACTACTTCTGGCCGGCACAGAAGGCGGCACCGTCGATTTGCCTCCGTACGGCGTAGAAATTCTCGTCGATGCGAAATGAGTCTCGGGGGCAATGACCGTTCAGCAATGCAGAATCGGCGAAATCGTCGTTTCCCAGGCGAGCTTGTCAGGCTCTACGAAGACGACGCCGTCGTGGCCCTCAATAAACCCGCCGGACTTCCGTCTGTGCCCATCAAAGGCTCGGAGACCCCATCCGCATGGTCTTTGCTTTCTGCAGAACTGAAACCGAGGAGACAACGGGCATTCGTCGTACATCGCATCGATCGTTTTACGTCCGGGGTTCTGCTCTTTGCGAAAACCGAACGGGATCGGGATGAACTCGTCAAGCAATTTCTCAGCCATAGTCCTGTGAGGCAGTATCTCGCAGTGGTTCGCGGACATCTCGGCGACAAAGAGGGGACGCTCGTTCACCACCTTAGGCGAGAAGGAATGTTTCAAAGGTTGACCACCGGGCGCGGCTCCGAGGCGGCTCGTGCTGAACTTCGCTATTTCGTCGAACGCCGTCTTCGCGCCGCATCGCTCGTCCGAGTTACGCTGGTGACGGGATTGCAGAATCAGATTCGAGTGCAGTTTTCGGCGGTCGGCCATCCCGTCATCGGCGACAGAAAATACCATCCGGCGGAGGCGTTGGAGCGGCGAATTGCTCGTGTCGTTCTTCATGCGGGGCATCTTCAGTTCACTCATCCGCGCTCGGGAGACAAGATATCCGTTGACTGCGAACTTCCCCCAGACTTTCAGTCTCTTCTTCGGGCATTGTCGCCGCCCCCGCGTCCGCGCAGGTGAGTCTTGACATTCTTCTTGCGGTCCTGAAAAAACAGATGGCTTTTATACCCTTACTTGTTATGGAAGCACTTCGGGACTGCGGTACACTTGATGGCAGTCCCAAGCCGGGATGGCGGAACTGGCAGACGCAGCGGACTCAAAATCCGCCGGGCTTCGGCCCTTGGGGGTTC
>CAAGKR010035514.1_pt1 | contig 13199 bp, 11 predicted proteins | sample 2556971 | NCBI WGS metagenome assembly CAAGKR01 (sample SAMEA5207829, study PRJEB30636) | soil metagenome | biome: forest; feature: boreal; material: soil | place: USA | collected 2011-09 | depth 1 m | reverse complement strand
CGTTGTTGAGGTAGCCCTTCATCACCTGTGGCCCGCGAATCCAGATCTCGCCGTCCTCGTTGCGTCCAAGCTCCTTGCCAGTCGCGACATCCACGATCTTGCACTCGGTGTTCGGCATGGAGGGTCCGACCGAACCGGGGACGATTTCCGGAGCGGAATCCGGGACCGCGTGCGTGACCGGGCTGGTCTCCGTCAGGCCATATCCCTGGCTCACGCGGCACCCGATGCGGTCACCACACAAGCGCGCGGTTTCGGCGTCCAACGGGGCTGCCCCGGAGAAGACAACCTTCACCGAGGAGAGGTCGTACTTGTCGACGGCCGGATGCTTGGCCAGGGCCACCACGATCGGAGGGGCCACGAAGAGGCGGGTGATTCGGTGGTCCTGGATCGCCTGTAGGAAGGGCTCCAGCTCGAAGCGGGGCATCGTCACCAGCGTCGCCCCCTGGTAAAGGCTCCCGTTCATGATCACAGTCATCCCATAGATGTGGAAGAACGGGAGTACCGCGATGATCTTCTCGTCCTCGCCGATCCGGATCACGGAGCCCGCCTGGACCAGGTTGGCGACCAGGTTGCGGTGCGTAAGCATCACTCCCTTTGAGAAGCCCGTCGTGCCGCTCGAATAGGGCAGGGCGACGAGGTCTTCGGCGGGGTCGATGTGGGTTTCCGGCGCCTCACCACCAACGAGAAGGGAGGCGAATGGAACGGCGCCCTCGGCTTCTCCGAAGACGATGATCTCCTTGACACTGGATTTGGCCGCGGCCTCCTTCGCCTTCTCGACGAGCGGCGGCACCGTGAGCAGGAAGCGCGCTTTCGAGTCCCGGAGCTGGAAGGCAATCTCGTCCGCCGTGTACAGCGGGTTCAGGGTGGTATTGACACCCCCTACCGCCGAGACACCGAGGAACGCGATGGGATACTCAGGCAGGTTGGGCGCGAGTATCGCCATGACATCGCCTTTGCCGAAGCCCCGAGCGTGAAGCCCCGCGCCGAGCTTGTTGGCGTTGGAGGCCAGCTCTCCGTACTTGTACGAGCGACCGCTGCCGGCTTCAACGATTGCGACCTTCTCACTGAGCCGGTCCGCGTGCCGCAGGACCAGGGGCCGGAGCGAGGTCTCCGGGATCTCCACGTCGGGATGTGGGCTTTTGAAGATCATGGCTGCCGGCAAGTCTAGGTGGCCAAGCCCGCCGGCGGCAGATGCCACCACACGTCGACGCCTCCGGTTTGAAGCGGGGGTATGCCGAGGACCGACGTCAGGTAGCTCACGATCGCGTCCCGACCGTGCGAGGGGCCCACCACGATCGTGGCGACCCCGAAGGCGGCCAGATCTCCAAGCGCCTGGTCGCGCTCGGGCGGCGACACGGGCACGACCTGGCCCCCCTCCAGCGCGTCGAGGCTCGCCTGAAGGTGGGAAGGGTGAGGTCCGAGATATGGGCCCGGCGTGAAAGCGTCGCCCTCGGGCATTCGGAAGCGATACCGGGCCACGGTCTGCCAGTACATCGCATCCGTCGACTGGCGGCTCGAGAACGGAGTGACCAGCACCACCGACCCCTCCGGAATGCTCTCGACCCCTCCCCCTGATTGGAAGAATTTCGGCGCGGAGGCAGCGGTGCTCGTGACGGGAATCGCCGGCACGACGGCGACCAAACTCGCGACCAGCAGAAATGAGGTTCCAAGCCGCCATGGCCGGGTCGCCGGCGGGGCACTTGCCCACAGACTCCCCGCGACGATCCCGATGCCGAGGAGCGCCACGAGCATCAGGCGCGAGGGCACCGCGTTACCCATAAGCGGCAGCCGGGCGACCGCCGCCCAGGGGAGCCAGAGCGGCGTGGCGTGCCCATAGATATGCAGGTGCGGGCCAAGCGACAGGGCGGCGATGAACAAAGTCAGCAGCCCAGCCCACCGGAACTTCGGTCGGCGCCAGCTCACGATGAGACCCCAGACGAAGAGAACCAGCAACGGCAACCCCACGTACGCGTTGTCCTCGGTCGAGTTGCCGGTGAAATGGCTCACGATCTCGGCGGTCGCGCTGTTGTGCAACCAGACGTGGTTGGGAACGACGAAAGCGAGCAGATCACTCACGTAGACGTCGGGCGATTGAACATCCCCGAACACCCGCTGGGGACCGAAGAACTGAACGCCTAGCGGGTAGGCCGCCAGGATCGCGAAAGACAGGGCCGCAGCTCCGACGGCCTTGATCGCGTAGGGCAGCTTCTCAGCCACCGAGCGCCGGTGAGGAAGTGCGACCAGCACGGCGCCGAGCGCAGCGATCAACGCGGTGGTCGCAAGCACTTCTTCCCCCGTCAGGAGCTGCAGCGCGGCCGCCACGCCGGCGAGGCCACCCAGCAACGCCGGACGCACGCGCTGCAAGACCAGGATTTCGTGTCCAAGGATCAACGCGATCGGCGGGAACAGACCAATCATCGCATGAGGGTGCCCGGTCGCCTGCGCCATCATGCCCGGGCTGAATCCGTACAGAAAGCCGGCGAACAGGCACACGAGCGAGTTCCCAACAAAGCGCCGTGCGGCCATGAACCCCAGCCATGCCGACAGGGCCGCAGCGCCGGTGATCAGCAGGTTGTAGGCAACGACCGGCCCAAAGATCGCGGTGACCGGCCAGAGGATGAGCGCCGGGAACACCAAGGACGTGTTCCACATCAGGTTCACGCCTGCTGGGTATGACAGGTAGTCGGTGACAAGCGGGTTGTGCCATTGGGACAGCTGGTGCGGGATCCAGCCGAGGTACCAGATGAAGAGCTTGGGGTCTTTGTTGTCGCCGATCCAGGCGCCGGCCGGGTTGGCCCACACCCCGGCGAACACGCACACGGCCAGGATCGAGTAGACGAGGAGCGCGACCGAGCCTAGGGGGATTTGAAGGCGAGCATGCGCCTGGTGCGATTGCCGGTCAGCGCCCCCCGATTTGGGCTCCATCAGCGGCACGATAGCCGGACTCAGCTGTGGAAGACGCAAGGACGCGCGCCACCTCGGCTCGCACGGGCTGAACGGCTGGATGAGCTGAGCAAGTTCGCTCAGCGGGTTCCGGTCAACGATTGATACCGATGTCGAGACCCCGCGCCATTGACTTCGATACCGAAAAGGGCCGAATGTGGCGGGCATGAACCCAGCCGGCGTCGCGCCCGGTTCGTGATCTGAGTTGGACACGCTGCTCGCCTTCGAGCACATCCTCACCCTGGCCCTCGTTGCAGTGCTCATCGCCGCCTTGGTGGTCGCTGCACGCCGCCGCCCCGGCGCGTGGACCGTGCCGGCCGGCCGGGTACTTGCGATCGTCATCCTTGCGAACGAAGCCGGGTGGTGGGTGTGGCTTGGCTTCCAGCACACCTGGTCAGCCGGCTACGCGCTTCCGCTTCATCTGTGCGATGTGGCTGCGTTCGTCTCCGCAGCAGCACTGTGGACTCGACGCCCGCTGCTGGTCGAGCTGACTTATTTCTGGGGGTTGGCAGGCACGTCCAACAGCCTCATCACGCCCGACCTGCCGGACCGATTTCCCGGCTACCTCTTCCTCCAGTACTACATCGCTCACGGCGCGATCGTCGCCGCGGCGCTGTTTCTGGTCATCGGCCTCCAGATCACTCCTCGACGCGGAGCGGTGACCCGAGTCATCGCACTGACGTTGGGATTGGCGGTGGTCGACTCGGTCGTCAACCTTCTGACCGGCGGCAACTACATGTTTCTTCGGCACGCGCCGGGCGTTCACAGCCTGCTCGACCTGATTGGCCCATGGCCCTGGTACGTCGTAGGTGCGGCCGGTCTCGCCCTCGCCCTGTTCGCAGCCATGGACCTGCCCTTCTCTATTGGGCGGCGCCTCGCGCCGCAGGCGCCGGTCGGGCGGCCGGCGACCGGCAGGCAGGAATGAGCACCCCAACCTTCCTCTCCGCCGAGGAGACCCGGACCCTGGAGGCGGTTTGCGACGCCCTGTGTTTAAGAGGCGCCGAGTAGGGCAGCGGCGAAGTCGTTCAAGCTTTCGCCGCCGCTGATGCGCAGCCGGCTCCACCTGTAGCGGTCGGACAGGTAGTGGACGTAGCCGAACGCGGTCGTGGTGGCGTCCTGGTATCCCGCCGCCTGCACTGCCGCCGCCACGCTGCCGTTGAATTGGCCGCTCGGATAGCAGAAGGAAAGCACCGGATGTCCGACCAGCTGCTCCAGGGCCTGCTTGGATGCCACCACCTCGATCTGGACGTTTCCCGGACTCGACCTGGCCAAGTTGGCGTGATGGACCGTGTGAGAGCCGATCTCCATGCCGGCGCGATCGGCCTCGACAATCTGGGCCGCGGTCATGTAGCCCGGCCAGCCGATGAACCCGGAGACGATGTAGGCGACCGCGGTGAAGTCGTGGGCGTGGAGGATGGGCAGCGCCGTGGCGTAAAAGTCGGCGTACCCGTCGTCAAAGCTGAGGATCACAGGCCGGCTCGGCAGGCCGCGCGTCCCGCTGAGATAGGCGTAGACGTCTGCCGTCGTGACAGGGTGAAATCCGTTGCTCGCCAGCCAGTCCATCTGGGCGGCGAAGGCGGCGGGTGTGACCGAGAGGGCGAACCCGAGACTGTCACGCGAATCCGGGTTCGTGCGGATGTAGTGATACGTGAGAATCGGCACCTTGACGGTGCCCGGGCCGGGAGCCTGGACGAGTGGAGGCCCGGCCACCGTGCTGAAGCGCCACACCGGCTGACCCCTAAGGGGCATGCCGCGGGCGGATCGCCCACCCACCTGCACCTCGTAAGCCGCGCCGTGCGCAAGCTGGAAGGGCTGGAAGCGAAAAGTGAAGATGTTGGACCAGGACTGCCGGCCGTCCACCGAAGGCCGGATTGCAAACGATCGTTCGACGCTGCCCGGGGCCATCGGCTGGCTGAAGGTGACGACGATCGCGGCGTTGACCGGTGCTTTGTCGCTTGACGGCTCGACCGACTCCACGTAAGGAGCCACCCGGGCAAAGCCGTTCAAAGGCTCTGCCGTAGCCGTCGGCACAGGCGCGGGCGCGGCAGCGACCGCGATCGGCGCCGGAGACGGGGTCGGGGTCGGCTCCCGGCCCCTTTGGCCGATTTCCAGCTGGACGATCGTGCGGGCCAGCCCACCAGCCAAGCGATGGTCCTGCGCCCCACCGGCGATGCCGGCAGCGACCACGAGGACGCCGACGACGGCAGCCGCTGCAAGCCGACCGCGGCGACCCACCGACTCTATGGTCACGGGTTCTCCGAACTACCGATGGCAACGGGACTGCGAGGTCGAAGCAAGGTTAAGCCAATTACGAGAACAATGGGCGCCGCGAAGACCAGATGGTCACGAACATGAAGCCATAACGACCCCGGTGGCACTTTCGATACGCACGAGTCAGGAGGGTTCCAGCTCCGGGTGCCGGCAGGACGAGCGTCAAGGCGGATGGGGTGCGCGAGCCTAGGAGGCCGAGGCGCACCGTGGGTCCGGACCCGTACACAGCGCAGAAGAACATCGTCCAAGGTCCACATGCAGCCGGCGGGTCAACTTGAGCTCCACGAGACCGCCAGAATAAACCGAACCGCCGCTACAGTTCATTGACCATGGTCCAAGTGGCTGAGGCCACGCTAGGCATCGTCATCCTGGCGGCCGTCTTCTATGACCTGTTCCAGTCCGTGGTCCTGCCGAGACCATCGGTCGGGAAGCTGCGACTGTCCCCGATGATCCTGCGGCCGTTTTGGGGTTTGTGGCGATGGCTGGGCACCCGGGATGCTCGCATGGACCGGCGCGAGAACTGGCTGGGAACGTTCGGTCCGGTCGCTTTGATCGTGCTGCTCGGGGTCTGGGGCCTGTCGATCATCCTCGGCTACGCCCTCATCATCGACGCACTCCCCCGGGACCAGGTTCAGCCTCCGCTTGGCGACTTCTGGGCATCTCTCTACTTCTCGGCCTCGACCCTGCTTCCTCTGAGCTATGGCGACGTCTTGCCCATGAGCCCAGTGGCACGGGTCTGCATCCTGGCCGAGAGTGCGACGGGAATAGCGCTGATCGCTCTTGTGATCAGCCTGCTCTTCTCGCTTTACGGGTCCTTCCAGAGGCGCGAAGAGCTCGTCGTCACCCTGGACGCGCTGGCGGGCGCGCCGCCTTCGGGCCTTCAGATCCTGGAGACGGTCGCCGGGCACGGTATGCCCGACGAGCTGCTGGCCACGCTCGACGATTGGAGGCGTTGGTCGGCAGCGGTCCTGGAGAGTCACCTCGCTTATCCGATCCTGGTCTACTTCCGCTCGAGCCACGACAACGAGGCCTGGTTGAACTCATTCGGCGCCGTCATGGACGCAGCCACGTTGGTCCTCAGCACGATCGACAGCGAAGACCCTACCGAGGGGCATGCTCGTCTCATGTTCAAGGTCGGCAATCACCTCGTGGAAGACCTTGCTTGGTATTTCCGGTTCAAGAACGCCGGCATCCCGATCGTGGAGCGCCAGGAGTTCGACGACGCTCGTGAGCGGCTCATCAAAGCCGGCTTTAGCTGCCGTGAGAGCGATGCGGCGTGGAACGAGTTCACGTCGCTTCGGTCGCTATATGCCTCGCCGCTCAACCAGCTGGCGCGCCGGTTGGCAATCATCCCTGCGAAGTGGATCGGTGATCGGTCCTACCTGCCTCACGTGCAAAGAGCTGGTCGATGAGAGCGGCTGGGTCACCGCCCGACTGCGAGACGTAATGTGCCAACCATGAAGCTCGGACTGCAGATACCGGACTTCACATGGCCGGATGGACCAGGCCGGCTCGGGCAAGCACCATCACCTCGACCGGCCTCTCAAATCGCCGCAGAGCCTGAGCCGGCCGCGACCCGGCATCATGGTCGAGATCATCGGTGAGCGAGTCATCCCTGCCGCGGCCCAAATAGAGGTGCAGACCTCACCCGCGGGCTGAGCCCTAGCGCGAGCCCGTCTAAGGCCGGACGTCGTAAATCTTGGCCAGGTCGGCTGGCAACATGAGCGGAGGATCGGCCCCAGGCATCAAACCGCCATGCTGCAAAGCGCGGACCACGAGGCCTGAGCAGATCTGGTGGTTCCGGCGGGTCAGCCTGACGGACCGGCCGAAGATCAGCGAGAGAGCGGCTCCGATAAGTGCGAGGTACCCGAAAGCCTGTCCCACCTGGGCGACTGTGTAAGCGACGGCCTGGTGCCTCCCTTCGGGCGGAAACTCAATCCCGAGCCGGACGAGGTGATATTCGTCATCCCTGTACCTCGAGATCGGGCTGCGCCTGACGCCGGTGCTCTCCGCCTCCACCAGGGCTCCGTCCTGGCCCACCACCAGGGCGCAATGACTCCAGTGGGCATAGACGCTGTCGGCCCCGCGGAACCGGCGCTTCTCACCGAGGCTGATCAGCCCTGCCATCGGGTTGTGACGATGGGTCAGGATGAAGTCCCCCGGGTTGACCTCGGTCGGTGCTTCGCCTGGACCAAAGCGTTGGGTCTCGGCCACAGCCTCACCCTAAGGCAGTGAAATCGCTTCGAGTGCCTCGTGCAACAAAGACCGCTTCGATCAGGTGAACCGCGCATTCTTCGATCCAAACCCTATCGGTGAGCAAATGGCGGTTGATAGAAGTCGTTGACTCTGCGGGATCGGCCGTCCAGGGCCACCTCGCTGAACTGGTACAGGATTGCCGCTGTGGGCGCGTACACCGGGCCCCATGTGAACTCCAGGCAGAATGCCGGCGATGTGCCCTGCTCCGCGCCCGCAACCGCCGAGCGGAGCTCTGCCAGGGTCAACAGGAACAGCTGAGCCACTTCGTCAGCTGAGGGGTCCAGGGCCGCGGCGCCGGCACCGCTCCATACCACCACGGGTGTGATCGTGAAGCCGGAGCGAGTGTCGTAATCGTCCAACGACCCCAGGATCCCGTCGGCGGTCACATCGAGGCCCAGCTCTTCGCGAAGTTCTCGGAGCGCGCCCGCGCCGGCATGCTCGCCGTGGTTCAGCTTGCCTCCCGGCAATGCGAACTGTCCTGGATGACGCGCAAGGCCGGCGGCTCTCACATATAGAGGAATGCACGCTTCCCCGTCATCGTCACTCAACACCACGACCGCGACCGCCGCGGGGACGAGCGGTGTCGGTGATTGGATGCGGTGAAACAGTCCGAGGTTGGTCTCGACTGTGCTACGCATCTCTTGCACGCCTGGGCTAGCCCTACCAGTCTCCGGTCCGGCGGAAGGCGGTGGGCCTGCCGTCAGGGTCGTAGATCTTTCGATAGATGGGCTCGGCCCACAGCCTGGTCGTCCATGAGGGCTGGATCCGGGGGTGCGGCCTCACGCGCCCTGGAGGCCTCTCACCACGCGCACCGCCAAGATGCCAGCGTTCCAGGGCCTGGGCGGTGTCCAGGAACGTCGCCACCGCTTCAGCAGGATCGAGCAGGCCTCGATCGTCACCTACCGAGCGGCCGAGATGTTCCCGCCACAGCTCAAGCCGAAGATCGCGAGCGTATTTCCGGGCGCCGTCCCCGAGACCACCGGGATCGATGGGTTCCCGAGCATCGCGCTCTTCGTCCAGCACAGCACACGCGATCTCGGAGTCGTGGCTCCAGGACCTTCGATTGAAATTGTCCGATCCCACCGATGCCCAGACGTCATCGATCACGCTGATCTTGGCGTGGACATAGACTGGAACGCCGTCGAGGTTCTCAATGTCATAGATGGCGACACGATCGGGGGCTGTGTCGAGCAAGACCCGTACGGCCAGCTCTCGGCCCACCTGGTTCGGCCGGAGGGTAAGCGCCCCGGTCTGGTCGAAGTATCTCGGCACCACCGCGATGAGGTGCAGTGACGGAGTGGCCGCCAGGGCGGCCGCAAACGTCCTCGCCACCTCGGTCGACCAGAGGAACTGGTCTTCGAGGTAAATCAGCCGTCGCGCTCTTCGGATTGCCTTACGGAATTCACGAGCGACGCTTCGCTCGCCCTCGGGAGCGAACGGGTAGCCTCCTCGGCGGCGAGCGTAGGTGCGCAACACCTGGACCGCTTGGGTTCCGCACGACTGCGGATCAGGCGCCATCGGGGGCAACGTGCTCGCCTTGCGATGCGTGTGCCGCAGCTCGTCGTGCAGGACGCCGGCCGGATCGCGGCTGAGCCGGCCCCGGTCATCCCACCGCTCTCGGAAGGAGAATTCCAGGTCGCCGACGGCCGGACCGTGGATCGCCAGCTGAGCGTCGTGCCAGGGAGGCCTGTCCCCATACACGGGCGCCATCGCCTGACGCTGCGGGTCGCCGTGATGGTCGGCATCGTCGCGGCGGCTGTGACAGAGGGCGATACCGCCGACAAAGGCAACGTCCCTTTCAGCCGCTACCGCATGGCGGATGACCACAAGTTTCTGATGATGTGAGCCACCCAGTCGCACACGCTGGTCGAGAAGGACTTCGCCCCCGGCCGCGTTCACCTGCTGGCCCAGATGGCGGTTCTCCTTGGCGCTGAAGCCAAGCCTGTCCGCGTGAGACCTCCACAGCAGTCCCTTGATGCTCACGCCTCGGCGCGCAGCCGCCGCAAGGCATGCGCCGATCTCGGACTCCTTGGTGCCGTCTAGAAGTTGGTCGGGGTCGCCGCGCCAGTCTGTCAAGAACAGCTGGTCCCCAGCGTTCAGCTCCCGGATGGCCTCCAGCAGCCTTCGGAAGTAGGTCGCGCCGTGGATGAGGGTCTCGACCCGGTTCCCTACAGTCCACGCCAAGCCGTCCAGATGCCGTCGGTCGATCGCGGTGGAGTCGTTGCCTCGCTCGCCGCTGGTGAGGAACCAGTTCGCAAGGACCTCGTCCGCCGTCACCCGCCCTTGGCTCAAGTCGGGCGGATCAATTGGGCTGGTGCGCCGCCTCCTTCTTTGCCACCTCGACGGTCTCGATCAGGTACTTCAAGGCCTTGTCCAGGCTGTACCCGTAGATGGCAGCGCTCGTCTCCAAGTCTTCGATCAGCAAGTAGTCGCGCGAGGGCGCGGGCAGGATGGGCCCAACTGATCGCTTCTTGCCGTGGTTTTCGTGCGGAAGATGGCAACCACAAGTCAGGCACATAGCTTCGCCTCCATGGTGGGAACCGTAGGACTGGACTCATAACAAAGACAGCAACAGTGTTGGCCACCGATTGACCCGAACCGCCGCCCGGCTCTCGCGCGACGATGTTACTGCCATTATTACCACGCTTGGCGCACCTTTTGAGAGCGTGAAAGACATTCCAGAAGTTCGCGATCCGCTCAGGGTTCGGCCAGATTCTCTGATCGAGACCATGGAGGAAATGAAGATGACCCACCCCAATCCACACCTTGACGTTCGAGCGCTGAAGAAGCGCAGGAAGCGGGCGGCCTGAAATGGCAGTCCAAGGCAGCACCAACCCCGTCAAGCGTGCGGCCGCAAACCGTCAGCTCGAGCTGCTCGAGCGCCTGGGCTATGCCGTACGCGGCTTGCTGTACGCCGTCATGGGCTTGCTCGCCCTTGGCATCGCGGTCGGAATCGGCGGCGGCAAAGCCACCGATCTGTCGGGAAGCCTGGTGTTCTTGATCGGCAATCCGCTCGGGAAGCTGGTCCTGATCGTGGTCATCGTCGGCCTGACCGCCTACTCTCTGTGGGGTCTCACCAGGGCGATCTACGACCCGCTGCACCGGGGCAGTGACGCATCCGGCTACGCCGCGAGGCTTGGCTTCGTCACGAGCGCGCTGTCCTACGCAGCCATCGTGATCTTCGCTCTTCAGATCCTCGCAGGCTCAGGCGGAGCGTCCGGCGACAGCACTCAGAAAACGATCGCTTCGGTTCTGACCAATCCCGCCGGCGGCTGGCTGACGATTCTCATCGGCTTGGTCGCGGTCGGAATCGGCGTCGGGCAATTCGTGGAGGCGTATCGCGCCGTTTTCGCGAGGGACCTGAAGGGGACAGAGATGACCACCTCCGAACGGGATATTGCGGTGAAGCTCGGCCGTTTCGGGATGTTCGCCCGGGGCGTCACCTTCCTCGTCATCGGCTGGTTCCTCATCCAGGCCGGCATCCATCACGACGCGAGCCAAGTCCAGGGCTTCGGTGGCGCGTTCCTGTTCCTGCTGAGCCAACCCTACGGACACGTGCTCGTCGGCGTCATCGCATTGGGGTTCGTGGCGTTGGGGCTGCACTCGTTTGCCTGCGCTCGCTGGGTCAGGCTGATGGGCAGTTCGGGGTGAGCGCGGTCATCGCCCGCGTCGCCCAGCCCAGGGCCAAGACAGGGTTGGTCCGATGGCCTTACCTGGTGCTCGGTCTGCTGCTGCTCGCAATCTTCGCCGGCCTGACTCTCTACGCGGCCGGCAACCCCTACATGCCGTTCGACGTTTCCCTGGAGCGCTCGATCCAGGCCGTCTCCTGGGGGCCATTGGTCACCGTCTTCAATTGGTTCGACTGGTTGGAAGGCTCCCGCCAGCTGTACGCCGGTATCGGGGCCATCGTCGTGGTGGCCGTGATCAACTGGAAGAAGGCGCCACTGATCGCGGTCGGGGCCGCTTCCGGACCCATCTACTCGATCATCCAAGGGATCATCCAGCGTCCGCGGCCCTCAGCGGACCTGGTCCACGTGATCCGGCACACCGGCAGCTTCAGCTTTCCCAGCGGGCACGTCGTCTTCTTCAGCTGGGTCCTGGTGCTGCTCATCGTCTGCCTCGCCGTCGGCCGCCTCCCCCGACCCCTGCTTGCGGTGGCTTGGATCGCAGCGGCGGGGGCGCTCCTCATCGATTGCATCGGTAGGGTCTACCTCGGAGAGCACTGGCCCAGCGACGTCCTTGGCGGATTGGCACTTGGGTTGGGCTGGACCTCGCTCGCTCTGTCCATCCGTCTCCTGTCGAATCCGGCCTTGGGGCGGCCGCAGTAGACCGTGGCGGTGAAGCGCACATCATGAGCACGACCAAGACCAAGACCAAGACCAAGGGCACGACCAAGCGCGCGACCAGTCTGCTGATCCTGAGCTCCAAGGCGGGCTCGATGACGCCCGAGATCGAAGCCAAGCTCCGCAGAGCTTTCGACGGCAGCCTCATCGTCGAATTCGATCCCAAGATGGACCTGGAGAAGCTGGTCGGGCCGACCGCCATGGTTGTGGTCGCAGGCGGCGACGGAACCATCGGGTGGGTGGTTCGGAAGCTGGTGGACACCACGCACCCCGTCGGTATCCTCTCGCTGGGCACCTTCAACAACTTCGCGAAATCGCTGCACCTGCCCACGACGGTCGATGCGGCCATCCGGGTGATCAAGAGCGGGAAACCCAACCCGATCACGCTGGGCCGTTTGAACGGGAAGGTCTTCCTGGAGGCGGCCGCCGTCGGCCTCTTCGGCGAAACCATCGCCGCCGGCGAATCGGCCAAGGACCGAGCATTCGGAGCCTTCGCAGACGACCTGAAACACGTGATGGAAGCGAAGCCGTTTACCTACGAGCTGACTGGGGACATCAGGGGCAGCGGCACTGCCATGTCCCTCGTCTTCACGAATACCACTTCGATCGGCTCGCAGATGCCGGTCAGCGACAAGACGCCTGTGGACCCCTACCTGGAGCTCTCGGTGCATGCGGGCGCGAGTCGCACGGACATCGTCAAGCGAGTGCTCGCCCGCGCCGTGCTGTCCAAGCACAGAGAAGGAGGCCTGGGCCAAGTGTTCAAGTTCCGCAAGCTAGTGGTGACCACCAAGCCGAAGGTACGGATTTACGCCGACAATGCCCAGCTCGGCCGAACGCCGGCCACCGTCACCGCCGAGTTGAGTGCACTGCGAGTGATCCTCCCTCGATGAGCGCGCAACCCAGGGACGCCTCGGCGCCTGTCGCCGAACCCAAACAGGCTGCGGCCGAGGTCCTCGCCGGGCGGCCCAAAGAGACGGCGCGGCGATGGCTGGGCCCGACGGTGTTGGTTGTGTTCGCGCTCTTCGCGATCGACACCTTCCTGGTGGTGACCAAATCGGTGCTCCCGGGCGACATCTGGATCACGACGTTCATCCAGCAGCTCAATTGGGGCCCGGTTGTCTACCCGATGGAGCTGATCAACGTGACGGCCGGCATCCTGCAGGTTCTGGTTGGCCTGGGCGCGGTCGTCGTGCTCTTCGTGGTTGAGCGCCGTGCCGGCTGGCTGCTGGCGATCGGTAGCATCTCCAGCCTGCTCGACAACGTGATCAAAATTGTGATCTCGCGCCAGCGGCCGCCCGCGGATCTCGTCCACATTCTCAACCCGACCACGGGCTTCAGCTACCCCAGCGGGCACGCCGTCTTCTTCACCTGGCTGAGCTTCATGCT
>CAAGKR010003749.1_pt1 | contig 13199 bp, 11 predicted proteins | sample 2556971 | NCBI WGS metagenome assembly CAAGKR01 (sample SAMEA5207829, study PRJEB30636) | soil metagenome | biome: forest; feature: boreal; material: soil | place: USA | collected 2011-09 | depth 1 m | reverse complement strand
TTCACGGCGTCGCAGGAACGCAGGCGGGGAGTCGCGTGATGCCAAATCCTCTATTGGTCGCTCAAGGGTATCATAAGGCCTGACGGCTCCCATGCATCTGAAAATCCGCGAGAGGAGCCTGGGACTTGTTGCCAGTCATGGATCGATGATGACTCTCGCGATCTCACTGAATCTAATGCCCGTATTCCTGCCTATCCTCAGGCGAAGCGCGCAGGGAGCCGCCGTCCTCACCAACGAACAACTTGGACGGATTTCCGCGACTGCATTTGCCGGTGTGGTGTCGGGGCTACTCGTTTCGGGCCCCTTGGCGAATCGATTCCAGGCAAAATGGTTTACGGTTGGAGGAAACCTCTTGATTGCTTGCGGATTGGTGGCGCTGGGACTTTCGGGCTCATATCGCAACATCCTCGCCGGCGTCGCGCTAATGGGGATCGGCGGCGGAATCCTCGACATGATATTAAGCCCGATCGTGTGTGCGCTTCGGCCCGACCATAAGGCCCAAGCGATGAACTGGCTCCATTCCTTTTATTGTATTGGCGCGGTGCTCACCGTTCTGGCCGCAACGATTGCGTTTGAAAGATCATTCAGCTGGCAAGAGGTGGCATTGTGGATGTCGGTACCACCCTTCATCCTTGGGGTGACATTTCTGTTCTTGCGTCATCCGCTCCTGGTTTCGGAAGAAACCAAGCTCGCCAGGGTGAGGGATCTCTTGCCACAAAGATTTTTCCTGCTGGCATCGGGGGCGATCTTTCTCGCCGGCGCCGCCGAAATGGGAGTGGCCCAATGGCTGCCTGCGTATGCTGAGCTGGAATTGGGGATGAGTCGCGCGGTCGGCGGCGCCTCGTTGCTGTCATTTTCGGTGGCAATGGCACTTGGAAGAATAGGCATAGGTGCCTTGAGTGGTCGCGTCTCGATGTTTCGCCTTATGGCGTGGGGCAGCGGTTCAACTGCATTTCTACTCCTCTTGGCGGGACTTTTCCCCGATGCTAGAGTTTCACTTGGGGCCTGCATTGCGTCGGGATTCGCGGTAAGCTGCCTTTGGCCCGGTATTTTGGCCTCGGCAGCTGACCAATTTCCCTCGGCCGGAGCCTCCATGTTCGGTGCACTTTCCGCATTCGGGAATTTTGGAGGAATTCTGATGCCATGGGCCATTGGAGCCATAGCGGATCGCGGCGATATAGCTTTGGGAATCGCCGCGTCGGCAGTTTGTCCGCTGCTCGTGCTCGCGGCGGTGAAGGCAATGCGGGCCTCGAACGGGGTCAGGGCTGGTCGTCCAGCGGCGTAACCGTCGGTCGATCGTGACGAAACCCGTGCAACCTCCCCGCCATTTCGTCAAGGTCGACGTTGCGCCTGCCGCAAAGCCAATGGTCGTGCGTCTGGGCTCCGCCGGCTTCGGTGGCATGCCCGCTGCTTGACCGAGCAAGACCATGGAGCAACAAGGGCCACCTTTGATCGTCATCAGGCAGCTGCAAAAAAACTACTCGAAGGGAGGAAATGTATTCGCAAGCGTGGACCTTTCGGTGGGAGAGGGCGATTTCATTACGCTTCTTGGCCCGTCTGGCTGTGGCAAGTCCACGTTGCTTCAGCTAATAGCGGGCCTGAGCCCGGTAAGCGGAGGCTCGATCCGAATCGGAGGCAGGGAGCCGAAGGCGGCCAGAGACATTACCTCGTTCATTTTTCAGGACGCATCTCTGCTTCCGTGGCGCACTGTGGCAGGAAACATTGGGCTAGCGCTGGAGTTTGATGGCGTTCGTCGAAAGGAGCAGGGGGTATCGATAGATGCGGTGCTGGACCTTGTCGGTTTGCGCGACGTCGCCCATTATTTTCCTCGACAGCTATCGGGAGGAATGAAGATGCGCGTCTCGATCGCGCGGGCCCTTGTGACAGAGCCGAGCCTGCTCCTCATGGACGAGCCTTTCGGCGCGCTTGATGAGATTACGCGAAATCGGTTGAATGAGGAGCTAATGGCGCTCAAGGAGCAAAAAAAGTGGACTGCCGTTTTCGTAACACATTCCGTTCCCGAATCCGTGTTTCTCTCAAATCGCATAGCGATCATGCGCACGCGCCCGACCTCGATAGTTCGCGAGATCGAGATTCCATTTCTATTTCCCCGCACCGCTGAATTGCGCCGTACTAGCGACTTCCTGAGGGCAGTCGGTGAAGTCTCCGCGGCGCTGGCCGAGGCCTCCTGAGCTCATGAAATCGATGTATCTCCCGGTATTGGTGTCAGTACTGTTCGTAATTCTGTGGGAGATATTGGTCGTCCTGCTCAAAGTACCCAACTACCTCGTTCCATCCCCCTATGAGATTGCGGGCGTCATTCGGGATCGATGGCATGAACTGTTTGCTTCTTTCTTGATCACGGGAGGGGAGGCATTGGGAGGATTCATTTTAAGCAGCTTTGTAGGTCTATTGATCGGGATGTTTTTTTCCCTGTCATCCATGGTTAGGCGCTGCTTTTACCCCTATATTGTTCTCGTGCAGACCGTGCCGATAATTGCCGTCAGCCCCCTCATACTTTTGTGGCTGGGAAACGGCTCTCGGTCTATTCTCTTTATCTCGTTCATCATCTCCCTGCCTGCGGTTGTTGCCAACACGACACAGGGGTTGATTAGCGTGGATCCCAACCTTCAGAATGTTTTTCGGATGGGAAACGCGTCGACCCTACAGACATTGTTCAAGCTCCGGCTTCCGAGCTCGCTGCCAAATTTTTTCGTGGGCATGAAGATCGCCGCTGGCGCCAGCGTTGTAGGAGCACTGGTTGGAGAGACGTATGCTGGCACATCCGTTGTGGGCCAGGGAGGACTGGGGTACAGTTCAGTGTATGCGCTAAACCAACTCGATACGCCTTACCTTTTTGCACTGGTAATGGCGTCCTCTATAATGGGCGTGGTATTCTTCCTGATGGTCGCCATTGCGGCCAAAGCCACCCTTAAGAACTGGCACGAGTCGGTTCAACCCGACACCCCTGAATAGATTGGCTGCCGCCCCTTAATCGTGAATCCTTCTATGAAGTTCCCGAAACGACTGGTAGCCCTCTTCGTAGGCAGCACTCTTTGTGGGGTCGGGCTTAACGATGGCTCCCAATCCCGTGAGTGAGCTGGATTGGGACCAGCTATAGCCAGCTTTCCCGACTGCGGCGGTCCAGGCTGCTCCTAGACACGATCCGGGATGCCCAGTAAGCGTCTGCAGAGGTCGCTGAATCACATCAGAGACAATCTGCATCCAAACCGCGCTCGAGGACCCGCCGTCCGAGACGGTGAATCGCTCCGTGGCGTGGCCCGCTGCATTGAAGACTTCAATGTGGTGGCGGATCTCATAGGCGTACGCCTCCAGAAACGCCCGCCATAGATGTCCCGGCCCGTGTGAAAAACTGAGGCCGGAGATCACTCCCCGCGCGTCCGGATGATGAAGCGGGGTCTTTTCGCCCAGAAAGTAAGGGAGCACTATTACCCCTTCTGAGCCAGCGGCGATCCCGTCTGCCAGCTGGTCAAGCTGGTGGTGGTCTATCGGCTCAAGAGTATCGGGCCTGGCAAAGAGAAAATTGTTGGCGAGCCAATTTAGGCCTGTCCCGCCCGAGGACATGCAGCCATTAGGGACAAAGAGCCCAGGAATCAAGTGATAGTCCAGATAAAGGCTTTCATGGCCGACTGGCCGATCCGAAACTGTAAGCACGTCGATAGACCCGCCGAACTTAATGAGAACGTCGCCCTTTCGCTGGAGTCCGGCACAGAGAGCGGACGCTATGAAGTCGGCGGCGCCTCCCATGACCGGGGTTCCGGCTAGCAAGCCCGTGGATTTTTCAGCGGCCGCCGAAATGCATCCAAGCACTTCGTGGGATTCGACCATTCGAGGCAGCGCAGATCGCGTGATTCGTGCTAGCGCGACCAAATCGTCGGCGACACGGCGTTGGGCGACATCGACAAACCCCGACTCAAGAGCCCAGTTTGCGTCCACTGCCTTTTGCCCGGTCAAAAGCCAGTTTATGTAATTGTACGATCCAAAAACGACCGCGATCTTCGCGAAAACATCTGGCTCATGATTCTTGAGCCAGCGCAGTTTGCCGATCGCGAGCTGCTGGTTTACGCCGTTGCCCGTTCGGGCGAGAAAATCATCCTCGTCAATCTCCTCCAGCAAGTTCTCGACTTCAGCGCCGCACCGGGCGTCGCTTTGCTGGATCGAATGGCGGAGCAATGATCCCTTGTCGTCGAGGAGCACCAGTGCCGGAAGCATCCCCGCAACCCCTATTCCGATCACCTCCCGGGGCTCAATGCCCGACGTCGCTAAGAGGGAAGAGCAGATTCCACATGTGTTCGACCACCATTGCAGGGGATCCTGCTCAGCCCAGCCTGGATAGGGCGACTCGAGATCGACCGGTAGCGAGACGATTTCGACGACCTCATTGGGAAGTCTTAGAAGAACCCCGGCCGTGGATGTCGTGCCGATATCCAATCCAATCACGAAGCTCATGCTCTTCTTCCGTTCAAACGAGACTCTATCGCAGCGTCGAAACTTTATCCATGAACCGTTTCACTCGGTCACCGTCGATTGAATTCCATGTAATCCCTGCAACCTTGAAATGGGTTCCGACGATGGCGCCAGAAGCGATCGAAAGAACGGAAGAAACGGAGTCCAATGTAACACCGGTGTTGGCAAGAACCGGAACTTGCGTTACGAGGCTGCAAACTTTCTCAAGAACGGAGATGTCCGTTGGCCTGCCGGTCATGGGTCCCGAGACAAGAATGACGTCCGCAACGGACGAGAATACGATACTCTGCGCACGGGTCTCAACTGGCCTAGCGTCGAGCGAATGTGCGAATTCGGCGTTAACGTTGAATAGGAGCTTCATGTCAGCCCGCCCCAATTGCTGGCGCAGCTTGACTGCACCAGCGCAGTCGGGCTCCCAAAGCCCCATGTCGGAGGCAAAGACACCCGTGAATATCTCGCGGACAAAGCTCGCGCCAACTGCCGAGCCGATAGCCACCGTGGCTTTAGGATCCCACAGGAAGTCCACGCCAAAGGGGACCCTTAGAATCGGCTTCACAGCCGCAACCAACGCGGCGATCGCAGCGATCCCCTCTTGTGAGGCCTCGAAAACGTAGGGCCGGTCATTCTCGTTGCAAAAGAGGATCCCATCTATGCCTCCATCCTGCAATTTCGTGACGTCGGCAGACACATCATCCACCAGCTTTTGGGTCCCAATTCGAGGATCATACATGGACGATCCAGGCAGGGCGCCAATATGAGCCATTCCAATAACTGTCTTTCCTTTAATTTCCAGAAAGGAGGATGTCATTTTTCAAATCGGTCGTTGATGGTTCTTTGCAGACCTACGGGCGGGTCCCTCAATTTTGCATCGCATTGATGATCACCTGCCATTCGATGGTTGGTATCTTTATCCGCTTGAACGATGGCCCGGGCCCAAATGGAGCGACCTCAATGTTTAAGCGGTAGGACGGTGTACTGTTTGTCGCGATGCTCCTCGTCTTCAAAGGCCAAATTTAAGGCATTCACAGAGCTTCAGCCAAAAAGTTTGCGCGAAGGTAGCTTGAGCCGTTCCTGAGACGCTCTCCTATGTACGGGCGCGGCATGGGAAGGGCTGAGACGCTAAGTGCATAGTTATCACAATCAAACAAAAAATACGTTTGACTTGTTCATTACCTCACAAAACTGGTCGCAGTGCATTTATTGCGTTCTTTAAATCCATTTCTGCCGAAGAGAAAGGCGGCATTTCTGCGCGGGATTGTGCTCCTCTTGCTTACGACCTCTGTCTCGCTAGGTGCTGAGGTGAGCCAGCTTAAACACGTTACGATCATGTTGGATTGGTATCCTGAGGCCGAAAACGGCGGTTATTACTACGCCTTGGTAAATGGCCTCTATAGCCGCGCTGGCTTGGACGTGGAAATCATCCCCGCGGCCCCAAATGCAGCGGTTGAGCCCCAAGTGGCATTGGGGAAGATCGATTTTGGAATCGGAAATTCGGACCAGACGCTGATAGCCCGGGCGCGAGGAATACCGCTTGTGGCTGTGATGGGTTCCATGCAGCACGATCCAGTCGGCGTCATGGTGCATGCCGAATCGCCGGTTCATACTTTCGCCGACTTGGAAGGAAGGACCGTTGCGACCCAACCTGGAGAGCCGTGGTTCTCCTTTATCGTAAAGAAGTATAAGCTAACGCAGGTTCGCGTGACTCCACTCAGCTTCGATTATGCGCCGTTCTTGCATGATCCTGACTATATTCAGCAGTGCTTCATCACTTCCGAGCCTCCCATTATGGAGCATTTGGGGGTGAAGGTCCGCTGGTTGTGGGTAAAGGAGAGTGGCTGCGATTCGTACATGTCGCTTGACAGCTCTGACCGTTATATAGCTGAAAATCCGGAGACCGTTCGGGCCGTGGTCGCGGCCACGATCGCTGGCTGGCGCGGGTACGTTGTCGATCCCCGTTCTGCCGACGCGGAAATTCTTAGGCGAAACCCAGCAATGACCCAACTGCAGCTGGACCTTTCGCGAAAGGTGCTCATCGACTACCACGTGATTGACGGAGACCGGGGCGTCGATTTGACCGGTAATTTGGACCCCAAACGCATTGAGAGACAATATCACATTTTGCGCGAACTGGGCATCATCAAGCAGGACTTCGATTTCCGGCAGGCGTTTACCACGGATTTTCTTCCTAAGCCATGATTCAACTGCGTTCGCCTCTACATCTGCATCGCATCGAAAATAGTCCTGATGGCCCGGCGACCGGCAGAAAATGTTCGACGACCCCTGGGCTGGTGGCGACCCTTTGCCAGGTCTCTATCGACCCCGGCGGATGCCCTCGATAATTCGCAGGAAATGGCGGTTGGCCTGGACGAGTAGCTCGACTTCGTCGATCGTCGTCAGCCTTCGCCCCTCCATCACGAACCGGCCGTCTACCATCGTCGAGTCGACGTTGCGTCCGTCGGCCGCAAAGACCAGGTGCGAATAGAGATGGTCTCGATCCCCCGGCATGAGCGGCGTGAACGCCTGCGCGCCCAGATCGAGCAGGATCAAGTCCGCTTTCCGGCCGACCGCAACCTGCCCCGTGTCGTGGCCCAGGGCCCGCGCTCCGGCCCGCGTCGCCATCTGGAGCACCTGTCTCGGCTTCATCAGGCCCGCGTCGACGTGCTTCGCCCTCTGAAGGAGGGAGGCAAACTTCATCGTGTGGAAGTGGTCGCGGCTATTATTGCACTCGGCGCAATCGTGGCCAAGGCCGACGTTGACGCCCGCGGCGACGAGGTCGCCCACGGGGGCGATCCCGTTTCCGAGCTTCGCGTTGGCGACGGGATTGTGGGAGACGTGGGTCCCTGTTTCCGAAAGCATGCCGATTTCGCGCTCCGTCAGCCAGACGCAGTGCGCTGCCACGCAGTCGGGCCCCAGCACGCCGTTCTCATAGGCGGCCTCGAGCGGCCGTAGCCCCAGCCGCTGTTGGGTGAGTTCGATCTCGCTCAGGGATTCGTTCAGGTGAATGTGAATCCCGGTGCGGAACTCGTTGGCCAGCGCCCGGACGCCCTTAAGCATTTCAACGGAGCCGAGCGGGAGCCATTCGACCCCGACCCGCACCTGGATGCGCCCGCCCGCGGCGCCATGCGTTCCCTCGAGCGAGCGGCGCCCGTCGTCGAGGGTGTCGAGTCCGAACTCCGGAAGGGCGATATCGTTGCAGAGAACCGCCCGTATGCCGATGTCCTCGGCGGCCCGCGCAAGCGAGGCGACGTGCCGGTACATGTCGTTGACGGTCGTCACGCCGCAGCGAACCGACTCCGAGTAGCTGAGGAGCGCCGCCCAGTAGGCCGCCTCCGGATCGAGCGCCTTGACCACGGGATACCAGCAGCGCTCGAGCCATTCCTTGAGCGGCAGATTGTCGTTCCAGCCCTTTGCCAGGGCCGTGTGGTAGTGGAGGTCGACAAGGCCGGGCATCAGGGCTTTGCCGGTCGCATCGACCACCCGGTCGAAGCCTATTTTCGCGCGGGCGAGCACTTCTGCCGTCCCTCCCAAGTCCACAATCCGCGTCCCGTCGATGACGACCGTTCCGTCGATGATCATGTCATCGTCGTCGTTCAACGTGAGGATTGTCGCGTGGGTGATGGCTGTACGTGCGGCCATGTTCAAGTTTCAGGTGGGCGGGTCTCCCAGCGGCGTCTTGCTGATCGGCTCCCCAGACTGCCAGTGCTAATTGGAGTGGAAACGGACTCAGCGCGATACCTGTTTGGGACGCCGAGAGAGTGGCAGAAAGCGTGCCAGATCGACGGCCGGCCCCAGGAGCCTGCGCGGCGCCGGGTGTTGGCATCTTTATTGCTGATCCGATCGAGACCCCGTGTGCATGGGGGTTTATGGAGGTCGCACTCATCTGCATCACGAAGAGGTTTGGCGCGGTAGTGGCCAACGACGCGGTCAGCCTCGTTGTGCGGTCCGGCGAGGTTCTCGCGCTTCTCGGGGAAAACGGGGCCGGCAAGAGCACCCTCATGAAGGTCCTGAACGGCGTCCACCACCCTGACGGCGGCGAGGTAAGGATCGACGGACATCCCGTCCGGATAGACTCGCCCGCGCAGGCGAGGGTGCTCGGCATCGGGATGCTCTTCCAGGACTTCAACCTGATTCCGGCGCTCTCGGTAATCGAGAACCTGGAGCTCGCCGCTGCAACCCGCTGCTGGCGGCTTGGCGGGGAGGGCCGGAGCAAGGCGTTCGATATCCTGAAAGGCCTGGCGCCCCAGATCCGGGCGGACGCCATTGTCGGGGACCTGGCAGTCGGGGAAAGGCAGCTGATCGACCTGGCGAAGGTTCTGAGTTCCGAGGCCAGGCTGATCGTTTTCGACGAGCCAACCTCCGTCCTGAGCCCCCTGGAGACCCGTACCCTTTACGCGCGGATCCGGGCGCTGGCCGGCGAGGGCAGGTCCATCGTCATCATCACGCACAAGATGGAGGACGTCGCCAGCTGCGCCGACAGGGTGGTCGTCATGCGCAGGGGCCGCGTCGCTTTTGAGGCTCGCATGGCGGAAACCACGAAGGAAAACCTGATCCGGCATTTCATCGGTGATGACGGAAAAGGAGATTTTCATGAAGAGGCGCCTCAGCCCGAGACCCGGCTCGAAGTGCAGGGTGTCTTCGGAGGGGAGCACGCAGGGGCAATAAGGGATGTGAGCTTCGGCCTGCGCCGGGGCGAGATCCTGGGCATCGCGGGTGTTTCCGGCAACGGGCAGCAGCAGCTGGCCGACCTCCTTGCGGGCCTGCAGGCACCCGCGCAGGGAAGCGTCCTTCTGGACAACAGGGACGTGCACCGGCGCGGTTTCGGCCGAGAGAGCGTGGGTTACATTCCCGAGCAGGTTTCGGCGAACGGCGTGGCACCTGGCCTGAGCCTCACCGTCAACCTTTCCCTGAATGGGATGGGGCGCCTGCCGTGGTTCAATCCGCTGCGCGAGGTTCGGACGGGGGCCCGCGACGCCCTGGAGCGCTTCGACGTCCGGCCAGCGCAACCCGATCTGCCCGCGGGAAACCTGTCGGGGGGGAACCTGCAGAAGCTCGTCCTGGCGCGCGAGCTCGGGAAGCCCCGCAGTTTGATTGTCGCGTGCTACCCCACCATGGGGCTAGACATCGCCTCCTGCAGGCGGGTTCGCCAGCAGATCGCGGATCAGGCGAAGGGGGGCGCCAGCGTCATCTGGATCTCGGAGGATCTCGACGAGCTTTTCGCCTGCACGCATCGCATCGCCGTGCTGTTCAAGGGGGAGCTGTCCGGGTTTCTGCCGGCATCCGAGGCCGGGCGGGACGAGATCGGGCGCATGATGGCGGGTTCGCCATGAAAGTGCTCGACCGCCTTGGCAGATACCGGCCCCTGGCATGTGCCATGGCGCTCCTTGTCGTTCTGGCCGGCCTCTTCTTCTGGCCCAGCGGGCTGAGTCCCTTTCGTCTCCTCTCGCTACTTTGGACGGGCTCGTTTGACGGCGCCTACGCCCTCTCCGAGACCCTCGTGAAGGCGACGCCAATCATCTGGTGCGCGCTGGCCGTAGCGGTACCCGCGCAGCTGGGCCTGATTTCGCTGGGGGCGGAGGGCCAGATGTACGCTGGGGCCATACTTGGGGCCGGCTTCGTGCTGGCCCTCCCGGCGGAGCCGGGATGGCTGCTGCTCCCGGGAATGCTGCTTTGCGCGGCGATGTCCGGCGGCCTCTGGGGCATGATCGCCGGCTGGTTCAAGGCGAAGCTCAACATCAGCGAGATCATCGTCTCGATGCTCTTCAATTTCATAGCGATCGACCTCCTCGATTACCTTATCCACGGGCCCTGGAGGGCCCCTCACAGCGGAAACTGGCCCGAGTCCTCCACCTTTCAGGACGCCGCGATTCTTCCACCGATAATCGGCGGGTACCGGGTCCACGTGGGGCTGATCGGGGCCCTGCTTGCGACGTCGGCGATGTACTTCGTCTTCGGCTGGACGCGCTGGGGCCTGATCGCCCGGACGCTTGGCAACAACCCGCGAGTCGCGGCCGGCGCCGGGATAAGCCACGGGAAATGGATTTTGATCCTGATGGCGCTGGGAGGCGCGCTTGCCGGCATCGGCGGGATGGCGGAGGCCTCGGCCATCGAGAACCGCCTGGAGACTCAATTCCTGCCTGGCTACGGCCTGTACGGCTTCATGGCGGCATGGCTTGCGCGGCACGACTTCGGGCTGATCGTCCCGGTCTCCGTGCTCATGGCGGCGATCCTTTCCCTGGCCGACACCTTGCAGCTCTCGGCGCAGTTGCCGGCGTCGAGTGCGCTCATACTGCAGGCCTTCGTGTTCATCTCGGTGCTGGCTTTCAGCGCGACAAACAGGGCGCCGGCATGAGCGCCTCCGGGTCGTCCCTCGAGCTGCTGGTGTCCGCCTGGCGGAGCTCGACTCCAATGGCCTTCGTCATCGCAGGCGAGGTGATGGGGCAAAGGGCCGGCATCGTTAACATCGGCGTGGAAGGGCAAATGCTAGTCGGAGCTGCGGCGGGATTCGGCGTCGCGTTTGCGACAAACAGCTATTGGCTCGGTCTCGTCGGGGGAGCGCTCGCCGGCCTGTGCCTTTCCGTTGTGCACGCGTGGCTCTGCCTGGTAAGGCATGCGAATCAGATCACCTCCGGTGTCGCCGTCTTCATACTCGGAAGCGGGCTCAGCTCCTATTTTGGGACGCGCTACGTCGGTCGGCAGATCTTCGGTGACAGAATGGATCACCTGGCAGGCGTCCGGGGAAGCCTCGGCTACCTCTATTCCCAGGTCACGCCGACGATGGTGCTCGGGCTCGCCGTCCCCGTCGCGCTGGGGCTCTTTCTGTACCGCACGCGGCCCGGATTGAAGTGGCGGGCGGTCGGCGAATCGACGCGGGCGGCGCGCACGCTGGGACTCAATCCAGCCGCCTATCGCTGGGCCGCGATCCTTCTCGGCGGAGTCTGTTCCGGCTTCGGCGGGGCAGGGCTGTCCGTCGATTATGCCAGGACCTGGTCTGAGGGGATGACTGCGGGGAGGGGGCTCGTGGCCGTCGGCCTTGTCATCATGACGCGCTGGAATCCCTTCCTTACCACCCCCGTGGCGCTCATCTTCGGTGCGGCCGAGACGCTCTCGCTCACACTCCAATCCCGGGGCGTCCATGTCTCGCCCTACCTGCTGGAGACCCTTCCGTACTTCATTCCGCTGCTTGTCCTGGGCCTCGACGCACGATTCGGCCGAAACATGAGCAAGATTCCCGCAAGCTTGCAGGAGATCCTCCTCTCCTCCAACCGTTGAATCCCCGTATGAACGCGCTCCTCAAGGGCATTTTCCTTTTCGCTGCAGTTGTTTCCGGCGGCCTTCCGCTCAGGGCCGTGACGGTCGGCTTCGTCTACGGCGGTCCCCGGGCCGACGCGGGCTGGGATTCGGCACAGGAGGAGGGCCGGCTCTTTCTCGTCAAGGCCCTGCCGGAGGTCCAGACCATCGTCGCGGAAAACGTGCCCGAGACCTCGGAGGCGGAGCGCGTGATGGAGAAGATGGCGCGTGCAGGCGCGACGATCATCTTTGCCACGAGCTATGGATATTTCGACGAGGCGGTGCGCGTGTCCAGGCGCTACCCCAACGTCGTCTTCCTTTACAGCGGCGACGGCCAGACCGCGCACAACGTCGGAAACTATTTTGGCTCCACGGAGCAGGCCATGTACGTTGCGGGCATCGCGGCCGCCTACAAGACGAAGACGGGCAAGTTTGGCTACGTCGAGGCGCACCCGATCCCACTCCTCCTTCGCGGCATCAACGCGTTCGCGCTTGGGGCACAAACCGTCAACCCGGCGATTACCGTGCACGTGATCTGCATCGATACCTGGCAGGATCCCGTCAAGGAAGCCGAGGCCGCCAACTCCCTCATCGACGAAGGGGCCGACGTGTTGTCGGGGGAGCTGAATTCAAACTCGACCCTGGCCCAGGTGGCGGAGAAGCGGGGGATCTCCTTCGTGGGGCAGTACTTCGACGCGTCGAAGCTCGCGCCGCACGCGTGGCTCATCGGCAACTACTACAAATGGGGAGCGATGATGGTACAGATCGTAAAGGAGGTCGAGGCGGGCAACTGGAAGGAAAAGATCTATCTGGCGAAGTTGGGAGAGGTGCTTCTTCTGACGCCGCCCGATCCGACGCTCCCTGCCGAGGCCCGGGTCGAGATGGACAGAGTTGCGGCCGATCTTGAAAGCGGGAAGCGCAAGCTATGGATGGGGCCTATCCGCCGGCAGGACGGCACGCTCCTTGTCGGCGAGAAGCAGGTCCTGGCGCCGGCCCAAGTCACCGAGATGGATTTTCTTGTCCAGGGCACCGTGGGCAGTCTGGGCAACTGACCGTAATTTTCCGCCGATTCGACCATTGATGGCGCCATGCACTTCACACAGGACGGGGACGCCAATATTGTTGTCTGAATATTCGGAGCACCAAGATGAGAAATATTGCTGTGGCAAAGGCCACGCAGGAGTCCGTGCCAAGCATGCCCCTCACACCCCAAGCGTGATAGCCGCGACCGTCTAGCCAGGTCATATACGAACTGGGCGCATTGGCTGCGGATATAAAGAGCGCCATGCGGGTTCCGGCAGTCATGGGTTCCGTGCCGCTTAGTTCCAAAGCGAGCGCAAAAAAGGCCGCTTGGACCAGGCCGACGCCGAATTCGTACGCCAATCCACCAATCATAAACGATGCGGGCCGAAGCGGCGGAACGG
>CAAGKR010378309.1_pt1 | contig 13200 bp, 12 predicted proteins | sample 2556971 | NCBI WGS metagenome assembly CAAGKR01 (sample SAMEA5207829, study PRJEB30636) | soil metagenome | biome: forest; feature: boreal; material: soil | place: USA | collected 2011-09 | depth 1 m | reverse complement strand
GGTCGGCGGCATCGACCGGGTCTACGAGCTGGGCAAGGACTTCCGCAACGAGGGCGTCTCGCACAAGCACAATCCCGAGTTCACGATGCTGGAGTGGTACGAGGCCTACGCCGACTACCGCAAGACCGCGCACGATCTGGAGCTGCTGGTCGCCGAGGTGGCGGAGCGGGTGCTCGGGACGACGAAGGTCATGCGCGGTGAGGTGGAGATCGACCTTGCACCGCCCTGGAAGCGGGTGACGCTGCGCGAGGCGATCCGCGAGCGCACCGGCATCGACATCGCCGAGCACCCGACCCGCGAGGCACTGGCGGGCGCGATGGGAACCGAGCCCGACCCGGCCGAGGGCTGGGGCAAGCTGGTCGACGGCCTGCTCTCCAAGGAGGTCGAGCCGCACCTGACCCAGCCGACCTTCCTCCTCGACTACCCGGCCGAGCTGTCCCCGTTCGCCAAGGCCCATCGCTCCGAGAAGGGGTTGGTCGAGCGCTGGGAGGCCTTCGTCGGCGGAGTCGAGATCGCCAACTCGTTCAGCGAGCTGAACGACCCCGACGAGCAGCGCCGTCGCTTCGAGCAGCAGGCGACCGAGTTGCAGCGCGGCGACGAAGAGGCCCAGCCCTACGACGAGGCCTTCGTCGAGGCGCTCGAGCAGGGGATGCCGCCGACCGGCGGGGTCGGCCTCGGGATCGACCGGTTGGTGATGATGCTGACCGGGGCGCAAAGTCTGCGCGAGGTCGTGCTGTTCCCGGCGATGCGCACCTGAGATACGCCTCAAAAAGCCGCATAGAGCGGGAATTCGGGGTCAAAGGCCGGTTGGGCGCTCCCGGTATCGTTTAAAGGGCACATGGGCACCTCCCGATACCGAAGGGCGTCTGCGGTACTTCCCCGAGCCAACCGAGTTTGACCAAGTAGAGAGACCTTGTTCGAGAGATTCACAGAGCGGGCACGTCAAGTCGTCGTCCTGGCGCAGGAGGAGGCGCGCACGCTCAAGCACAACTACATCGGCACCGAGCACATCCTGCTCGGGCTGCTGCGCGAGGAGGAGGGCCTGGCGGCCCGGGTCCTCGAGTCGCTCGACATCACGGTCGAACGCGTCCGCTCCCAGGTGGTGCGGATCGTCGGCTCCGGCGAGGAGGTCACCTCGGGCCAGATCCCGTTCACGCCGCGCGCCAAGAAGGTGCTGGAGCTGGCGCTGCGCGAGGCGCTCTCGCTCGGCCACAACTACATCGGCACCGAGCACATCCTGCTCGGCCTGGTGCGTGAGAACGAGGGCGTCGCCGCTCGTATCCTGCTCGACTTCGACGCCGACTCGGACAAGATCCGCAACGAGGTGATCCGGATGCTTTCCGGCCCGGGCGGACGCCGCCAGGGCTCCGGCGGCGGCGGCCAGGGCGAGGGCAAAAAGTCTTCGAAGCTGCTCGACCAGTTCGGCCGCAACCTGACCAAGCTCGCCGAGGAGGGCAAGCTCGACCCGGTGATCGGCCGCGAGACCGAGATCGAGCGGATCATGCAGATCCTCTCCCGCCGCACCAAGAACAACCCGGTGCTGCTGGGCGAGCCCGGAGTCGGCAAGACCGCCGTGGTCGAGGGCCTCGCCGCCCGCATCAACAAGGGCGAGGTGCCGGAGCTGCTGAAGAACAAGCAGATCTACACGCTCGACCTGGCGGCGCTGGTCGCCGGCTCGAAGTACCGCGGCGAGTTCGAGGAGCGCCTCAAGAAGGTGATGAAAGAGATCACCCAGCGCGGCGACATCATCCTCTTCATCGATGAGCTGCACAACCTGGTCGGCGCCGGCGCGGCCGAGGGCGCGATCGACGCCGCCTCGATCCTGAAGCCGGCCCTGGCCCGCGGCGAGCTGCAGACGATCGGCGCCACCACGCTCGACGAGTACCGCAAGTACCTGGAGCGCGACTCGGCGCTGGAGCGCCGCTTTGCCCAGATCAAGGTGGACCAGCCCTCCGTCGAGGACACCGTGAAGATCCTCGAAGGGCTGCGCGAGCGCTACGAGCAGCATCACAAGGTGAACATCAACGACGAAGCGCTGGCCGCCGCCGCCGAGCTCGCCGACCGCTACATCTCCGACCGCTTCCTGCCCGACAAGGCGATCGACCTGATCGACGAGGCCGCCTCGCGGCTGCGGATCAAGTCGATGAGCGCGCCGCCGGTCTACCGCGACCTCGAGGAGGAGATCGAGACGACACGGCGCGAGAAGGAGGCCGCGATCGAGGCGCAGGAGTTCGAAAAGGCCGCAAGCCTGCGCGACACCGAGCGGCAGCTGACGACCCGCAAGCGCCAGCTCGAGGACGAGTGGGCCGAGGGCGAGAACGGCGATCGCCCCGAGGTCGGCGAGGAGGAGATCGCCGACATCGTCTCGATGTGGACCGGCATCCCGGTCTTCAAACTGACCGAGGCCGAAACCAAGAAGCTGATCCGGATGGAGGAGGAACTCCACAAGCGGGTGATCGGCCAGGAGGTCGCGATCACCGCCGTCTCCAAGGCGATCCGCCGCTCGCGCGCCGGGATCAAGGACCCGAAGCGCCCGGCCGGCTCGTTCATCTTCCTCGGGCCCTCCGGGGTCGGCAAGACCGAGCTGGCCCGCACCCTCGCCGACTTCCTCTTCGGCGACGAGGAGGCGATGGTCCGGATCGACATGTCCGAGTACATGGAGAAGCACGCGGTCAGCCGCCTGGTCGGCTCGCCGCCGGGCTACATCGGATACGACGAGGGCGGTCAGCTGACCGAGGCCGTGCGGCGCAAGCCGTACTCGGTGTTGCTGCTCGACGAGATCGAGAAGGCCCACCCGGACGTCTTCAACATCCTGCTGCAGATCCTCGAGGACGGGCGGTTGACCGACGCCCAGGGACGCACCGTGGACTTCCGCAACGCGATCGTGATCATGACCTCGAACATCGGCGCCTCGGAGATCGCCAAGAACACCTCGATCGGCTTCACCGTCGCCGACGAGACCGGCATGTCCTACGGAGACATGAAGAACCGGATCATGAGCGACCTGAAAAAGGTCTTCCGGCCGGAGTTCCTCAACCGGATCGACGAGGTGATCGTCTTCCACAAGCTGGCCAAGGAGGAGGTCAAAGAGATCATCGAGCTGATGATCGCCCGGGTCCGCGTCCAGGTCGCCGAGCACGAACTGCAGCTGGAGCTGACCGAGGAGGCCAAAGACCTGCTGGTCGAGAAGGGCTGGGACCCCTCGATGGGCGCCCGCCCGCTGCGCCGAGCGATCCAGCGCTACATCGAGGACCCGCTCGCCGACGAAGTCCTGCGGCAGGGTCAGATGACGCCCGGCTCGACCGTGATGGTCGCCCGCGACCCATCCGGCGACGAGGAGGACCGCCCGCTCAGCCTGACGATCATCGAGCCGAAGAAGCCGTTGCCCAAGCGCGTCCCGAAGCCGGAGCCCGAGAAGGTCGGGGTCGGCGCGAAGAAGGACGGCGACGGCGATCGCGAGCCGGATGGGGGCGACGCGCATCCCTCCGGCGACATCGAGCCCTGAGCGGCACCGCGCACGTCGAGCAGCGGCTGGACGACGAGCTGACCGCTGGGGTGACCGCTGGGGCATCACCCCAGACCGCATTGCAGAGCGCTTTTTGCCATCCTAGGGGCGATGCCTTCTTTGTCCGGGGATGAGCTTCATGAGCTATCCGAACGACAGGATCCCCGGCTGCTAAGAGCCCTGGATGTCGTTGCTCCGGGCAGCGCGCTGCGCGAGGGGCTCGACAACATCGTCCACTCCCGCACCGGCGGATTGATCGTCGTCGGCGACCTCGACGACATCTCCCACCTGCTTTCCGGTGGGATCAAGCTCAACGTCGACTACACGCCGGCGATGCTCTATCAGGTGGCGAAGATGGACGGGGCGATCGTCCTCAACTCCGAGGCGACCAACATCGCTTGGGCCAACGTCCAGCTGATGCCGGACCCGACCATCCTCTCCTCGGAGACCGGCACCCGCCACCGCACCGCCGAGCGCGTCTCCAAACAGACCGACGCCCTCGTCATCGCGATCTCCCAGCGCCGCGACATCGTCTCCCTGTACGTCGAGGGGACGAAGTACATCCTTCAGGACATTCCCGCGGTGCTCGCCAAGGCGAACCAGGGGCTGGCGACGCTCGACAAGTACCGGGCCCGGCTCGACCAGGTCTCGGCTCGCCTCACCGTGCTGGAGTTCGAGGGCGGGGGCGTCCTCTACGACGTGCTCGCCGTGCTGCAGCGGGCCGAGCTGGTGACCCGGATGGCGGTCGAGGTCGAGCGCTACATCGTCGAGCTCGGCACCGAGGGTCGCCTGATCGAGATGCAGCTGGAGGAGACGATGGTCGGCGTCGCCGCCGACAAGACGGCGCTGGTCCGCGACTACTCGGTCGAGGACTCCGAGCAGAACCTCGCCGCGGTGCTCCAGTCGCTGGCCCGGATGCCTCACCAGGACGTGCTTGACTTCGGCCGCCTCGCCGAGCTGCTCGGCTACGACCGCAAGATGAACACCCTGGACTTCCCGGTCGCGCCGCGCGGCTACCGCGTGCTGGGCCGCATCCCCCGCATCCCCAAGCTTGTCGTCCAGAAGATCATCCACGAGCTCGGTGGGTTGGAGGAGGTCCTCGCGGCCTCCGACGCCGATCTCGAGGCCGTCGACGGAGTCGGCCCGACCAGGGCCAAGGACATCCGCGAGGGCCTGCGGAGGCTTCAGGAGGTCGACCTGGTCGACCGGTACTTGCAGAGCTGACGGCGATGAGCGCTGTCGTAAATCGAAAGGAGCAAGCGATTCCCGAGCTAGAGGAGGCCATGGAGGCAGGCTTCGAGGAGGACGTCATTTACGTCTGCGACTTCGAGGAGGGGGACAAGGTCGTCTACCCCCATCACGGGGCGGGCCTCGTGCTGAAGAAAGAGACCCGGGAGCTGATGGGGTCCGAGCGTGAATACCTCACGATCAAAATCCTTCACAACGAACTCACCGTGATGGTCCCCTGTGAAAACGCCGGCCTGGCAGGGCTGCGGCGCGTGATCGACGAGGTCGAGATCAAAAAAGTGACCGACGTTCTCACCGATGACGTGTCTGAGATGCCGAAGAACTGGAACCGGCGCTTCAAGTACAACCGCGAGAAGATCAAGACCGGCGACGTATTCGAGCTGGCCGAGGTTGTCCGCAACCTGGCGATTCGCGAGATGGAGAAGGGCCTCTCGACCGGCGAGAAGCAGATGTACACGCGGGCGAAGAAGATCCTCTCCTCGGAGTTCATGTACGCGCTCGACAAGGACGAAGAGGGCGCGGAGGAGTACCTCGACGGGCTGCTGGAGGAGCGCTTCGCCACCACGGCGACCGTCTAGCGCGTCCGTGTTCGTCACAGCGGTCATCGCGGCCGCCGGCTCCGGGCGCAGGCTCGGAGCCGGCGGCCCGAAGGCCTTCGTGCCCATGGCCGGGAGGCCGATGGTCGAGTGGTCGATCGCCGCTTTCCGGGCGGCCGAGCCGGTGCGCTCGATCGTGGTCGCCGCGCCGCCCGGCCACGCCCACGAGCTGGGCGGCCACGACATCGGCGTGGTCGTCGGCGGGGAGACCCGGGTCGAGTCGGTCGCCAACGCCCTGGAGGCGGTCGGGACCGAGCTGGTCGCCGTCCACGACGCGGCCAGGCCGCTGGTCACGCCGGAGCTGATCGAGGATCTGGTCGCGGCTCTCGCAGGGGACCCCGACGCAGCCGGCGTAATCGCCGCCACCCCGCTAACCGACACGATCAAGCAGGCAACCAACCCGAAGTGCGGTTCCTTGGGGACGCATACCGTCCGTAAGGAACCGCTGGTTGTCGAGAGGACGCTGGATCGGGACAGGCTGTGGGCGGCGCAGACGCCGCAGGTCTTCCGGGTCGGCGCGCTGCGCGAGGCGCTCGCGGCCGCCCCCGAGCGGCGCGCCGCTTCGACCGACGAGGCGATGCTGGTCGAGGCTGCCGGCGGCAGGGTGCTGATCCATCCCTCGCCGCCGCAGAACCTCAAGGTGACTACGCCGCTCGACCTGAGGGTGGCCGAGATGCTGCTCGCCGAGCGGGCGTCGGCCTAGCTCAGTCCCGCAGCAGCACCCAGGCCAGCGTCGCCGCGAAGCAGACCTGCCCCACCCCGAGGGCGACCCCGAGGCCGATTGCGCCGAGCAGGCCGGCGACGGCGGTTCCGCCGGCGAAGGCGAGCAGGAGGAGCAGCAGCTGGCGCCGGCGCGTCATCGAGCGCCAGTCTAGGCGCGGTCGGTAGCGTGCGGCGCGATGTTGACCGACTACCACCTCCATCTCCGCCCCGACGAGGACGACACGCCGGCTGAGCGCTTCTTCACCGGCGAGAACGTCGACCGCTATCTCGTCGCGGCGACCGAGGCCGGCGTGGGGGAGATAGGGGTCTCCGAGCACGTCTACCGCTTCACCCAGGCGCTCGACCTATGGCGCCATCCCTTCTGGGAGGAGAGCGCCCGCGACGACCTCGACGCCTACTGCGAGTTCGTGCGCGGCACGCCGCTGAAGCTCGGGGTGGAGTGCGATTTCGTGCCTGGCGCCGAGGGCCGCACCGCCTCGCTGCTGGAGGCACGCGACTTCGACTACGTCGTCGGCTCGGTCCACTTCGTCGGCGACCGCGCGGTGGACCACGACGGCTGGGATGTCTGGGAGAGCCGCAGCGACCCCGACGAGGTCTGGCGCCGCTACTTTGCCTCGCTCGCCGAGTGCGCCCGCTCCGGCCTCTTCGACATCCTCGCCCACCCCGACCTGGTCAAGGTCTGGGGCGGCGCCAGGCCGCTGCCGGAGCGCGACCTGCGTTTCTTCTACGAGCCGGCGGTCGAGGCGATCGCCGCGAGCGGGATCGCGGTGGAGGTGTCGACGGCCGGCCTTCGCAAGCCGGTCGGGGAGATCTACCCCGCGCCGGCCTTCGCCGAGATGTGCGTCGAGGCCGGCGCCGTCTTCGCGCTCTCCTCCGACGCGCATCTGCCCGAGGAGGTCGGGTTCGGCTACGAGCGGGCGGTCGAGTTTCTCGACACCCTCGGCGTCGATGAGATCTGCGTCTTCGAGGGGCGTGAGCGCCGGCTCCAGCCGCTCGGCGCCACGGTGAGCAAGGATGATTAGAGAATGAGCGTGGGAATCGGCTACGACAGTCACCGCTTCGCCGAGGGCCGGCGCCTGGTGCTCGGCGGCGTCGAGGTCGAGCACGACCGCGGGCTGGCCGGCCACTCCGACGCCGACGTCCTCACCCACGCGGTGATCGACGCGCTGCTCGGCGCCGCCGGGATGGGAGACATCGGCACGCTCTTCCCCGACGACGAAGCGCGGTGGAAGGACGCCGACTCGATCGACCTGCTCCGCACCGTCGTCGGCACCGTGCCCGGCCGCATCGTCAACATCGACGCCACGGTCGTCTGCGAGAAGCCGCGACTCGCCTCTCAGCGCGCCGAGATGGAGCGGATCATCGCCGAGGCGACCTCGGCTCGGGTCAGCGTCAAGGCGACCACCAACGAGGGCATGGGCTGGATCGGCCGCGGCGAGGGAGTCGCCTGCATAGCGGTCGCTTCAGTCGATAGCGAATAGTCTCCCGGCCTGATGGGGAAACTCAGTTTGCGCATGTCGAAGCTGTTCGGACCGATCGCCGACGGCGTCTTCGAGGTCAAGGTCCTGCACGAGGCGGGGATCGTCGGGATGGTCCGTCCCGACAAGGCGGTCCGGGTCGGGTCGACCTTCATTCGCTGGGGCGCCTCGCCGGCGACCGGCGCGGCGACCGCGGCAATCCACTACCCGCACGAGACGGCGCTGATCGACGAGCGCGGCTCGCTCACCTTCGAGCAGGTGCACCGCCGCTCGAACGCGCTCGCGCACGCCTTCGAGAAGATGGGGATCGGATACGGCGACGGGGTCGGGATCATGTGCCGCAACCACCGCGGCTTCATCGAGGCGACGCTCGCCGTCGCCAAGCTCGGCGCCGGCGCGCTCTACCTCAACACGATGTTCGCCGGCCCCCAGCTGGTCGAGGTGACGCGCCGCGAGGGGCCGAAGGCGCTCGTCTTCGACGAAGAGTTCACCGACCTGCTCGAGGGGGTCGACGAGAGCGTGGAGCGGGTCGTCGCCTGGGCGGATGGCGCGATCGAGGCGCCGACGATCGACGCGCTGATCGCCGCCAACGACGACTCCGACCTGAAGCCTCCCCCCGACAAGCCGCGCTTCGTCATCCTCACATCCGGCACGACCGGGACCCCGAAGGGCGCCCAGCGCTCCAGCCCCGACGGCCTGCTGGCGATCGCGGCGCTGATCGAGAAGATCCCCTTCCGTGCCCGCGAGACGATGATGATCGCGGCGCCGCTCTTCCACTCCTGGGGCTTCTTCCACTTCATCATGAGCCTGCCGACCGCATCGACGATGGTGTTGCGGCGCCGCTTCGACCCCGAGGACACGCTGCGCGCCGTCCAGGAGCACCGCGCCCAGGTGCTGGCGGCGGTGCCGGTGATGGTCCAGCGCATCCTGCGGCTGCCGGAGCAGACGCTCGCCTCCTACGACCTCTCCTCGCTGCGGATCACCTCGCTCTCCGGCTCGTCGCTCCCGGGCGAGCTGGCGATCGAGTGGATGGACCGCTTCGGCGACACGATCTACAACCTCTACGGCTCGACCGAGGTCGCCTACGCGACGGTCGCCACCCCCGAGGACCTGCGCGCCGCGCCGGGCACCGCCGGCCGGCCGCCGCGCGGCACCGTCGTGCGGCTCTACGACGAGGGCGGGCGGGAGGTTCCGCGCGGCGAGGTGGGGCGGATCTTCGTCGGCAACGAGATGTCCTTCGAGGGCTACACCGGCGGCGGCGGCAAAGAGGCGATCGACGGCCTGCTCTGCAGCGGCGACGTCGGCCATCTCGACTCCGCCGGCAGGCTCTTCGTCGACGGCCGCGACGACGAGATGATCGTCTCCGGCGGTGAGAACGTCTTCCCGCGCGAGGTCGAGGACCTGCTCGCCGACCACGAGGCGGTGGTCGAGGCGGCGGTGATCGGCGTCACCGACGAGGAGTTCGGCCAGAGGCTGAAGGCGTTCGTGGTTGTCGTCGAGGCGGCGGGGGTCTCCGAAGACGACCTCAAGGCCCATGTCAAGACCAACCTCGCCTCCTACAAGGCGCCGCGCGAGGTCGAGTTCCTCGCCGAGCTGCCGCGCAACGCCACCGGCAAGATCCTCAAGCGGGAGCTGCGCGAGCGCGAGACGCAGAAGTCGGCCTGAGGGGTCGGCGCAAATTGCGGTTTTTTCGGCCGGCCGCGGGGTGGCGTCGCCTCCGGCGCCCATAGTAGTTTGCCGTGAGATGAGCGAACCCGCGGTGCAGCTGCAGGCGGTCGGCGAGGCGACGGAGGCGATGCACGGCGTCGCCAAGCAGGCGCTGGAGTGGGTTCGGGTCGGCGAGAAGCGGGTCGCGAAAGCCGAGGCGAAGAGCGAGGAGGCTCGCGCCGAGTTGAAGGAGAGGGCGATGGCGACGCTCCGCAAGCTCGGCGAGGAGGGGCGCGAGCGACTTGCCGCCGAGCGCGGCAAGCGGCGCGAGGCGGAGGCGCGAGCGACTCGCGCCGCGGAGTCCAGGGACCGCGCGGAGAAGGCCTTCGAGCAGTTGCAGCAGCGCGCCCAGCTGGATCGCGAGGCGCTCGCCACCGAGATGGCGGCCGCCCGGGCCGGCGCCGAGAAGTCGCTCGCCGAGGCCACCGGCAATCTGGAGCGGCAGGCGCGCGAGGTACACGAGGAAGTTCAGCTCGAGGCCAACCGCAGGGTCGCCGCAGCCGAGCAGCGGGCGGCCGACGCGGAGGCGGCGGCGCGCGAGGCGCACGAGACCGCGGTGCGGCTCGAGACCGAGATCGAGAGGCGCGTCATGGAGGGCACCGAGGAGGTGCGGCGCGAGGCCGAGCAGCGGGTCCGCAAGCTGGTCGAGAAGGTCGAGCGCGAGGCCGAGGAGTTCGCCCGGGCGCGGGCCGAGAACCAGCTCCAGGCCGAGTCGGACCGAATCCGCCAGCAGGCGGAGCGGCGCGAGGAGCGGGTGAGGCTGGCCGCTGAGGACGAGATCAAGGCGAGCGCCAACAAGGCTAAGCGCGAGGCCCTCGCCGCCGCCGACGAGACGGCTCCGGCCTGGGCACGCTCCGAGTCGGCAGTCTCAGCCGCCGGCTACAGAACCTTCTAGGCTCAGCCTCGCGATGCGCGAGGTTCGGATCAAGGACACGTTGAGCGGGGGGCTGCGGGCACTCGATAGCGAGAGTGAGGTCGGGATCTATGCGTGCGGGCCTACGGTCTACGGCAGGATTCACATCGGGAACGCCCGGCCGTTCGTCGTCTTCTCTCTACTTGCCCGTTTCTTGCGGTCGGAGGGATATGGGGTGCGGTTGGTCGTCAACGTCACCGACGTCAACGACAAGATCTACGCGGCGGCGGGCGAGGCGGGGGAGCCCTCGGCCCGGTTCGCTGCGCGGATGACGACGGCCTACTTCGAGGACACCGACCGGCTCGGGCTGGGCAGGCCGGATGCGGAGCCGCTGGCCACTGAGACGATCGAGGGGATCGTCGGGTTGATCGCCGATCTGGTCGAGTCGGGGCACGCGTATGAGTCCGGGGGAGACGTCTACTTCCGGGTGCGCAGCTTCGAGGGGTACGGAAAGCTCTCGAACCGGCGCGCCGAGGACATGGACCAGGGTGAGGAGGCAGGCTCGGCGTCGCTCAAGGAGGATCCGCTCGACTTCGCGCTGTGGAAGGCGCACAAGGAGGGCGAGGACACCCACTGGGACTCCCCCTGGGGGCCGGGGCGCCCCGGCTGGCACATCGAGTGCTCGGCGATGGCCGAGGCGGAGCTTGGGCCATCGTTTGCGATCCACGGCGGCGGCTCGGACCTCGTCTTCCCCCACCACGAGAACGAGATCGCCCAGTCTGAGGCGGCCGGCCGGCCGTTCGCCCGGGTCTGGATGCACAACGGGATGGTCGAGACCGACGCCGCGAAGATGTCGAAGTCGGAGGGCGACATCTTCCAGCTCTCCGAGGCGCTCGACCGCTACGGGCACGAGGCGGTCGTCGACTACCTGGTCTCCGGCCACTACCGCCAGCCGATCGCCTTCGGGCCAGAGCAGATGGAGCAGGCGGCGGCGCGGGTGGAGCGGTTGCGCAACTTCCTCCGCGAGCACCCGGCGGCCGGCGACGCCCGGGCCGGGGCAGAGGACGAGTTCGTCGCGGCGCGGCTGGAGGGCTTCCGCGACGCTCTGGCCGACGACTTCAATACTCCCCGCGCGATGGCCGAGGCGTTCGAGCTGGTCGCCGAGGCGAACCGCCGCAAGCTGCCCGGCGCCCCCCAGGCGCTGCGCGAAATGCTGGAGCTGGTCGGCCTCGACTCCCTGGCCGAGTCCGAGCAGACGGCCGGCTCGGAGGCCGAGGGCTTACTGGCCGAGCGAGAGGAGGCGCGCGCCGCAAAGGACTTCGATCGCGCCGATGCGATCCGCGACCGCCTGGCTGGGCTGGGCTGGGAAGTCCGCGACTCCTCGGAGGGCCCTCGCTTGGTTCGCAAGGGTTGATCGTGGGGGAAGCCCAGCAGATGATCTACGGCAAGCAGCCGGTCACGGAGGCCGAGCGGGGGAGGCGGCGCGTGCATCGCGTCTGGCGTGCCCCCGAAACGCCCACCGAGGAGCTGGAGCGCCTCTGCGGCTCTCCGGACCACCAGGGAGTGGTGGCCGAAGTCGATCCCTATCCGTATGCGGATCCGGGGCGGCTGCTGACTCCTCCCGACGCGCTGCTTGTCGCCCTCGACCAGGTTCAGGATCCGCGCAACCTCGGCGCCGTCTGCCGCTCGGCCGAGTTCGCCGGCGCCGCCGGCGTGGTCATCCCCGACCGCCGCTCGGCCGAGGTGACCGCGGTCGCCTGCAAGGCCTCGGCCGGCGCAGTCGAGCATCTCGAAGTCGCCCGCGTCCGCAATCTAGCCGACTGGCTCGGCGAAGCGAAGGCCGCCGGCTTCTGGATCTGGGGCGCCGACGCGGAAGCTTCGTCCCCACCCTGGGAAGCCGACCTGAGCGGCCCCACAGTGCTCGTCCTGGGCGGGGAGGGCAAGGGCATCCGTCCCCGTGTCGCTTCCGTGTGCGACGGACTCGTCGCGCTTCCCAGGCGTGGCAAGGTCGATTCGCTCAACGTCTCCGCAGCCGCCGCCACGCTTCTCTTCGAGGCGCTTCGCCAACGGGGATAGACGCCTGACAATTGCAACGGCGGTTGCACGAACCTCAGTTCGGGGTTGACAGAACTCTGCGCGCCCGTAAACTAACGCGCTTATAAAGGGTGAACCTCAGCTTGAGTCTGAGATTTCCCGGTTCATAGGGCGCCTCAGGGGAGGTAAACGGCGCCACGACCCTTCACAAGGAGAAGGATCTGTGGCTCTATCTACGCCTATGCAGGAAATGCGACTCCCCTCGGGACGTCGGCCCGGTGCCGCTCGGGCTTACCAGACTAACGCTCAACCTGAGCTTGACGACCATTATCTGGTCGCCCTCGCCAAGGAAGGCAAGACCGATGCCTACGACGCGATCATCCGCCGCTACCGCGGCTTCGTCCGCCTCAAGGCCTCGTCCTACTTCCTGCTCGGCGGCGAGTCCGACGACCTGATTCAGGAGGGCCTGCTCGGCCTTTACAAGGCGATCCGCGACTACCGCACCGACCGCGAATCGAGCTTCCGCAACTTCGCGGAGCTCTGCATCACCCGCCAGATCATCACCGCGGTGAAGACGGCGACCCGCAACAAGCACACGCCCCTCAACCAGTACGTCTCCTTCAGCCAGACGCCGGCCGCGTCGGGCGACTCGGACACGACGCTGGACGAGATCCTGCCCGGGCCGACGGTCTTCGACCCGGTCAACCAGGTGATCGCCTCGGAAGAGCTGGCAAGCCTCGTCTCCTGCCTCTCCGGCGTCTCGGGCGTCCTCTCCGACCTGGAGAGCCGCGTCCTCTCGCTCTACCTCGACGGCCACTCCTACGAGGTCGTTGCCGAGAAGCTCGAGTGCGACACCAAGACGGTGGACAACGCCCTGCAGCGCGTCAAGCGCAAGGTCGGCGCCCATCTCGCCTCCCGTGAGGTTCCGCTCTAGGGAGGCGCATCCATGCCGTCTATATTCGGCACCGTGCCCGCCTAGCTCAATCGGCAGAGCACCTGATTTGTAATCAGGAGGTTTCCGGTTCGATTCCGGAGGCGGGCTTGGCGGTTACGAGC
>CAAGKR010311391.1_pt1 | contig 13208 bp, 23 predicted proteins | sample 2556971 | NCBI WGS metagenome assembly CAAGKR01 (sample SAMEA5207829, study PRJEB30636) | soil metagenome | biome: forest; feature: boreal; material: soil | place: USA | collected 2011-09 | depth 1 m | reverse complement strand
TGCGAGGACGCGTTCACCGGCGAGGGTGAAGGTCTCGGCGGGATCTTCTGGCCTCGCATTATGGGCGACCACCCGACGTTCGATTGGGCGGGCTCCGGCTTCGTCCTCGAGGACCCGGCGACCTGGAAGTACTTCGTCGACTCCGAGTTCAACCTGCAGGTCCTCTGCTCGGCCTGTCATCGCGCAGCGGCGGCGGTGCCGCACTGGCTGGCCGGCCAGGCGGATCCGGCTCGAGGCGGGCTCGTGTGGCTCCCCACGGCCGGCTCGATGGGCATCCACCACGCGTCCTACCCGGAGTACCGCGACCAGCGGCACAACCGGCCGGACACGCCGCCGTTCCAGGTCCCGGCTGGGATGGCGCAGCCGAAGGTCCCGCCGCACGTCATGAAGGCGGCCGACCACTCGGCGGTGATTCTGGCGCACCAACTTGGGATGGCTGGGCACCACCTCCTCCCGCCGGCCGCGTGACGTTCGACATCGCGGCCTCGGGCGGCGCCGTCCTGGTCGTGGCCGGGATCCTGGTGTGGCTGGTCCTCGAGGCGGTCCTGGCGATTCAACACAAACCGCTGATCACGCAGCACGTCCGCGCGGGGATCAAGAGCTACCCGCAGGCGGCGTTCGTGATCTGCTTCTTTGTCGCATTCACCGTGGGAGCTCTCCTGGGACATTTCTTTTGGACGGTGAGCCGTGGCGGCTAAGTTCGGGGCGGCATACCAGCGAGTCGCTCGACAGCGACGGCATGCTTCCGGGCTTCGTTCACGCTCGGAATACCACCGGCTGCGTCGCTACGGAATCACCCAGGACGAGTACGACGCGATGGTCGCCGAGCGTGGAGGCCAATGCGATATATGCGGGCGCATCCCGCTCCCCTTCAAGGATGGGCGGGGCGGCCTCGACGTCGACCATGACCATGAAACCGACCGCATTCGCGGCCTGCTCTGTCGTAAGTGCAACCTCGCTCTCGCGTTCGTAGAAGCGGTCGAGTTCGTGACCCGCGCTCGGGCCTACCTGGAGCGCACCCGTTGATTGGACCGTCAGCCGTGGCGGTTAGGAGGCTTCACATGACTTGGTTTCGCTGGTTCCGTCCGCTCGCACTCGTGGCGCTCGGTGTGCTCGCGCTCCTGTCGCTGCTCGGCGTGGCGCCGACGTCGACGGACGTCGCGGTGAACATCGCCACCGTGGTCCTCATGATCGCGGTCCCGTTCGTGCCGCTCGCCCACATCAAGCTCGGCGGTCCGCAGATGGTCGCGTTGAGCATGGCGCTCGCGTTTGCGGTCGCCCTGGTGGCGCAGTTCATCACAGGCGAGCTGACGGCGGCGACGTGGGCTACCGCCGGCGCTCTGTTGCTTGAGTTCGGCAAGCTATGGGCCATCCAGCAGGGTGTGTTCCAGCTCTTCAAGGACGCTCTTCCGGCGCTGACGACCCAGCCGATCCTGGCAGCGCCGGCAGCGCCAATCAAGTAACTGGATGACCGCGAAGGAGGCGGGCGCCGATCTTAAGGAGCTGATCTCCCGCCTCAAGGCGGTTATGAACGGTGCCACGTCGCCTCCCGCCCACGAGGACCCGACTGCCAACGTCAGCCGCCTCGTCGAGCTCGGGCTAAAGCATCAGGACGAGTTGCGCGTGGCCGATGTCCGGCGCTTGGATGACCTTCGCGCAAACGACAACGTATGGCGTGACAAGATCGACCTCAAGGAAGAGCGCCGGCTGGACGCGAACCGAGCGCAGGACGCAGCCAGCACTGCTCTGGCGTTGGAGCGGGCAGGAGTTGCGGCGGTGGCGCTGCAGACCCAGGTGGCTACATCTGCCGAGGCCCTGCGGGCGAGCGCCACCGTCGTGAAGGACACGCAGGACAAGCGGATCGGCGAGTTGGAGCAGAGCCGCTGGAACATTGGCGGCCGCGAGACCCAGCGCACCGAGCAGCGCGTCGAAGGGCGCCAGGAGCGCCAGTTCGACAGCAAGCAGGCGGTGTCGATCGGTGCCATCGTGGTCGGCGGGTGTCTCACGATGCTCGGCCTGATCCTCACGGCCGCTGCGCTCGGCGTCGCCATCTTCAAGGCGACTGGCCACTAAAACCCTTCCCTCCGGCCCGCTAACCCCACGGGCGTCGCCGTCCGGCATTGTGCCGGGCGGCGTTTTCTTATTTCCGGGTGATGTGGCCCTGTTCGTCCACGGTGAGGTAGACCTGCTGATCACGCTTGCTCGCGTAGTACAGGAGGTAGATCACGAAGGGCAAGATCATCAGCACGAACCAGATCACCGCCCAGACGACGCTGAACTTCTTCGGCTTGACGAGCTGCGCGGATCTCGGCGTCTGGCTGGTTACCCGGAAGCCTCTCCCGACGTATCGGTTGATCTCGGCCTGGAGGATCGCCTCCGGGTCAACGCTCGTGTTCAAGGGAATTGCGGTCGCCATGTGTTGAGTCCTTTGGTGGTGGCCCGTCCCGGAGTTCAGCGGGCCCGCGTGTTGACCGGTGCTACCCGGTGGTGAGTATGCGTGGGGTGTGCGTCAATAGGGTGCCAGCTGATCGATGCCGCGGCCGAGGTCGGCGCCGGCCATGTGGGCGTAGCGGGCGGTCATCGCGAAGGTCGTGTGCCCAAGGATCCGTCGCAGTCGGTCGATCTCTCCGCCGCGGCGCAAGTACTCGGTCGCGAAGGTGTGACGAAAGGCGTGCGCATGCACCGGCAGCTTGGTCTGCAAGCGGATCCGGCGGAGGAGCTCGGTCGCTGAGCTCGAGCTCCAGGAGCCTCCGGAGCGATTCGTGAAGAGGCGATCGCTGCCGGCCTCGAGCCGTATCCGTTCGATGTACCGATGCAGATCGCGCTGCAGCTGCCGGCTGAGCGGTACCCAGCGCGGCTTGCGGCCCTTGCCCTGGCGCACTCGCAACCGGTCGTCCTGGACATCGTCGACGACGAGCTCGAGGGCCTCGGTCAGGCGCAGACCGGTACCGGCGAGCAGGCGACAGAAGAGCAGGTTCCTCGGCTGGCCCGCAGCTGCATAGATCCGCTCGAGGTCCTCGTCCGTGAAGGTCTCAACGGAGGCCTCCGTCTGCACTGGTTTCTTCAGCGCGAACCATCGCTCCGCGTTGTCGCGGACGAGTGATGGATGGACCTCATAGCTCTCCTCTCTCGCCCATCCGATGAAGGCGCGGAAGACCTGGTACCAGCCGCGCACATAGTGAGGTGAGCGCCCACGCCGACGCAGCTCGGCGACGAACTCGAGGAGCTGGTCGCGGCTAAGCTCGGCCAGCTCTACCACTTTCGTTTCACGCTGCAGCTGCGCGAGTTTCTGCCGGTACCACTTCAGCGTCTTCGGTGAACGGTCGGCCAGCTCCTGGTCGAGAAGGTAGCGGTCGACGGCTTTCGCGAGTGAACTAGTGACGGTCTTCGAAACAGGCGACGGTCTTGGTCTGGATGGCGACGGTCTTTTGGTCTTCACCACCGCTGTCGCGCCGCTCATCGGTCCTCCTCTTTGTATTCGCATGGATTGGCGGAGAGGGAGAGATTTGAACTCTCGATGGGCCAGTGACCCATAACGGTTTTCGAGACCGTTACTCAGCTCCCTGAGATCACGACTGGCGACGGTGTTGCAAACAGGCGACGGTCTTCAGTTGAACTGCAGCGGTCACTTAAGCCCAACGCTGTTAAGCCATTGAATTCGACAATTGACGAACAGGCTTTCGCCTGATAAGTTCAGGTCGGAAAGGCTGGGCGGGGAACCTTGCCGGCGTTGTCGTTGGGTCCGCGGGGTTGTGAGGGCGCCTGCCATGCCGAGCCGGCTAGACCGTGATGCGATCGGGGCTGAAGTGCGGGCGCTCCGGGCTGGTGTGCGAGCTGAAATCGTCACGGCGATGAAAGACCTACGTGCTTCTCAATCCGCTCTATACGCGGCTCAACTCGGGATAACACCCGCGTCAAGAGGCGCTCTTCGAAAGCTTTCTGGCCCATGACCAGCTCCTCGAGCGACGTGTCGAATAACGAGGCGAGCGCCAGCAGGTAGTCCACCCCGGGAAGGCTGGTCCCCTTTTCCCAGCGGCCAACCGTGCCGAGGCTGAGCGGTTCTTGCAAGAAGTCAGTGATCGCATCGGTGAGCTGCGCCTGGGTCAATTTCTTGCCCATTCGTAGGCCGTAGATGCGACCCCCGACCGCCTTCTTGAGCTGCTTTCGATTGACGCTCACAGGGGCAGATTAGGCGCGAATCCAGCATTAATGCGGGGCGTCCTCTTGACAAACTCGCATTTATGCCAGATGATCACCGCCGGATGAGCGCCCGACTAGCATTTAAGCCAGGTAGCCTTGCCGCAGAACTCGGCGTTCGCGGCCGCTCCATCGCTGCTTTCTGCGAGGAAGTTGGGCTCGACCGATCAACGGTCGACCGGGCCAACCGTGGTGGCGTGCTCAGCCCAGCGAGCTACAAGAAGATCCTCGATTGGCTTGCTGAAACCCCTCGCCTCGAGGCGCCCGAAGGCCTTGTCGAGGAAATGGCATGACAGACGGACCAGCCATCTCTCAGATGTCGATCTATGGCGTCGTGTACGCCGTCGACCTGGACACCTGCCGCGAGCGGATGGCCGCGCGCGCCGCTGAGCTTCTTCGCGAGCAGCCGGGCATGGGCGGCATGCAGGCGATCGCGGATGCAGCTGGTGTCGACCGTGCGACCCTGCGTCGGTTCTTCCGCGGCGAGCGCCTGAACGTCGAGTCATTCGTCGCCATCGTCACGCGCGGCCTCCAGCTGGACTTCCAGGTCGTGGCCAAGCGCGTTCAGCGTGAGGCCGTCGCAGTCTGATGCAGACCCTTCCTCCTTTGGGGCGGCCGGCCCCCACCGGTCGCCTTCCACACCAGCACTCGTGCGGTCATGACTGCACCTGTCCGCTGACGCCGCTGGACTCGCCGAATTGCGTGGCCTGCCGGCATGACGCCTTCACTGCCTATCGAGCCGCGCTCAAGGCGGCCGCGTGATCTTCACGAACTTCCTCGGCCGCTCCGTCGACGTGCCTGTCGAGACCGTCGAGCGCGAGCTCCACAACCTGATCGAGGCGGCTAGCGATGCCTGTGGGGCGTCGTCCATTGAGCCCGAGATCGAGCGCTTGCGTCATGCGCGCCTCGCCTTCCTGAAGGCCCTGCCGTCGGCTGAGGATGCGCTGTCTACCACTGAACTGCTCGAGCGCCGGGCATAGATGGCGGCCCCGGTCACCGTCAATGCCCGTCCTTGTTATTCCTGCGGCACGCCGGTATACGACCTCGAGCACGTAGGAACACACCGTCGCGCGCCGATTGAGGTCGAGCCTACATCTGACGGCAACATCGCGATCGACCTCGCGGCCGGCACCTATCGTCTGACCGGTCGCGACCTGCGACATCCGGAGCGCGTGCACTACATCAGCCACTTCGCTCGCTGCCCAGCTGCTGAGAAGTACCGCGCAGGACGGCCTCTTCGTGGGCGCTGATCAAGTGGGGGAGCTGGAAACAACTCGGTTGGGCACCAGCTCTCCCATTTCGTCACGCAGATCGCTAGGAGGTGAGTCGGGGCGAAGGCGTGCAAACCAGGCCGGCTCACTTCCTAGCGCTGCGCGACCTTTCAGATGGAACATCGCGGGTCAGGCTCAGCCCACCGGACAGACGATGCCGCGACGCAGGTGCAGCTTCTGTGGGCACGTGCTCGTCTCGATTCCCGAGCTCCGCAAGGGCAAGGAATACTGCGGTGGCGCCAGCTGCCGGCAAGCTCGCCGAGGGCTGGTGTGAAGGTGGCGACCGCAGTCCTCGCCGGGGTTGGGCTTGTCGCGCTGCTCATCGGGCTGCCCTGGCTGACGCGCCGGCGCTGGTCGACAACCCATCGGTCGATGTGGGAGCGCCGCGGTGGCTCATAACCTCGGCCTCGTCTCGCGCGAACCCGACGTCGACCACGCGAAGTGGCTCGAATGGCGCCGGGCCGGGATTGGATCCAGTGATGCCGCCGGGATAGCCGGTATCTCGCCCTGGTCGTCACCGATCGCTGTCTGGTTGGACAAGATGGCGCTCGCCGGCGACGTCACTCCATCCGAGGCGATGACCTGGGGCTTGTTGCTGGAGCCCGTGATCATCAAGGAATTCGAGGATCGCACCGGGTTGTGGATCGTCGAACGCCAGAAGCAGATTGTTCACCCCGCCCACGAATGGATGCGCGCCACGGTCGACGGCTTCGCTGTCCCCGGCGATGCAGACATCTCCTTGCAGCTGCCCGCGGCCGCGGTGCTGTACGAAGGGAAGACCGCTGGTGATTGGGGTCGCGCTGATTGGGCTGACGGCGTTCCGCTTCATTACGTCGCTCAGGTCATGCACTCGATGTGCGTCACCGGGATGCCCGCCGCGTGGGTGGTGGCGCTGCTCAGCGGCCAGAAGCTCGTGTCTTTCCTCGTCGAACGCGACCAGGAGGCGATCGACATCCTCCTCGAGCTCGAGGAGACCTTCTGGACTAAGCACGTGCTGGCGCAGACCCCGCCGCCGGTCGACGGCGGCCAGCGTACGACTGAAGCGATCCGTGAGGCGTTCACGGATTCCGTCACAGACGTCGTGGAGATGCCCGCCGAGGCGCTCGACCTGGTGCGCCGCATCCACGCAGCTGACGCCGAGGCCGATGCAGCGATCGAGCGTGCTGAGGCGGCGCGCAACACCATCCGGATGCTGCTTGGCGATCACGAGGTCGGTCTCTACGCCGGCGCTCCGCTCGCCACCTGGAAAGAGGTCCAGGTGAATCGCATCGACAGCGAGGAGCTGCGCGCCCGCGAACCATCGATCGCCGCCCGATTCACCAAGACGACGTCGCATCGCCGGTTGCTGTTCCCACGTCACAAGGAGGTTTAGGGGTATGCCGACGGGGCTCAAGGAAAGGCTGGAGACGGCCAAGACGGCGCAGGAGACTGGGCTCTCGACGACCAATGGCCAGGGCAGCGTTCTCGGTTGGTTGAACGCTCCGACGACTGCGAGCGAGTTGGCGCGAGCGCTGCCGGCGGGAATGGATTCTGGCCGCTTCGCGCGTGTCGTGCAGACCGAGTTGCGTAAGAACCCGGAGCTTCTCAAGTGCACCCCGCAGACGTTCATCCTTGCGGTGCTCAACGCTGCGCAGCTGGGCCTCGAGCCGGGCCCACTCGGTCATTCATACCTCGTCCCATTTCGCAACAGCAAGATCAACGCGACCGAGTGCACGTTGCTGCTCGGCTACAAAGGTCTCAAGGAGCTCGCCTACCGCGGTGGCGCCGTCGACTTCATCGACGCGGTCTCCGTGCATGAGGGCGAGCCCTTCCGGATCGTCCGGCAGCCGGATCCGCACCTCGAGCACGAGGAGCTTCCTGGATGCGCTGGCAGCCCGGTGGTCGCCTACTACGCCTTCGCAGTCCTCAAGGACAGCGGTCGCGTGGTGTTCGAAGTCATGTGGCCGGCCGACGTCGACGGCATCCGCAAGCGCTCGCGCGCGAAGGACAGTGGGCCCTGGGTCACTGACTTTGAGGCGATGGCGCTCAAGACCGTCACGCGGCGCCTGCTGAACCGCGGCAAGGTGCGCCTGTCAGCGCAGATCGCTGAGGCCATCCACGAAGACGAGGCGCGCGAGCTCGGCTTTGATCGGCCCGAGATGCTGGCCAGCCTTGCACCAGCTGCGCCGCCTGCCAAGGAGACCAAAAAGAGCAAGGAGACGCCTGCAGCTGCAGGGGGCGGTGGGGCCGAATCTGTGGAGGCAACTGACCAGGATGCTGGCCAGCCTGAAACGACCCCAACAGAGCCGCCCTCTGCAGCGCCAGCGGATCCGACCAAGGACCCAGCTGTACCCGGCAGCATCCTCAAGGACCCACCTGCTGCGGCCGATCCAGGGGCTGCGTTTCGGAGGAATTCATGAAACCAACCATCGGCCGGATCGTCAGGTATGTCCCCGATGCTCGTGTCGACACCTGGCCCGAGTGGCCCGCGATCATCACACGCGTCGCCTTCGACACGACTGTCGACCTGCAGGTGTTCCGGCAGTCCGACATCATCGCTGTGACCTCGGTCAGCTACCTCTCGCCTGACACTGCAACCGATGGCGGGAAGGGCGCGGGCCACACCTGGCACTGGCCCGACCGATCGGCGTGAAGATCACCATCGAGAGCACCTCGAAGGTCATCGAGCTGCGCGGACATCTCTGCAGCGTGCCGGCGCGCGTCTGGGAAGGCCAGACCGAGAAGGGCGTGCGCGTGGTTGCGTTCGTCACGCGGATCACGCCGATGGATGGGGACTCGGAGCAGTTCGACGCTGAGCTGAAAGAGATGCGCGCACCATCGCCCGAAGTCGCGAAGGCCTTCCCGATGAGGCTGATCTTATGAAGTCGGACGTCCGGCTCGTGGTCAAGGATGGGCACCCGGAGGCGCTCGAGGTCGACGGGGTGGTGCTCCAGGACGTCATGCGGCTGGTGTTCACCCAAGAGGTCCGCGGCTTGCCCGCGCTCGAGATCGAGCTGGTGCCGCGCGGCTTCGAGTTCCAGGGGCCGGCCGAGGTCTACTTCTCGACGGCCGGCCTCGCGGACTTACTCGCCGACGCCGCGACGGAGGACGCGGCGCACCACAAGACGTGGTACGTCGAGCAGATCGCCAAGGCGCTGCACATCGAGCTGCCCGAGCACGAAGCGGGCATCGCACCGTGAGCGACACCATCACTCAGCTGCGCGAGTTCATGCAGCGCAACCCGGCCGGGTTCATTCAAGGCCGCGACTTCGAGACGCTCTCTCTCGCCGGCGTGCGGGATTTACTGGGCGAGCGCGACGGCCCGGCCCACAGCACAGAGCTCGATCCGCTGACAGACGCAGAGAGAGAAGTGCTCGAGAGCTTTGCGAGCGCTTGGCGCCTGTTCGCGTTGCTCCCTCGTCGCCACCCCGACGAGCTCAGCGAAGCGCGCGCCCACTTGCACGCACTGCAGCAGACGCTCATGGCGCGCGCTGCAGTGCGTGCCTACCCCGATCTCTTCACCAGCATCGAGGGCTTCAGGTGATGTCCTTCCGCGCGGTGTGCCGGCGTGGCGCTGCTCACGACACGGTCTTGCTCTACGGCGGCCCGGACCCGGACCACCGCGCGTTGCTCGGCACGATGAACATGCGGCGCGACGAGTCGGTTGCGTTCTGGCGCTGGATCGGCGGTGTCCGCACCATCGACGACACCCTGCTGGACCTCGAGGTCGAGGTGCCGCGTGGCTGAGTCGCCCGAGGTCAACGACCGCTTCGCCGCCTACGCACATGACGCGCTCAATCGCGTCGCCAAGTGGCGTGTGCTCTTCACTGGCTGGCAGCTCGGGACGCGGGTCAAGGGCGACCCGGAGGGCGATGCCGTGCGCGACCTGCAGGAGGCTCGGCTCCTGGTCCGCGTTGAGGTTTCGGCGATCGCCGGCCTACTGATCAAGAAGGGCGTGTTCAGCGCGCTCGAGTGGACGGAGCAGTTGGCGATCGAGGCCGAGGCGCTGGAGGCCATGCTCGAGGTGCGGTTTCCGGGGATCCGCGCCACGGTGGACGGGCTCACCATCGACCTTCCCGCCGGCCTGGAGACGATGCGGAGGTATCGCTTCAAGCCATGACTCGGGCATTGACCGTCATTCGCGGCGTTGAGCCTTCAGTGCGCGTGGACTATCACGGGCCCTCAACACATGGCCCTAAGCGCGAGCCCGGCTACTTCCAGGTGTCAGCGCCAGACGGTAACGATTGTGGGCATCGTCATCGCACTCGCCGTGGAGCTGACCGCTGTCTGAGGGCAATGACTGGAGTTGCGTCGTGACCCCGAACGAATATCGCAACCACCCGAGCGGGGTGCTGCGGCGTGCCTTCTTTCGCGGTGGCTACGCACGCGACGCCGGTCGGACGCTGGATGACAACCCGTACCGCCAGGTCCTGGTGACGAAGAAAGCCAGGCGCGGTTCGTGGTCCGAATCCTACTCACTCGCTTGGGCCGTCGGATGGCGAGAGGCAGACCGGAAGAAGGGTCCGGCTGAGGCGACAGCATGAGGATTTCCGAGATCGACCTTGCTTGGGCCGCCGGAATCTTCGAAGGCGAGGGCTCCGTTCGCATCACAAAGGCTGATGGCCTGCACTTGCCAGGGTTGGTGGTTGAGGTCGTCAATACCGACCACCAGTTGCTGATGTGGTTCCAGGCTCGTTGGAGCGGGTATCTGGGTGAGAAGCACCATGCCTCGGCGAGAGGACAGCACTGGCGACCGTACTGGTGCTGGCAACTCAAGGCGCGCCAGGCGGCCGCATTCCTTGAGTACATCCAGCCTTACCTAAAGACGGATCGAGTCAAACGGAAGGTCGTGCTCGCACGGGAATTCCAACACCAGAAGGTCATCACCGGGCCCGGCCCGAGACAAGCGATTTACCGGGAAGCGCAGACCAGTTTTTACTGCCGGATGAAAGTCCTCAACCAACGAGGGGTCGTCGGGCAACTACCCCTTCGAATGCCCACGGAGGCGACCGCTATCGCCGCTGAAGAAGGAGTGCGCACGTGAAGACATCTGAGACCCCGAAGCCCAACCCGCCCAACCCGCCCAACCCGCCGAATCCACCCAACCCGCCGGACGACAAGCCGGAAGGCGGTGGCGATGGCAGCTGAGCGGAAGCCGCAGGCGCCTCGCTCTATCGAGCGCGAGCTGGTGTCGGACTTCGCCGACACCGCGGTGATCCATGGCTACAAAGTCTCCAAGCACGTGGTCACCGAGGACCACGAGCGCGAGGAGACCAAGCTGGCCATCACCTTCATCAAGAGCTCGGGCGCCGAGAAGCAGACCGTGCTCAAGCTGAAGAAGAACGGGGAAGAGCCGGAGGATGGGAGCTGAAACCCATCGAGGAAGGGGGACGTCGGGGCACTGTGCTTCGGCGTCTTCCCGTCCGTTCCATGCGCAGCCAGGGGTGTGGCTGATGGCGAAGATCCGCAGCTTGAAAGGCGAGTTCTTCCGCAACGCCGACGTCTCCCGCGCAGGGTTCGTCGCCAAGACTTTGGCGGCCGGCCTGATCTGCGCGGTGGCCGACGACGAGGGCCGCTTCAAGGCCCCCGCGGACTACCTCCACGGCGAGGTCTTCACGCACGATTCAGTCAGCGTCGAAGACGTCCAAACAGCGCTTGAGAGACTCGACGATGTCGACTTCATCCGTCTCTACTCCGTGCGCGGACGTGTATTTGGGTGGTTACCGACGTGGAATGAACACCAACGAATTCCGCCGACTCGATTTGTTAAGAGCAAGTTACCCGCCCCACCGAAGCGGAAATCCCGCAGACAAACCGCAGGCATCCCGCAAGCAGCCGTAGTCCTCGCGCGCGCGCCCAGATCGGATAGGAAAGGATCGGAAGGGATCGGAGAGGAAGGGAAGGGATCGGAGGTATCGGTGACTACGTCACCTCACTCGGCCGACGCCGAGACGGCCCTTGTCCTCAAGTCAGAGATCTCCGTCTCACCGGTGGTGCAGGTGTTCAGGACCTGGATTGCGTCGACCGGGCGCTCCGGCAAGACTTTGTTGGACAACAAGCGGCAACGGTTAATCGCGCGAGCGCTGGCCGGCTACGAGCTCGAGGACATCCTCGACGCTGTTGATGGCTGGCGCTTCGACGCCCACCACCGCGGCGAGAACGACCATGGTCGGCCGTACAACGACCTCGGCCTGATCCTCCGGGATCCAGAGCACATTGAGCGTTTCCGAGACTTCAAGCGGAGACCTGTCGCGGTGGTCATACCCACCGGCAAGCCCTCGATGAGCGCCTTCTATCGCGACCAGGCGGCCAAGCACGCCGAGGCGGGCGATTGAAACACTCCGAGTGGTTGATCGTCGGCGCGAAGGTGAGTGAGCTGTGGCCGAATCAGAGCTGGCCACTGGCGACGATGGCCTCGGCCTACGAGCTGTTCAAAGACATCGCGCAAGAACCGGCGTTGAAAGCTGTCGCTGAGCTCTGCGCTGAGGGCAGGGAGTTCGCCCCGGCGCCGGGCGTCGTGCTGGCTCGAACGCTACAGATCGCCATAGCGTCCACGCCGCAACTGCAGGATCCGGACCTCACACGGCCTCTCACCGACGAGGAGCTCGACCGAGCACGGCGGATGGCAGCTGCGCTCGCCGGCGACAAGGCGCGGCTCACGCAAGCGACCTGGCGGGTGTTCGCAGATCACGCAAAAGCCTGCGACGGCAGGGGCGAGGAAATTAAGCGCTGTGACTTGGTGGCTGACAGGTGTCGGCACTCAGGCCTTCAGTCGAACGTTTTCCCGCCCATGCTGAACGACCTTTGTCCGCCAGGCCGGCTGCTGTTTGAGGCTTGGCGCTATGCGGTCGACGACCTTCGCTCGCAGCTGTCGCCGATCGGAGCGGTGCAGCAGGAGGCGGCGCTGTGAGCAGCTGGCCAATGCTGCTGCTGTTAGTCGGGATGCTGGCTGTCGCGGGGCGTGACGCGCTACTCGATCGCTCGCCGCGCAAGCCCTGGGCGTGGAAAAGGCCAGACCTCGAGTGGTGGGCCCACCGCCGCACGCGACGGGAGAAAGCAACTATGACCAGCGCGATGAGCGCACCGATGGTGGCCGGCAGCCACCCGTTCAGGAGGTTTTTGTATGGCCATCTACCGACAAGGCGACGTGCTTCTCGTACCGGTCGATGAGGTTCCTCGAGGGGCGAAGCGTGTGCAGCCGAAGCGACTGATCATCGCCGAGGGCGAAGTGACTGGGCATGTGCACGAGCTCGTCGGCGGCAAAGTCGAACTCTTCGAGAAGGCCGAGGTGGTGTTCGCGAAGATCATGTCCGCACCGCAGCTGCAGCACGCAGAGCACGCGACGCAGACCATCGAGCCGGGCGTCTACCGCGTCGTGCGTCAGAGGGAATACAGCCCGGAGGCTGTGCGGCAAGTTGCCGACTGACGCCAAGCGTTTCGAGTCGGCCTGCGACTACCCCGGTGTGCTCGATGCCGCCGGGGTAGAGCGCAGCCTGGGGCGGTATCTTGCCGCCCTGGGCGTCAAGCGTGAGGTTAGACGCCTCAGCCCGGACTGGTCGGTCTTCGACGAGCCGGCGCTGCTGCGCAGCGTGAACGGCGTCCTGGACGATTGGGTGAAGAGGTCTCCTACTGCCCTCGATGCCCTCGATGCCCTCGATGCCCTCGATGCCCGCGCTGCCCGCGATGCCCGCGATGCCCGCGCTGCCCTCGATGCCCGCGCTGCCCGCGATGCCCGCGCTGCCCTCGATGCCCGCGCTGCCC
>CAAGKR010154839.1_pt1 | contig 13213 bp, 11 predicted proteins | sample 2556971 | NCBI WGS metagenome assembly CAAGKR01 (sample SAMEA5207829, study PRJEB30636) | soil metagenome | biome: forest; feature: boreal; material: soil | place: USA | collected 2011-09 | depth 1 m | reverse complement strand
CTGCTCACCAGTTTTGACGCGAAGCGCAGTGAGGCACTGGAGGGGCAGTCGGGACTAGATTCCTCGTTTTTCGAAATGAGGCCGGAGCAGGAACTAGACGCGAGCGAACGCGTCGAGTGCGACCTGACTCCAGGCGAACTTCAGAAGACTGCCGACCCAGTGCGGATCTATTTGCGCGAGATGGCCGCGGTGCCTCTGCTTACCCGTGAAGGAGAAGTGGCGATTGCCAAGCGTATCGAGCGTGGACAGCTGCGCGTGCTGAAAACCCTTTCGCGCTCGCCCGTCGTCATCCGCCGTATCGTGACTCTGGGTAAGGGCTTGAAGCGCGACGTGTGCTCGATCAGAGAAATTGTCGTTTTCGACGAGGAAGAGATTACCCAGGAAATCCTGCAGCAGCGTGCTAAGGACCTCACGCGCCGCATCGACGAGATGCAGAAGCATTACCGAACGGCCAGCCGGCTGGCCCGGCAGCTATCGAACATCCCAGAAAAACAGAGAGCACGCAGATGCAGGAGCAAGCTGGCCCGCGAGGTCGTTCGGATTTCGCGCATCATTCGGAACATCGGCCTTGCTAAGCGGGAGATCACGCGCCTAGTTGATCGGGTGAAGAAGACGGTGGACTCGATGAGATCCCTGGAACGCCAGGTAGGCAGACTGAACGGAAAGGCCGAGGCCGCGCAAAACGAAGATCAGAAGAAAGTGTACCGGCGGCAGGCGCATCGTTGGCGCAGAAATCTGGAAGAGCTGGAGGACGAGTCAGGGGCCAGCTACCAAGAGCTGAAGCGCACCCAACGTGAAATCATTCAGGGGGAACTGGCTGCGGAACAGGCCAAGCGCGAGCTGGTCGAGGCCAACTTGCGCCTCGTGGTTTCCAACGCCAAGAAGTATGGCCATCGCGGGCTGCAGTTACTCGACCTGATTCAGGATGGCAACCTCGGGTTGATGAAGGCCGTGGACAAGTTCGAGTACCGCCGCGGCTACAAGTTTTCCACGTATGCCACATGGTGGATTCGACAAGCGATCACCCGCGGCATCGCAGACCACGCGCGTACCATTCGCCTCCCCGTACATAGATTGGAAACCCTAAACAAGCTGAAACGCACTTCGCGGTACCTCGTGCAGGAGTTGGGTCGAGAACCCACCGCGGATGAGATTGCCAAGCGCATGGACATCCCGGTGGCCAAGGTGCGCAACGTATGGAAGATCGCGCGGCTGCCAATCTCGCTGGAAACACCAATTGGTGATGGCGGGGATTCCCACCTCGGCGACCTCATCGAAGACCGGACCGTAGTCTCGCCCGCGAAGGTTGTCATGAAGGCGAACCTCACGGAGCAAATGGCACGCGTGCTGCACACGCTCAGCCCGCGTGAGGAGAAGGTGGTCAAGATGCGCTTTGGGCTGGAAGACGGCAGAGAGCACACGCTGCAGGACGTGGGACGGTCTTTCGCTTTGACGCGCGAGCGCATCCGGCAGATTGAGGCTAAGGCAGTGCGCAAGCTGCGCCACCCCTCGCGCTCCCGGCAGCTCAAGGCATTTCTCGACGACGGTCGCGCATAGCGGCGGCTCTTGTCGCTTTGATCACTAGCATTTATCCGCCGCGGATCGGTGGCCAACGCGCAGATTTCATGTTTAAGAGGCAACGGCAGGACAAAAACCAGATTTATGCTGAAGGTTGTGGAAAGTGAAGACTACACAATCAGAGCCGCGAGGGTACCTGCACCTCGTCTGCGGTGAGTACATTGCGCGGCACGAATTTTCCGCCCAAGCGATAGCGAAGCTGAGTAATACCAATGAACAGGTCCGCTGTCCCGCGTGTCTTCTTTGGTCGCACTCGCGACTGTTCAAACCTGTTCGCTTACGACCGCGCTGATGCGATGTTGTCTTAAGACACTGAGGTCTGCATCGTTTTTTTCCATTTTGGTTCCACAACCAGACCCTCTTCCCGGGGTTGCGAAATTCGCAGAAACGGCGATTCAAGTCGCAACGAGGCATCCAGCGTTGGTTGTCCCGCTCTCTCTTGGCCACTATCATTAAGCTAGCGATGGATAACTTAATTCTGTAGCTGGGTGGAGCAGTTATGACTGCCCGTATCGTAGAAGTCATTGCGAAACGCGGCCGGTCACAGGAGGTGTGCCGACTTGTGGAGCAGAAGGTCCTCCCCTTGGTGCGACGACTGGATGGCTTCTTGGGAAAGTGGACGCTAGTGGCACAAGACGAGCCGCGGAGGATCGTATTCTTCAGCTTTTGGACCACGCCTGCCGCCGTAGCGGAGTATCAGAGGTCGCTATATCCGAAAGTTCTCGAGTTACTTGCGCCGCTGATCGAAACGGCGCCAGTCGCCCGAGTTTTCGAGGTTCGCAACGGCACGCCGCTAAACTGTTTGTAAACTGATGAGCGATTCGCACCCGTAACGTACTTGACGCAACGCCACTCGAGCAGAACGGGCTACTGCATCTGCCATCACCACAGTGGCGGGCCAACTCTGCCCCTCCATGGTCGCAACTGCAATCCGCCCACAACTTGTCAGCCCCGCTTCGTAAGGAACGGTTGCAGAATCTCCACTAAATCCCGCAGGTGCTCGCGCTCGTATCGGGCACTCGATTACGCTGGGAGCACGTTGGTTCGCTGCGCGCGCACTAAGAACTAGCTCCGGGGAGGTTGAAGGATTTGAAAGCGCGCGTGAGCACCCGCGGTGGCGAGGTGGTAGTCTCTTGCGCGATCGCCTCGCGCTACTGGCACATGCCGCCAGCTCTTCATCCATTCACGCTGATGTGCAGCGTCTTGAGAAACTGGATGTCCTGGCGGTTGAACCTGGACTCCTCCGTGCGGCCGTTCGCCTGAGCCGCCAGACTGACCGGCTCTCCCTTCCGGTTCTTGATCACAATGGTGGCGTTGAGGACCAGGAACATGTCATGGCCGCCGGCCTTGATCTTGGCGATCACTTCGGCAATCTGTTCCGACTCGGTGACCGAGTCGTTGATCGCCGCGCCGAACTCCTCGATGAGCCGTTTCAGTTTCTCATCCATCGTCCCTCCTTCCTGGACGAAGCGGTCGTGGGTTCCACTTCAGATCCTTGCCGGCACTCGGCCTCGGCGCGGTACCCATGGGGACATTTGATGACGAGCAGGTTCGCCAACGGGGATCACTCTAGGCCGCAGCAGTGTGCACGAATCCCGCAGGCCAGTCTAATGTCACGTATTGCGGAGGGCCGACGAGGAACGCGACATGCTGTTCCGGATGCTTCTCTCGCAGGTGCGTGCAGAAGTCCAGCACCTCGCCCGGAAGGCGCTCGCGCACATCCACCAGAATCCAGGAATATGCTCGCGCATCGCAGAGGCGTAGCGCATCGGCTAGATCATATGCCACGTCAACTGTGAGCGCGCGACCGCGCAATACGGCCGCCCGGATGTCGTGTTCAAGTTGTCTGCTACCGACGAGGAGAACTCGCTTGCCCCCCCACTGTATGTATCGTCGACACTGCATTTACCTCCACTGCCAATCCCAAGTTCAATCTTATCGCTGCTGGCCGGGTGTGTGGACCGCCAGCAGGATTGCACTACAGCCCTGGTACCACATTGGTACTCGAGTAGGAATGTGATCATCAGATTCGTCGCCGATTGCCGGAGCAACGCTCAGAATTAGCTGAGGCCGCGTCCCGGCACCCGAGCACCTCGCAGGCTGGTGCGCGATCCACTCGCGTGGCTTAGCCATGCGGAGTGAGGTACCGGCGCACCCTGTGGCTCGCCGGGAGGAAGTGCAACATGGTCCGCCGCCGAGGCGTTCGAACGCGGTCAATTACACTCTCAATTCAGAGCGAGTCTGCAGAACTTGCAGCAGGTGCGCGCGGGAGAGGATGCCTTCCAAGTGGCCGTCGGTCACGACTGGTAGTTGGTTAATGTTTTCGCGGGCCATCGTTTCCAGAGCTTGAGCGACTGGGGCGTCCGGCGAAACCGTATGCAGCTTGTGCACAGGCTTCATGGCCTGTTCCACCGTAGTAACAGTCCACTGGTCGCGCGCGATGCGACCGATGTCTGCGGTAGTGATCAATCCTGCCAGGTAACCATTCTTCTGCACTACAAAACAACGTTTTCCTGTGGGTAGCGAATGTTCATACACCAGCGACTGGAGCGTAGTATTCGCGTCCACTGGTGCGCAGTCACGGTCCATCACATCGCGTACCTTCACCCCACGCAGCACATGCAGAAGTTCCATCTGCGCGTAGCTGGAACGGGAGGCATCAAGCAGGAACCAGCCGATGAACGCGATCCACAGCCCAGCCAACCCGTCTCCGGTGAAGAAGCGCCACAGCCCCACGAGGATGAAGAGGAAGGCGAACCCCTGCCCCACGACTGAGGCAATGCGTGTGGAGCGCTCCATGTTTCCGGTGAACCACCAGGCCGCCGCGCGAAGCACGCGCCCGCCGTCCAGCGGGTAGCCAGGAATCAGATTAAAGATAGCGAGCATGAAGTTGATATAGCCCAACCAAGCCAACATCGCTGCCACCGGTGTGGACGGCGAGGAAATCCCGCCCCAGCCCAACATCCGGGCAAGCCCGAGGCAAGACAACCCGATCACGATGCTCACTAACGGTCCAGCGAGAGCCATCCAGAACTCAGTCTTGGCGTCGGGGCTCTCTTTTTCCATCTGCGATACGCCACCCAGCGCGAACAGCACAATGGAAGGAACTCGGATGCCGCAGCTCTGCGCAACCACCGAGTGTCCCAACTCGTGGAGCACGATGCAGACGAAGAAGAGCACCGCGGTAAGGATCGCCGTGCCCCAGATCACGCCAGGGCTCCAGTCGCGGTGGACCGTGGCGAACTGTTCGACCAACGAGAAAGCGATCAGGAAGGCGATGATGAACCAGCTGTAGTGGAGGCCGATGCGGATGCCGAACAGCCGCCCGAGCTTGATCTGAGCTTCCATTAGGGGTTTCGTCTGCGTCTCGGATGCCAGAGGATCTGGTGGCAATTTCTCAAGATGCCACCACCTGAGCTACGCGGTCGGGCAGCCAATCCCGCAGCGAGGCAGCCAAATAAAATCGCGGAGCAAGCAGATCGTCGTCCGGTCTCACGGCCCCCTCCGCAACCGCCCGGGCTGCGAGCGGCGTGTGCGGGTAGATTCGTATTCCCACGGTTATCTTCAGAAAATCGAGATGCAACGACTCGGCAAACGCCAGGCTCTCCTCGACGGTGTCTCTCGTTTCACCCGGTCCACCGAGCAACAGAAAGCCGTACCTTTCGATGCCCGCGTCGGCAAACATCTCGGAGATGATTTGGACGTCGGTGCGATTAAACCGCTTGTTCAACATCTGCAGTATTGGTTTCGACCCGCTTTCGAATCCCAGGCTGATCTGCGTACACCCTGCCTTGGCCATCAACTGCACCAACGCAACGTCGACCCATTTCGGGTAGACAATGGCCCACCAGTCGAGGTCGAGTCCTGAGTCGATCACCCTGCAACAGAGGTCTTTGGCGTAGGACGGCGGGAGATTGAAAGTATTGTCCACGAAATGGAAGTTCCGAAATCCGCGTGCGTAGACTTCGGCCATCCATGCGACCACCAATTCCGGTGACCGCTTGCGCACTGGTTTGCCCTCAATGGCACTGGTGGAGCAAAAGACACAATCCAGCGGGCAACCGCGCCGGCTCTGCACCGGAACTCGCGCCGCCGTATCGGTGGTGGAGTCCAACCACAAGCGAGGCTCCGGCAAACGCAGCGTGTCCAAGTATTCGACATAGCTTCGTTGTAAGGCCGCGCGATTCGGCAGATACACCCCGGGAGGCGCGGCGGTTCGACGGCCTGCCTCCAGCCAGGACAACAGAGCGGGAAACGCGATCTCACCTTCGCCCTGAATTCCGAAGTCGGCGCCTAAGAATGTCAAAGCGCTTCCGGGGAAAATGCTGTAGCCGGCGCCACCCAAGACGACGGGAGCACGCGAAACTTTCCGACAAACCGCAAGTAACCCTTTCAATGGCGCGAGGAAGAAGTGCGCGCACTGCATGTTCTGGTCGTCGATGTTCCGGACCGAGATGCCGATGACGTCGGGGTGCAGTTGCGAGATCGCATTCCGGATCGCTGCTTCCCAAGTGGCTTCCGACGCCAATGCCAACAACCGTACTTCATGCCCGGCCTTCTCCGTCGCCGCGGCAACACACGCCAAGCCCAGCGGCAAGGGCGTTTCCAAGCCGCTGGTTACGTTGTTGCTCGAGATGAGCAGCACCCTCACGATTCTTTCCCCGGCCCAGCGTAGGCGGACGGCATTGGCAAAGCTTTGAACAAGCGTGCAACGCTTATTTCGTCTATCTCTAAGCTTCCCACGATTTCGTGCACGTGTCGCAGCTCAGCAACTCGGGTAGTTACGGGCGCCGTTCCATTTTGGTCCGTATTCTCGGCCTGGCGGGCGATTCCTCAGCCGACAGCCATAATGCGGAATATCGTAGTTTGTAGTAGGGCTGCCGATTCGCGATTGGCAAGTGCGAGTGTCGATGCAGGCAGCCAGTGAACCCGCATGAAGCGAGGTCAATCGTTTGCGGATGTCCGGCAGGGTGCGACCAAGCCGAGTAGCACAACCGGGGAGAAGCATGATTATGAGCCTCCCCAGACCGATCGTATCGACGCGTTACCCAGCGACGCCAGCGACTGGCTGATCGCAACTGCAGCCGCAAGCCTCAATCGGCGGCGCTTCCTCGAATTAGCGGCCATCCCGTGCGCCGCGTGTGCGGTGGCGGCTTGTCTGCCGCCCGTTTCCTCCGTGTCGCTGCATGCTTCGCTGCTTCCGCAGAGCGACGATGCCATTGAGGCTCGGTTCTATGACAAGCTCGCATCGAGAAATGTCCAGTGCAGGTTGTGTCCACGGCAATGTGTCGTTGCCAACGGACGACGCGGCTACTGCAATGTCCGCGAAAACCACGGGGGAACGTACTACAGCCTCGTCCACTCGCGGTTGTGTACGGCACACATTGACCCGATCGAGAAGAAACCATTCTTCCATTTCCGTCCCGGCACGCTCGCCTTTTCAGTGGCGACGGGCGGCTGCAACGTGAATTGCAAGTTTTGTCAGAACTGGGAGATCTCGCAGATCGCGCCAGAGCAACTTCGCCGGCAGTACGTGCCGCCGTCGGATCTGGCCGCTGCGGCCAAACAGAACGGATGCCCGACGCTGGCCTATACCTACAGCGAGCCCATCATCGCCTCCGAGTATTACCTGGAATCCGCCGAGGCCGGTCACGCCGTCGGTATCAAGAGCGTGTTCGTAAGTAATGGGTTCATTCGCAGCGAGCCGTTGAACAAGGTCTGCGATCGTATGGACGCGATCAAGATCGACCTGAAGGCGTTCTCCGAGACGTACTATCGCGAGGTGGTGAATGCAGAGCTCAGGCCGGTGCTGGACACGCTTTTGACCATCCGCAAGCGAGGTGTGTGGCTGGAAATCGTCTACCTGGTGGTGCCAACGTTGAACGACAGTGAGAGTGAGTTAAAAGCTATGGCGAAGTGGGTCAAGTCTGAACTGGGGCCAGACGTTCCAGTTCATTTCACGCGTTTTTATCCCCTGTATCGTCTGAAGAACCTTCCGCCGACGCCCGTCGAAACGCTGGAGCGAGCGAAAGCAATCGCCGACAGGGAAGGGCTTCATTTTGTGTACGTGGGCAATGTGCCGGGCGATCCTGGCGAGCATACGTATTGTCCGAGGTGCCACCACATTGTGGTGGAACGCACGGGCTTCAGCGTGCGCAGGCTGCAGTTGAAGAACGGCAAGTGCGAGTTTTGCCAGCAGCCGATACCGGGAGTGTGGTTGTGACGAAGTGACGTTGGGTTGAGAGAAAAGTGCCTATGTTGGTGTCTGCGCTTTCGCCGATCGTATTGGGCGTGATGCTGCTAACGATGCTAATGGTGTCGGCGAACGATGTGGGCCAAGTCAGGCCCGCGGCGGTCGCCGGCACTTTTTATCCCGCCGATCGAAGTGAGCTGGAAAAAACCGTCGACGGTCTGCTCGCTGGCGCGCAGGTAGCGCCGGTGCAAGGCCAGCTCTGGGCAATCATTTCTCCCCATGCCGGATACCCTTATTCCGGGGCCGTTGCCGCGCAAGCGTATGCGCTGGTGAAGGGGCAGAGGTATCGGCGTGTTGTAGTCATCTCACCGTCGCACTACGAGAGTTTTGGTTTCGCTTCCATCTATGATGGCGATGCATACGCTACTCCGCTGGGGCAGGTTGCGGTGGACAAGAGCTTCGCGGCGAAACTGGCCGGGGCAAGTCCACTGCTAAAACTCTCCAGCCGCGGCCATACGTCTTCTGGCGATCGGCCCGAACACGCGCTGGAAGTGCAACTGCCATTTCTGCAACGCGCCCTCGGGGATTTTCAGTTGGTGCCGATTGTTATGGGCGAGCAGAGCTATGAAGTGAGCCGTGCGCTCGGTGTTGCGCTCGCCAAATTCATCAGTGTGCCGGACACGCTGATCGTTGCCAGCTCCGACTTGTCCCACTTCCACAAGTATGAGGAGGCCACCGCCCTCGATCGCAAGCCACTGCGGGCGGTGCAAGCCTGGGACTACTTCAGCCTTTCACGCAACCTCACGGCTGGCGTTTGGGAGGCATGCGGAGGCGGTCCGATTGTTGCGGCCATGATTGCCGCTGAGCGCCTGGGCGCGACCGAGGCAGCTCTACTGAAATACGCGAACACCGGCGACGTGACAGGCGACCACAGTCGAGTTGTGGGCTATGCAGCCGCGGCTCTAATTCAGCCGACCGCACATCGTTCGGCGATGATCGCGGATTACTCGCTTAACAAGCGCGATCAGGCTGAGCTGCTGAAGATCGTCCGCCAGTCCGTCGAAACGGCCGTACGGCAGCACACGCTGCTGGAGCCGGTTGCGTCGCCCAAATCCGATTTTCTGCTGGACGAACGAGGGGCCTTTGTCACCCTCACCAAGCGTGGCGAGGTGCGCGGCTGCATCGGTTACGTCAGCGCGCTCAAGCCACTCTACATGACGGTCCGTGACGTGGCTGTGTTTGCCGCCATGCGCGATCCTCGTTTTCCGCCGGTGGCGCCGGCAGAGCTCGGCGCCCTGAAATACGAGATTTCAGTCCTGTCTCCGCTCCGCCGTGTTACGGATTCAAAACAGATTCAGATAGGGCGCCACGGTCTCCTCGTCAAGAAAGGCAATCGCGAGGGAGTGTTGCTTCCTCAGGTGCCTGTAGAGCAGGGTTGGAATCGCCAGACTTTTCTTGAGCAGGTTTGCTTGAAGGCCGGCCTCCCGCCAAACGCCTGGAAAGATGAAGACACCGATCTGTTCATGTTTACGGCACTGGTTTTCGGAGAACACAGAAATCCTAGCAACTCGGGCGAGGCGCTGCTGGAGAGGGAGGCAGCGCCGCAAGGATCGGACCTAGGGCCGCCGCGGAGATGAGGCATGCCGACTTGAGCATCCCGAAAACCGGAACCAGGTACGCGCTCACCAGGATCGCGCCGAGAAATGCTCCGACCAGGTCAATCGCGTAAAGGGCGGCCAGGCTGGCAGGCTCGTCATCCAGTTCAGGAAAGTAAACGCGGCTTGCGACTTGGAACTGGCATCCGCCCAACGCACCGAAGGTAATCGCCATCGCCGGGAACAAGATTGTACTGGCCAGCAATAAGCCGCCGGTGCTGGTCATAGTTGTCAGCGTTCGGAGCAACGCATACAGAAGCAATGGTGAAATTGCCGCTGCCGCCTGCAAGACAGCGAGAGCGTAGCCGTGCACCCGCACTTGCTGGTGATGGGCCGATGTTCCACCTCGTAGCATCAGCCAGCTGCCTGCCGCCATTCCTGCCATGAACGCGGCAATCACGACGGCGAGTTGGTAATAGACATAGCCGTAAATTGCCTGAAACCCAAGTAACAGCAGGATCTCCAGCGCCATCAGAACTGTTGCCGTCGCCCCGACACAGAGGCCCGCGATTGCTTTCTGCCTCCGACGACCACGCACGAACCAGCGCACGCTGCACGCGATAATCACAACCGGAACCACCGTGACCAGCAGCAAGTTGGCGAAGTGAACGCCCGCTAACCAGGAAAACAGTTGCCGGTATGCTGCGCCGAAGTTCGTGCTCCACAGAGTCACACCGAAATAGTAGGCGGCCGGAGACAAGTCTCGATTGACGTGCGTGGCATCGTGCGACTGGAGTTCGCGCTCAAGTTCGCGGACGCGATCCGGCATCAGCCGAAACGGCAGGTAGTACTCGCGCACGTAGCTCGCCTTGATGTGTCGTTCACGCAACCGTCCCAGCAACGTTTCGGAGCTCACGGTCAACATCCCCGGCCGGTTTGCGGCCGAAAAATGGACCGTCTCGCCTGGAATCACCACGACGTAGGTGAACACGCTTCGCAACGTGTTATTGATGCAACGCAGGAAGTCGCCCAGGTCCGGACTGATGTAGTCCTCCGCGCCACGGAGCCGGAAAGAGAGAAGGCCTCCGGGATTCAGCTTGCCTGCTGCCTCGGCAAAGAACTCGCGGGTGTAGAAACGATTGAGCTGCGCCGTTTGCGGCTCAGGCAAGTTGACGATGATAACGTCGAAACGTGAGGGGGTCGTCTTCACGAAGAGACGGCCATCGAGATTGTGGAGGTGAACCCGAGCCGAGTGCAGGGACACTGATTGGTCAGGAAAGTACCGCTCCGCCAGGGTAACAATCGTGGGGTCTAGTTCGACATAATCGATGCGAGTCAAGGACTGGTGTTGCAGTGCTTGGCCCAGGCTGCCGTTCAGTCCTCCTCCGATCAGCAGCAGGCTCTTGGGCTGAGGATGCTGTAAGAGAGCGAAGTGGACACCTTCTTCCGCGCTGGCCGGGTCTTCCGCGTGGAAGGCGACCAGTCCGTTTTCATAAAGGCTGCGGGTCGCCTCCGTGTCCACGATGTCCAGGCGGCCGTAAACCGAGTTGGCTGACGACACCAGGCGGAAACCGCGCCACAGCTGCGCTTGAGATGCGTTTTCCAAGCGTGGGACGATCCCTATGAGCGACGCCAGGGACATGGCTGCTAAAGCGGCTATGATCATGAGCCGCGGCCGGCCACGCTGGACTACGATGCAAGCAGCGCAAACAAAATTCACCACCAAGACCAGCTGTGCGATCTGCAGAGTACTGCAGTAGCGCAGCAGCACAATGCTGGCAAGCAGCCCACCAACGCAGGATCCGATTGCTTCCAACAGGTAAACAGTTCCACTCGCGCCAGCCGACGATGCGCCGCATTCGTATGCATAAAGACGACTGGCCGCTGCGAACAGCCATCCTGACATGCTGCAAAACGCTGCCAACGCAATAACGGAGGTCAGGAGCATGGCGCCGGGACCAAGGAGTTCTCCGGGAGTGACGTGGTAAGGAATCCTGGCCGAACGCACGAGTACGATAGTGGCCGGCACGGATAATCCGACTGCGAGCTGCAGCATTCCCACGACCGCCCGAGGTGAAAGAGGGAATCGCAACTGGCCGAGAATGCCCCCGCCAAATGCGGTCCACAGGAGCCACGTCGCGAGCATCAGGCCAAAGGAAATTTCATTCCCGCCGAAAACCACAAGTAGTTCGCGCATGAGCACGATCTGCGCGATGACGGCACTGAAGCCAATGCAGATCGGGGCCGCCCTTATCTCAGCCGCGACGCCTTTGCCAGAAAGTTCTGCGGTCGGCATTCTTGGTTGGCTCGCCTGAGGGTGCATACGAATTCCAACGAACGATCATATGCATTTGCAAGGAAGCACGCTGATTTCATGCGAGTAGGCCGCCGCTTGCCGGGGCGCGTCTTCCTATTGTGGGAACCTCGCCTGTTGACTCCCCGACTCGACCGCGCGGTGGGCAATTTGGTGACTAAAATTAGTTGGGGGTTGCGCAGGAGCTTCGTGCCACCGGGCACAGAGGAACGCTGCCGTGTTTGGGTCATTGCGGAGCTTCGGTACGGGAGCCGCGCTGACGGGAGGAGGGATTATGACCGAACCAAGACTGAAGATGATCTCCAAGAATGGTTTCGCACAGGCAATCGCGAAGGCCGAATTGTACCGCTACCTTGCTGAGCCGGAGGAGACGGAGTCGATCTGCCGCGACATCCTCGCAGTCGAAGGTGATAACCAAGCCGCTCTGCGCATGCTTGGACTCGCAATGTCCGACCAGCTTTCCGGTGGACGCTGGGAGCGTTGGTCAGAGGCAGAGAGCGTTTTCCAGTCGTTGACGGATCCTTACGAGAGGTTTTACTACATCGGCTTGCTCCACGAACGGCGAGCGAAGGCGCAGCTGCGAGCGGGGCAGCCTTTACGTACGCTCGTACCCCTGATCGAAAATGCAATGCTCTGCTTCGAACAGGCGGAGAAGATCCGTCCGCCCGACAACGAGGAAGCCCTTCTGCGATGGAACCGGTGCGTCCGACTGTTGCAGAGCCTGCCGGGCGTGGAGCATGAAAAAGAAGTGCCTGCATTTGATGTGACGGATAGTGCTCCGGCCGCCTGAGAGCTGACACCGCATCCTTCGCCTCGCGATCGCTGTCCGGCAGATCATCGAGGCCGAATTGATCGCCGGAAGGGAGTCGAACGGCCACGGTATTGGGTCGCAACTGTCAATTGACAATTGCAACAACGATGCCGACCACTGCGCCGACCATGTAGAAGGTGAAGTCTTTCAGGCTGGACGTGAAGGAGTCGTGCTCCTTGCCGAAAATGTCGATGATGAATTACTTCACCAGCGCAAACACCAGCAAGGCTAGAAATCCATAAGTCCAGTGATGGAACCCGAACGCAGCGGTCAGCACTGCCCCATAACCGATGAGGGCGTGCACCCCTTGGTAAGCGAAGTCAGGCGACGGATAGTTTCCATTGCTCATTCAGGAGAAGCGCTCCGAAGCGCCTTCTACGCCGCCTTCGCCCTCGGCTTCATCTTTCCCTGCGCCCAACGCTGCTTCAGCAGTCGCGACAGCTTCCTCCGGGCAGCGGCGCTCATGCGCCCACGCTTATTCCGACCGGCTGTTGCTTTTCCTGCACGGGTGACCGTCCGGCGTCCGGTCGAATTTAGGCCTTCCATTGCCGCGATTGCACGGTCAATGCGGTCGCGCTCCGCACGAAGTTCTGCAAGAATGCTATTGGTGTCCATGATTGCTCCTCTGCGAGTTGTTGATCTCCAGGTGGCGAACTGCAGAGGTGCGCCTTACACACCGCGGTGAGGCAGGACGTAGCGCATGACCGCGACGTAATGGCAGG
>CAAGKR010317794.1_pt1 | contig 13217 bp, 17 predicted proteins | sample 2556971 | NCBI WGS metagenome assembly CAAGKR01 (sample SAMEA5207829, study PRJEB30636) | soil metagenome | biome: forest; feature: boreal; material: soil | place: USA | collected 2011-09 | depth 1 m | reverse complement strand
TTTTCGAATTCACCCAGGAGCTGATTCCTGAACCGGTGACTGCGTCTCGAAGCTACGCCCGAAGACGTACGGGTCAGGACCGTGAGGCCTTCGCGGTCAGGGTGCAATGTGTGACGCTTCTCATTGTCTCGTGACCAACGCGATCCCAGCTGTTTATCAAACGATTCTTATGGGATGACGCCATCTTCCAGTTGATTCCACGCCTGAGAAGGCTTGCCTGGATGTAAGAAGGATCTCGGTGAGCCGGCGTGATCATTCAGAAGAACCGGGGTCTGTCGCCTGACCGAGATCGCCAACCATGGATGCCAGCGCTTGCGAAATACGGAGCCCAAGCTCGGCCGGGCTTGTCTGGCTCTTCACGAGCCACGCGAGTGCTCCGGCGGCGAATGCACGATCAACCTGTCCGTCGAGGTCGCCCAGGTGATTGCTCAACATGAATACGGGCACGTGAGTCGAGCGGGAATCGAGGCGCAAGTTCTCCAAGACATCCACGCCAGTAATGATGCCTCCCAGTTGAAAATCGAGCACGACTAGGTCAGGCATTTCCTTTTCGATCGCCAGGAACACCGCACTCGGACTACTCACGACTTCGACTCGGAAGCCGAGCGCGTCGAGGCCGATACCGAACATAGCGCCGACAGCTGGATCGTCGTCAACAAGCATCACAAGTGGTGGCTCTTCTTGGTGGTGGAGTGATAGGGCAGGCTCCATATGCTCAGCCCTCAGTTGTCCCGACCGGGTGATGCCGTCGTAGCCGGCGGCGTGACGATCTTGGCCGCTCGGTGTCAGCGGAGCGCCCATATCGCCACCCTCTGTCCGACCGGAGCCTGTTCCCTGCATAGCCAATGTGCCAAATCCCCCTTAACGAAATGTTGGCCTTGCCAGCCATCGGTTGCTTCGCCAAAGGAGGCGGTTCTCGACTAGTCAATCTGTAGGGCCCTAGCCGAGAAGTACCGTCTGGGGCGCGGTTCAGACCTACATGAGGAAATCACGTCAAAACGTCACAGAACTCCTTATCCAGCCATCCGCCAGAGCCGGTCGCGTTAGCAGCGCTTTGGTGCGGAGGCTCATAGGCTTCTTAATCGATCAGGGCTAGCTTCCGAGCCTTGACAATCGTCTCGATCTTGCTGCGGGCGCCCAGCTTAGAGCTCAGGTGGCGCATATGCGAGCGAACGGTGCTGTAGGTGATCCCCAAAGTTGCGGCAATGTCGCGGCTCGGTGCGCCCTCGGCCATCAGGCGGAGGACCGCCTTTTCTCGCGCGCTGACGGTCTGGATCTGCGTGGCGACGGCGTTTTGCCTCCGCAGTAGGTTTGCGATCGTGGACGCATCGATCTGCGTTCCGCCTTCGGCCACCGAGCGAACTGCCGAGATGATGTCCGCTGCAGCCCGCGACTTATGAATAAACGCGCTCGCGCCAGCCGCAACCGCGGCGAAGTGCACGCTGTCACTATCGTGCCGGGTCAGGAAGATCAGTTCTGCTTCAGGGTCGACGGTCAGCATCCCGATAGCTGCATCTGCACCCGTACCATCGCTCAGGCTGAAGTCAAGGATTACGACGTCCGGTTTGAACTGAGCAGCCATGCTGATCGACGCCTTGACCGAGCCCACGCTGCCGATCACGTCCATATCCGGCTGCTCGTCCAGCAAGGCTGCCAACGCATCGGCCACTACGAGGTGGTCCTCCACTGTCAATATCCGGATCGGACGCGAGTCCGGCGATCTCATTCGGAGTCAATTCGCCGGTCGTCAATGACCAGGCGAGGAAGGTCTGCCCGCCCGACAACGGTCATCACGCGCCTGACAGACGCAGGGAGGCCTTGAAGTACCAATCGCTGCCGCTCGCCGGTCCTCTCGGCAACCTTGACCAGTGCCCTAATGCCACTGGGGTCCACGAACTCTAGCCGGCTCAAGTCCAGGCGCAGGTGGGCAATGGGCCCACTTCCCAGAGACTCCCCGGCCGGACGGGTCTCGAGCTCGGTGGCCAGCGCCATCGCCACGGCCTCGGCGTTCTGATAGTCAATCGCTCCCTCGATGCTCAGCACGCCGGGCGAGTGTGTTCGCGTCACGACCACTCGCCCATCCGAATAGATGTGGTTTCCGCGCGTCGGATCAGCCGACGGACGGTCGCCCTCGCCGCTACGCCGCCTCGGCGGCTGGCTGAGGGGAGGCTTTGGCCTTCGAGCGTCGGATCCGAAAAAGCCGCTGTTGCTATCCGTACGACTCGTCCAGGGCAATCGCCGGATGAGCGTCGACTCTTCCGGCGGAGGATGGAACTATGGGAAAAATCGTGTCTCGCGCACGGCCTACCCGCCTCGCCCCCGAAGACGGTTTCGGATTACTCAATTCTTGGGAGGCGCCGGGACGTTCAAGTGACTAGGATCAAATGATCCTATCGCGAGGTAATGACGTCATGACTTCAACCCGATCGGTGACTCCGGTTCCACTGGTCCGCGCCAAGTACGAGACGGTTTTGGAGAGCTGGATCGCCGAACAGAAACGCAGTGCCACCGCCAGGCCTGACCTGATCAGCGATTCCGACCTGGCGCGACAGTCGTCGGAAGTGCTCTCCACGCTGCTGGAAGGCCTCGACTCAGGCTCTCTAGATGTCTCGGGCCCTGCCTGGGAGCACATGCGAGCGGCTCTGCGTGGGATCTCACTGTCGCGCGTGCGGCTCGGCTTCAGTCCATCCGAGACGGTGCTGTTCATCCTGTCTCTGAAGGAGCCCATTTTCGACCCCCTGCAAGAGTTGGATCCGTCCAATCGCGCCGAGGCTATTTTGGAGCTCAACAAGCTCATCGACCGCCTGGCGCTGGTCACTTCAGAGGTCTATCAGCAGGGCCGTGAAGAGGTCATCCTGCGCCAACAGCAGGAGATGCTGGAGCTTTCGACGCCTGTGGTGAAACTCTGGCAAGGAATCCTGGCATTGCCTTTGATAGGAACCTTGGACAGTGAGCGGACTCAGGTCGTAATGGAGTCCCTTTTGCAGGCGATAGTCGACACGGGGAGCACGATCGCGATCATCGACATCACCGGAGTTCCGACCGTCGACACCAAGGTCGCACAACACCTCATCCAGACGGTGGCGGCCGCGCGACTAATGGGCGCCGACTGCATGATAAGCGGCATCCGGCCTCAGATCGCCCAGACGATTATCCACCTGGGCATCACACTTCCCGACGTAGTCACGAAGGCCACTCTGGCCGACGCGTTCTTGGTGGCCCTGGATCGTCTGGGGCAGCACGTGGTGGCCACCGACCCCGTCTCTGCAGCAGGTCGCTGATCCGTGGATCGGGTTCCGATCATTAAAATCGGCAAGTACCTGCTGGCGACCATCCAGACCGACGTCCAGGACAATGTCGCCGTCGCCCTGCAGGAGGACCTCGCCGCTCGCATCATCGCCGCCCGCGCGCGGCTGGTCCTGCTGGACATCTCCGCTCTGCAGATCGTCGATTCCTTCATCGGTCGGATGATCGCCGACATTTCGGGAATCGCGAAGCTCCTTGATGCGGAGGTGATTGTCGTCGGGATGCAGCCCGCGGTTGCGATCACGCTCGTCGAACTCGGCTTGACACTCAGCGGTGTCCGGACCGCGCTCAATGTCGAGAGCGCGCTGGCCATGGCGGGTATCCGTGACCAGAACTGATGGCAGCATCCGAGCGAGTGACGGTTGCTTTGCGGACCCAGGAAGACGTCGTGAGTCTCCGCCACCGCGTGCGTGAACAGGCGGTGGTGCTGAGGTTCAGCCTGCTCGACCAAACCAAGATCGTGACCGCTGCCAGCGAACTGGCCCGCAACGCGGTGATCTACGGCGGTGGGGGTGAGGCGATTATCGAAACCTCTCTCAACAATGGTCGAGACGGTCTCACGTTGACCGTTATAGATCACGGTCCGGGAATCCCGAATGTCGAAGATGCCATGCGGGCTGGCTTCAGTACGGGTGGGGGGCTCGGCCTCGGACTCAGCGGAACGCGGCGCCTGGTCGACGAGTTCGAACTCCGCTCGGAAGTTGGCCAAGGTACCAGCGTGCGCATAGTTCGATGGAAGTAAGCGGCCTCACCCGCCGGGTCGTAGTTCGAGAACAATCCCATGCAGGGGATGCTCGGCGCCTGGCGGCTCGGGCCGCGGAGAGCGCCCGGTTTGATGCTGTCCTGAGTACACGCGTCTCAATCATTGCCGCCGAGATGACCAGTAACCTGCTCAAACACTCGGCGGCGGGCGGAGAGGTCCTGATCAACGCCCTAACTCCACCGGCTGGTCCGGGCGCAGTCGAACTGCTGGCGATCGACCGCGGGCCCGGCATCGCCAACCCGGCTGCCGCTCTTGAAGACGGCTACTCGACCGCAGGAAGCCTGGGCGTTGGCCTCGGCGCGATCCGCCGCCAATCAAGCCACTTTGAGATTCACTCGATCCCTGACCGCGGAACCGTGATCCTCGCCCGGGTCACCGCCGACAACGGGCACGTCGCTGATCGGAAATTCGACGTGGGCGTGGTCTCGGTCGCCAAGGATGGGGAGGAAGTATCGGGCGACGGATGGGCGCTCTGCGAGGTACCGTCGGGCATCCAATTGCTCGTGGTCGACGGTCTTGGCCACGGATTACTGGCGTCCGATGCTGCCACTATGGCCGTTAAGACGTTTCGCAACACGGCGGGGCGGGCGCCGGTTGACGTGGTGCGGCTCCTCCATCCAGCGCTGCGCTCCACCCGCGGCGCCACGATCGGGGTCGCCACCGTGGACACACAGGCAGGTGTCGTCACCTATGCGGGAGTCGGCAACATCGCGGCAGCGATAGTCACGCCCGACCGCTGCCGGTGGCTCGTCTCGCTCAATGGCACCGTCGGTCGTGAGCCGGTGCAGTTTCGGCAGTTCGAAACTGCCTGGGATCCTAAGGCGCTGCTCATCGCGCACAGCGACGGACTCGCGACTCGGTGGCGATTGGATCAAGTGCCGGGTTTGGCCGCCAAGGACCCAACCCTCATCGCGGCCGTGCTGTTTCGCGACTTCGCCCGCCAGTTGGATGACGTCACGGTTGTAGTGGCGAAGCAGCGGATGGGGTCGCCCAAGGATCCACACGAGTGACACGCGACGCTCCGCTCGGCCGTCTCCCGATCGGCTCTTCAAGCGACATCCTGACGGCCAGGCAGCGAGTTCGCGATGCGGCCGCCCGCCTGGGATTCGACCTGTTCGATCAGGTCCAGCTTGCCACGGGGGTGTCCGAGCTTGGCCGCGAGATCGCTGCCTCGGGGGGCGGTGAGCTCGAAGTGTGGATCTCGTCGACCCGGCCTCGACGGCTCGTCATCGGCGCAAGAGGCGTTGCCCTCCGAGACGTCTCGACGAACGCCGTTCCCGGCGTGATAGCGGCGCGTCGGTTGATCGGACCGCCACTCGACGGAGCTTCGGGTGAACAGAGCTGCACATTCAGCCGGGCATTGCCCAAGTCGGCACGGCTCGACAATCTGGCCGAATCTTTGAGTGCCAGCGCGACCGACCCGTTTTCGGAGCTGCGGCATCAGGACACGGAGCTTCTTCGTATGCATGAAGAAATTCGCCGCCGCGACAGCGAGCTCGAGAGCGTCAACCGAGAGCTCGAGGAAACGAATCGCGGAGTGCTCGCGCTGTACGCCGAGCTTGATGACAAAGCCGAGTCGGTTCGGCAGATCAGCGACGAGAGAGCACGCTTCCTCTCCAACGTAACCCACGAGCTTCGGACGCCGCTGATCTCGATTACGTCACTCTGTCGGCTGCTGCTGACGCAGGGCGATCGATCGTTGGAAGATGAGCAGGCTAAACAGATCACCTACATCCAGAAGTCGGCGCAGGATCTGCTTGATTTCGTCAGCGACCTGCTCGACTTGGCCAAGGTAGAGGCCGGGAAGGTCACCGTCCGCGCGGCGCCCTTCGAGGCGGAGGAGACGCTCGCCGCTCTCCGCGGAATGTTCCGGCCCCTGTCCGCTGACACCGGTGTCCCGGTCATCTTCGACCTGTCGCCCATTCCGACCCTGGAGACGGACGAGAGCAAGGTCAGCCAAATCCTGAGAAACCTGATCTCGAATGCGCTCAAGTTCACGGAGACCGGCGAGATCCGGGTCGCCGCCTCCTATGAAGCCAAGGCGGACGAGGTCCTTTTCGCGGCAACTGACACTGGGATCGGAATTGCCGCGGCCGACCTCGACCGAATATTCGATGAGTTCGTCCAGGTCGATACGCGACATGGCCGGCGCCACCGCAGCAGCGGCCTTGGGCTTCCGCTCTCGCGCAAGCTTGCCGAGCTGATGGGTGGGTCAATCACCGTCAAGAGCAAGCTTGGGGAGGGCTCCACGTTCAGCCTCAGGCTTCCGCGAAAATACGCGCCCCAAGTCCCCCAGACAGCTCCGGAATCCGGGGCCGGGTACGTCCTCGTTGTCGATGACGACCAGATCAGCAGGTACGTAGCCAAGGAGCAGTTGGAGCGCCTCGGGTGGCGAGTGGTCGAAGCAGCAGATGGAGAGATGGCGCTCAAGCTGGCGAGAGAGGGCGAGTGCCGCGCCATTCTCCTGGATCTAACCATGCCCGGCATCAGCGGGTTCGAGGTTCTCGAACGTCTCGGCGAGGATCCCAGCACCAGCATGATCCCAGTAGTCATTCGGACCTCGCTTCCTGTGGGCGACATCGACGCGGGGTCCGTGTCCCGAGCCGCGGCGGTGTTCTCGAAGTCCGACAGCATGCAGTCGGTGGTAGATCTGATCGCCTCCCGCACCGCATCCCAGCCCGCGAGACCTCGAGGAACCAGCAGCGCCTAACGCGTAGATGGAAGGATTAGATCTTTGTCTAAGGTCGTAGCGCGAGAATCGGGATCGGCTGGCCGGGAGGCGTATTCTGCTGCCGTGGCGCCGCCTCCCCCGGCCAGGGACGGACGGATTACGGTCTTATTGGTCGAGGACCACTTGATCCTCGCAGAATCCTTTGGTGCTCTTCTCAAACGCGAGTCGTCGATCGAGGTGGTTGGAATCGCGTCCACGGCGAGTGCGGCCGTGGAGCTTGCCAGGCTTTACGAGCCCGATATAGCGGTGATGGATATTCGGCTGCCTGACGGCTCCGGAGTGGATGCCGCGATAACCATCCGCTCGATCGCCAAGCGCACGGCCTTCATCTTCTTGACGGCATACGAGAGTGAGGAGGCGCTTGTCGAAGCGATCGAGGCGGGCGCGGCGGCCTTCGTGCCCAAGTCGGAGCCTTCCGAGACAGTCGTCGAGGCAATCAAGAAGGTGGCAAACGGAGAGACGCTGATCGAACCGAGCCAGATCCAGTTCGCGCTCACGTGGCGCCGAGCTCGCCGCCGCTTCGACCGTGACCGTCAAGCGATACTTGATGCCCTCACGCGCCGTGAAATGGAGGTGCTCCGGCTGCTGGCAGCGGGGGGTGACGCATCGACCATCGCGGCACACCTGCACGTTTCGCAACTCACCGTAAGGACGCACATTAGAAGCGTGCTGGCCAAGCTCGACGTTCACTCGCAACTCCAGGCCGTAGCCAAGGCCCAGGCTCTCGACATTTTCGCGGCTCCTGGCAGCGCTCTATCAGGGAGCTGAGCCTTCAAGGGCTGTTTAGGCGGCCCGTCGCCCCTACAAAGGCGGGAACCGTCCAGGCTGACGAAGTAATCGCGGGACTGGCGGAGCAACCATATCGTCAGGGGATTCCATCCGCTAGGGCCCTGTTGGCGCCCGCTGCCGGCCTGTCGCATTCGCGGCTTGGCGGCCATGCGATGGGCAACGGCAGTTCACATACGCTTCTATTCGGCCATCGAGAGCTTGTAGTAAGCTGCCATTCGCATCGTCCAAAAGCGATGTTCAGTTGTTTGTATACAGCTGGTCATAAGGCCTGTGGGGCACACATATCCGTGGGTGGGTTGGCTACTCAGAGTGGCTGTAGGTGAGCGGTAGGATCGCCCCCAGTGCTGGTCGCCTTCGCCTACTCCGTCCTGCGCTTGCTCCTCGACGTCGTCGACGTGCGGCTGCGGGTCCGTGACCCCGAGGCGGAGTTACTTCTTCTCCGCCATCAACTGCGCGTGGTCCGCCGCCAGGTGAAGAGACCGAAGCTGGACCTGGCGGACCGCACGATTATGGCCGCGCTGGGCCGAGTGGTGCGCCGTTCGGCCCTGGTTGGGATGTTGGTGCAGCCCGAGACGGTTCCTCGGCTGGCATCGCGCGCTGGTGCGCCGGAAGTGGGCTGCCTTCGGTCGTCGGCGAGGACCTGGGAGACCAGGTCTGGATCCAGGCCTTCAGAGACTGATTCTGCGGATGGCAAAGGAAAACCCGAAGTGGGGCTGCGTCCGAGTCCGCGGCGAGTTGCTCAAGCTCGGTCATGTGGTCTCTGCGACGGCGATTCGCAAGCTATTGCGTCGGAACCGTATAGGGCCTGCCCCGCTGAGATCCCGACACACCTGGAAGGCTTTCCTGCGAGCCCAAGCCTCCGCGATAGTACTCACCGATTTCCTGAGCGTCGACACTGTGCTTTTGAGGCGTCTTTACGTCCTCTTATATATGGATCTGGCCACGAGGAGGGTGATCTGGTTCGCTGTCACCGATAGGCCAGACGCGGTCTGGGTAACCCAACAGGCGCGAAACGTCTGCTGGGAACTCACCGAGATCGGAGTCGACGCGCGGTTCATCGTCCACGATCACGACTCCAAGTACGGCGGAGGATCTGATCTTGTCTTCCAGGCTGAAGGCATAGAGGTGATCAGAACGCCGATTGCAGCGCCCAAAGCCAATTCCCACATGGAGCGGCAGATCGGCTCGACTCGTCGCGAGTGCCTCGACTGGATTCTGATCCTTAACCGGCGCCATCTCGAGCGCGTCCTCGCCGACTGGTTCGATCACTACAACGTGGCTCGCCCTCACCGAGCCCTTGCGTTGCAGCCTCCAATCGCGCGATCCGATCCGGTGGTGCCGGCCGGAGAGGTGATCTGCACGGAGCGACTCGGCGGGTTGTTGCGCGAGTACGTGCGGGAGCCGCTGCCGGCTTCCGCCTGAATCAGGCCGACCCCAATACCATGGGTGGCGTGGTTCTCCGATGCACCGCCAAGACGCTGAAGCTTCTCGGCGCCCGCCCAGGCGACCTGGTGAAGGTCGAGCACACCGACAATGATTGGTACGCCAACCTGTTCTGGCTGGAGGGTCGGAAATGGCTTCTCCTTGCCCACGCTGGCACCTTGTTCTCGGCCGTGGTGCCGGACATCCATAAGGCCGATTTGGTGCCGATCGGACCATCGGTGGTGGCTGTCATCCACAAGGAGCTTGAAGCCGAACACCTCCCGCTGGACCGATTCGGCATTCTGGATTCCCGTGCTATCGAGTTGGCTAGGACGGAGAGCCGAAGTGTCCTCGGCTACATGAACGAGATGGCGCGATTCTGCGACTACGCGGTCTTCGAGTATGGCGGGCTGGCGCATTGCGACGCCCGGGAACTGAATCGCGAACTCAGAAGGGAGCTTCACCTTTCAAAACGGTCTCCTGGGTACCTCGTGCCGATTGAGCTGGCCGGTGGATCATCTGGGCGCGGCACCGTTCAGAACCGGCCAACTCTCAGGGTTGTCGATGGACTGCATTCCTAGCTCGTATGCATTTGCGTGCCCCACAGCCATAGAAAAGGAGGTTGGGATCCGACCCCATTTCGCCCTGGAGTCCTTCGACGATGCCGAGGCGGACGTCAAGCAGTCGATCGGTCGCATAAAGGCTAGCCCGTTCATACCCAACAAGACGAGCGTGCGTGGATTCATCTACGACGTCAAGACCGGTCGTTTGAGTGAGGTCAACGCTGGGGCCGGGATGCGCTGAACCGCCAAACCTCGACGCCGCCCGTCGCCGGCTGGTGACCCGAGCTCCGCACGCAAGCTCCCGACAGGCTGTGGGATGCAAATATCCCGTCACGGGTGAACCAGCGGCTTGCGCCAGTCTTCGGTTAGCATGCCGGGCGCCCTTGCTCCTTGCTTGCATCTACGGCGGTCTGCGTTTCGTTGTTGGCCTGCTCGTGCTCAGGCTGGAAGGTGATCGCGACCGCGAAGTTGAGCTTCTCGTCCTTCGCCACGAGGTGAGTCTTCTCCGGCGCGCGACGGGAGCGATCACCTGCCGCTTGAGACTCGGCGGATTGCTCCGCGAGTACTCACGCTCGCCAGGCTCAACGGCTGCATGAATATTTGCACCCGACAGGCTGCGTAGACGAGTGCTCCAAACGCTAAATTGTTCCACCGCCGCTGTCCTCTCCCACAAGCGACCAGACCATTTCTAGCAGACTGGTTCTACTGAACGGTTTGCCCAAAACAGCGTCGGCTTTCGATGCGATCTCTCTGGCATTTGGGTTAGCGCTGAGGAGCAGGATCGGAACGCAAGCTGTCCGGCTGTTCGATCGCAGGCGCCGGACCAACTGCTCTGCGTCCATGACCGGCATCATCGTGTCCGTCATAACTAGGTCGGGCAAGGAAGCCTGCATCTGGGCTAACGCGGACCATCCGTGGGGGGCCTCGCTGACCTCGTAATCACTGCCCTCCAGGATGAACCGGAGTAAGTCCCTCATGCTCGGGCTATCATCGACGACCAGAATCCTCTTCTTCACGTGATAGCCCGGCTCGCGCCGACCAGAAGCTGCAGGTAGAAGCAAGCCCGGAAGCTGATCAGTTCTATCGGAAAAGACGGAGTCAATCGATGAGGGCCAGTTCCCGGGCCCGGACTAATGCCTGAAGTTTGCTGTGGACAGCAAGCTTGCTGCTGACGCTGCGTACGTGCGAGCGAACGGTGGCGTAGCTGATCCCCAACCGACATGCGATTTCACGGCTGGACAATCCCTCAGCCATCAAATGCAGGACCTCATTCTCACGCGCCGTTACGCTCTCCCGCTGACGATCCAAATCGCGGTGGGTGTTGAGCAAGCTGGCGATGGCGAGCGGGTTGATAAGAGTTCCGCCGGCGGCCGCCACTCGGACAGCATTGACGAGGTCAGCTGCTGCCTTCGATTTGTGGATGAAAGCGCTCGCCCCGACCTGTACGGCTGCAAGCTGTGCGGCGGCGCTGTCATCGCGGGTCAGGAAGATCAGCTTCGCCTCGGGGCGCATTTCGCGTATCGCCGAGCCAGCGTCTGCGCCTGTTCCGTCGTCTAATCGAAAATCCAGGATCGCCACATCTGGACTGAGCACCGCGGCTTGCGCCACCGACTCAGCCACCGAGCGAACATGTCCAACGACCCTCATGTCCGATTCGTTGTTCAGCAGCGAGGCGAGTCCATCAGCGACGATTTGATGGTCTTCTACGATCAGGATGCGGATCTTCTCGCCAGTCATTCGGAAGGATGACCGGCCTCGCGCCAAATTTGGCGCCAACGAATCATGCCGATAGGGGATCGTCGGATACACGCGCGACCTGACACCTGGGTTTCCAGCGGTGGGCATACTCCGTGCCGCGGCAAAAAATAGATTTCCTGCGGTGCCAACAACAACAACGGCTCTCCCTTTGCCGAGTCCACCTTTTTCCCCTGGTTTCGAACGCGCGATGGTCCCATTAAATAAGACGGATAGGTCTGGCTTATTACCCGAGATCGGGCTGCCAAAAAAACGGCTGTTCCTCGAGTGGTTTACAAAAATATAGACAGATCGATCTATCTCTTTAGTTAATCGAAATAGCTGAACCAACCTGGCGATTTGGTACGCGCTCTGGTCCCCTTGCTCCTACCATCGCGATCAACATGATCAAGACGCCAGAGGTCGCCGCTGCGACTCGAAGGGGTCGCGCCCCGCAGCCAGGCTCACCCAAAAGCAAGGCGAGAGAAAGGATTCTTGCCACCGCGTACGGGTTGTTCAGCCATCAGGGGATCCGGGCGGTGGGAGTGGATACGATCGTCGCCCGAGCCGGTGTCGCGAGGATGACCTTCTACCGCCATTTTCCGTCGAAGGACGATCTGGTCTTGGCGTTTCTCGACAGGCGGGAGCAGCTGTGGACTCACGAGTGGCTCGAAGGCGAGGTTCTACGTCGAGCTGTGACACCTGCACAGCGCCTGCTTGCCATTTTCGAAGTCTTCGACGAGTGGTTCCAGCGAAGCGACTTCGAAGGTTGCTCGTTCATTAACGTCCTGCTGGAGGTGGCCGAGCCCGCCAGCCCCGTCCGGCAGGCAACTGCGTCTTATCTGGCACACATCCGGCGCTTCATTCGTGGGCTCGCCGAGGACGCTGGGATTTCTCAGCCGGAAGAGTTCGCTCGCAAATGGCACATCCTGATGAAGGGCGCCATTGTGGCCGAGGGCGAAGGAGATCACCAGTCGCCGCTGCGCGCGCGTGAAGTGGGTGTGCTGGTGCTGGAGGCAGAAACAGGTAAGTAGCATCGGGTGGTGCTTGGATTCGCTTGTGGTTGTCACAGGAAAGGCTTCGCCCCTCGTCATCGGCCCGTCAGCCTGAGCAACAAGGCGGTCCCCTCGAAGAAGATGTATAGAGGGATGAACATGAATAACGGAGTGATCGGATCAGCGCCGGGCGTCCCGAGCGCGGAAAGGATGCCCAACCCCACGATCCAGTAGAGGCGGTGTGTGTACAGCCAGCTGGAGCTGATGATCCCGATGCGCCCGAGGGCATACAGCACGACGGGAAGCTCGAAGACGATGCCGAAGCCGAGGATCAGGACTAAGACGAAGCTGATGTAGTCGTCGACGAATGGCAGGAAATGAAGGTTGCTCGGCGCGAAGCCTGACAGGATCCTGAGAAACATCGGCAGCATCAGCATCGCGAAGGCAATGCCGACAGCGAAGAAGAAGAACGTCGCTCCGATAAGCGGCACGATCAGCCGGCGCTCGTGGCGGTGGAGGCCTGGGCTCACGAACCACCAGATCTGCTGAATGATCACCGGTGAAGCGATCACGAAACCCAGGTAGAGCGAGATCTTGAGAGCAAGCGTGAAGGCGCCGGCCGGCGTGGTGTAGTACACAGCGCCGACGCCGCCCTGGTGGATCAGCAGCTGCAGCACGCGGCCCCAGACCAGAAAGGCCAGAGCGGTGGCCGCGGACCACGCCAGGATCGATACGATCAACGTTCGCCTCAGGGCCGACAGGTGGCTGAGGACGGTCATCTGGCTGTCCTCGACCGACCTTGCGGGGCTGCGGTGCAGCGCCGGCAGGAAAGTTGCCATATGCCGGCCTAGCTCTCGTTCCGAGCCCGCTCACTCCGGGCGGGATGACTCCGGACGGGCTCGCCGGGGACGGGC
>CAAGKR010281310.1_pt1 | contig 13218 bp, 12 predicted proteins | sample 2556971 | NCBI WGS metagenome assembly CAAGKR01 (sample SAMEA5207829, study PRJEB30636) | soil metagenome | biome: forest; feature: boreal; material: soil | place: USA | collected 2011-09 | depth 1 m | reverse complement strand
GCGCGTCGGGTACGATCGCCTCGATCAGACACGACGTAGACAGGCGAGCAGGAGACGTTGCCGCAATGACCCAGTCACGAAGGATCGTCCTGCGGGCGGACGCATCCCAATCGATCGGCACGGGGCACGTCATGCGATGCGCGACCCTCGCCGCGGAACTCCGCGGTCGGGGCTGGCTGGCGACGCTGGCCGCGCGCGAGCTGCCGCCTCTCCTCGAGCGATCGCTCCTGGCCGAGGGCATCGAGGTCTTCCGCTTGCCTGAGTTGCCGGTCGATGCCGAGCCCGCGCATCTCGGCGCCCATCTTGGATCGCCCGTGGACGTGGTCGTTACGGACCACTACGACATCGGCGCCCCGTGGCAGCGGCAGGCCGCGGCCTGGGCGACGCTAGTCATGGCCATCGACGATCTCGCCGACCGGCCCCAGGAGGTCGAAATCCTCCTCAACCAGAACCTCGGGGTGGACGAGACGCGCTACCGGGGTCTGGTCGGGCCGACCGCGACCGTGCTGACCGGCCCGCGGTATGCGCTGCTACGGCCCGAATTCGCGGCCGCCCGGGCGCACGACCGGCAGCGATCCGGCACCGTCAACCGGATCCTCGTGTTCATGAGCGGCGCCGATCGAGACAACACGACCCTTACCGTCGCTCGCGCCGTGGCCGCGGTCGGGGTCGCCGTTGACGTCGTCGTCGGGGCCGCCTACGCGTTCGAGCCCAAGCTTCGGGATCTCGCCGCGCGTTTCCCGAACCTTGCCGTTCACGTGAACACGCCGCACATGGTGGCTCTGATGGACCAGGCCGACCTGGCCATCGGCGCGGCGGGCTCGTCCAGTTGGGAGCGATGTACACTCGGCCTGCCGACGATCCTGGTGGCTCTGGCCGATAACCAAATCGAGGGGGCCCGAAGCCTCGTCGAGGCGGGCGCTGCCGTGAGTCTCGGCTGGCATGATCAGGTTGGCGAGGCGGATGTCGTCGGCGCGCTCGAGACGCTGATAGCGAACCCCGCCAGAATCCGGGCTATGTCCTCGGCCGCGGCGCTCGTTACCGACGGCCTTGGCACGCGCCGAGTCGCCGACGTGATCGAGCAGCGCCTGGGCAGCGGGACCGCGGAACCGTCCCGCAACGATGGAGAGACGAGATGAGCGACGAGGCGAACGGGATCCGCCCTGAGCACAGTCGTGGGGCTGCCACCGTGACGAGCCCGTTCTCAATCAACGGCCGGCTCATCGGGCCTGGTCGACCGGTCTACATCGTCGCCGAGCTATCGGCCAACCACCGCCAGGACGAGCGGGTCGCCGAGGAGCTAGTCCGCGCCGCTCACGCCGCCGGTGCGGATGCGGTCAAGCTACAGACCTACACTGCCGACACGATCACCCTCGACAGCGACACGCCGCCGTTCCGTATCGGGCAGGGTTCGCTGTGGGCCGGCCGCACGCTGCACGACCTCTATGGCGAGGCTTCCATGCCGTGGGAGTGGCAGCCCCGGCTCAAGAAGCTCGCCGAGAGCCTGGGGATGGACTGCTTCTCGTCTCCGTTCGACGAGACAGCCGTCGATTTCCTCGAGGCTATGGCCGTGCCCGCGTACAAGGTGGCCTCGTTCGAACTGGTCGACCTGCCCCTCATCAGGTTGATGGCAGCCACCGGACGTCCCCTGATCATGTCCACGGGCATGGCGACCGCGGCCGAGGTCGACGAGGCGATCGCAGCCGCCCGAAGCGCAGGCGCCACGGAAATCGCCCTCCTGAAATGCACCAGCGCTTATCCCTCCCCGCCAGAGGAGATGCACCTCGGCGCCATCCCGATGATGCGCAAGCGCTGGGGTCTTCCCGTCGGTCTATCGGACCACACCGCAGGGCATGTCGTGCCTGTGGCCGCCGTCGCGCTCGGCGCGTGCATTGTCGAGAAGCATTTCACGCTGTCGCGGAGCGACCCCTCGCCGGATGCGGCATTCTCGCTCGAAGTCGAGGAGTTCGCGGAAATGGTCCGGGCCATCCGCGAAACCGAGGCCGCGGTGGCCGGGCCCGCCGAATTGGAGCCCACCGAGAACGAACGCGAATCCCGGCGGTTCCGCCGGTCGCTGTTCGCGGTTGCGGAGATCGAGGCCGGAGAGGTTCTCAGCTCAGCCAACGTGCGGTCGATTCGGCCGGCCGACGGGCTCCACACCCGCGAGTACGAGCACGTGCTCGGCCGCCGCGCCGCCCGGACGATCCGTCGCGGAACGCCGATTAGTTACGAATTGCTGGAAGCGGACGATGACTGATCCCGGTCAAGCGACGTGCCGGCCGCCGACGTGAAGAACGCGAGCGGCGAAATCGAGCTCCGCCCAGCCCGCTCGGATGATGCCCCGCGTCTGTTCGCATGGGCCAACGACCCCGCAACGCGCGCTGCGTCATTCGACCGCGAGCCGATCGCGTGGCAGGTCCACGTCGCGTGGCTCGCGGCCATCGTGGGGGACCATGACCGGCGGCTCTGGATCGCGGAGGAAGCCGGCGTCCCTGTCGGACAGGTCCGTGTCGACCGGATGCCGGATGGGATTGGCTTGGTCTCCATCGGTCTGGCACCGGAGGTTCGCGGACGGGGAGTCGGAGGGACGGTGCTACGGATGGGCCTGACCGCGGCGGTCCGTGAGCTCGGGATCGGCCGCGCGCGAGCAATCGTCCTCGCCACTAACCTTCCGAGCCGCCGCTTGTTCGAGGGCGCGGGCTTCGTGGCCAACGAAGGAGCGGAGGTTCCGGGCCGGCCGGCCGCCTGCGTGCTCGAAACCGACCTCGCCGCCTTGGTCCGCGCGCATCCCGAACCGCCTCGCTGATCCTCAGGGCTTGCGGAACACAGGCGTTACGGTGTCTCCCTCGAGCAGGCTATCGACCTTCTCGTGGGCGACTGCCCAACGCAAGATCGGCATGACCTCACCGTAGACCGACAGGATCGCCTCCACGTCCGTGTCGGAATGCGCCAGGCACAAGTTGTGGACGCCGAAGGTCAGCAGGCCGCGCTTGGCCGTTTCCTGGATGAACAGGCTCTTCAGCTCCAGCCAATCGCCCGATCCGTCCGGATTGCGCCAGGTCATAACGCTGTGCGGTGGCAGCCCGATACACCTCGTTGCCGAGGAGAGACCGTGGCTTCGCGACAGAGCGTTGTAGCCGTCGCGGAGGCGGGCGCCAAGCCGCCAGAAGTGATCGACCGCATGCTCGGCATCGAGGACCTGCATCGTTGCGCGCGCCACCGCGAGGGAGAGCGCCTCACCGCCAAAGGTGAATGAGAAGAAGATATCGTCGAAGAGGGCCATCACGTCTCGGCGTCCTACGACGGCCGAGATAGGCATACCGTTCGCCATCCCCTTGCCGAAGCAGCCGAGGTCGGGGGTTACTCCGAAGTATTCCTGGGCTCCACCTCGTGCGGTCCGGAAGCCGGTGATCACTTCGTCGAAGACCAGGAGCGCTCCGTTGCGCTGGCAGAGCTCCTTCACGCCCTCGAGGAAGCCCGGCAGCGGCTCCACCACGCCGACGGGCTCCATGATGACGGCGGCGATCGCGCCCGGGTGCTCGGCGAAAAGTGCGGCCAGACTGCTCAGATCGTTGTAGTCGAACGTCTTCGTGAGGCGTCGCGTCGCCTCGGGTACCCCGGCGTTGCGGGTGGTCGTTCCGATGTACCAGTCCTGCCAACCGTGGTAGCCACAGCAGGCGATGATGTCCCGGCCGGTGAAGGCGCGAGCGACACGGACGGCACCCGCCGTCACATCCGATCCGTTCTTGCCGAAACGGACCATCTCCGCGCACGGGATCCGTTCGCAGAGCATTTCGCCAACCTCGACCTCGAGCTCCGTCGGCAGGCTGAACGAGAACCCCTTACGGGCCTGTTCCGCGATCGCCTCTGTCGTGCTCGGGTGGTTGTGGCCCAGAATCACGGGCAGCAACCCCATTACCAGGTCGATGTACTCGTTGCCGTCCACGTCCCAGACGTGGGCGCCCTCTCCGCGTTCGAGGAACAGGGGGCTCACGCCGCGAACGAACGCCGTGTACTGCTTGGAAAACGTCTGGGAGGCCCCCGGTATCGTCCGCTGGGCGCGGGTTAGGAGTTCGAGGCTCATTGCCACAGTCTTCTTGGGAAGGACCTCGGGGGTGCGATCGTCGGCCTCGCTCCTAAGGGATTTCGCGAGCCCCTCGTTGACCGAGATGTTGAGGCGCCGCCGCGACTGCCCCTCGGGAGTGGCCAGAACGGCGGCAACGTCCTGCCAGGCGAATGGGCGATCAAGCCCTGACAGCTTCCCGTAGATGAAGCGGATGAACTCCAGATCTCCTTCGTCGTCCAGGGACAGATGGATCGAGCTCCAGTCCCCGTCGCGAGCTCCGACATTCTTCAGCACGAAGCGCTCGGGATGCCTGGTGATGAACGTCGTCACGTGTTCGCGGTCGCTCTGTAGCGTGGCTTCCTTCCAGGCGGCTTCGAGGGCGTCGAAGGAGAAGACCTCGACGTCCAGACCGTCGGGCCACGAGTACTTGAGAACGTTCGTCGCATAGTCGCAGCCGCCTTCGCGGAAGACGCGCACGATCTCGTCGATGATGGCCGGATCGAGGAGCGGGCAGTCGCCGGTCAGCCGCACGCAGGTGGTGGCTCCGAATTGCGTCGCGGCGCGGTAGATGCGATCGAGGACATCCGTCTCGCTTCCCGCAAACGAGTCGACGCCACAGGCTGCAGCCATCTCCAGGAGCGGTCGGTCCTGCGGGTCGGTGGATGTGGCCAGCACCACCCGATCGAGGGACGACGCGAGCTTGACGCGTTCCAGAGTCCTGGCGATGACAGGCCTGCCGGCCAAGTCGAGCAGCATCTTGCCGGGCAGGCGCGTGGAGCCAGTTCTGGCTTGGACGATGGCCAGAGTGTTCGTCTTCATCAGATCCTCCAAGGGGAAGGCCGCGAGTTCATGCTGGCCACATCGACGGGTTGATCAGTTGTTCGGGGAGCGCTGAGAACAGGTGGAGAAGCTCATCCCTCTGTTCCTGCTCCAGCGGCGGCGCCGAGAAGAGCGCCAAGTTCTCGCGGGCCTGCTCAACGCGCTCCATGCCGACGACGATGCCGCGGATCTGCACGAACGACCGTACGAATGCGAGGGCCACATCCGCCGGCGACCTGCCCCACGCGGCGCAGCGGGCGCGGAAACGTGAGATGGGCTCACTCAACGCCAACAGGCGATCGGGCACGGCCTCGGGCGGCGCGACGATGACACCCTGCAAGTAGGCGCTCCGGGCGAACACGGTGACGCCACGAGCTGCCGCGCGGTCGACCAGTCCGTCGACCAGGAACCTGTGATCGAAGACGCTGGCAGGTAGCTGGAGCGCCACGATGTCGGTCATTGCCAGGGCCGACTCTGCCTCGGCGGGCGCGTACACGCTCACGCCGAGGGCCGCCACCTTGCCCACTTCGACCTGCCGGCCAAGGGCCGCCCGCAGCAGACCCCCTCGAATACTCAGGTGCGAGAACCGGTGAAACAAGACGAGCGGCAAGCGCTCCACGTGAAGGTTCTTCAGAGAGTGATCGATGCTTTGGACCGCGGCCTGCTCCAGCTCGCCATCCGACATCGAATCGGCGGCCGGCATTGGGTCGAGTTTCGTGACTACGAACACGTTCCGCCGCAGACTCGCGTCCGACTCCAGAATGGACCCGATGACCTTCTCGCTCGCGCCGTAGCCGGCCGCGGTGTCTATGACGGTGACACCACCCTCGGCAAGCGTACGGATCATCGCGCGAGCGGTCGCCAGGTCCGGACGCCCGGTCTTGTTCACTGCCCCGTATGGCATCCCGAGCTGGGCGGCTCCGAGCACGAGCCGCGAACAGGTGAATCCCAACGCCGAGGAAGACTCCATTCCTGAGGTCAAGTCGACGCATCCTCGCGGAGGAGCCCCATCAGAAGCTTGTCCACATAGCGGCCCCGCTCGTAGATCTGCGATCTCTGGCGTCCTTCGATCTTGAACCCGACCTTCTCGTACGCCCTGATGGCCGCATCGTGTCCGTCGGAGACGCCGAGGGTGATCTTGTGTGCATTCCATCGCTCGAATGCCCATGCCGTGGTAAGCCGCCCCACTTGCTGGGCGATGCCACGCCCCCAGTACGCCTTATCTCCGATCATGATGCCCCAGTCCACGACCCGGCTCGCTGTGTCGTACATCTCGAGTTTCACATTGCCGATGTGCGTGCCCGTTTCGGCATCCAGGATGGCGAAGATGACGACGTTCGGGTTGGCCGAAGCTGAATCGTAGAAGGCAGTCAGGCTGGCCATAGTGGACGGGCTTCGTCCCACGAACAGGTGCTCGTTCACCTCGGGGTCGTTCAGCCACGACAGGTAGCGCTCGGTGAGATCGCGCCGCTCCAGCTCGCGTAGATGGACGAGCGTGCCTCTGAGGAGCGGTTCTGTGTCGTCGTTCATGGCTGGACCTCGAAGATACACCGCTCGGCGAACCCGCGCGGGGCGGCACGCCGAGACGAAAGTCAAGGCGTCCGCTCACCGGCAAACTTCCTGGGGGCGACCGCCGACGGCGTGGGACGTTAGTCGGCTCGATACGCCTCGGTCACCTTGTCGAGCGCCTCAAGGACGTCGTCGACGTCGCGGTCCGTCATCGCGGAGAAGAGCGGAAGCGTCAGCAGGCGCTCGTACGCGGCTTCGGCTGCCGGGAAGCGGCCCTCCAGTTCGGGGTATCGCTGCTTGTAGAACGGGTGGCGATGGACCGGGATGTAGTGGACGTTGACCCCTATCCCCTCGGCCCGAAGGGCCTGGTAGACGGCGCCCCGGTCGACTCGTAGCCGATCGAGACGGAGGAGTACGACGAAAAGGTGCCAGGCCGGATCGGCGGCCGGATTCACGGCCTGGATATCGACGGCCCAATGGCCGCTCAGGGCTTTCTGGTAGCGCGCCGCCAGACGGCGTCGCGACGCGAGGAAGGCGTCGAGGCGCGTCAGCTGGCTCGTGCCCAAGGCCGCCATGACGTCGGTCAGGCGGTAGTTGTAGCCCAGCTCGACCATGGCGTAGGTCCAGTCATGGCGCGCGGTCAATTCCGTCGCGATACCGTGGTTGCGGAACCGCCTCAGGAACGCGTCGCGCTCGTCATCGTCCGTCAGAACCGCGCCGCCTTCGCCTGTGGTGAGGATCTTCGCCGGGTGGAGCGAGAGGACCGTCAGGTCGGCGAGAGTTCCCACCGGCCTGCCGCGCCATGTCGCGCCGAGCGAATGTGCTGCGTCGGCGACGATCGGGATCGGTCCGCCGGGAGCGGCGTTCGCGACGGCACGCAGGGCGTCGTAGTCGGCCGGTTGGCCGGCGTAGTCGACCGGCGCAAGGGCTCGGGTGCGGGGCGTCAGGGCCGCCGCGGCGGCCGTCGGGTCGAGCAGTAACGATGCTGGATCGACGTCGGCGAAACGAGGCTCCGCGCCGACGTACAGCGCGGCATTGGCCGTCGCGGCGAAGGTCATCGGCGTCGTCACGACCTCGTCGCCGGGACCGAGACCCAGGGCGGCCATCGCGCCGTGCAGCGCGGCGGTGCCGCTGCTGAAGGCGACGGCGTGCCGGGCTCCGGTGGCGCCGGCCAGCGCCTCCTCGAACGCGGGAACCCGAGGGCCGGTCGTCAGCCAGTCGGAGCGAAGCGCATCGGCAACCGCGGCGACGTCGGCATCCGAGATGTCGTGGTGGGCGTATGGCAGCAAGGTCGAGCGGACCGGTGTCCCGCCGTCGATCGCCAGGCGAGCGGTCATGGCACCCGTTGTCCCGCCGCCAGGCGCTCGACCATCCAGGCCCGGGTGGCCGCCAACCCGTCCGCGAGCGATACCTCCGGGCGCCAGTGGAGCAGCTCATCCGCCAGGCGCGCGTCACACCGCAGCACTGCGATCTCGCTCTGAGGGTGGATATGGGGCCGGTGGACGACCCTCAGAGGGTTGGGTTCCACCAGGGCGGCGAGTTCGTTGACGGAGACGTCGACCCCCGTGCCGGCGTTGAGGACCCGGCCGATCGCCGCGTCGGACACGAGCGAATCGCACACGAACCGGGCGCAATCGCCCACGTACAGCAGGTCGCGCGTCTGGGTTCCGTCGCCGTAAATCCGCAGTTCGTCTCCCTGGAGCGAGCGCCTCGTGAAGATGGCGACCACGCCACCCTCGCCAACGGAGCGTTGGAACGGCCCGTACGTGTTGAAGGGCCGCACGACGGTCGTGGGAAGCCCGTAGGCGTGGAAGAAGCTGAGAGTGAGCACTTCGCCGGCGACCTTCGACGCAGCGTACGGCGAGGCCGGCTTGATCGGGGGATCCTCCCCGATACCTTCGGGCGCCATTGCCAGGTCGTAGACCATGCACGTGCTCATGAAGAGGACGCGAGTGCCGTGCTCGCGGGCGGCCTCCAGCAAGCGAAACGTGCCAACCACATCGTTGTCGAACGTCGCTGCCGGGTCGTCGATACTGTCCTGCACGGAGATGGAGGCGGCGAGGTGAACAACCGCATCGGCACCGGCGAGCCACCCCCGACAGGCCGCGCCATCGCGGACGTCGCCGACGACGAGCGGCTCGAGGCTCGGATTGCTGATGAAGGCGGCCAGGTTGTCCGGGTCGCCCTGGCTCAGGTTGTCGACTGGGAGAACCGTGTGGCCACGCTCGAGAAGCTCCCCAACTACCCAGCGACCGATGAAGCCGGCCGCGCCGGTGACGACGACCCTCACGGCTCCAGCCCGTCGATGGCGGCACGCAGGACGGCCTCGACCTCGGCGCCCTCCATCGGCTCCACGCCGTCGGAGCGGTACCCCCCGACAGGGGCGGCGGAGACGTGTTCATAGGCGGCGGCAAGGTCGTTCGGGGTGTCGATCGAGGGGAGCACCGCGTACATCGGCCCGACGTCGCGAGCGCGGAGCGACTCCTCCTCCGTCATCAGCTCCTCGTAGGCCTTCTCGCCGGGCCGGACCGGGATTCGGACGGTCGCGATCTCGTCGGGGCGGCGCCCGTGGCGCGGAGCGAAGACGGCGATCGCGGCGCCAACCAGGTCCGCGAGGCGAGCTGCGGGCATCTTGAAGACGAAGACCTCGCCACCCCGAGCAACGCGCGCCGCCTCGAGGGCGAGGTCCACCGCCCGGTCGGTGCTCATGACGAACCGCGTCATCGCCGGGTCGGTGACGGTGACCGGGCCGCCGGCCGCGACCTGGGCCGCGAAGAGCTCCACGGCCGAGCCGCGCGACCCCAGGACGTTGCCGAAGCGGACGCTGGCGAAGACGGTGGGATGGGAGCCGCGATAGTTCGTGGCGGCCGTCACGAGCTTCTCGGCCAGGAGCTTGCTCGCGCCCATGACGGAGGTGGGGTTGGCCGCCTTGTCGGAGCTGGTCAGGATCATCGTGCCCACGCCGTGGGCCAGGCAGGCGTCGATGACGTTCTGCGTCCCGGTCACGTTCGTGAGCGCTGCCTCGAACGGGTTGTACTCGCCCGATTCGACGTGCTTGAGGGCGGCGCAATGGAATAGGACGTCTATGCCCTCTGCGGCGCGCAGCATTCGGTCCCGGTCCCTGATGTCCCCGATGAGGAAGCGGACGTCTTTGCGATCGCGGTACCGCTGGCGCTGGTAGAACTGCTTCGTCTCGTCACGCCCGAATACCCTCACGACCTCGGGCCCACGAGCCAGAAAATGGTCGACCATGCGGGCGCCGATCGTCCCTGAGCCGCCCGTCACGAGGACGCGCCGGCCGGCGATGGGATCGGGACGGGTCGAACTATCGAAAGGCTCGGTCACGGGACGATCTCCCCGGTAGCAGGTTCAGGCGGTCGGGGTTTCCCGGCCAGGACGTCACCAAGGGTAGTGGTTGGGTACACGTCCAGGAAGCTGCCTTCCGTGGCATTGAGTATGGTCTGGCCGTTCCTCGCGGCGATGCGGCGCAGGGCGGCATGCGCTTCCCAGCATTGCACGCTGCTTCTCATCGTTTCAAGGTAGGGGGTCTCGCCCAGGTCCTCGGCAGGCCACGGCACCGCGGCGTCGTCGTAGAAGTGCGTGTTGACTGACCGATGACTCAGCCAGTTGTAATCGAGGCCGAGCAGCACTATGGGATTGCAGCCCATGGCTATCGCCACCGACACGGCCAGGATCGACGTGTCGTGAGCGCTCGGGACGGGCCCGGTCAGGTCTATGTGGTCGAACATCGCCGCCGTCCTCCCGTCCTGCGCAACGTAGACAACGCGCTCAGATGGCAGGAGGCCGGTGCTTTCGAGCACTGCCTTCATTTCTATCGGGAAGACGTGCGTAGTCGTCGTGTACCCTAGAAGACACTGCTCCAGGAGCCGAAGACTGTACGGTTTGCTGTAGGCGCTGGCAGGCTCCGCCATGCAGTGAATGACCGGCTGCCAGAGGCGAATTGCCGGATGCTTGTTGAATGCGTTCATGACGACCGTGATCTCGCCACCGAGAGAATCGATATCGACGGCGGCCAGCGACGGTCCGTTTCCGAGCACGAAGCACCTCCGGCCGGCGTAGGCGCCCTGGAGTCGAACATTTGCGGCCAGGGCGGCTCTTTCCTCTGGAGGCGAGACGACTCGGTATCGTGAGCGCCGTCCCGGGCGCGCCAGGGAGCGTTTCACCGCGGGTGGCAGAAGCCATTCGGCCACTGCGTGGCGCATAGCGGCCTTGCTGAGCCTGCGCGTCATTTCATCCTCCGACTGCTTGGAGTCGTGACTGCGCCAGAGACTCCCATTCCCGTTCACCGAGCCTCCGTCGTTCGCCACTCCATGAGCGTGCTGAAGAACCCCGGGCGCGCGTCACCGCGCAAGGTCTTGGAGTCATGGAGACGGAACGAACCCACGACGTCGGGACTGTGGACGTTGAATTCGTGGCCGGCGATGCCCGTCAGGTTGACGTACACGTCGTACTTGCCGGGACCCAGACTCCGCGCCGGAATCGTCGCCGTGACTACGTGTCTGCCCACGGAGAGCCCATCGAGAGGATTGGGGTCCGTATCGGTGCTGTCGGACATCAGGACGGTGGTGCTGTCGGGCAGGCGGACCTCCAGGTACGCGTAGAGGCCCGGCAACCGCCGCCGAACGTTGACCAGCATCTCTATGGTCAGGGAGTCCGAGCACTCTCCGATCGGCATGACCTCGCCGGACGCGGACAAGATCCGTACCCGGGTGACCTCCGCTTCGCGGCGCTCGTCGGAGTCGATGGTCACCTCGCCGAGACTCAGGTCGCGTCCGGCGTCTCGGACGTACTGGGGCACGATCTCCACGCTCTTCCCCATCGCCCTGACCTTGCCTTCGTCGAGCCAGATGCTCATGGGGCACAAGGTCGTGATCGCTCCCATGTTGTGGCTGACGAACATCACCGTCCGGCCGCGCCCAGCCACCTCGTTCATCTTCCCGAGGCACTTCTCCTGGAAGGCCACGTCGCCGACCGCGAGCACCTCGTCGATGAAGAGGATCTCGGGCTCCAGGAAGGCGGCCACGGCGAACCCCAATCGGACCTGCATGCCGCTGGAGTAGCGCTTGACAGGGGTGTCGATGAATTGGCCTATGTCGGCGAAGGCTAGGATCTCATCGAACTTGCGGGCGATCTCGGCCCGCTTCATGCCCAGGATCGCCCCGCTCAGCAGCACGTTCTCCCGGCCCGAGAGCTCAGGGTGGAAACCGGTTCCCACCTCGAGCAACGAGCCGACGCGCCCATGGAGTTCGGCTCTGCCTGTGGTCGGTTCCGTGATCCGGGAAAGGATCTTGAGCAGCGTCGACTTGCCCGCTCCATTGCGCCCGATGATGCCCACCACGGATCCGCGTGTAACTTCGAAGGAAACGTCCCGAAGGGCCCAGAACTCGTCGCTGGGTCGCGGCTCGCTCTTGTGCCTGAAGGATCTCGTCACGGAGCTCCACAAAGCTTCCGTAAGGCGGCCGTAGGGATCCTTGCGGAGCCCGATCTTGTACCGCTTGGAGAGGCCTGTTGCCTTGATGGCGATGTCGGTCATCAGATCACGTCCGCGAAGGTCTGCTCGGCGTGTCGGAAGTACACGAGAGAGCTCATGAAGACCAGCACAGAGGCCGCGGCTGAAACGAAGATAAGTTCATCCGGCCTCTGTCCCCCGAGCAACGCCCAGCGGAAACCCTCCAGGACGCCCGTCATGGGGTTCAGCGCATACAGCCACTGCCATTCCTTCGGTATCAGCTCGCTCGTGTAGATGACCGGCGACGCGAACATCCAAGCCTGGACGAGAAAGGGAACGGCGTATTTGACGTCTCGGTAGCGGACATTGATCGCCGCCAGCCACGTGCCCACGCCGAGAGCGGTGACGAGGGCGACGAGGGTGAAAAGCGGAAGCCAGACGATAGCGACTGACGGCATGACCCCGAAGTACAGCATGAGCAGGCCGAGCACGACCATGGCTATCACGAAGTCGATGAGGAAGGAGCCGACCGCCGAAAACGGCAGCAGCAGTCGCGGGAAGTAGACCTTGGTAATGATCCCTGCCGCGTTGACCATGCTGTTCGACGCGCCGACGAGGCTCGCCGAGAAGAGCGTCCAAGGTACCAGTCCCGCGAACGCAAAGAGGGGATATGGAACGCCGGCCGGTCCCACGTTCGGCAGGCGACCCACTGTGGCGGTGAATATCAGCATCAGGAGGACCGGTTGCACCACCGCCCACGCCGCGCCGAAGACCGTCTGCCGGTATCGAATCTTCAGGTCTCGCCAGACGAAGAAGTACATGAGTTCTCGGCGAGACCAGAGTTCGGCCAGCCCGAGCTCCAGCAAGCCGTGGCGTGCCCCGATCACGACGACTGGTCCACGGTGCCCGCCCGGCGACTCCGCGGTCTCATGCTCCACGCCGGCATGAACTGCCATTCAAACCTCCGGGTTCTCGTTTCGTCCTGGGGTATCCAGCCAGCCTCAATCGCCGGAATGGAGAGGCGGATTGGCAGATCATACCCTGGATCGCGGAGGGTCTGACGGAGGGTCGCGAAAGTCAACCGGCCACCGAACATCCTCCGGCTCCGTAGTAGGCCGGAATGAGTCAGATGACTTGGGTCGCGGCATGCCCCAATCCGCACGGTGGCCTCTGGCCGGGTCTTCACTCTTACAGCAGTCTCAGGACGCCACCGAATGGCCGTTGCGGATGACTCACCGAAACCCTCGGCGGCGTGCCAATCGCATCGCGTAACGGCCGCCTCGCCAGACGGCTACGGCCCCGGTCTTCAAATGTCCCCTGGCAATCGCGCCCTGGGCGTGCCGCCGTAACTCGC
>CAAGKR010228902.1_pt1 | contig 13219 bp, 12 predicted proteins | sample 2556971 | NCBI WGS metagenome assembly CAAGKR01 (sample SAMEA5207829, study PRJEB30636) | soil metagenome | biome: forest; feature: boreal; material: soil | place: USA | collected 2011-09 | depth 1 m | reverse complement strand
GGCATGGCCATCACAAAGCGGCAGCGGCAGGTCTACGACTTCATTTCAGATTTTGTGCAGAAGCAGGGATATTCTCCGTCTTTCGATGAAATTGGGCGGGGACTGGGATTGAGTTCGCTGGCCACGGTCCACAAACATATTTCGAATCTCGAAAAAAAGGGGCTGTTGACTCGCGACTACAATCGCAGCCGTTCCATCGATTTGATCGCTCCCAAAGGAAGACTCAAGCAGGCAATGGCGGTGAACACGACGATGGTGCTGCCGCTGATGGGAAGAATCGCAGCGGGGCAACCCATTGAAGCTGTCGAAAATCCGGAGACGATTTCGCTGGCTGACTTTGTGCGATCAAAGGAGGTCTTCGTGCTCGAAGTGCGCGGCGACTCGATGCAGGATGAACACATAATCAGCGGAGATTACGTACTGGTGGAGAAATCGAAGACTGCCCACAACGGGGAAATCGTGGTCGCCCTTGTAGATGCCACAGACGCGACCCTCAAGCGTTTTTACCGCGAAGGTGACACCGTCCGCCTCCAACCTTCGAATAAGAGTATGCAGCCGATTATGGTTCCTGCGGATTCGGTGCAAATCCAGGGACGTGTCATCGGCGTGTTGCGCAAGTATTGAATTCAGCTTCCTGCCTGCCGGCCAGGCGCTCCATCAACCAATTCCTTTGCTGAAATTGGCAATCTCTCTTTTATCTGTATATCCTTCGGGCAATGGCACGCGCGCTATCTACCGATCCGCGGCAAGAAATATTGCGCACCGCGGCGCGGCTGTTTCAACAACAGGGCTACGACGGCACTTCGATGAACGATATTGCCGCTGCCCTCAAACTGAGCAAAGGCGGTCTCTATCACCACTTTCAGAGCAAAGACGAAATTCTGTTCGACCTGATGAATCAGGCGATGGATATTACCGAGGCGCGAGTGATTAAGGCGGCTCGCGGAATCAGCGATCCCGAGGAGCGGCTGCGGGCCGTGATCCGATTGCATATTGGGGTGGTGTTGAGCCAGAGTGACTGGGAAATTACGGTCATGCTGCACGAGAATCATCCACTGGCCCCGCCGTTGAGAGAGCGAATCAACGGACGCAAGAAAGACTACATTTACTTTGTGGAAAACTTAATTGCAGAAGTGCAACGCAAGCGGCAATCACAGTCGGGCATCAATCCGCGTGCGGCCGCCTTCGCATTGCTTGGGATGATCAACTGGATTTACCAGTGGTATAAGCCGCAAGGCGCGCTGCAAGAAGAACAACTGGCGAACCAGTACACGGAAATTTTCTTTTCCGGGGCTTTGCGTTGAGCGGGACTCGGGAGGCGGGGGGCACAACAGTGCCGCTAAGTTGCCGACACTTCCTTTCCTGGAATCCAGTAGATTTCCTCTTTCATCATTTCTTTCGTGAAGCCAATGCGCTTCAGTATTCCTTTGCCGCCCTCGATCATGTCAGGATGCCCGCACAAATACGCAGCCGAGTCTGTAGGGGTAAGGCCCCACATGTCGGCGTATTTGCGCAGCACATCATCCACGCGGCCGGTTTCGCCGACCCAGTTCGTATCGTCCCATGGGCGGCTGATGGTGGGGACGTATTTCAGCCACGGAACCTCGAGCGCAAATCTTTGTAGTTCTTCGCAGTATCCCAACTCCCAGGAACGGCTGGCCCCTTCCAAAAGAAAAAGTTTATGTTCTCCGGCAAACTTGCCTTCCTTCCAATCTTTGTAAAGAGAGCGGACATAGCTGACGAACGGCGCCACTCCAGTCACGGTCGCGACCAGCAGGTGATTGGTGCGGCCGCTTTTAGTGTCAAGCGTGAACCGGCCCTTTGGAATTTTCCGCATGAGCAATTCGTCGCCTACCTGCAATTTGTATAGTTTGGGGGTTAGCTCGCCTTCGGGAACGAGTTCGAAAAAAAACTCCAGTTCGCTTTCGTAAGGGGATGAAACAATCGAGTACGCGCGCTCGGAGCGCTTATCCGGGCCATCGACACCGAGGGTCGCGTATTGCCCTGGCGCGAATTTGAAATCGCCGCCAGCTTGGATTCTGACCGTCCATAGATCGGGGGCGATGTCGGTTCGCTTAGTGATTCGTGCCCGATAGAACTTGTCGAGATTCTTGTCTGCAGGTCTAGCGGGAACAGTATCCGCCACAGCTCACCTCGGTCTAAATTCGGGCCATTGCCAGTGGTTGCCGCAAGCTTGTGCAGAAGGCAGCAGTCCCCGGTTGTCCGTTCATTGCGCTGCTTAGTTTACAGCACATGCGCCGGTCCGCAAGGCTAGCCATATCGATTGTTTGACAATTATTTTGCGGGACCAGTTGTTGTGACTCTTGTCGATGGAGGTTGTGCGACCGCGGCTTTTAGCCGGGTCAACTCGTCTTGTGTCTTCTGCCATGCCTGAGTGTCTTTCTTGGCATTTTTCCTGGAGATGATCGGAGTTCCCTTGGCGTAAAAGTCCAGAATATTCTGCCGCAAGTCCGGAGTTAGCTGATCAAAATGCTTTTTGTCGAGATCGTCCAACAGGCGAGCGTATGTCTGATCTGCCAATGAATACTCTCCGACGGCGGTGTCGCGGCCAGTATCGAAATCTGTATCCGGGAGGTCAAGCTGTCCATTCTTCGTTTGCTTAAGGACGGCGCCGTATTCGTCTATCGACTGATTGATGCTCTTGATGTACATGTCTTCAGTTTTGGTAGTCGGTATCTTAAAACTCAACGCCTTGAAAGGGCCAATTTTCGGAACGATCCGGAGGAAAAACGCTAAAACCCTCGATCCGAAGCCCGGCTTCCTGTACCCCTTGCCCCATTCCTTCTGATAGTTGGTACGCGAAATATGGTAAAGAAAAGTTTTCTCGTTGTTATTCCAGGTGTCGCGGATCACTTCGTTCTTGCGATTGAGCAGCGCCACGCGGGTCATTTCAGGAATCACCAGGCTGACGCTGCGGCGAAAGGTGCCGATAGCAAGGTCTTCGTCGCCAAATACATCTTCAACCTTAAGGTCGTAGGTTTGTAAGAACGCGCGCTCCAGCACCGGCTTTGAAACCTCGAATCCGATGAAGTCGTGATAACGATCGGAAGTGTAGCGGTTCTTGGCCACCTGCACCATGTCAAACCCAAATTCGGTGCGGATATGGGCTTTATGATCGTCCGCGTAAGTGACTTCGTTCCCAAATTTCTTGCGCAGCTTGGGAAAGCTGATTGCAACGACCTGGTTGATGGTCGGATGGCCCATGTTGTCGGACGCGTAGTGTGCCAGAGCGCCGAGGGCGAAGGCGTACTCGTTGACATCGGAGGACTGTTCAACCAGCGCAACCACAAAGTCTCCACTGCGAACGTAGTGGACTAAATCACTAAAATAGGCGTTCCCAAACGGGTAGTAGCCCATGTCTTGCACCAAGCTTCCTCCGTAGGCATAGGCATGAGCTTGCTTGAGATCGTCAGGAGTGGAGTGCGGAAAGCGTTTCAGTAAGAGCGGTGTAATTTGATCTTTCCACAAGAGGTCCACGATCTCTTCGTGGGTCAATACGGAATAGCTTGATCCCAGGGATGAAGCGAAGCACACAAATAGGAAGATGGACACAATCCGGCGCAGGCTTTTCGGTGCGGTCCGCCCGGGCTGGGATTTGGAGAGAGAGTTCATCGCGAGACTCATTATTTCCCGACCACCAGAACCGTGAATGTGTCCGGGACAATCGAATGCCAGGGATGAGGCTGCGCCTCCGTAGGAGCGGGGGGCGGGCCAAATTTTGCTGTGACCAGGAAGATGTTGTGCGTTTTCGCATCGAGGGCCATGGTGCGGGCGCCTTCCTGGGTGGAAACATTTTCCGTCGCGGTGAATTTATCTTTTGACTCTTCTTTAATCACGGTGAGGTGTCCGTCGCCACAGGAAGCAAAGGCAAGGCTGGTATCGGGATCAAACGCGGTTGCGTCAACGCCTTTGCCGATGGGCAATGTGGTAATCACTTTGCCGGTATCCGCATCGACCACAGCCATCATTTCATTGCCGCAACCGGCGAACAGGCGGTGATTCTTACTATCAATGGCGAGACCGCTTGGTCCCTGACAAGGAGCCAGGGGCCAGGTTGATTTCACTTGCAGTTTGGTCGGGTCGATTTCCGTGAGTTCGCTTTTATCTTCGATGTTGACGAATACTTTTCCGTTAGCATCGCTGGCTGCGAATTCCGGTTTGCCATCGAGCTTGATGGTAGCCAGGACGGTTCCACTGGTGGCATCGATTGCTGTCGAGTCGTGACTCCTGCCATTAAAGGTGAAGACCCGTTTGGTAAAGGGATCGTAAAGAATCGCATCGGGATTCTCCCCCGCTTTTACCTTGCCGATAAGCTTCAGCGATTTCAGATCGAAGATGGTAACCGTGCCCTCGCGTCCATTGCTCACAAAGCCACGCCCGAGTTCGGGAGCCAGAGCAATTCCATGAACTCCGGGTGTGTCCGGGATGTCGCCCTCGACGGTTCCTGCGTCCGCGTTCATGACAATCACGTGAGTGCCTCTCGATATATAAAAATTCCGGGATGCGCTATCGAGCGTGAGGTAATCCCACCCGCCTTCGCCGCCAACCTTGAAAGTGTTAATGACGTGGTATCCGGGGCCGTCCGCAACGGCAGATGCGGTCACAATCAACACTGCAATAAACGACCAGGCTCTTGAGGCGCATTTCATGACGGACCTTCTCCCCGAGATGAAGTTGATTCCTTGGGTAACCCTAGTATAGATACGAGCGTAACTTTACCCTATTTTGGCATCAACCTAAACTGCTGGTATGCGCGCTGGCGAGGATAGTCCGCAGAGGAATGCAACATTCGGTTCCGGCTTGGTTGAAGTGGTTGCGGACACAAGCGCAGGTGACTCGGAAGGTTCCCCGGACGGGGGTTGGAAGATGATGGCCTCTGCCGCCGCTGGAACCGTGTTCGGCATGCCTGTATCCAGTGGAACGTTCCGCGCCGCGTGGATCGAATTCTCGCAGTGGATTGCCGCGCTGCAAAGATAAAGTAGCACCCCCGATTTAGCCCATTCCAAAAAGCCCGCTTTCTGCGTCTAATAGTTGGTAGCATCGGAGCGGATTGGGGCATCGTGCAAGAAGACCCTAAACTATCGGAAAAAGTGCCGGCGGAATTGGACCCTCTGCTGGCGGAGCTCTACGCGAAGAGTCCGTCCGTGGCCTTTGGATTGAGCTTCCAGCAATTCACGGAAATTTTGGGAGGAATTGGAAGCAAGTACATCCCGGTGGCCGGAAGGGAACAGGCCGCCGCCCTGCGCGACCTCTATTCCAGTTTGCGGATTGACGATTTGGTTCTAGCCCGTGCCTGTGCCGCCGGGAACGAGCGCGCGTGGGAGACTTTTCTTTCAAAGTACCGCGAAAAGCTTTATGACATTGCCGGGTACATAGCGAAGGAAGCCTCGGCGGCCCGAGAGTTGGCGGATTCGATCTACGCCGATCTCTACGGAACGAGCCTGCGAGAGGGGCAGCGAATATCGAAATTGGCTTCCTACACCGGCCGCGGTTCGTTGGAGGGCTGGTTGCGGACGGTAATTGCCCAAGAATACGTGAATCAGTACCGGCGCCGCCGGCGACTCGTAAGTTTTGAGGAAGAAGCCGAAGAGGGAACGCAATTTGCCGCAGCAGCCGCAACGCCAGAAAATGAAATTCCCATGGATCCCAGGTTGGAAGCGTCTACGGATGAGGTTCTGGGCGCGCTATCTGCCGAAGACCGGTTTGTTCTGGCGTCCTATTACCTTGACGATAAGACTTTGGCCGAAATCGCCCGCATGCTTTCGGTTCATGAGTCCACCATTAGCCGAAAGGTTGACAAGCTGCTGAAGTCCTTGCGCAAGCAGATCTTAGCGGGATTGGGCCGCCGTGGTATGAGCCGGCGCCAGGCCGAGGAGGCGCTGGAAGTTGACATTCGGGATTTTCGCCTTAATATTCGCACCCGATTGACGCAAGAAACCCGGGTTCAGGCGTTCTCAGAAGGAAAGGCGGAAGTGCCCGGCGGACAATAGAGTCGTAAACCATAAATAGTCGAATCATGAAACCGATTCACAATTTGTTGCGAGAACGGCTCTATCGGACACAGAAGCCCATCATTGAGCATCCTCCTATAGACCTCCTCAGCGCCTTTTCCGAAAGGGCGCTGGGCAGGTCTGACAGCGCGTCAGTGCTGGAACATTTGTCTCACTGCACGGATTGCAGAGAGATAGCATTCTTCGCCATGCCAGAAGCAGAATCGGCGGCCACCTCTATGGCGGGTAAGCGCATCGGCCCACGCGCTCATGGCCCATGGATTTCCTGGCCTGTATTCCGGTGGGGCGCGGTTGCGGCATGTGCGGCGATTGCCGTTGCCACCATGAGATTGCATCCGGGTTACCGTGCGATTCATCCGGAAGCGATCATAGCGGCGTCACAAGATCAGCAGGCTTCGCCCCAACGTAACCAGTCCAGTCAAATGGCGGAAGCAAACAGCAGTGGTGAAAAATTGTCGATCGCGGACTCGTTGGTGACCAGAACCGCTGATAAAAATACGTCCACCGGCGGCGGTGCCGCGGTTCGAAGGTTGCGGAGCATACCGGGAAAGGCGAAGGACATGCCGCAAGTTTTGAGTGCGCGGCCGGAGAATGCCGCCAATCGGCAAATGACATTCGCAGCGAAAGGTGTGTCGAGCAATGCCATACTGAATCTTCCTCCGCTCTGGACGCTGACCGCCGAAGGCGGTCTTCAACGATCCGTGGATGGAGGAATTACGTGGCAGCAGATTCAGGTCTCTCATGACCGGGCGTTCCGCGCGGTTTTTGCGGACGACCGAAGCATATGGGTAGGCGGACAAAAGGGCGTTCTGTTCCACTCCTCCGACGCGGGACAACATTGGGTGCAGATGAAGCGCACAGCAAAGTCCGCTCTCCCCATGTCAGACATCACTGGGATCGAATTTGAAGACGATCAGCATGGCAAACTGACAACCGCTAGCAATGAATCCTGGACGACCTCCGACGCAGGCCGCAGCTGGGAAAAGCAGTAACACGTTCAAGACAATTGCCAGTCGCGAATCCAACCAAAAATATATTTGCACGAGTAATACAGGCGTTACGCCCCAAAACTGTGATTACCAAAGTGACGTTTACAGCAAACCGCACTGGTCATAGTATCCAGTTGTGGTTTGGCAGTTCTGGGGGAGGGCTGCCGAGGCGTCCTAAACTGAAAAGTTTAGGACGCTTTTTACTTGGCCAATCCAGCAGCGAGCAAGTTGGAACTCAGGGGTTCGGGCCGTAGCCGGCGCGTTGCCCTGCCTGCGACTTCTGGCGTGGTTTGGCATCCAATAGAAGTGCTAGGATGTGTAGCGTCAAAACAGGTATTTGCTGGTTCAGACGCAAGTGATCTCAATGGAGGAATGATGGCAGGCAACGGCATTATTGAAGTGAACGACGCGAATTTCGATCAGGATGTTCTGAAATCTGAGACCCCGGTTTTGGTGGATTTCTGGGCGACCTGGTGTGGACCGTGCCGAGCCATAGCTCCCATCGTGGAGGAATTGGCTCAACATTATCAAGGCAAAATTAAGATCGGCAAGATGGATGTTGACCGCAACAGCGCGACTCCAATGCGCTATAAAGTAACCGGAATTCCCACGCTACTGATCTTCAAAGGCGGCCAGGTAGTGGAACAACTTGTGGGCTACAGGCCAAAGGAAGCCATTCAACAGGCGTTGGATAAACACTTGGCATAGGCCTTGTTTGGGTAGTCGCGGTGCCCGATCATTCAGCTACCCACCTCGTCTCTAACTCGAAAAGCCAGATCCTACAATCCGTCAAGACTACCGTTGTATTAGCTTCTTTTGAATCTGCGGCACCCAATCCGCTTGGGCGCTTGGTTCCATTCGGCGCGCGATTTCGAGTGCGTTTTGATATGCGGATTTCGCCTCCAGCGTTCGCCCAAGCCCCGTCAGCGTGTCGCCGAGAATCATCTGCGCTTGCAACTCATGGGGGTCAATCTGTGCGGCTGTTTGGGCCTCTGCCAGCGCGGACTCCAACTTCTTTGACGCGGTGAGATCGATTGCCCGCGTGACGTGACCGAGCGCCGACGCGAAACGCATGTCGAACGTTCCGTCGTAGACAAAGACACCGTCCTCGATTACGGCCACGGGCTGAAGTTTCTGAAATTCCCGGTAGGGATTCAACAGGTTCGAGCCGAACTCATACCCAGTAAGCGTTCCCGCGCTGATGAGCACTGGGCCTCGAATAGTTTCTGGAGTATCGACTTGGTAGTGCGTCCATCCGCTGTTGGCCGTCGGCAGGGGCTTGCATGGAATGCCGTAGGCGCTGAAGTGAATGGAAGGTTCGACGAAGTATGCAAACCAGCAATCTTTCACTCCCCGGTTGTCCATGTATTTCTTGACCGCTTTTAGCTGCTGGCCCCAGTCCGTATTCGAATCGGTGAGATATTTGTAAGTATTCGAAGGTCCTCCCCAGAATTCGTTCGAGTAGGCAATGTAAACCGGGTAGGCTCGTGAAGCCGATGCTATGTGCCATGCCAGCAATAATCCAGCAACGTAAGCCCACCGCCGGTTAATGTTAGCCAGCGAGACTACAACGCCGCCGATCAACACCGAGAGAAAAGGGTACATCGGCAGAATGTGCCTTGCGCCAATATTCAAACCAGTTCCGGTCGCAATCAGCAAATACAAAACCGGGGGAATGGTGAGAAAGAAAATCTCACGGCGCCGGGGAAACTGGCGGGTGGCAATTGCGAAACCAGCCAACAGGAGCAATCCCATAAAGGCCGCCGTGGATTTAATGATGAAAGCGGCAGGAAAATAAAACCAGACTCCATGCGCATATACTTTGCCAAAGATGTAGGTGGAGAAGAAATTTGAGATGAGCCGTATGTCCACCATTCCGTAGAGATAAGACTCCGGCAAAATATGCCAGCGGGCGAGAGCAAGATAAATTCGCGGTTCCAAGCCTTTCAATCCTTGCGCGTATTCAACTAACGACGGGCTCAAAGCCACGCCGCCAGGCCTGGCCGCATAACGGAATCCATAAAACGCCCACAGTACTATGATCGCGATGAGTGACGCGGCGCAGAAAGCGCCGGTCAGGTGAAGTGCTGTTGCCTTCCGCTTGACTGAAGTTGTTTCCGGCCATGCAATCTCCGTAAGAATCAGCGCCGCGCCCATCGGGAGAAGAAGCACTCCGGAATGTTTCGAGGCCAATGCGAATCCAGTCGCGAGACCGAGGACTATCAGCCTGCCCCATGAAGGTGACTTCACATACCGGTACAGCGCATAAATACTGGCGAACATGAAGCAAGAAACCCCCATGTCCGTCGTGACGTAGGCGCCGTGGGCAATTATGTTGGGTTCAAAGACCAGGAGCGTGAGGGCAAAGAGCGCCCCATTGACTCCAAACATTTCGCAGGCCGCAAGAAATACCAGCAAGGCGAGCAAAAGACTCAGGATTGCCGCCGTCATCCGTGCGCGGAAGATGATTCTGTCGGCTTGCGATTCATCACCGCTGCCAAAAATGAAATCGCGTCCATCAAAATATGCCTCGTCTTTGAATGAGGCGAGTCCTTTAGGGGGCGGGACTTTCAAATTCATTGCTAGAAGCGGGATTGTTGCCAGGGCCTTCACTAACGGCGGATGCTCCGGATTGATTCCGAAGTCTGCCTTCTTCCATGACATGTACCCGGCGAAGATGTGATCGCCCTCATCCCAAGATAGCGACTGTTGACGGACTGAAAGTGTCAGTTCAGTCAAGAACACCAGCAGCAGCAGCGCGGCCCCGGCGACTCCATAATTTCTTGGCATGCGACCTAAATATAGCCGAATTATTCGGGACCTTGCAGAGCCTGCACAAAGTTCGCCATGCGCGATTCGCCGTCCATGGGCGACTTCCGCCGCTCTTCCCATTTGCCGGGGTTCCTCTGGTCAGCTATGGGAGAAGGCGATACAGTAGTTCAGTATCTATTCTGGAACGGCCCCAAATAAATATGAAAGCACTTTTACTCTCACAGTATCGTCATCTGGAAATTGCCGACCTGCCTCGGCCCACGCCTGGACCCGGTGAGGTCATGATTCAGGTTGCGGCCTGTGGAATTTGCGGCAGCGACGTGCATGGATACGATGGGTCATCCGGGCGGCGCATTCCACCCATCGTCATGGGACATGAAGCCGCCGGGACGGTCGCTCAGCTTGGCGATGGCGCGACGAAATTCGCGAAGGGAGACCGAGTCACGTTCGATTCCACCGTTTCTTGCGGAGAGTGCAGGCACTGCCTTCGCGGCGAAATCAACCTTTGCGATCATCGCGAGGTGCTTGGTGTCTCGTGCGGAGACTATCGCCGTGCCGGAGCGTTTGCCGAGTATGTAATTGTCCCGGAGCGCATCGTTTATCGCTTGCCAGCAAGTCTCTCGTTCGTCGAGGCAGCAATGCTCGAGGCGGTTGCTGTCGCGCTGCACGCGGCGGCGCTTTCCAATTGTGCCGCGGATGATACCGCGCTAGTGATCGGATCAGGGATGATTGGCTTGCTGACGCTGCAAGCGCTGCGCGCCGCGGGTTGCTGCCGCGTGTTTATTGCCGACGTAGATGAGTCCCGGTTGAAACTTGCCGCAAAATTTGGCGCGGCGAGCACTCTGCACGCATCCGGTGCCGATCTCGTGGGCAAGATCATGCAACTTACAAACGGCATTGGGGTGGATTTGGCCGTGGATGCTGTCGGCATCAGCGCAACCGTGGCCACGGCGGTCGAATCGGTTCGCAAGGGAGGAAGAGCAACGCTGGTGGGAAATATTTCTCCCCAAGTCACGTTGCCCCTTCAGAAAGTTGTGACACGACAAATCCGGCTGCAAGGATCGTGCGCCTCTTCGGGCGAATATCCGCAAGCGATTCAACTGGTGTCCAGCGGACGAATTCAGGTGAAACCTCTCATCTCGGCAACGTCGCCTCTGGAAGAAGGCCCGCGGTGGTTTGAACGCCTGCACTCGCGCGAACCGAACTTGATGAAGGTCGTGCTCACTCCCGGAGTGGTTGCATGAGCGGCGATCTCTTCGATCTGAGCGGGAAGAATGCAATCGTTACGGGGACGAGCCGAGGCCTGGGTCAGGCTATGGCACGCGCTCTTGCCAGAGCCGGGGCGGATTTGGTGCTCACCAGCCGGAACCGCAGCAGCCTGAACGAGTTTGAATCGGAGATCAAGGCGATGGGGCGTCGGGCAATGTCTTTAGAACTCGATGTGCGAAATCTCGAAAGCATTCAGCGATTCGTGGCGGAGGCGGAAGCCGCTTTCGTGCATCTCGACATTCTGGTTAATAATGCGGGGTGCAACGTCCGCAAGCCTGCGCTGGACGTCACATGGGATGACTGGAACCTGATCCTCGATACCAATCTGCGCGGGAGTTTCTTCGTGACGCAGGGCGTGGCGCGCGGCATGGTTTCACGAGGTTACGGAAGAATTATCAACATTGGTTCCGTTACAAGCGTCGCGGGCTATGCGGGACTTGGCCCCTACGGCGCCAGCCGCGGAGGCATCCGGCAACTGACTATGAGCCTGGCGGACGACTGGGGCAGGCATGGAGTTACCGTGAACTGCCTTGCGCCGGGCTGGTTTCATACCGCGCAGAATGATGCCCTTTATCGAAACGAAGAGTGGGTGGAATACCTCCGCGACCGCATCCCGATGAAGCGGCCAGGCGAGCCTCGCGACCTGGATGCCGCGGTGGTTTTTCTCGCTTCGGAAGCCAGCCGCTACGTTACCGGGCAAACGCTGCTGGTGGATGGCGGCATTTCGACCGGCGCGGTACGGGCGCTGGTCTCTCCTACGGCTCCGAAAAAAAACTGACCCGTCTTAGGCTGGCTCTGGAATGGGAGTCATGCGGCCCAGCAGGAAAATGTAGCCCGCGATTCCGATTAACAGAAACACCGTGGCCGCAATGAACGCTCCCTCGAAGGAATGCGTGGCGGCGACGATATAGCCGGTAGCTATCGGGGCGGCGATTCCTGCAACCTGATTGCAGAAATTCATGATGCCGCCGATTCGCCCAACGCTTTCGCGGGGGGCAATCAGCGAAGGGATTGACCATCCGACGGGCGCTGCCGCGGAGAGTCCGCCGATGGAGAGGCTGATCCAGAATAAAGCGGCGGCCGGAGTGTGCGCTCGAGCCGCGCCCAAGATACCAAGCCCCAACATAGTGCCGCCGACCAGCACTGCCTGGCGGACGCGGACCGGATTCCATCCGCGCTGCACGAGGTGATCCACAAGCCAGCCGCCGATGGCGAGATCGCAAACGGCAGCAATTCCCCACGGAACACTGGTGTAGACCACCGAGTGCAGCAGGTCGATATGCAGGCTTGACGAAAGATAGCTGGGCAGCCAGGTCAGGAGTAGATAGAACGTGTAGTTGTAGGCGGCGAAGCCGAGCGAGAGGCCATATACTTCGCGATGCCGCAACAGATATCTGAGCGGCGCTCCCTTCGTCGTTGTGTTCGAAGCTTCGGGCTGGGCGCCGCCGCGAACAATGAATGCGCGCTCGATGGCGGAAAGTCCAGCGTCCTGACTTGGATCGCGGTAGAGCCAATAGAACAGCAGGAAATAAAAGAAACTGATGAATCCGGTGGCGGCAAAACTCCATCGCCATCCGAAATAAACCAGCAGAAGGCCGATCAACGGGACGCCCATCGCCGGGGCGAGCTTTGCGGCGGAGTCAAACATGGCGGTTGACATGCTTCGTTCGCGCGCGGGAAACCAATAGCCGACGGCCTTCGCGCTCGCGGGAAAAGAAGGAGCTTCGCCGACGCCAAGAAGAAAGCGCGCCGCGAAGAACCCGCTAATCCCAGGCGTAACGGCGGCGGCGAAAGAGGCGACGCTCCACAGGAAGGTGCTGATGCGGCCGACGCGCCGCACGCCAAAGCGGTCCAGCAGTACGCCGACCGGAAGTTGCAGCAGACAGTACGTCCAGTTGTAAGCGCTCAGCAGGTAACCAAACGTTATGACGGAGATCCCGAACTCGGAGTGCAGCGCGTCCTTACAGACAGACAGGTTTACTCGATCAAAGTAGTTCACCAGAATGCCAAAACCTAGCAGCCAGGCGATCCTCCACCGGCGGCGGGGAACCTTCACGATGTCCTGAATGTCTGTGGCAGGCATTTGCGGTTGCGATTAAGCAGCGGAGATTATACGGGTTTCTTGTCCCTCGCCAAGCGAGATACACTGTCGGGACT